>Ga0302326_10032755_pt1 | contig 10344 bp, 11 predicted proteins | sample Palsa_T0_3_FD_202264 | JGI IMG/M metagenome (GOLD analysis project Ga0302326, IMG submission 202264) | Peat permafrost microbial communities from Stordalen Mire near Abisko, Sweden - Palsa_T0_3 | ecosystem: Environmental > Terrestrial > Soil > Palsa > Peat permafrost | place: Sweden: Abisko... | reverse complement strand
GCGCAAGACGGAACGCTCTACTTTCACATCGACTACCGCGAGGCGCACTACTGCAAGGTCTTGCTCGACAGCATTTTCGGTCGGACCTCCTTCCTGAACGAGATCATCTGGGCCTACGACTATGGCGCCCGCACGACGAAGCGGTGGCCCGCTAAGCACGACACGATCCTCGTGTATGTCAAGGACCCTGAGCAGTATTGGTTCAACGGCGATGAGGTCGACCGCGAGCCCTACATGGCTCCTGGTCTGCAGACCGCGGAGCGAGCGGCCAAGGGTAAGCTGCCCACGGACGTGTGGTGGCACACGATCGTCCCCACCAACGGGCGCGAGCGCACGGGGTACCCGACTCAGAAGCCTGAAGGCATCGTCCGACGGATGCTCGCCGCGTCATCGAAGCCCGGAGGCTGGTGCCTCGACTTCTTCGCTGGCTCGGGAACCCTCGCGTCGGTCGCCTCGAAGCTAGGCCGACGCTTCGTCGTGGTGGATTCGAACCCTGAAGCCATCGAGGTCATGGTGCAACGCCTGGGGGGACCCCAGGCCGAACAGCAGCTGTCACTGAGGGCCTAGCCTCGACGAGGGACCAGCTCGGGACGACATCGTCGTCTTCCCTCGGTGTCTTGAACTCGGACGGCTCGCCGCTTTACGGGCCCGCTCCGCCCGGGCAGGACCGTTAGTGCGAGCAGTACGGCCGGACGCCACTTCCGCCCGGTCGGGATCGGCGAACCCCTCAGCTGCGGTCCGGCCCGTAACGCTCGTCGTAGGCGCCGATCTGGCTGGCGGCCCGTGCCATCCCGGGCGAGGCTCGACCGCATTTGCTGCTCGACCGTCTGCCTGGTGTGACGCGCGGCGCCGAGATGATTGTGGCTGAGCCCGCGAGATGCCTACGCGCGCTCGCATTGCGCCACGGCCTCAGCGAGTGCGTGCGCGAGCGGCGAGGCCTGCGCGGCGGGTGGGAGAGCCTCGATCGCGGCCTCGAGATGGCCGCGTACGGTGGTCTGCCAGGCGGCCGCGCGGTCGGCGAACACGGCGTCGGGGAGCTGCTCGCTGCTGGCCTGCGCCTGCCCGCGCGCGGCGCCGCGTACCGCGGTGAGGGTGAGGCGCTCGCCGGCGGCGAGGCCACGCTCGAGTAGTGCCTGATGATCCGCGGGGAGCCGGGCGGCGGCCTCGGCGACGCTGGCCGTGATCTGGCCGGTGTCGAACGCGTGGCGCAGGCTGGGGGAGAGCGATCGCAGCCGCAGCCGGCGCCGCACGGTCTGCACGGGCATCCCAGTCTGGGCGGCGATTTGCTTGACGGTGCTCGCTTGGTGAGCCTCGCCGCCCGCGTGGAGGATCGTCTCGATCGCCTGGAGCTCGCTGGCGGGCGATTGGCTTCGGCTCGCGTGCAGCGCGAGGGTGAGCCCGCCGCGGACGACGCGCCGGCGGGCGTCCGCCCCCTGCAGCACGAGGGCGTCGATCGTGCCTGCCGGCCAGTTGCCCTCTTCGGCGAGCAGCTGGATCGCCTTCGCCCGCCGGCGCCCCTCGATCACCTGGTAGCGCCCGCCGCGGGTGGCTGCGACGACGATCGGTTGCAGGAGCCCGAGACGGGCTATCAGCTCGCACAGCTCGCGGCCGGGCTGGGCGTACTCGAATCCGTCGAGCCGGTCGAGGCTGATCGCCTCGCGGCGTACCTCGGGCGCCGTCTGGGGGAGTAGCAGTAGCTGGTCGCTCACCGCTCGACCTCCACTACCGGCACGCCCGCCCTCGAGGTGGCCGTCTTCGTGGCGACATGCTTGCCGCCCGCGCGGTCTGTGACCACCTCGATCTGGGGGATCGGGAAGGAGGCGAACAGCGCCAGGCGATGCTGCGCGCCGGGTAGTGGCTCCTGCCACCACAGTCGCGCGCACATCTCCGCGTAGCCGTCGGCCAGGTGCTCGGGGACGTGGCAAGGGCAGCGCGCCTGGGTGGGGAACTCGAGCGCGTTGGCGATGTCGGCGTGGGGGTGGAGGAGGAGCAGCCGGCTGGCGGGGGTGATCCGCGAGAAGTCGATCGTCCGGCTGACCCGTCGGGAGATTCCCATCTGCCGCGCTTCGTCGATGAACGAGGCGACGGTGGGATAGTGCTCGCGGCCGACGATGTCGAGTACGTGGGTGGCGCCGTCGCGCTCGACGAGCGCGACCCCGACGGCGCTCAGGCCGAGCCGGCCGGGATCGTCGATCACGATCGGCGGGTCGATCAGGAACTCCTCGACCGGGCGCCCGCCGGGGCCGAGGGGGACGGCGAGGTAGGCGGCGCCGGGCTGGCGGTAGCCGCAGCCGCGGCGCCCGCCGCTCGTCACGAGCGGCGTCTCTTGCTGGTGCATGAATCTCCTATCGAGTGAAGGTCGGGGTTGAAAGGGGGCGCAGGGCCCCGCGTGATGCCGATGAGCAGCCGGTGGCTGCCGTCATTGCCGCCGCGGCAGGGCGTCCGGGTCGCTGGCGGGGGGTGGCTGGCAGCCGGCGTCGATCAGGAAGCGGACGAACGCATCACGGTCGCGACCGGGGTGAAACGGCTCGGCGCCGCGGATCAGCTCGCGGACGTGCTCGAGGTCGTAGAGCAGCGCGAGCTTGCCCGGCGGGTCGTCCCACTCGCCGCAGTCATAGCGCTCGATCCATGCTGCCATTGCGGCCAGCGCCTCGACCTGCATGCCGTCCTCCCACCAGTCCTTACCCGGCCGGACCCGGTAGCGCTCGCCGAGCATGAGGACGTCTGACCACAGCTGCTGCCACCACAGCCACCGCTCGCGCGGGAGCAGGTTGGTGGGGGTCATCGGCCAGCGCCGCTGGTCGAGGCCGAGTTCGTCGTGTCCGTCTTCGCGCCATTCGGTCATGGCTGATCCTCCAGTTTCTGAGAGTGAACGCGTTCGGGCCTAGAGCCCGCGGCCGCCGGGGCAGCGCCCCCACGCGTGGCAGAAGCGCCGGCTGCACTTCCAGCTCGTGGGGTCCGCAAAGCCCCACGGCTCGTCGGGCCCCAAGCGCTCATAGCAATCCGCGATTTGGCTGGCGGCCAAGGCGACCCGAGCCAGCACGCCGCGCAGCTGCCCGGCCGAGCGACGTGTGGTCACGAGCGCGGCCCCCATCTCCTTGCGCCGCTTCCCCGGCTTGGCGATCTGCGCGAACGTGAACTCGCTGGCCGGGCGACCCTCGAGCCACCGGCCGGCGAGGTACAGCCCCGCCTGTGGGTCACGATCGGCGCCGTCCTGGGAGATCAGGCTGTTCTTGACCTTGTAATCGACCACCGCCGGCGTGGCTTCCCCGCGCTCACCGGGCCGGACGGTTTCGAGGTCGAGGTAGCAGAGGATCGTCCACTGGAGCTCGGGGGCGAGCGCGAACTCGACCTTTCGCTGGACCGCGACCGGCTGCCCGACGTGGGGGAGGAGGTCCTTGAACGCGAGCGCGATCGCCTGCAGGCCGAGCTCGAACGCGGCCTTCTGGTTGAGCTCGTGGTCCCAGTCGACGCCGAGCTTGGCCTGCTCGACGGCGAGTTCCGCGCTCCAGCATTCGCGGTAGTGCTCCTGCACCTGCTCGAGCGTCAGCGCGGTGCCGGACTCGAGCGTGTGGCGGTGATAGGCCGACAGGGCGTCGTCGACGCGGCCACCGAGGAACATCGCGCCGCTCGGCGGCGTGCGCTCCCCTTTGATGTAGTGGCGTCGCCAGGTCTCCGGGCAGGTGACCCATTTCGCGTACGACGACGGCGAGAGGTGGCGCAGGTGCTCGCCGTCGTAGCGGATGGGTAGGCGGGTGGGGATCGGGATGCGGGCGGCGAGATCGGCCGCCGTTTGCGGTCCTGATGTGGAGGCCCTCGCAGGGGCCAGCGCGAGATCTGACATGGGATCTCCTTCCGGTGAAAGGGTGGTGGCCCGCCCGCGCGGACGTCGTGGTCGGCGCGGGCGGGCGAGAGGTCGGTTTGGGACGTCTGGTTACGCGGCCGCGGGCCCGAGGCCGCCGAAGTCGACGGCGACGACGCCCTCGCGCTTGCCGTTTTCGCCGGGTGCGGCCGGGGCTGAGGGGACGGCGGGAGACGCCGCGGTGGCGTTGGCGGATTCGCCGGACTCGCCTTGGACGGACTGCTCGGCTGCCTCGCCTTGCCCCATCCCACTTTCGGGCTCGCCGTGCGGGAGGATCTCGCCGAGGTCACGGCGCACGGCCTCGGTGCTCATCCGGATCGCGTAGCCGCTGCGAAGCCACTGCTCGGTGGCGGCCGACAGGATCAGCAGGTCGCTCTTCCCTTGCCGGCGGATCGCCTGCACCTGCCGGTTCCCCGGGCCGATGGGTAGCACCACGGACTCGAGCGCCGTGTAGAGGTAGGCGCCGATTCCGGCTGCGACGCCGGCGCGCTTGCGCGCGTCGGAGTAGAGCGCCTTCAGCCCCGCGAACGAGCCGGCGTCCATGTCGCCGATGTCCTCGTAGACCGCCTCGATGTCGGGAGCGCCCTCGAGGACGGGGAGGGTGATGATCAGCCGGCAGGCCAGGTAGAGCTTCTTGCCCGCGGTGGCGCTCACTTCAACGTGGCGGAACTCCTGGCGCCAGCGGCCGGGCACGACCGCGTTCAGGCGCTGGATTACCGACTGGGCGCCGAGGTAGGCGGCGACCTGCGCGCCGCCGTAGGGGTCGCCGTTGTAGGTGACCTTGGTCATCGCCCGAAAGCCGATCGCGCCGGGCGCGAACGGCCGGCGGAACAGCTCGATCGCCTGCGCGTGGGTCTCGGCGGGCGGGGTCGTGTCGTCGATCTTTTCTGAAGACATGCGTAGTTCTCCCAAGTTGGGTTCGGTTTGGATAGCTCGGCGGCCGCCTTGCGTGGCGAACGTCGAGCAGGGGCTTTGAGCGATGCGAGGGCTAGGCGAGCGGTGCGACCGGCTCCGCGAGTAGCTCGGGTCGGGTGCTCAGGCGGCGCGCCGTGCGTCCGTCTGATAGAGCCCCGCCTCGACGAGGAAGCGCGATGGTCCGCCGGTCGGTCGCCCGTTGCGCTCTGCGACATGCGTGATCACCAGCCGGTCCTTCGCGCGGGTGGCGGCGACGTAGAACAGCCGGCGTTCCTCATCGAGCTGCCCGGCGTCCGGCGAGGCGAGCGAGCGCCATGACGGCAGTAGCTGCTCCTCGCAGCCGAGCAGCGCGACGAGCTTCGCCTCGGTTCCTTTTGATCTGTGTATCGTCGACACGGTCATCCGGCGGTCCTCGCCGGAGCGGACTTCCTGGGCGTGAAGGCCAGCGGCGTGCTCGAGGAACCCCCGGAGTGTCGCCTTGTCCTGGTGCTGTTCCTCGTAGCCCTGGGCGGCGCGGCAGAGCGAGCGGAGGTCTTCGAGCACGCGTTCTGCGTCGCGGCGGGCTTCGGGGTCAGCGGAGGCGTCGCGTTGGTGCTCGTAGTGGTGCACGAGGCCGCCGGGGAGCGTCACCGTGGCGATCACCGCGTGCCCGAGCGAGCGCCCGGACGCAAGCTCTCCACGGACGCGGCGAAGGCCTCGGCCGAGCTCGGCGAGGCGCTCGCGCGCCCCCTGGCTGCGGACAGCGGTGAGCGCGCCCGCTTCCCCGCAGGCGGCGATCAGGTCGCCCTCATGTTCCTCGCGTGCCCAGGCGACGAGCCGGGTCGCGGTCGCCGGGCCGACACCGCGGCGGGGGGAGGCGACCGCGCGGCGCAGCGCTTGCGCGTCGGCGGGGTTCTGAACGAGCGTCAGGTACGCCAGCGCGTCGCGGACCTCGGTCCGCTCATACAGGCCGAGCGAGCCGAGCACCCGGTGTGGGATCCCCGAGTGCGCGAGCGCGCGCTGCAGCGCCTCGGTCGCGTATCCGGTGCGGGCGACCGCGATGATCTCACCGCCCGGGACCCCTGCGGCGAGCGCGTCGGCGATTTGCCCGGCGACCCAGTGCGCCTCCTGATATTCGTTTGCGAGCGCGGCCACTTGGACCCGGCCGCCGGCGCCGCGCATCGCGATCAGCGCCTTCGGTGTCCGCTGCTCGTTGTGGCTCACGCACCGGACCGCGGCGTCGAGGATCTCCGCGCGGGAGCGGAAGTTGCGCCCGAGCACGATCTCCGCGTGACCGGGGTGGCGATCAGCGAAGCGAAGGATGTGGCTGGGGTCGGCGTTACGCCACGTGTGGACGACCTGGTCATCGTCGCCGACGACGCACAGGTTTCCACCCGGCCCAGCGAGAAGGTCAACGAATGTCGCCTGCGCGTGGCTCACATCCTGGAACTCGTCGACAAGAATCCATCGCCAGCGCTGTCGCAGCCATGCGAGCCGGTGGGGCTGCTCTGACAACAGTCTCACCGCGAACGCGAGCAGATCGTCGAATGACCACGCGTTCGAGCGGCGCATCTCGGACTCGAGCTCGCGCCACACCGCACCTACCAGCGCGGCCGCCGGGTGCGCGGCCGCCCGCTCGTAACCCTCGGGGGAGAGCAGCCGGTTCTTCGCCTTGGAGATCTCCGCGAGCAGCTCGGCGCTCGCGGGCTGGCCGTGGTCGGCGAGCGCCTGCTGCACTTGCCCGCGCTCGTGGTCTGAGAGCAGCCAGTCGACAACGCGGCGCACGTCCGCCTGGTCATAGATCGTGTAGTTCTCGGTGCGCCCGAACATCTCGGCGTGCTCGCGCAGCAGACGTGCGCACACCGAATGGAACGTCGCCGCGGTGACGGCGCGGGCCTGCTGCTCGCCGAGCAGGTCGGCGAGCCGCAAACGCAGCTCGCCGGCGGCGCGGACGCTGAACGTGACCGCGAGGATCTCCCACGGTTTCGCTGCACCCGTTTGCAGCAGGTACGCGATCCGGTGGGTCAGGGTGCGGGTCTTGCCGGCGCCCGGCCCGGCGAGCAGGAGCAGCGGGCCGGGGCCGTGGGTGACGGCGCGGGCCTGCTCGGGGGTCAGCCCCTCGAGCAGGCGGAGGTGCCCGGGCGGCGCGACAGCGCAGCCCAGGACGGGAAAGGGCATAAGGCCTCCTAGGACTTAGAGGTGAGAGGAGCCGGCGGGAAGCGCCCGGCTCGTGGGTGGGCACGGCCCTCCGCCAGCCGGTGTACGGCCACCAGGCTCAGGTAGTGGGCGCGAAGCGGCCGCGCGCGATTAATTTCTGCAAACGCCCAACAGGCGGCGTTTTATGCCGCAACATGTAGGTGCTGGTCCGTGCGAGCGACAGCGACGTCGATCGGACGGGCCTCGTCGCGCCCGCGTGGCGCGGCAGCTTCGGGTCGCCGCCGCGGCGTGTCAGCGCGACGCGCCGACAGACGACTTCAACATGGTGGGAGTGTGCCCGCGCGCTCCCGGAATAGGAGGACGATGATGCGTGTCCGCGGCTGGGACAGACGAACCTCCGGACCCGACAGCGGTGCGGGCTGCCAGCAGGGTGCGTTCCCGCTTGCCAGCGTCAGAGGCACCCTACGTATCTGACTGGGTGAGATCCCGGATCGCCTCGACGAGCGCGTCCGGTTTTGGGGCGAGGTCGGGACGGTTGCCGTATTCCCTCAGCCACTTAGGCAGAGAGCAGTACTGCGGATTGTCCTGCGTCAGGCAGGCTGCACGGGGGTAGATCACGCCAGAGTCCAGGTCCGCGAAGTCAACAAGCGGTCGCTCGGCGACCTCCCCCTCACAGTTGTGAGACACCGACCTGCGGACCTCGTACTCGGACTTGCCGGTGGCAGCGATAAGCGCTGCGACGAGCTCGTTGGTGTTGCGCCGCCGCACGGCCCAGTGTCTCGCCCGAGACGACGTGTCCGTGCGGTCGATCGCTGGAACGGAGGCGAAAGTCAGCGACGCTGCCACGGCGGCAACGGTCTCCGCAATTAGCGGCCGAGACCGAGGAGTGCCCTGAGGTGAATTTGCTGCTCTGGCGTCTGACATGAAGTAGCACTCTGGACCCTATCGCTCCGGACCCTGTAGCAAAGCGTGCGAGCGGGGCGCGGCTTACGAGACTGTCGTGCACTGCCAGCGCCGGGCGGCGCACCCTGGGCGAAGTCAGCCCAGCTCGCCGAGCACGTCGGCGCGTACGCCTTCGCGCGCAGGAACGCTTCGCCGCGCAGCTCGCGGCCTTAGGGGCCTCCGAGCAGCACCGACGCGAGGTCATAGATTGCGCCGCCCACGCCGCAGCTCGCGCTGTGGCAGTTCCAGCCTTGGGTCGAGTCGATCCCGACCGAACGAAGCAGGTCGCGGGCAGCTCCGTTTGTACAGGTCGTCGTGGTCAGGCCTTGCGGGGCGGTCAGGCCCGTAGCGCGTTCCAGTGCTCCGCTACGAGTTTTGGCGCACGCCGCGTCAGCCACCAAACCGCGGCACCGCCGGCTATCTCATCGACGGGCCCCGGTATGGGCAGAACCGCGACGGCGAGCAGCCACTTCACGGGGCGCGGGACGCGCGGGTCGGCGAGCAGCCGCCGGAACAGCCTCGCACCGTCCTTCAGAAGTTCGGCCGTCTTCATCCGCGTTGGGCCGGTTCGTCGTCGGGCTCGTAGAACTGGAAGACCAGGCCCTCCCATTCGCCCCGTTCGGGTTCTCCTTGGGCGGGCACCTTGCGCGTCCTGACCTTCAACCCCTTCTGGTCGGCCTTCGCGTGCAGCGTGACGCGCATGTTCTCGGTGGGGACGTCGTAGTCCTCGCCGCGACGTATCTCCCAGATGTCGCCCTTGGTCCAGCGACTCCAGTCGTACTTCGGTCGCGTGCTTCCCGGGGCCGTCCCGAAGTCGAACTCGTCGAGCTCTCTAGCCATGGCGCTCCTAGCTTGGTAGAGGCAAGACTCTAGCAGGCTATCGGCTGATAACCTAACTACCTATAGTCCTATGGACCTTCGGCCCTATGTCAAACAGCTCATCATCGGAGATGCCGGCCGGGATCTGCGGCGATCGTCGTCAGCTCCAGGCGGCCTCGTGCGACCCATCTCTTGGCGACTCGACAGCGACCCCCGGTAGCGCGGGGGCACGAAAGGGAATTGATGCCGGTTCACGGATTGATAGACGACTACGAGGCGACCTGCGCCAACGGCCATTACCCGACCGTCAGCGTCTACCCGTGATGGCGCGACACCGACGGATCTGGACCCCCGAGGAGCTGGCGCAGCAGGAGATCGCGGCGGGTATCGAGCCGTCGGCGTGTGTCGAGTGCGGTGAGCCGGTCGGAGAGCCTCACAGGGCCGGGTGCTCTCACTCATCGGCGATGGGCGGCAGCGGACGCCGCGAGGCGCTGCACGAGCGGATCGAATCCTGTCCCGGCTGCTCGGCCCGCAACCGGATCCTCTCCCCGAGAGCAAAGACGATCTACAAGTGCGGTGGCTGTGGTGCTCGATTCCGGCTGGGGCGCCGGCCGTCATCACCGCCATCACTGCTGAAGCCCAAGAAGGCCGAGCCTCCCCGAGCGCCACTGCTGAAGCGGGTCTACTGGTTCGCAGCGGTCTTCGTGTTCGCGGAGGTGCCGCTCCTGCTCATCTGTGCGGCGCTGTACCACAAGCGGACCTTCCAGCATCCCTGGGTCCACTGGGTGATGCTCGGCCTGATGATCCCGATGTGGTTGGTCATCGGATTGACCGTGCTGGTCGGCGGCTTCTACCTGCTGGGATGTTTCCTGTACTGGATCGTCACCGGGATCGACCCATTGAAACGCGATTAGCTCGGCTGACGGCGGCTACGTCCGGGCCGTGTTTCGAACTGCTCGGCGGCACGTTGCCGCTCTTGAGCGCTGGCCCCCGCACTGCCTGCTGATCGTTTGTTACCTCGCGATCGCCGCCGAGATCCCAACAAGTGCACTGCCGGTTGGGTCTCAGGGCCATCTGCCCGGCACACACCGGTTGGGCTAACCCCCCAGCGGATACCTGCCCTGCGAATCGAGACGCGTCCGCTTTAGACTGACGACCTCGTCCCTGAACTCGTCTGCACCTCGAGCGACGCACTGCGTCTTGTTCAGATAGCGGTCGGGATTAGGTGCGATGCCCTGCTGGGCGTGATAGCAGTACGCGAGGAAATTGTCATCGTCGTCAATACCGACCGCGGCGGCGACGGTCTTGAGATCAGACGTGACCACGCTGTGCGCGTTGCCCACGATCCACGCGAGTCGTTGACGCAGGGTTTCCCCCGGAAACACTTGGTAGGCGCCGCGCTCGGTCTTGCGGAGCCTGAGCGGAACGTGAATCGCCGGGCATAGCGCGACGACAGTCGGGACGAGTGCGCGCGCGGCTGAGGCATCCTGCGCGGCTACGAGATCACGCACGGCGGCGAGGAACTCACGATTATCCATCGATCCAACTTTGGGCACTGACGGAGGGTACTCCATGAAGGCATTGCTTTCGCGCTTTGAACTTTCATCCGTTGAAGTCACGGCCCGGTTCCTCGTGAGGTTGTCACGCGTCAGCCTTCTCCTTCGTCCTAT
>Ga0302326_10032754_pt1 | contig 10344 bp, 6 predicted proteins | sample Palsa_T0_3_FD_202264 | JGI IMG/M metagenome (GOLD analysis project Ga0302326, IMG submission 202264) | Peat permafrost microbial communities from Stordalen Mire near Abisko, Sweden - Palsa_T0_3 | ecosystem: Environmental > Terrestrial > Soil > Palsa > Peat permafrost | place: Sweden: Abisko... | reverse complement strand
AGGTCGGCATCCGACTGGATCACATAACTCGCCAGATTTTCGTGCAAAACTTTCTTGATGCCGTCGCGGCAGGCAGAGCCATATCCGCCCTTGCCGGGCCGCGCCAGCAAGTGAACATCGGGATCAGTGGCCTGAATGCGTCGAATCTCGTCGGCGGTTCGGTCGGGCGAGCTGTCGTCCACAAAGAGGATAGGCTCATTGCCCGCAGCCTTGCGGATTCGACCGACAAGCACCGCGATGTTGTCGTGTTCGTTGTAGGTTGGGATGATGAGCATGGGCCGATTTCCAGTGTACCTTGTCCGTGATGAAGGGTTTGCAGGGTACCTTGCAGGCGGTCTGGCGAGGACCATCTTACGTATAGGCCCTAGGCGACTGCACTATAGCGGAGACATTGTCAGCCGCACCGCGTCTGCCGATTCGAGGTTAATAGACTCCGGTTGCTGGGAAACCCAATCCAGCGGCGTGGCGAGAAGGCGCAAGTCCGTAATCGCCGGACGCGACGACAAGCGCCACTGACTTTCGTCCGCCTCGAAGTAGCGCGCCAGATCAGGTCCCGACCACGGATAGAACCACACTTCCGTCGCAACGTTGGGTTGCACCATGAACCACTGTATGTCGCGCGTGCCGTTGGCGCGCGTGATCTCCAATTGCAAGCGCTCCGGCTTGCGCAGCTTCCACCAGAACGGATAGTGAACGGTAATCCGCAGGCGGATGAAGTCGAAGCCGCTGGGCCAGTTCGGCGCACCCAGCGCAGTAACAGAACTGCGCTCGTCAATGGGATAGCTTCGCGCCGGCAATCCGAGCGACTGCGCTTGCAAGGCGATGCGGCTGGCGCGCGAGTCGTCGCGTTGCAGGCCGACAACGCCGGGAGTCAACTGCTCCACCGTGCGATAGCGCCGCACCATCCAGAACCACACTTCGGGAGTGCGAGTGAAGTTCGATATGCCATCCACTGGAACGCTGAGATAGTTGCGCGACCAGCGCGCCACCTCGGCTTCCGACATGCGGCTGTAATCGTCGTCGGGCAGGTACAGCGCTGCCGGAATGGATTTGCCTTCCAGTCCGGAAATCTCAAGCCGCGAGAGATATGGTCCGCTCGCGGTGTAAGCCTGCATCAAACCGCCCGCGACATCGCGCCCCGCCGCCAGGCCAAACATCGTCTGGTAAGGAAAAACGAAGATGGAGTCGTTTGGCCCGCTGTGCTGGCTAAGGAAGTTGCTCGCAGCGGTCAGCATCGGGGGCGTCAGCGCCTCGACGTAGCAGGCGCGGTCGAATTCGCCGTACCCCGGAGGACACTCCGTCATCGGCTCTCGCAACTGTCCATAGAGCCGGATGACACTGGAAGGCCGAAACACGGGATGCGAAAACAGCATGGAGCAGGCAATCGCTACCAGCACGCCCGGCGCCGAGAAATTGCCCTGGAACGAGAACAGGATAACGCTGGCGAAGAAGATCATGGCGAATTCGCCGATGATCACGTGGCCAACGTCGGAGCGGACCAAGGCGCTCTGCATCTGGGCCAGTCCTAATACAAACGCGCCCGCCAGAAAGGCCGTGCGTCCCGTGATGGAGACCGCAGCCTTACCACGGGTCACCCAGCGCACGACGAAAATCGCCAGTCCAATCAGCAGCCCGCCGAAGAAATGTACGGTCCCTTTGTCAGTCATCGCCGCTGGCGTGGCCCAGCGATAGACCGCGACTTGCCCCAGTGCATCGCGCCAGAACTTGAAGTCGAGCGGGCTGGCCAAAAAGCTGTTGATCACGATGGCGAAGAACACGGCCGCGACCACGAAGGCCAGCACCGCGCTAAGCAGCTTGCCGCCGAAGTGCTCGCGCCGCATCTCCAGAGATATTGCTGCAAAACAGATAAACCACGCTGCGGTTGCATAAACCCCGGTGTCGCCGGCAACCAGGAACGCAATTCCGCAGAGCCCTGCCCCGGCAATTCCGCCGAAGATGCTGCGGACACGACCATCCTTGACCGCGTACCAGCCGCGCAGAAAGAGGACAAACAGCAGCACCGGAAATGTCGTCCGCAGCGAAGTTTCCCAGAACGACGAGAGCAACAGCAAAAGCACGAAGCGCTTCCACGGCGGTTGCTCGGGCAGAAGCAGTCTTAACGCGAGATAAGCGAAAACGATGGCACACCACAACGGGACCGTGTTCCACGTTGCATACAACGCGCCGAACGACAGCGGCATGGAGCGCGCCGGGATTGAAGACAGCCACTGAAAGATGGGACCGTGGGTGAACGCGACATCGCGGCCAATCCAAATGCCGCGCAGCGCCTTGAACGTGCTATCCAGGTGCCAGTGGTCGTCGATGAGGCCGTAGTTGGGGACCAGATAAACTGCACGCTGCCGCAACCACACCGTCGGGAACGACGCGAGTACCAGCAGCACGACGGCAAGAAAATCCCAATACTTCTTCAGCCATGGAAAGCAGCGCTGCGCAGTCGCAGAGGCTCGCGAGCGTTGTTGGCTTGGCACAGCATCGGGCTTCTCCATAGACGAGAGACATTCTACCGTGCGACGATGCAATCGCGAGATCGCGATCCGCCATTACCATTTTGGCGATTGCGCAAATTCCTGTCATACTCGCAGCCAGAGCTCATCGCCGACTCGCTGCGTGTCGAACTCGCAGCCATAGCAAGGCAAGCGGTGATGCGCTCGCCGCGATTCTCAGGAGGAGTCGCTCCACAGACCGAGACATGCCGATTTCATCCAGCAAAACTTTGCGCGACGCCGCACCTGGCGGCGTTAAACGCGCGGACGGCGTAATCGGCGCAGAGCACGTAACCAGCGTCTGGGCCTTCATTGTCGCGGCCCTGCTGGCTGTCTTCTACTTCGTCACCAGCATCTACATCGCGTCGCACCGCGTCTTCTGGTTCGACGAGCTTTTCACTTTGCACATCGCGCGTTTACCCAGCCTGACGGCAATCTGGAGCGCGCTGGGCAATGGCGTTGACGCGCTTCCGCCAACCTATTACATGCTGGTGCGGGTCTTCGATTCACTGTTTGGACCAGGCGATGTCGCGGCGCGGCTGCCTTCGGCGCTGGCCATGGTCATCGGTCTGTTATTGATCTTCGATTGCGCGCGCCGCCTGACTGACGGCCTGCACGGACTGATTGCCCTCTCTGTCGCGACCTGTTCCTTTTTGCCTTATTACGGTTACGAGGCGCGCTCCTATGCCATCTATTTCATGCTGGCGTCGCTGTCCTTCTGGGCGTGGACGTATGACGCGGCGGACAGGCGTTGGCCAACGATCCTCTTCGGCGCGGCGTTCTTCGCCGGCGTCTGCTTCCATTACTACTTCGCAATGGGTCTGGTGCCCTACGTTTTGTGGGAGCTGCTTCGCTGGAAGCCTGGTCGTCGGCCATCCGCCAAGCTCATCGCAGGGATTGTCGGCTCCATTATTCCGATTGTCCTGCTCTCGCCACTGATCCTGTCGTTTTCGCGCAAGTTCGCCGGCGGTTATTGGAACCGGCCCTCGTTCAATGAACTGCGCGCCATCTTCTCGCAGCTGTTCCCTGACGGGTTATTCCTCCTGGCGCTGATCATAGTTTGGATCGTTCTCGCCGGTTCAGACAGCGAGATGCAAAAGACTCTTCAGCCGACGCCATCCGCCGAAGCCATTGGCTGGCTTTTCCTGACCATTCCGCTGGCTGCGTTCGTCGTGGCCGAGTGGAAGACCAACGCCTTCTACAGCCGCTATTTTATTGGCGTGCTTCCCGGCGTCGCCGTGGCATTCGCATTTCTCCTGTGGCGGCACTTTCGCAAAACAGCGCAACTCTCGATGGGAGTCTTTGTGCTGCTGGCGGCTTGGGGCGTTGGTCAACAGCTCACCGTTGTGCGCCGTCCCGACAAAGTCGAAGCCACCGGCATCCGTGCTTTCCTGCAGATACAAAGCGCGCTGCAAATCGAAGGCAAGCGCTACTTCGTCTTTTCCGGACCATTGCTGTTTCTTGAGGCTCAACAATATTCGGACCATCCCGAACAATGTGTGCTGCTGTTGCCTTCCGACTTTAACCAGCAAGCCAAGGCTGGTCCTGATCCTTATTTGCATCAGCGCCTGGAGCTGAACCTCTCGCACTACTATCCCATGCAGTTCTGGACGCTGGACGATCTCCGGCGGCATCAGGACCAGGCGGCGCTCATTGAGCCTGACGAAAGCACCCTGAAGGAAGTTTACGGCGCAGGCATCTTCGCCCACACCAGGTTTGCAGATCAGGTGAAGATCTACTATGTGCACTGACGCTGGCTCGGAAAGAGGCGCAGCTTCCGCGATATTCTTAGCTCGTCCAACGGGCGCACGTTGCATGCGAGTCCTTTGCAAACTTTGACCACGTCCGAGTTTTGAAGGGGACGGCCTTCAGGCCGTCCGTAAGACCAGCAGGATCGTACGGCTTTAGCCGCTGCGGGACTTCGTCTTAGATCGATCAGTCCCTTTCCCTACCCAGCACGGCCACTTTCGCCTACAATATTCGGAGTCTTGATTCGCGCGTTTTTCCCGGGCCTCTCACATACAATTGCTGATCGAACAGAAGGGACAAGTGTCGCCGACGAAGGAGTCATCGTGAAGAAAATCGGAATCATCTTCGGCATGGAGACCACCTTTCCGCCTGCGCTGGTCGACAAAATTAACTCCATGGACGAGCCCGGCATTCAGGCCGAGCTGGCGACCGTAGGCGAAGTACGCATGGCTGAGCCTTCGCCCTACCACGTGATCGTCGATCGCATTTCGCACGACATCCCTTTCTATCGCGCCTATCTCAAGAACGCTGCGCTGTCGGGAACCGTCGTTATCAACAATCCCTTCTGGTGGAGCGCCGACGACAAATTCTTCAACTTCGCGCTCGGCCATAAGCTCGGCGTGGCGATTCCTCCAACCGTGCTCATTCCGCACAAAGAACATCCGCCCGGAACCACCGAGCGATCCATGCGCAATCTGCAATATCCCATGCCTTGGGACAGCATCTTCAGCTATGTCGGCTTTCCGGCGTTTCTGAAACCCTTCGACGGCGGCGGTTGGAGAGACGTTTACAAGGTCAACTCTCCTGAAGAATTCTTCAACGCTTATGATCAGTCGCGCGATCTCTGCATGACCCTCCAGCGCGGCGTCAAGTTCAAGGAGTACTTCCGCTGCTACGTGGTCGGACAAGAGAAAGTGCACATCATGCAATACGATCCCTCGGCGCCCTCCCACGAACGCTACGTGAAGAATCCGCCGCCGGTCGATCCCAAGCTGATTGAGCGTGTGGAGCGTGATTGCCTCACCTTGTGCCGCGCGCTCGGCTATGACCTGAACACCGTCGAGTTCGCCTGCGAGGACGGCATTCCGTACGCCATCGACTTCATGAATCCCGCGCCCGACGCAGACGTGAATTCCGTCGGCCAGCAAAACTTTGACTGGATCGTGAACCAGGTCGCCGACCTGGCTGTGCGAAAAGCCAAGCAACATACCGGCAAGGTTCCCGAGTATCGTTGGAGTGCATTTCTCCAGGGCGCCGTGGCCAAGAGTCCAGCCGCTGCGAAGAACGCGGTTGCGCCGAAGGCCGAAAAGGCCCCTGAGCCTGCTCCGGACTCCTCGAAGCCGGGGACAATGCTTGATGCAGCATCTAAGCAATTACGCAAGCGCACCAGCAAAGGGTAAAGCAAATGCATCGTCCAAGCCTCAGCATCGGGATCGAAGAGGAGTATCAGACGATCGACCCGCAGACCCGCGATCTGCGCTCGCACATCGCAGCTGAGATCCTTCCCAAGGCAAAGCTGGCGCTGCATGAAGCGGTCAAGGCGGAGATGCATCAGTCCGTCATCGAGGTAGGCACTCGCGTTTGCCGGGACGTCAAAGAGGCGCGGGAGAACATTCAGGCGCTCCGCCGCGAGATGATCACTCTCGCCAGCCAAAACGGCATGTTGCTGGCCGCAGGCAGCACCCATCCGTTTTCCGACTGGAAGCTACAGGAGATTTACCCCGACGAGCGCTACCGCCGCGTGGTTGAGGACATGCAACTGATTGCCCGCGCCAATCTGGTTTTCGGGCTGCACGTGCACGTCGGCATTGAAGACCGCAACACTGCCATCCACATCATGAACTCCATGCGGTATTTTCTGCCGCACATTCTGGCGCTCAGCACCAACTCGCCCTTCTGGATGGGCATGAATACCGGCTTCAAGTCGTATCGGGTGAAAGTTTTCGAGCGCTTCCCGCGTACCGGAATTCCCGACACCTTTGCCAACTGGTCGGAATACGAGAACTTCGTCGACTTACTGGTGCGGACCAACTGCATCGACAATGGCAAAAAAATCTGGTGGGACATTCGGCCGCATCCGTTCTTCAATACTCTCGAAGTGCGAGTGTGCGACATTCCGATGCGGCTGGACGAGACCATGGCTATCGCGGCGCTGATTCAGGCGACCGTAGCAATGCTGTACAAGCTGCACGCGTCCAACAAAAGCTACCGCATCTATGGACGCGCATTGATCAGCGAAAACAAATTCCGAGCCTCGCGCTATGGGCTTGACGGTAAGCTGATCGACTTTGGCAAAGAAGAAGAAGTGCCGCTGCGCCAGTTGATCCTCGAGTATCTCGATTTGATCGACGATGTGGTCGATGAGCTTGGCTCGCGCGAGGAGATCAATTACATTCACGAGATGCTTAAAATGGGCACCGGCGCCGATCGCCAGCTGCAGGTGTACAAGGAAACCGGCGATCTTGAAGCCGTTGTGGATTACATGGTCAAAGAAACCCGCGTCGGCGTCTTCGAAGAGACAGGCGCTCGACGATAGGTTAGAGCAGGCCTTTAGAGACTATGTCGAAGGATTTTGCGCTCAGACAAGCTGCCCCAAAGCCGATTGAACCAGCCGCGCGGCGGCGGCAGCGCAGTTAGCCCGGCGCGTGACCGCCGGGTAAAGTGGGAAATTGGACCGAGCCGCAGAGCGGCGACACCGGTTGCGATACAGTCTCTTTAGGCGCGCGTTCGGCGCATTTTTTATTTTGTCATCCCGAGGACCGCTTCAGTGCGACAAGGGATCCGCGGTTTGCCGGTTGTGGAAGGAAAGCAAATCCCTCGATTCGCTCGATGATGACACTTCAGTCAGGTTTGAAAGGACATTTCTTGATTCAACCCGTTCTCACCGACCTCACCAAAACATCGTTTGATCCCGAACTCTCGCCGGGCGCGCGCAATGCGGTCAATACCTGCCTGCGCATCCAGCCCAGCGAGAAGGTCACGGTCATCACGGACAACGCCTGCCGCGAAATCGCCGCCAGCATCGCACAGGAACTTTCGGCCCTGGGCTCGCCCTTCAAGGCCTTTGTGCTGGAAGATCTGGCGCCCCGTCCGCTGACCGATCTTCCATCCGAGATCGCCGCCGACATGGAGACCAGCGATGTCAGCATCTTTGCCGTGCACGTGCAGCGCAACGAACTGAAGTCGCGCATGCAGATGACCGACATCGTCAACCGCCGCCGGATGCGTCACGCGCACATGGTCAACATCAACAAGCAGATCATGCTGGAAGGCATGCGCGCCGACTACAACAAAGTCGACGCCCTCAGCCGCAAGGTCATCGACATCGTCACCAGCGCGAAAGAAATCCGCGCCACGAATCCAGCGGGCAGCGATTTCACCGCGCAACTCAATCCCGACTATCACTGGATCAAGACCAGCGGCATCATCAGCCGCGACAAGTGGGGCAATCTTCCCGGCGGCGAAATCTTCACCACGCCAGGCGAAGTCAACGGCGTCTGCGTCGTCGATGGCGTGGTCGGCGATTATCTCTGCGAAAAGTATCAGGACCTGGCGCGCCAGCCCCTCACCATTCGCATCAAGAACAATCGCATCACCGAAGTCTCCAGCGACAACAAAGAACTCGAGCAGGAATTCTGGGCCTACACCCACACCGACGAAAACAGCGATCTGGTCGGCGAATTCGCCATCGGCACCAACATCGAGCTGAAGCACGTCATCGGGCAGATTCTGCAAGACGAAAAATTTCCCGGCATCCACATCGCCTTCGGCAATCCTTACGGCGAGCACACCGGCGCAAAGTGGTATTCCTCCACCCACATCGACGTGGTGGGAACGAAGTTCGATATCTGGGTCGACGGCCGGCAAATCATGGAGAAAGGGCACTTCCTCATCGAGGCCTGACCATGGTTCCCGCCCTTCGCGAGGAATTCAACCGCAACTTCACGGCAGCAAAGTACCGTCAGTTTCTTCAGAAACTCGACGCAGCTGCCGGCACGCACATCGACTTTCGCGTCTCGGAGACGCCGTGTTTCGTCCCCGCGAGCCTGCTCGATCGCATGGCGGAAGATGGCCGTGAACTAGTCGCGCAACTGGTGAACAATCCGGAATACCGCCGCGCTTCGGATGTCAGCATCCCTCCCGAATACAAGGTTCCCAACGAGTCTCCGCTGCCGATGTTCGTGCAGGTGGACTTTGGTCTGGTGCGCAACGCGAATGGCGAGCTTGAGCCTAAGCTGGTCGAGTTGCAGGCCTTCCCTTCCCTCTACGGATATCAAGCTGCCGCCGCGCACCAGTATGTCGAATCGTATGGCTTGTCGCCGGAGCTTGGGATTTATCTCAGCGGTCACGACGACAATTCCTACTGGCAGCTCATGCGACGGCTCATCGTCGCCGATCACGATCCCGAAAACGTGATTCTGATGGAGATCGATCCCGACCATCAGAAGACGCTGCCGGATTTTCTCATCACGCAGCGCAAGCTCGGCATCGCAATTGTCGACATTCTCTCGCTGGTCAAGCGCGGCGGGCGGCTGTTCTATCGCACGAAACAACATGGCCGCGAAGTCGAAGTCAAGCGTATCTACAACCGCTGCATCGTCGATGAACTGGAGCGCAAAGGAATCACGCTGCCGTTCGATCTCCGCGAGGAAATCGATGTCGAGTGGGCCGGACATCCCAACTGGTATTTCCGCATCAGCAAGTTCTCCATTCCCTACCTCAAACATCCCAGCGTTCCGAAGACCTGGTTCCTCGATCAACTCCGCGAACTGCCGTCAGACAATCAGAACTATCTACTGAAGCCGCTGTATTCCTTTGCTGGAGTCGGGATCAAGTTCGCTCCCACACAGTCAGACATCGACGCGATTCCGCCCGACCAACGCCATAACTACATTCTCCAGGAGCGCCTCCAGTTTGAGCCGGTAATCCAAACGCCCCACGGCCCAACCCAGATGGAAGTCCGAATGATGTTCGTCTGGCCCGAAGGCCGCGAGCTTACGCCGGTGCTGCCTCTGGTCCGGATGGGCCGCGGCATCATGATGGGCGTCGACCACAATAAGAATCTGGAATGGGTCGGCGGCTCGGCGGCGTTGGTGGTGAAGGACGTCTAATCAGGGCACCTACTCGGGTGCCCCGTTCTAGCCTTCTTTTGGCTAGGGCGGGGCGTTTCCGTCGATCGTCCTCGTTTGCCCCACCCTGGCCAACTGAAGGCCAGAATGGGGCACCCATTGGTGAAGTTTTCTCCGTGACCTCCGTGCCTCCGTGGTGAATAGGCTTTTTCCGCCTGCGTGGTACCATCGAAGCAACTAGCGCCCAAGGAACGCCCCTTTGCGAATACTCTTCGTCGGAGACATTTTCGGCCGCCCCGGCCGCAGCATTGTTCATGAGCGACTGCCCAAGCTCCAGAAGGAGCACGCCGTCGATCTCACCGTCGCCAACGGCGAGAACGCCGCCGGCGGCTTCGGCATCACGCCGCAAATTGCCGAGGAATTGTTCGAGCTCGGCATCGACGTCATCACCACCGGCAACCACATCTGGGACAAGCGCGAGATCATCGACTACATGAATTCCGCCAATGGCAATGAGGCCTCGCTGGCGCGGCGCGTGCTTCGCCCGGCGAACTATCCCGCCGGTTCGCCCGGCTTTGGCTGGTACCAGGGACGCACCCGCGGCGGCGTTCCCTACGCCGTCATCAACCTGCAAGGCCGCGTGTTTATGGCTAACAATGACGATCCATTTCGTCTCGCCGACGAACTGCTGAAGCAGATTACCGCGAAGGTCATCCTCGTCGACATCCACGCCGAGGCGACCTCGGAGAAACTCTCGTTGGGCTGGCATCTGGAAGGACGCGTGACTGCCGTGCTCGGCACGCATACGCATGTTCCCACTGCCGACGAGCAGGTGCTGCCGGGAGGGACTGCGGTACAAACTGATGTCGGGATGACCGGCCCGTACGATGGCGTGATTGGCGTGCAGAAGGAGCTGATCCTGCACCGCTTCCTGACCAATATGCCGGCGCGCTTTGAGCCGGCAACCGGCGACGTGCGCCTGTCAGCCACGCTGATCGATTGCAATGCCGAGACTGGCCGCG
>Ga0302326_10032753_pt1 | contig 10345 bp, 12 predicted proteins | sample Palsa_T0_3_FD_202264 | JGI IMG/M metagenome (GOLD analysis project Ga0302326, IMG submission 202264) | Peat permafrost microbial communities from Stordalen Mire near Abisko, Sweden - Palsa_T0_3 | ecosystem: Environmental > Terrestrial > Soil > Palsa > Peat permafrost | place: Sweden: Abisko... | reverse complement strand
AGCGATCGGGCCGTGCACGATCAGGAGGGGCGCCACCGGGTGGGTGGTGGCATTCACCCCGCGAAGGTTGAGCTCCGGCGCGCCGAGCGCCCGGGTGGCGGCCACGAGCACGGGCATCCACTCGGGACGGCACCCGGCCAGCACGGCGTTGACGGCGACGACCCGGCGGCTGGCCAGCCCCGATCGGGGCGGGAGCACGGCCAGTACCTCATCGGGATCGCCCCCGGCGCCGGCCAGCATGGCCTCGACCCGGGCCGGTGTGGGCGCCACCAGCGGCAGCCCGTCCCCCCACCGGCGAGCCTCGAAGTAGGCATAGACCGCTTCCGGTGACTCGTCGACCAGCTCCAACAGCTCCCCCGTCACCGGTACACGACCTCGACGGTCCACGGCGCACCCGAGGCTTCGGCCAGCCGGCGGCCGGCGATGTCGGCGAACACGTCCCGGGGGACGAGGCAGTCGGCGCACGCGTCGTCGCCGGCCCGCACGTCCAACCGGAGCGCGCCCGGCCCGGTGACGGTCACCCGCAGCACGTAGCCATCCGCAGCCAAGGCGGTCGCCAGCGGTTCGAGCGCTCCAACATGGTCCAAGGGCGCGATGGTCCCCCCGACGGTACGGTCGGGTCAAGCCATGACCGTCACCATCGACCTGACCGGCCGCGCCGCCCTCGTCACCGGCGCCGGTGCTGGCATCGGGCGGGAGATCGCCCGCTGGCTGGCCGACGCGGGCGCGGCAGTCATCGTCAACGACATCGACGGCGAGCGGGCCGCCGCCACCGCTGCTGCGATCGTCGACGCTGGCGGCCGTGCCACCGCCGCCCCGGGAGACGTCCGAGACGAAACGGCCATGAGACAGGTCGCCGGCGGCGAGCTCGACATCGCCGTCAACAACGTCGGGATGACCGCCGGGCGCCCGGCGGCCGCGTTCACCGCCACGCCCACACACGACGCCCGGGCCATCATCGAGCAGAACCTGCTCGCCACCTACGTCGCCTGCCGGGTCGAGGCCGATGTGATGGTGGCCCACGGCCGCGGTGGCGTCATCCTCAACGTGACGTCGGGGGAGACGACCCGCCCCGCGGTCGGGCTGGCCGCCTACGGAGCAGCCAAGGCGGGCATCAACCATCTGACCATGACCCTGGCCAGCGAGCTCGGCCCGCACGGCATCAGGGTCAACGCCATGGCGCCGGGCACCACCTTCACCGAGCAGGTGCGGGCCACCCTCGGCCGCGAGCGCTTCGAGGCGATCTCGCGGTCGACGCCGCTCGGCCGCGTGTGCGAACCCGACGAGCTGGGCCGCCTGGCCGTGTTCCTCGCCTCCGACCTGGCCCGGTGCATCACCGGGCAGTTGATCCTGGCCGATGCCGGCGCCCACCTCGGCCGGCTGCCGCTGGCGCTTGACACCCGGGGATCGCTCCAGTAGCACCGCTGCATGCCTCCCGAGCCCACCTTCCGCCACCTCGACGATCCCAACATGACCTGGCAGCAGGTCAAGGCCATCCGGCGGGCCGACGGCACGGTCGCGTCGGTCTGGGAGAAGTGGCTGGCGTTCTCGCCCAACCCCCAATACCTCTCCCTCTACGCTCGCTACGACCCGGGGATGATCGTGCGCCGCCACGGGCACCGCAGCAACCACGTGCTGTTCGTCATCGAGGGCAGCATCCGGTGCGGCGGCGTCGAATGCCCGGCCGGGACGCACATCGAGCTGCCGGTCGGCGCCGCCTTCGGGCCGTTCGTCGCCAGCGCCGACGGCGCCGTGCTGTTCGAAGTGATGATGGGCGATCCCCGGTCGTGGGGCGACGACGTCTCCGCATTCGATGCCGCCCTCGCCGAGGCCGGCGCCGAAGCCCTCCCCGACCCTGAGATCGAGCTCCCCGCCTGGTTGGAGGATCTGCGGGCGCAGTGGGGAGACGATGAGCCTGGCTGACCTGCTCGGGCTCGACGGCCGCGTCGTCGTGGTGGCCGGCGCCGGGGGCGACGGCATCGGCACCGGCGTGTGCCGCCTGCTGGCGCAGGCGGGCGCGTCCGTCGTCGGCCTCGACAACCGGCCCGCTGCCCTCGATGCCTTCCGCGCCGCCACGGCCGGCACCGCCGGCGCCCACCTGGCGATCGAGGCAGATGTCCGCGACCCGAGCGACATCAGCGCGGCGGTGGAGCGCGCGCTGCAGCAGGGCCCCCTGCACGGCCTGGTGCACGTGGCCGGGGGAATGCGGCCGGCCCAGTGGGCGCCGCTCCTCGAGACCGACCCGGCGGTGTGGGACGAAGTGATCGAGCTCAACCTCCGCTCGGCGCTGATCACGTCTCAGGCCGTGGCCCGCCGCCTGCCTCCGGCGGGCGGCAGCATGGTGATGATCGCCTCGATCACCGGGCTGTCGGCGATGCCGTTCGCGGCCGCCTATGCCGCGGCGAAGGCCGGCCTGATGGCGCTCACCCGCACCGCGGCACTCGAGTGGGGGCCGAAGTCGATCCGCGTCAACGCGGTGGCCGCCGGCACGGTGAGCACGGCCAAGACCCGGGCCCGCAGCCCGGACGGCGCCGCCGATCCGGCCGAGCGCACCGCCGTCCCCCTCGGCCGCCGGGGCACCCCCGAGGACGTGGCCGGCGCCGTCGTGTTCCTCCTGTCCGACCTGGCCGGGTGGATCACCGGCCAGGTGCTGCCCGTCGACGGAGGGTCGTCGATCCGGCCCTCGTTCCTCGGTGCCGACGATCTCCCGGTCTTCGTGCACGACGCCGAGCTCAGGGCCCGCCTGCTTGCCAAACGAACGTTTGATTGATACAACGGGACTGTGGGCATCGACCTCAACGATCCGCGGCTCTATGACGACCCCTGGGAGTTCTATGCCTGGCTCCGCGCTGAGCACCCGGTGTGGTTCAACGAAGCCAGCGGGCTCTACGCCATCTCCCGCCACGCCGACGTGGCCGAGATCTCCCGCAACGCGACGCGGTACAGCGCGGCCGGCGGCGTGCGCCCGCTGGTGCCGGTGCCGATGTCGATCATCTCGATGGACGACCCCGAGCACACCCGCCAGCGGCGCCTGATCAGCAAGGGCTTCACCCCGATGCGGGTGCGGGCCCTCACCGAGCGGATCCGGGAGGTCTCCAACCAGATCATCGACGAGGTGGCCGACCGGGGCCGAATCGAGTTCGTCGAGGACTTCGCCATCCACGTCCCGCTCATCGTCATCGCCGAGATGATGGGCCTCGACCCCGACATCCGCGACAGGCTCTACGACTGGTCCGACGCCATGATGGACGGCGACGGCCACGTGGACATGGCCGACCCGGTGATGCTGCGGGCGGCGACGGCCTTCGGGGAGTACACCGACGTGTGCCGCCGGCTCATCGAGGCCCGGCGCGACGACCCCCGCGACGATCTCATCTCGACCCTGACGGCGGCGTACGACAGCGGCGACCTGGCGTGGAGCGACGAGGCCAAGGCGCTGCACACCCTCGACGAGCAACTCACCAACGACGAGCTGTTGATGTTCTGCGCCCTGCTCGTCGTCGCCGGCAACGAGACCACGCGCAACGCCATTTCCGGCGGCCTCCACGCCTTCTCGCTGTTCCCGGGCGAGCGCGACAAATTGATCAGCCAGCCGGACTTGGCCGACGGAGCGGTCGAGGAGATCATCCGCTGGACCTCTCCCGTGATGACGTTCATGCGCACCGTGACCGAGTCCCACACCCTCCACGAGGTCGACCTCCGCCCCGGTGATCGGGTGCTGCTGCTCTACCAGTCGGCCAACCGGGACGAGTCGGTCTTCGAGGATCCCAACCGTTTCCTGATCGACCGCGTGCCCAACCCGCACGTCGGCTTCGGCACCGGGCCGCATTACTGCCTGGGCGCCAACCTGGCCCGCCTCGAGGTCAAGATCGTGTTCACCGAGCTGTTCCGGCGGCTGCCCGACATCGCCGTGGAATCCCCTACCGACCCCCTCACCCGGAGCGACTCGGCGCTGGTGCTCGGGATCCAGAAGCTCCCTGCCGTCTTCACGCCTGCCTAGCCGATGGCCCCCGACCAACGGGCGAGGATCCTCGCCCACGCCCTCGGGCTGATGGCCCAACGCGGCGCCGACGGGGTCAGCATGCGCGACCTGGCGAACGCCTGCGAGCTCAACGTCGCCACCCTCTACCACTACTTCCCGTCCAAGGCCGACCTGCTCCGGTCGGTCATCGAGGACCGCGACTGGCCCGGTCGCATGACTGAGCCGCTTCCCGTCGATCCCACCCTGCCGCCCCGCCAGCGCCTGACCCAGCTCCTGACCCTGATCTGGACCGAGGCCCTGCGCGAAGAAGACGTCTGGAGGCTCGTCCTCGGCGAGAGCCTGCGCAGCGACGACGTGGCCAGGCGGGTCGCCGCCGAGATGGTGCAAGGGCTCGAAGCCGCGCTCGACCGGTGGCTGGGCGATCTCTTTCCCGACCTCGGCCCCCGTACAGCAGCCGTCGCCGGCGTCATCACCGGTCGCTCGCTTGGCATGTTCGTCGAGTACCTGGTGATGGACCCCGCCGATCGGGTGCGCGGCGCCCGGGCCCGGGCCGACCAGCTCGCCGCCGTCGTGTTCCCCTGACGCTTCAGGGCAAACTGTTCTCCCAGTGCAATTCCTCGACGGTGGCGACCCCCCGCACGAGCTGACCTATGGGGACGTCTTCATGGTCCCCCGGCGCTCTGACGTCGTGTCGAGGAGCGAGGTCGACGTCAGCACCGACGACGGAGCAGGGACGACGATCCCGCTCGTGGTCGCCAACATGACCGCGGTCGCCGGCCGCCGGATGGCCGAGACGGTCGCCCGACGGGGGGCGATGGCCGTCATCCCCCAGGACATCCCGCCGGCGGTCGTCGCCGACGTCATCGGCTGGGTGAAGCAGCGCTCGGTGGTCTACGACACGCCGCTCACGCTCGCGCCCGGCGAGACGGTGGGCGAAGCCCTCAACCTGCTCCCCAAGCGGGCACACGGAGCCGTCGTGGTCGTGGTCGACGGCAGGCCGGTGGGCATCGTCACCGAGGCCGACTGCGCCGGCGTGGACCGCTTCACCCAGCTCCACCAGGTGATGTCCACCGAACCCCTGACCGTGCCCGACGGCATCGAGCCCCGGGCTGCGTTCGATGTGCTCCAGGGCGGCCGGCACCGCGTCGCCCCGGTCACCGGGCCGGACGGCCGGCTGGTCGGGCTCCTGACCCGGACCGGGGCCCTACGCGCCACGCTGTATCACCCGGCGGTCGACGCCGGCGGGCGGCTCCGCGTCGGCGCCGCGCTCGGCATCAACGGCGACGTGGCCGGGAAGGCCGCCGCCTTGGCCGAGGCCGGAGCCGACGTGCTGGTGCTCGACACCGCCCACGGGCACCAGGAGCGGATGCTCGCCGCCATCAAGGCGGTGCGCGCGCTCGACCCGCCCGTCCCCCTCGTGGCCGGAAACGTGGTGTCGGCCGAGGGCACGCGGGAGCTGATCGACGCGGGCGCCGACATCGTCAAGGTCGGCGTCGGCCCCGGCGCCATGTGCACGACCCGGATGATGACGGGCGTCGGCCGGCCGCAGTTCAGTGCCGTCCTCGAGTGCGCGGCCGCCGCCCGCGAGCAGGGCCGCCACGTGTGGGCCGACGGCGGCGTGCGCTACCCGCGCGATGTCGCCCTCGCCCTGGCCGCCGGTGCGTCCAACGTCATGATCGGCTCGTGGTTCGCCGGCACCCACGAGTCACCCGGAGACGTCAACCGGGACGAGTCCGGCCGGCCGTACAAGGAGAGCTTCGGCATGGCCTCGGCCCGGGCGGTCGCCACCAGGACGGTCGAGGACAGCCCGTTCGAACGGGCCCGGAAATCGCTGTTCGAGGAGGGGATCTCGACGTCGCGCATGTACCTCGATCCGGACCGTCCCGGCGTGGAGGACCTGATCGACCTGATCGTCGCCGGCGTGCGCAGCGCATGCACCTACGCCGGCGCCTGGACCCTCGCCGAGCTGTACGAGCGGGCGGTCATCGGGGTGCAGAGCGCCGCCGGCTTCGCCGAGGGCCGCGCCATCGACAGCTGGTGAAGATCACGTTCGCAACAGATCACGTTCGCAACAAGGTCTCCTGCGTCATCGACATCACCAGCCGCCCCTGGCGGTCGTGCAAGGTGCCGCGGGCGAGGGCCCGGGAGCCGTGGTTGGAGACCGGTTCGACGGTGAAGAGCAGCCAGTCGTCGGCCCGGGCCGGGCGGTGGAACCACACGGCGTGATCGAGGCTGGCGCCCATGGCCAAGGCCAGCGGCCGGCCGGGGGCCCGGGAGCTCGGCACCACGCCCATGTCCGACATGAACGCCAGCGCGCAGGCATGCAGCGCCGGGTCCTCCGGGAGGGCTTCGCGGGCCCGCACCCAGAACGGGTGGAACGCCGGGAAGCCCTCAGGCCCGGGATTGCGGACCGGCCGCAGCTCGAACGGCGACAGCGGCCCGTAGCGCGTCATGCGCGACGCCGGCGACGGCAGCGCATCGGGATCGGGCACGTCGAGCGGTCCCGGCAGGTGCCAGTCGTATCCGGGTTCGGGTGCCTGGAACGACGCCGTCAGGTCGAAGATCGTCTCCTCCCCCTGGCGCGCCGTCGCCCGCCGGGTGGTGAACGACCGGCCGTCCCGCGTGCGCTCCACCTGGATCACCAGCGGCAGCCCCGGCCGTCCCGGGCGCACGAAGTAGGCGTGCAACGAGTGCACCGGCCGCTCCGGACCCACGGTCAGCGTGGTCGCCCGCAAGGTCTGGGCCGCGACCTGACCCCCGAACAGCCGGTCGGTGCCGTCCTCCACCGTCGCTGCCTCGAAGGAATCCGAGCCCAGGGCGCGCAAGCCCAACAACCGCATCAGGAGGCCGGGAGCCACGTCGGTCATGTTCCCCCCGGTTCCTCGATGCCGCAGCGATCCACCGCCGCGTCCCACAGCGCCTGCCCGACGCGCTTGGCGCGGGCCCGTCGATTGACGATCTGATACGCCGGCCGACCGGCGTTCTCGTAGGTGTCGCCATAGTGGACGCCGGCACTGCCGAGGACCTCGAGGTCGCGCAGCGAGGCCTCGACGCCGAGGCGGATCTCGCTCCCCGACGCCGGGTCGCGCAACACCAGCTCCAGCGGCTGGTTCGGGAGGGCGATGAGGTCGTGGTGCGCCACGGTCTGAGGCTCCTGGCGGCGGCGTAGCACGGCTTTGCACCGTACCCTGCGTCAGATGACCGATACCGTCCTCTACGCGCTCGATGGGCACGTGGCGACCATCACCTACAACCGCCCCGACGTCCTCAACGCCGTCAACGGCGAGATGCGGCGCGACCTCAACGCCGCGTTCAGCCGGTTGCGCGACGAGGACGACGCCTGGGTGGCCATCGTGACGGGCGCGGGCCGGGCCTTCTGCGCCGGCGCCGACCTGCACGACGGCACCGGAGCGACGGGCGAGTTCGCAGGCACCTTCTGGGAGAAGCCGACCACCAACTCGTTCGAGAGCGGGTGGGAGATCTTCAAGCCGGTCATCGCCGCGGTCAACGGCTACTGCCTCGGCTACGGGCTCACCCTGGTGACGTGGTGCGACTTCGTGATCGCCAGCGAACGGGCGTCGTTCGGGTTCCCCGAGGTCGGCATCGGCGTGCCCACCATCGTGGGCGCCATCCGCCTGCCGCAGCGCATCGGATGGCAGTACGCCATGGAGATGCTGCTGACCGGCGAGCGCATCGACGCGGCCCGGGCCAAGGAGGTCGGCCTGGCCGGCTGGGTGGTCCCGCACGAGTCACTCATGGCCGAGGCCCGCGCCCTCGCCGGCCGTCTGGTGGCGGCCGCGCCGCTGGCGGCGCGGGCCACCAAGGAGGTCGCGGTGCGCAGCCGCGCCCTGCCGACCGTCGAAGCCATCCGCTTCGGCGAGACCATGCGCAAGGTGGCGTCGGCGACGGAGGACGCCGCCGAGGGGATGCGGGCGGCAGCGGAGGGGCGCCCGCCGGTGTGGCGCGGCCGCTGACGACCTGGGGAACATGACCGTGCCCGGCGCCCGCGGTGGACGCCGCGCTCCGCCGTGCCCGCTATTTGGTGCGGAGCCCTTCCATCCCCCCGCTGTGCTTGAGCTTCTTGGCCGCCCGCTTCTCTTTCAGGCTGGCCCCCGGCTTCTTGGCGCTTGGCTTCTTCGGTGACTTCTCGGCCATGGCGGGCTCCCTTGCTCGAGCCACCCTACCGCTCACCGGGGATGGCTTGGGCGAAGTGCCAGAAGCCGGATGGATCGACCGTCGCCTTGAGCCGCTCCAGGCGGCCGAGGTTGGCCCCGTAGTAGGCATCGGCCCAGTCGGGCAGGTTGGGGTCGATGTAGTTCTGGTAGGCCTGCCCGCTGGCGTAGGGGCGCATCGCCGACCAGGTGGCGTCGAGCCAGGCCCGGTTGACGTCGGCCGTACCCGGTCCGGGGAGGGCGGCGTACTGCACCGAACAGGTGGCGTCGCGGTGCACCCACGCCGTCGCGCCCGGTGCCACCCGGCCGATGGCCCCGCCCAGGGCGTCGAACTGGGCCCCGCCCCCCGCCAGCCGCGGGTCGGCCTGCCGGGCTTCGACCGCGCCGACGATGACGTCGACGCCGGGCGCCGGGATCGCAGCGGTAAAGAGATCGCACCGGGCGTCGAGCGCCTGACGGGCCACCGTGCCTCCCGGGCGATCGGTGGGCAGGTGGCACTGGGCGACCGTCTGCCCGCTGCAGCCAGCCTCGAGGAGCACGGCGTCCATCCAGCCGAGGGCGGCCGAATAGGTGTGGTCCGGGCTGCTGCCGACGGCGCGCACCAGTTCGTCGAGCTGGCCGGCGAGGCCGGAGGGGGTCCCGAGCCACACCCCCGTGGTGCGAAGCACCGGGGGCCCACCGGCCGGACCGGTGGCGGACAGCAGGCAGTCCGACCACATCTCGTCAGGCGCAGCGGGCGCCCACGCCATCCAGGCCGGCAGGACGTCACGGGCGCTGTCCCACGGCCAGTCCTGGGTCCACACCACGGTCGGATCGATCCGGTGCGGGGTCAGCTCGAACGAGGTCACGACCCCGAAGTTGCCGCCCCCGCCGCCCTGGGAACCCCACAGCAACTCGGCGTCGTCGGTGGCGTCGCATCGGTGGAGCGTCGCGTCGGCCGTCACGATCTCGACACCTGCGAGGCTGTCGCACGTCAGGCCGTACCGGCGGCCGATCACACCCATGCCGCCGCCCAGGGTGAGCCCGGCGATGCCCACCGACGGGCACGAGCCGGCGGCGATGGCCAGGCCGGACTGATCGAGACCGGCGTAGACGTCGATCAGCCGGGCCCCGCCACCGACCATGGCCGTGCCCGCCGGCGAGACGCTGACCGAGGCCAACGGGGAGGTGTCGATGACGAGGCCCGTGCACGTCGAGTAGCCGGCGTAGCTGTGCCCGCCGCTGCGGGCGACGGCCCATCCGCCGCGCTCGCGCGCGAACGCCACGCAGCGTTGGACATCGGAGACGGTGGCGCACCGGGCGACCGCCGCCGGCTTGATGTCGTCGAAGCGCGGGTTGTATCCCACGGACGCGGCCGGGTAGCCGGGATCGCCCGGGAGGAGGAGGGTGCCGTCGAGCATCGGGCGCAGGGCCGACCAGTCCACCGGCCCCTCCGTGGTGGACGTCGTCGCTGCGGGGAGCGTCGTGGTGGCGACCGCGGGAGGTCGGCGCTTCGCCGGGCCGGCGCAGCCGGCGGCGAACGCCGCCGCGGCGGTGGCGGTGGCGCCGAGGAAGCCACGGCGGCTGATTCGCTCCACGCGGTGTTGAACCGTAGGCGGGGCGATTGGTTCCTGGCGGCGCTTGACTGATGGGCCGTGAGGATCGTCTCGCTGGTGCCGTCCATGACCGAAACGCTGCTGGCGTGGGGGATCACGCCGGTGGCGTGCACCCGGTGGTGCGAACAGCCGGCGCTCACGCATGTCGGCGGCACCAAGGACCCCGACGTGACCGCCATCGCCGCGCTGCGACCGGACCTGGTCATCGTCGACGCCGAGGAGAACCGGCGCGAGGACCACGCCGCCCTCCTCGCACGCGGTCTCGCCGTCCACGTTCTCGACATCCGCAGCGTGGCCGATGTCGATGACCAGTTGGGCGAGCTCGCCGCCCGTCTCGGGGCGGCCTGGATACCGATCGGCCCGCTACCGGCCGTCACGGCGACGAGGTCGGCGTTCGTCCCCATCTGGCGGCGGCCCTGGATGGCGCTCGGGTCGCCGACCTACGGCACGTCGCTCCTCGAGTCGCTCGGCGTGGCCAACGTCTTCGCCGATGACGGGCCCTACCCATCGACCACGCTCGGCGAGGCGCGGGCCCGCGGCCCGGACGTGGTGGTCGCCCCGTCCGAGCCGTACCCGTTCGGCGAGCGCCAGCGGGC
>Ga0302326_10032751_pt1 | contig 10345 bp, 11 predicted proteins | sample Palsa_T0_3_FD_202264 | JGI IMG/M metagenome (GOLD analysis project Ga0302326, IMG submission 202264) | Peat permafrost microbial communities from Stordalen Mire near Abisko, Sweden - Palsa_T0_3 | ecosystem: Environmental > Terrestrial > Soil > Palsa > Peat permafrost | place: Sweden: Abisko... | reverse complement strand
GCGCAGGATCGCAAAGAGGCCGCGCAATACCGCGGAGGCCAAGACACGCGATCGAACTGACTGACCCCGGTGTCGGTTTGCGGCAATGACGCAGAGAGAAGAGAAGCGTCGGGAGAGATCGGTCTGTGGAAAAGCTTTACGCGATGAGATCGCCCCAACGTTGCGGACTCGGAAAGTAAATTTAAGGAGCTCCTTATGGAATTAGTCGCGCCTCGGTTCGGAGTGTGGGTTCCAGTACACGGCAATTGGGGACCGACAGACTACAGTAAGGAAAAGCACGACGCGAGTTTTGCGCGGGCCAAGCGGATCGTACTGGAGGCTGAGAGTCTCGGCTTCACCACCACGCTCGTCGCGCAACACACCATCAATCCGCTAGGTCAGGAATTTGATGAGCTGGAAACATGGACGGCTTGTGCGGCGCTGGCCGCATTGACGGAACGGATCGAAATCATCGCCGCGATTAAGCCCTACCTGTACCATCCGGCCGTCTTGGCGAAGATGGCGCTCGGTATCGAAGAGATCAGTCATGGCCGGTTCGCCATCAATTTCGTAAATGCCTGGTACAAACCCGAGTTGGAAAAGTCGGGTATCGGATTCGCCGAGCATGACCAACGGTACGAGTATGGGGGCGAATGGTTACAGATCGTCAAGCGGCTATTGGAAGGTGAACGCGTGACTTTTAGTGGGGCTAACTTTCACCTTAATGACTACAGTCTGAAGCCCGTGTCGCGATGGCGCGAGCGGCCCTTTATTTACGCCGGTGGCGAATCCGTTCCGGCGCGCAATCTGGCGAGTGAACTGGCCGACGCATGGTTCATCAACGGTCAGCCGCTATTTGAAGTCGAAGCGTTGATTGCCGACATCAGGTGGCGCCGACGCAGCAACCGCCGACCTCTAAGGGTTGGCTTATCCGCCTTTGTAATCGCGCGGGAGCGGGACATCGAGGCGCGCGAAGTTCTCGACTGGTTCTGGGAGGAGAAGAAGAAAGAGGATTGGTCGCACCTTTACGCGAACGTGGATCCGAAGGCCCAGATGTTCAAGACCGCCGAGAAGTATCCCCATATTGGTACCAATGGCGGGACGTCCGCAGGGCTGGTCGGCAGTTACGATACCGTCGCAGAGCGCATCCGTGAATTCCAGGCCATAGGGATCGATACGTTCATGTTGCAATTTCAGCCTTTTCTCGAGGAACAAAAGCGCTTCGCCGCGGAGGTCATGCCACGTGTGTATGCGCGGTCGTCTCCTGAACTTAGTCGCGGTCATGGGTAGGAGGAAGTTAGGGAAGTATCTCCCGCCAGCCAATTCAAAGGTCCGAGATCGATCCCGGCGCGTTTCGCTCAAACCACAAACGGGTTTGTTGTAGGGGACCACCCCCCACCCGGGTAACGGTAGTCTTTGAGTTCCCCAAATAACCAAGCCAATCGCTATACATAGCCATTATCCAATTTTGAATGATTAAATTGGTTGGTGTAATGATAAGATGATGCTTGGCTCGATCTATATATCAGTCTGACGTTCTCCTGACGACAGCATTGGCAGTTCTGGATTGGGAAGTGCAGGGTTGCCGTCGCTTCGTCATGTTTAGGTGGCAAGGGCGACATCGCATCGATTTACTATCACAACCAGAGTGTTTAACTCATAGGAAGATATCCCCAGATGAATAGCATTCAACGCTTGGCGATTGGCGCATTGAGTTTTACGGCCGTTATTGTCGTAGGCGCCTGTGGCACGACGACCACGACAAAAAACACCACCACGTCCGTTACAGCGCCGCAGCCGCAAGCGTTCATTCAGGTTCCCGCCGTGATTCCTCCACCGGTCGTTGCCCCAACTACTACCACGAGCACCTATAGCGACCGGACGAGCAAATCCTCGACTGGCGGACCGGGGACGGGAACTGAAGACACCGCAAGCAGTTCACATAGCGAATCGACCAGTGTGACTCCTAGTAACTAAGCGCCGTACAAATTCATCGCTCCTGGAGAATAGTCACTGTGTCTGACTTAAGTTATGGCGTAAAGCGCGTAAGCTTTGTTCTGATAGCAGTCGTAGCTGGTTTGCTCGGCGGAGCCGACCTGCTCATCAGTCAGGTTCAAGCTCAACAAGGCAGCTCCGGGATATCGTCGTCCGTTACGACGGAGAATGAAGGTGTGAGCCTTCAGGCCGCGCATAATTATAATTCCGACGCCGAACGCGCGAACGATGCTCTCCTCATAACCGAGGTAAAGAGCGCGATAGCCGACGATGGTGTCGCTGATGGCTCGCCACTTATTGTCGACTGCGATCACGGCAAGATCCTTTTGAGCGGCGTGATGAAGTCGGCGCAAGACGCGAAGCATGCGGGAAGGATAGCGGCCGGCGAGCCCGGTGTCATCGCGGTGAAAAACCAGCTTACCTGGCAATAGAAGCGTGCGGGTCGTGCGGAGCTTTACGATAGATCCGACCGTTCATTTGCGCGGCAATGACCGCTTGCTTCAGGGAATGCCACGTCGCAGCCCGATTCCGCATCGATTATGAGCGCAGCGACGATACGATTCGATTTATCTCGGCCATATCGATTGGCTTAGGGATGATTCCGGCGATCGGGAGACTCGGAACCTCGGACGGATCCAGATGCTGCGCCCATCCGGTCACTATATAGAAGCGCTGATGGGGCAGGAGCTCGAAGGTTTTTCGCGCGGTCTCCCAGCCGTTCATCCCAGGCATTCCGAGATCGCAAAGAATTACGTCGTAGCTCGCGCTATGCCGAATTTTCTCCAACGCGGCCGGACCCGAGGGCGCGATATCCACCTCGTGACCGACACTGAGCAAGGTCTCCTTCAGCGCCGCCAGATTTTCTTCATCGTCATCGACCAGCAGGAAGCGCCGCGCTTGACCGTCTGCCGGTAACACAGGCGCCGATTGAAGTATCGGAGGCGTGAGCAGTGGGAACCGTAAGGTGATTACTGCGCCGCCGTTCTCGCGATTCGCAGCCTGAATCGTCCCGCCGACGCCTTCAACTATTTCGCGCGCGATCGACAAACCCAGCCCGGTGCCCCGCGGACCTTTGGTGGTGAAGAAAGGCTCGAACACGCGCGCGACATGGTCCGGTGCAATGCCGCTGCCTTCATCGAGCACGCGCACGACAACTTCCTCGCTCTCGATCGCCGCCGTTATTTCGATCCTTCCGTCGAGGGTCGCATCGCTGGCATTGAGCAGGAGGTTCAGCAACACCTGCCGCAAATCGGATAGTTGGCCGCGCACGGGAGGCAGGCCCTCCGCGATGTGCTGCTCGATCGTGACGCGATGTCCCCTGGAAGATGGTCGTCCCTCAATACTGGTGCTGGCGAGATCGACCGCTTCAGCCACAACATCTTTGATCTCGACGACCTCATTGGGCGCGACCGCGTGCGGCCTGGCCAATTCCTGGACGCGCGCCACCGTCCTCGCCCCGTCGTTAACCGCGCGATCTATCGCCTGCAAGTTCGCCTTGTGTTTGTATGCGAATTCCGTATCGCGCTCGATCAGGTTAAGACGCAGCCTGACGACGTTCAGCGTGTTGTTGAGATCATGTGCGATACCGGATGAGAGCTGGTCGGCAACCCTGACGCGCTCATGGCGGATCATGGTCTCGCGGCTCTTGATCACTTCGGCCTCGGCCGCGCGCCGCTCGCGGATTTCCACACTGAGCTGATGGTTCAGATTCTCGAGCTCGGCCGGGCTGCGCAGCGCGAGCGCCCTCGGAATGATGTAGAGCGTCAGGATCGCGGTAGCTACTGAAACAACCGCGGTGAACGCCTTAATCGATCCGGATACCCAATAGATCGGAACCCAGAGCGTCACGACCTCCATGATATGCGTCGTGCCGCATCCGAGAATGAACACGCCGAACGCGATGAAGACCATCGGAAAAGGCAGATCGCGCCGGCTGCGCGTGAAGTACAGCAGCTCAAGCGGGATTGCATAGTAAGCGAGTGCAATTGCGCTGTCCGACAGACCGTGAAGCCAGATAAGACCGCTGTCGAACAGATAGCAGGTTTCATGGGGAAGGAATGATCCGAAGGCCGCCAACATATGCCGTCACATTCGCTCAAGATCCAGAAGTGAAGTCAAACCACAGGTTGCAGACAGTCTGAAAACGAACTTGGCGAAGGCTGAAACGGCGTATCGGCTCATTTTGATCCTTCAGCCGAAACGCTTATATGGGAGGAGGGCAGGTCAGGGTAGATGCGGCGTCTGGGCTGGAGAGAAAAGACCCCCCTGAACGGCTGCTTCCGACCGGGGATCGATTTCCAGGTTAATCAAGGAGCGAACGCCATGGCGAACGCACGTGTAGTCCGAGGTTCTGAAGGCGAAGTTTACGAACCCACCTGGGTGTTCAAGCATGGCAGCAGAACGGGTGCTCCATTCGACTTCCTGATCGGTAACGTCGACTATCTCAGTGGCCCGCCCCTCCACGTTCACGATACGCAGCATGATAGTTTCTACGTGCTCGAGGGTGTACTGGCGGTCCAGATCGGTGACGAGATACTCGACATGATGCCCGGCGACTTCGTTTCAGTGCCGCCCGGGACCGCCCACACCTTCGACAACATCCGGAAAGGCCAGCCGCCCGTGAAAGTTTGCAATCTAATGACCCCTGGCGGCCTTGACGAGTTCTGGGGCACGGTCAACGACCTTGGTCCCAAGCCCGATCCGGCGCAGCTCGCGGCGGCAAGGCGGAAGTTCGGCTCCACCGTCGTCGGCCCAACCCTTCGGGACAAGCTCGGGCTCGCAAAGTAAAGCCGTACGATGGATAGGCCAGAACCTTGGCCGGACAGCGGTCACGATGGGAGTAGCGCGCGGTAGGGTCTGTGCGGGATTTCATGTGCGATGGGCATTTTCGGACTGCTCGGCAACCCCGACAAGATACATAACCCATCGTGGATCAAGATGGCTAAGACGTTGGCGAGGGCAGCCGTTTGGTCCACAAGCCGAATCGGAATCGGAGAGTAAAAGATGAATTCCTGCGTAACATAAAGATGAAGCACTCCACTCGCGCGCTAGTTCGCAGCACCCCCATCTCCGATACCGGGCTGGGCCGGCGCGATTTTCTCAAGGCGGCGCTGGCAGTTGCACCATACCTCTACCTGGCCGGCTGCGGCAGCAGCGGTGAAAGCGGAGGGATCCCACCTGCGGCGTACGACACGGTAGTGGTGGGCTCAGGAATGGCCGGATTGGCGGCCGCCAGCACGTTGGTGGCCAGCGGGCTCAGGGTTTTGGTGTTGGAGGGACGCGACCGTATCGGTGGACGCACCTCCACCGATACCACCACTTTCGATGTGCCGGTCGACATTGGCGCTCAATGGTTCCATCAGTCGCCCACCAATGCGTTGCTGGAATACGCGGCTGCGCATGGTTACACCCTGATGCCGCAAAGCTACCTGGTGTACGACGGCACTCAGCCGGCAACACCGGGGGAGGCAGCGCCGGCTCTGGACATGGTCGGAACTCTCCGAACGGAGATCGACAGCGCCGGCGAGGCCGCCGCCACCGGAGTCTCGCCGGATGAGTCGGCCGCACAGGCAACGCTGAGCCAAGTCGGCCAGCCCTGGTATCAACTCGGCGAGGGCTTGTTGGGTCCGAATGACTTTGGCGCCGGCTTCTCAAGCCTCTCGTCGCAGGATCACTACAATTACAGTATCCCTCCATCCGGCAACACGATGATTCAAGGTGGAATGGGTACCTTCGTCAGCTCCTTTGCAACGGGCCTGAGGATCCGACTTTCCACGCCTGTAAGCGCCATCCAATGGGGCGGCCGCCGTGGCGTCAAAGTGGTTACCGCGGCAAAAGTTATCGGAGCCCGCACCGCTATCGTCACCACCCCGACAGGCGGACTGGCGGCAGGCGCACTCGCCTTCAATCCGCCCTTGCCAGACGCCTACCTGGACGCAATTGCGAATCTACCGATGGGTAACCTTGAGAAGATTTTCCTGGGCTTCTCGCGCCAGGTTTTCGACACGCCGGTCAATTCCGCGATATTTCCTCTTCTCGACCGAATCGAATTACCATTTATCCAGGCGCCCGTATGGGGCGGCAACGTAGCGCTCTCCCTGATAGGCGGCGATTTAGCCCGCGAACTAACAACGGCCGGCCCGGCAGCGATGATTGAGTACGCTCAGAATCAATTAGCCGATCTCTTTGGCCGCGGGATTCTGAGTTATTATGAGAGCGGCTTAACCTCGAACTGGCTGAACGATCCCTGGACACTGGGTTCTTATAGCAATGCGACCGTGGGGCATGTCGCGGCCCGCCAACAATTGGCGGTGCCGGTGAGTGAGCAGGTCTTTTTCGCCGGCGAGGCTCTCTCCGTTGAGCACTACCAAACCGTCTACGGCGCTTATTTGAGTGGCATTACCGCAGCTAATCAAGTGCTTAGCTCGTTGGGCCGCGAAACGGGATCTGCAGCCGCCTAGCCCGCGACTTCCCCAGGCGGTCGCATGTTTAGTGGCATCGCGTATTTAGGGTGCGGATGGCCCTGATCCGCATCGGTCGCAGAAGCCGACCACCATTATTGAGATCCGCCGAAGATAGTGCACCACGGAGCCATCACGCAGAGTTGGCAAATTAGACGTTCTGACCCTTTCCGAGAATGCCGCCGATCATCGCGCAAATTTCTTTGGCAACTATATCGAGCGGCTTCGTATTCCGGTGAGCGCGACTCAGAATCAACGCGCCTTCCCACGACGCCAGAAACAGAGTTGCCAGCGAGTTGGCTCGTTCCTGACCGAACCCAGCCCGGCTTAGATGTTCGTGAAGAATTTGCTTCAATCCGTCGAAGCTTTGGCTGCAGACACCGCATAAGTCCGAATGTTCACTCGCGGTTTCGAGCGTGACTGTTGCAATCGGGCAGCCGCTCTTGAATCCCGAGGCTTCCAGGTCATTGGCTCGCCCCGCGAGAAATAGCCGGAGGCCCTCTATCGGATCAGCCGTCAACGACAGATCGTCCACCATCCTCTTGGCCATCCGCCCAGCCATATAGCGAACGGCCTCACTCGCTAACTGCCGCTTTCCGCCGGGAAAATAATGATAGAGAGATCCCTTTGGCGCATCGCTGTCTTTGAGAATCTCGTCGAGGCCGGTGCCATAGTACCCGTGGCTCCGTAGCAGTTGTCCGGTAGTTCGAATCAGCCGTTCACGAACGCTTTGAGGTTCTTCTTTCATAATGCTCACCTGGTTCTTGACAGACCGGTCTATATAGACTACTACGAATAACATCGATCAGCATAAATGGACAAGGGACTTACGCGATTTCTGACGCTTAAGGTCTTTTTTCTGAAGGCACACAGGCTTGGAGGGAAAGTAATGGGGATCATCACGCCAACTAACAAATCGGTCACCGAACTGAAGGGGCTTCATCTATATCATTCGGCGATTTCGAACTGTTCGATGCGCCCGCGGATGTCGCTCGAGGAAAAGAATCTGCCGTGGGTCAGCCATCATCTGGAGCTCACCAAGGGCGAAACGCATACGCCGGAATATTTCGGCATCAATCCGAATGGCGTGGTGCCGACGCTGGTACATGACGGCGTGGTGATAATCGAGTCCGACGATATAATCGAATACATCGAAGACAAGTTTCCGGAGCCACCCCTGCGATCGAAGGATCCTGCGGTCAACGCCGAAATCCACGAGTGGCTGAAGCTGTCGACTTCGATCCATGTGAAGGGCGTCAAGACGACGGTCTATCACAACAAGATGCGCGGGAAGCTGCGGATGTCGGACGAGAAGATGGCCGAGTATCTGAAGCTGCAGAAAAATCCCGAGCTACTGGAATTCCATCACAAGAGCGCCAGCGAAGAGGGATTCTCGGATCATGACGTCGCCGAGGCGCGGCGGATTCTCGATGAGTCATTCGGCAAGATTGAAAAGGCGCTGGAGCAGCATCAGTGGATCGTCGGCGACAACTTCACGCTCGCCGATATCGCCTGGATACCGCTGCACTTCACGCTGATCGGGGCCAATTATCAGTTCGACAAGTTCCCGCGGACCATGGCGTGGGCCGACGCCATCACCCCGCGGCCCAGCTTCCAGAAGGGCATCATCAAATGGTGCCCCAAGTTCTAAAGCGTCCGTGTTCTGAGACCCGCGAAGAGGAAGGCGCGCGATGAGTATCGTAAAGCGTACCCGGACTGAAATTCGCAAGCGTGGCGGAGGCCAGATCGATTGGAAGCGAGTGCGCAAAACGTCCGACGCGGATATCGACAAGATGATCGCCTCGGACTCTGATACCGCGTCGGATATGGCGAAGGATCGCGACTGGCGCCGGGTTACCGCGCCGCAGGTTCCGGAAGTCGCGGCACTTCGTCGAAAGATGGGGCTGTCGCAGGCGGAATTCGCGACGCGCTTCGGCTTCAGCGTGCGGACGGTTCAGGAATGGGAACAGGGCCGTGCGATACCGGATCGCCCGGCGCGCATCCTGCTCAGAGTAATCGAGCAATCGCCCAAGACCGTCGAACGCGCCGCTCTCGCCGGCTGAAGTGGCGATTCAGCGCGGATCACGCCGGGATGTCGTCCCGGCGTTCGATACTGTGATGGACTAATCTTTCGCTTACTGGCCGGTGGGGCTGGGTGAGCTGTCGGGCGCGACCATATGGCCACCGCCCATGTCATTGTTCATGCCGCTCATACCACCCATCGCGCCGTGGTGATGGTGATGCGGCGGCATGCAGACCAACTGGGTATGGTGCTTGTTCTGACAGGTGCCGTCGACCGTCTTGCCATTGGCGCGAGTGATCGAGCAGGGATCGTTGACGGCCTTGCCGCTGCATGCCGCGATCATCCTCTGCACCATTATCGCGCGCCGAGAGCTGCGTCCCGCTGCCGGCGGCGCCTGATCTGACGAAGCTGGAGGCGCTTGACCGGATGGATTGACCGGTTCGATCTGAGCACGGGCCGGCGGCGCGATCGCGATTATCGTTACTGTCACGACTGGCACGACGAACGCCGCCATGATCGCGCTCACGGCGAACACGCGCTTAAGAATCCGCATCCTGAGTTTCATCCGATAAATCCTCGTCCGGCTGCCGTCGGGAATTCTGAAATCCAAACGAATCAGCGGACGCGGTCGAGGAACTCCCGGCCGCGCCCGCCGCAATCAGCTCACGATAACCAGAGACTATTGACCCGCGGGGCTGGGGGCAGCGCTCGGCGCGGCCATACTGCCGCCCATCGTGCCGTGGTGATGATGGTGGTGGGCAGGGATGCAAAAGAGGGCGTCGTGCTTGGTCTGGCAAGTGCCGGGGATTGCGGAGCCGTCGGCGCGGGTTAACGTACAGGCGTCGTTGACCGCCTTGCCGACGCATGCCGCCGCCATCTTCTGCATCCGGACCGCGTGGGACGCACCCATCATCGGTGCGGTGCTGCCGGTTTGGGCGCGGGCAATACTGCCAATCGAAAGGGTCGCCAGAACTGCCAGGGTCGCCAAGACCGCGGTCAAACGAATCGGTGTCTTCATGTTCATTCGATATTCTCCGTTCCCCAATGAAAGGCGTTTGAGTTTTACAATCGGCCGCTCCATTGGGAAAAGTCGGCTGCCGCGAGTGTAGCAAAAAAACAAGAAAAAAGATCGCGGCCGCAGGAGCAAAAATAAGCGCCGGCGTCCAGGTGAGAAACGGGGGCGTCGCTTGATGCGACGAGCGTTCGGATAAAAGAAACCGGGCGTCGCTTGAAGCGACAAGCGTCCGGATAAAAGAAACGGAGCGTCGCTTGAAGCGACGCCCCGCGGGAGAATTCCCGGCCGCGTCCTACTCTCCCGTGACGCCTACGGTCACAGTACCATCGGCGCTGGAGGGCTTAACTGCCGTGTTCGGGATGGGAACGGGTGTTACACCTCCGCCATGGCGACCGGAATTCTGCGCGCAGCGAAGAGGTTTCGCCGACGCGGCTTAATATTTAATTGACAACTGATGCAGGGCACTTCGCAATGCGGTCGAGCTCGAGTAATGCGGGCGTGACCGATATTCAACTTTGCTTGGATTGAATTAGGTAGTGGTCAAGCCGCACGGCCTATTAGTACCGGTCAGCTTCACGCCTTACGACGCGTCCACCTCCGGCCTATCAACCTCCTTGTCTGGAAGGGGCCTTTAGGATCTTGCGATCGGGATACCTAATCTTGGGGTGGGCTTCCCGCTTATATGCTTTCAGCGGTTATCCCGTCCGCACATGGCTACCCGGCGATGCGGCTGGCGCCACAACCGGTACACCAGCGGTGCGTCCGTCCCGGTCCTCTCGTACTAAGGACAGCACCCCTCAAGTATCCTTCGCCCACGGCGGATAGGGACCGAACTGTCTCACGACGTTCTGAACCCAGCTCGCGTGCCACTTT
>Ga0302326_10032750_pt1 | contig 10345 bp, 10 predicted proteins | sample Palsa_T0_3_FD_202264 | JGI IMG/M metagenome (GOLD analysis project Ga0302326, IMG submission 202264) | Peat permafrost microbial communities from Stordalen Mire near Abisko, Sweden - Palsa_T0_3 | ecosystem: Environmental > Terrestrial > Soil > Palsa > Peat permafrost | place: Sweden: Abisko... | reverse complement strand
ATCATCTCGTCGAAGACGGAAGAGACGAGCCACAGCGTCCCCACTGTTCCGAACGAAAGCCATGCGCGGAGATTCGCACCCAGTACGCCGATGAGAACCGAGTACACCACCGGCATCGTGCCTCGTGGCACCACCCGTGCCATCGCGGCCAGCGCATCCGCGAAAAAGTTGGGAAGCGGAATGTATGCCATCACCGCCGACAGCAGGATCAGCGCCGGAAATATTGACAGGATCGAGTAGTAGGATAGCGCCGCAGCGGCCTGTAACGTCTGATTCGTCAGCCCGTCGTTAAAAACGCGCCGCACCGCATGTTTACTGTAGGTAAACGTCACCGCCATAAGACGCCTTGCTTTAAAAAAATAGTCGCCACGCGACGGAAACTCGAACGGCTAAAGTCTGGCATCCTCACGCATTTCCACCTGTAAGACTCTTTCGGCATTTGCGAAAACTTAGAATGCATCTATTAGGAAGGTAGCCCATTGAGAGTCAAAACGAAATACCGCCGTAACCTTGGGACCGAAACGCCATGGGACCATATCACGCTTCCGTTCGCGCGCTGGCATCGGACCGCCCGAATCGCACACGATACCGCGAGAATAACTTATGCTAAGGGCGGAGGATGTTGTTGTGAGGAGCGGCGTTCCAGGTAGTCGTCTCATCGTGATCGTCTCTAGGGTGAATCCACAATGAGCCGTAAGGCGTGCGTAATCGGCGCCGGCCCCAATGGACTGGCAGCAGCCATCGTTCTGGCCCAGGCCGGACTGCAGGTCGACGTGCTGGAGGCGGAGTCGATGCCGGGCGGAGCCGTGCGCACGCTGGAACTGACTTTGCCTGGCTTTCGGCATGATTTCGGATCCGCCGTCTATCCGCTCGGCGCGGGGTCGCCATTCTTCTCATCGCTGCCCCTGATCAACCATGGGTTGGAGTGGATTTACTCGCCCGCTTGTTTGGCGCACCCTCTCGATGACGGCACCGCCGTAATGTTGGAACGCGACCTCGACAAAACCAGAGATTCCCTTGGCATCGACGGACCGGCATGGGACCAGCTCATGCGTCCGTTCGCCGAGCACTGGGCGGAATTTGCTTCCGAGGTGCTGCGTCCTGTTTCTTTCATCCCCCGACATCCCTGGCTGATGGCGCGGTTTGGAATGATCGCGTTCCGGTCGGCGCGAGCGGTTGCCAGCCGGTTTCGCAGCGAACGGACCCGGGCGCTGTTCGCGGGCTTGGCCGCCCACTCTTTCCTGAGCCTGGACGAGCCGTTGAGCGCGGCGTTTGCGATCCTGATGGCTGCGCCGGCGCATGCCGTTGGTTGGCCGATTCCTCGTGGCGGCGCGCAGTCACTTACAAACGCACTATGCGGGTATCTCTCGACGCTGGGCGGCAAAGTAAAGACCTCCGCGCCGGTCCAGAGCCTGGCAGCGCTCGCTAACTATGACCTGACTCTCTGTGATCTGACTCCGCGGCAGCTGATCAAAATCGGCGGCCAGAGATTATCTGACAGCTACAAGCAGCAGCTGAAAAAATATCGCTATGGAGCAGGCGTCTTCAAAGTGGATTACGCGCTGAACGCTCCTATTCCCTGGAAAGCGCCCGATTGCCTGCGGGCTGCCACCGTGCATCTGGGCGGAACCTTTGACGATATCGCCGCGTCGGAAAAGGCAGTACGACGGGGAGAGAATGCCGATCGTCCGTTCGTTCTGCTGGCTCAGCCCAGTCTTTTCGATAGCACCCGGGCTCCAGTCGGCCAACACACGGCGTGGGCCTATTGTCATGTGCCGAATGGGTCCAAAGTAAACGTGCTCGAGAAATTGGAGAACCAGATTGAGCGTTTCGCCCCCGGCTTCCGCGACTGCGTTTTGGCGCGGCGCGTGTTTTCTACCGCCGATCTTGAGCACATGGACGCGAACCTGGTAGGAGGCGATATCGGAGGCGGGGCTATGGACATTCGGCAGTTTCTATTTCGACCAACCTCACGCCACTACGCCACCTCGGCGCGCGACATCTACATTTGTTCCGCATCCACGCCGCCCGGCGGAGGAGTGCACGGCATGTGCGGCTATCATGCCGCGAAGATGGCATTGTCAAGGTGGGATCGTCAGAACTCTTCGTAGCGCCGGCGTCCCGCAGGCCCTCGCAACGGCGTCTCGAACTGCGAGCATTCATTCGTGTGGACCAACCGTAGGCCACTCGACGCCACGGATCGTGCCATCGGATTCGCGCTCAATCGTGGGTGCGTAGAGTCCCAGAAATTGACGACGCCACCACAGGCCTTTTGTCCGTTTTTCGGACATGGTTGTGAACCAATATTGCCAAAGCACCGCACGCACCTCGCGCGGCGGTTCATGCGGAAATGGATTGATCGCGAAAAGACCGAGAACGTCCTGGTCATTCGCCAGCAACCGTATTTCCGTGTTGGTCACAATCGGATAGTCCCGCCATGAGCCCAGCGAAGCAAACCAGAGATTCCAGTCGAATCGTGGCTGATACGGCGCATAGATCCCGGGTGGCGCACTCAGATCCTGAGGCTTATAGCGGAATGTATATGCCACCCAGGTTTTTCCATCATCGGAACCCTGAAACTCAATCTCGTATCGTCCCCTGGTCATGATCCCAAAGAGACCGTATCGATTGGCAATGCGAAAGGGTTCGAGCGCTGCCACCGGCTCCGTTGGCAGCGGGAGCGGGGAGAACATCCAGATCAACTCCACCGTCGTAGCGTAGAAAATCCAGCTGAGCACGACGCCAGTGAAAGATAGCCTGAGTATTCCGAACTGTTGATGAAACAGGGATGGGTGGCCCACTCCTTGCGGGTTTATCGCAAGGGGTGGGTGTGGAAGAGTAGAATCGTCGGCCCGTACGGGAGCGCTCGCGCCGTATGACTTCTTCCATCGTCGGGGCAGAAACCGCAGCACAAAGCCGTCATCCAGCAAAAGGAATCCCAGCATCAGGACCAGGTAATTCAGAAACGTGTAGTTGGCCGTGAGAATCACGACCAGTTGCCAGGGAGTCACAATAAAGAAGCAAGCGATTCGCCAGCGGCGCGGCAGAAACAGCATCCACACCAGAACCAATTCGAGCACCAGCGTGGCAAAGACTGCTGACGCATGGAACCAGTGTGGCAGATGCTGCATGTACCAGCCGATCCACGTGGGCAGTGGACCATTCTGGTAGTACTCATCCATCGCTGTGAAGTTTCGCCACTCCGGGTCGCCTCCAATAATCTTCGCGACGCCGGACTCGAAATAGATGCGAAACCATTCCCATTGCAGAAGGAAAAGACCGGCGCGCGCCGGCGCCGACGTCACGCCCAATCCGGGGCGGAATCCGGCCGGAGCAAAGAACAGAGAGATGAATCCGGCTTCGAGCAGCATCCCGTCTGACTGATAACCTGAAAAATCCTGCGCCGCGCTGACGAACGAAAGGTAGGCCACGAAACAGATCACCGGCGTTCCGCGCGGCCATATATTCAGAGCCAGCAATACAGAAGCGCCCATGCCCACCCAGCACAGGCCGATCAGCATGTGGGGTCCGCTCGCCAGCCAGAGCAAAGTGGGCACAAACCACACGCCGCGGCCGTAGCCACCTGAATGTGCCACGGCTTGCAGATATTCACTCGCCGGCAAAATTCCCTGCGGGCCGATAAGCCCGCGGATCTGAAAGACCAGCGAAAAGAAGGCGGAAAAATAAATACCGCCCAACCCGCGCAAAAATATCCAGCGCGGAATCAGGCGGTCAGATGCGCCATGCTCCGAGTCGAACAACCAGCGGATGGCGGCCAGAACCCAATCCATAAGCCTCCGTACAAGCGAGTTTTTCTGCAGCCTGTGAAACCGCGCGTCCGCTCAATGGAGAGACGGGCGCCCTCGCCCGTCCGCGCCTCACGCTATGGCCGCGCGTCCGCGTGAATCTCAACCGTGGACCACGTCTTGTCGGCAGCGTGGCACAACTTCTCCAGACCGCAATCGGCGCATTTCGGGCTGCGTGCCACACAGATCTTGCGCCCGTGCCAGATCACTTCGTGAGAAAAGTCTGTCCACCTCTCGCGAGGAATGATCCGCATCAGGTCCTCCTCAATTTTTTTCGGATCTTCCTGCTTGGTCAACTCCAGACGGCGTGAAATTCGCGTCACGTGCGTGTCCACGACCACGCCTTCGTTCTTCTTGAACCACGTTCCGAGCACGACATTCGCCGTCTTGCGAGCTACACCGGGCAGGCTCAGCAACTCCTCCATGGTCTGCGGCACGTTGCCGCCGAAATCCGCGACCACTTTCCGTGCCGCCCCCACCACCGACTTCGACTTGTTGCGGAAGAAGCCAGTCGAGCGGATATCCGGCTCCAATTGTTCCGGCTCAAGCGCCGCGAAATCCTGGACGGTCGGATATTTCTGAAACAGCACCGGCGTCACCATGTTGACCCGCACGTCCGTACACTGCGCGGAAAGGATCGTGGCCACGAGCAATTCCCATGCGCTCCGGTGGGTGAGCGCACAAGTAACTCCCGGATAAAGACGGTCAAGACCGGCGATGATTTGCCCAACCCGCTCCGGAGCCAGAGGATTATAAGCAGAGACGCGGCTGGCCGCGCCCCCCGCTCTAGTTGCAGATTGTTTTTTCAGAGCCGCAGCCTTAGGTGCCTTCCCGGCGCTAAGCGATACTCGTGAGGCGATTGAGGCGGTGGACCGCGGAGTCGCATCCTTCCTGTCTTTCGCGCCCTTCATCACTCGCGTGCTCTTTAGCGGCACAAGAGTCGCCCGTCGGGCGCCTTCCTGTCGTCCGCTGCGACTGGGTTGACGCGGCACATTTCCGCGAGGCATCGTTTTCCCTCCTGAGCAAGTGGCTAATGGTAGCAAAGTCGCTCGTTAGGGGCAGCAGCGACCGACCAAAGGTAACTCCTCTGCAATTGACGGCTTGGCGGCCGGGTGAGTAATCTGAGAACTAGGGAAAAAACTTGTGGCCGTGAAGAGCATCAAACTCGGACAGGTCTGGCGCCAGGACGCAACTGGCCAGGATCATCTTGTCACCAAGGTTTACAGTGAAGTGTTCACGCAATATGCGGTACTGCGCCCCGCCGAAGTCACCGCTCCCGACGCGCCCGTCGTGAAGGTGAAGGTAGCCAAGTCGGCCGAAGGCGTATCGCTACCGGGCTTCAGCTTTACGCAGGAAGGGGCGTTCTGAGCGGTGTTGATGGACTCGCCGGCCATTTCGCCGGCCACTTCAGTGACCCTATCGGTGTCCGCGATTCCAACGCCCTCGCCAGTTGTAAGCCCGGCCCTGAGCAAGCCAAAGGGCGGGGATGCGCAGCTCTTCAGCCCGCGCCGCTGATCGCATGACCGAGAAAATCCTCACCCTACTATTCGTCTTCATTAATTCCATTGTGGCAGCGACCGGCTACGCCGGGATTGCGCTGCTTATGGCGATTGAGTCCGCGTGCATTCCTCTGCCCTCCGAACTGATCATGCCTTTCGCCGGCTACCTTGTCTATGCCGGCAAAATGAAGTTAATCTGGGCGGCTACAGCTGGCGCAATCGGTTGTAATCTGGGCTCCCTCGTCGCCTACGAAATCGGCTGCTACGGCGGTCGCCCGCTAGTCGAGCGCTACGGTCGATGGATACTGATGGGCCGCCGCGAACTTGATTGGGCCGACCGCTTCTTTCTACGCTGGGGGGAATTGGCCGTGTTCATTGCGCGTCTGCTCCCCGTGATCCGCACCTTCATAGCGCTGCCTGCCGGAATCGCCCGCATGCCGCGTGTCAAATTCCACGTCTACACCTTCCTCGGATCGTGGCCCTGGTGTTTGGCTCTCGCCTACTTTGGCATGAAGCTCGGCGAGAACTGGCGCTCGCTGGGTAAATACTTCCACAAGTTCGACGCGATCATCGGAATCGCGCTGGCAGCCGCGATCGTCTGGTTCCTCTGGTCGCACTGGCAGAATCGGCTGCGGCCGGACGAAGGCTAGGTTGGTTATCTAAGTTCATTGTCATCCTGAGCGAAGCGAAGGACCCCTATTCCCGGCACACATTTTTGGGTTAAGTAGCGATCCTTCGCTTTGCTCGGGATGACGACCTGCAGTTAGAGCGGCCCCCGAGAGCCTGCGCCGGCTCATTCACCCCGGCGGCCGAGCCAACTGCGATGCGACCAGCTTCCACACGCCATCGCGCTTTCGCAGCACGTCGAGGTAAACGTACCGCACGCTGAATCTCTTCCCATCGGCCTCCACTTCGTCGGATTCCGAACCATGCACAACCGCAGTGTCGCCAAAAACCCGAATCTTTCGACCGGTAGAAACAATCGACGGATAGCGAATCGCCCCACTTCGAAAATTATTCAACACATCCTGCTTCGTAAAAGCCTTGCCGGCCTCGTTGTACTGCACGTAGTCGTCGGCAAAGATCTGTGCCAGCGCGGCAAGATCGGCGCTCATCAGCGCCTTGTCTCCAGCTTCGTGCAGCGCCAGAATCTGCTGCTCGTCTTCGATTTTCTCAACCGGCATCACTGCTCCTGTCTGACTTTCGCGTAGAGACGCGGCTTGCCGCGTGTCACCCATGCCGCGCGCAGCCACCCCGCAGCCACTTTCTCCATCTTCCACAAATGTGTAATCTCACGCTAGGCTCAAGTTAGCCTGAGAACGGAATGGGATTTCTAAGCCACCTTCTATACCCGTGGGGAATCATCCTCCAGGGACTGGCCATCGTCCACTTCATCCGCCGGCGTCCGGATACCTACTGGATTTTTGTCATCCTCTTTCTAGGTCCTCTAGGCGCAATTATCTATCTTCTGGTGGAGGCGCTTCCCGACGCTGGGCTGCTCGGCCAATCCTTCAAAGTCTTCCCGCGTCGCAAGCGCATCGGCGAACTCAAAGATGCGATACGCGACAATCCCTCAGCCGGAAACTACGAAGAACTCGGCGGCCTCTACATGGACGACGGCGACCTCGCCGAGGCCCGAGCCGCATTCGATAAGGCGATCACCGGTCGCGCCGATACGCTCGACCCGTTTTACCGCCGCGGAGTCTGCGCCATCCTGCTAGGCGATGCCGCAGCCGCATTGCCCGACCTCGAGCGCACGGTCAGCAAAGAGTCGGACTACGATTTCCTGCGCGCTGCTGGCCTGCTCGCGCACGCCTACGCGCAGACCGGCCAAAAAGAAAAAGCCGAAGCGCTCTTCCGGCAGGTAACCATCACCTCGACGTCGTCGGAGACCTACCTGAATTTCGCGGACCTACTGGCCTCGGAGGGCCGGAACGCCGAAGCCCGAGAATGGGCGCAGAAGGTGCTCGACAAGAAGTCCAGCATGCCCGGATATTTGCGACGGCGCGAGCGACCGTGGTTCCGGCGGGCGAAGGATACGCTGAAGAGAGTGCCTGCTTAGGTGTTGTTTAGCACATTAGGAAAAGGTATTTAAGGGCATGGGAAGTCTCAGGTCTGACGAACTAGCGCGGCTAAGCCCCGAAGAACGTCTTACCTTGATCGGCCAGCTTTGGGATAGTCTGGCCGATACTGAGATTCCGCTGCCGCAAGCACAACAATCCGAACTGGCCAGGCGTTTGGCCAGCCTCGATCAGGATCGAGCCCATGCCGTCACGTGGGAACAGTTACGTGCTGAGTTGAAACGCCGCCGCCCGTAGCGATGCTACTTGCGAAGCGAGCGGCCGCCAAAAGCTAGCGACCAAAATGCTATTCTTCCCTCGATGCAAATTGCCTACCTTGAATGTACCCGCTGCGGAGAGCATCTCTCCGCTGATCTTCCGCAGAATATCTGTCCCAAAGATGGCGGCGTGCTTTTCGTCCGCTACGATCTTGCCAGCCTGAAAGGGAAGTTGCGTCCCGAGAATTTATCAGGCCGCGTGGCCAGCATGTGGCGTTACGCCGAAGTTCTCCCCGAACTTCCTGCCGGCGAAAAGCCGGTAACGCTCGGCGAGGGATTCACACCCATGCTTCCCAGCCGTGAGTACCCGAATGTCTATGTTAAGGACGAAGGCCTGAATCCAACTGGATCGTTCAAAGCTCGCGGCATGTCGGCCGCCGTGACCATGGCAAAACATTACGGTCTGAGGAATCTGGCCGCTCCGTCCGCCGGAAACGCCGGTGGCGCGCTCGCAGCATACGCGGCCGCGGCGGACATTGAAGCCCACATCTTCATGCCGAAAGATGTGCCTCTCGCCAATCGCATGGAATGCGACTACTACGGCGCGAACGTGACTCTCGTGGACGGTCTGATCAGCGATTGTGCCCGAATGGTTGCCGAACGCATCGACAAAGAAGGCTGGACAAAGAACGAAGACGGATGGTTCGATGTCTCGACCCTCAAAGAACCGTTCCGCGTCGAAGGTAAGAAGACGATGGGTTACGAGGTTGCCGAACAACTGGGATGGAAACTTCCGCACGGCATCATCTATCCAACCGGCGGTGGCGTCGGCATGATCGGCATGTGGAAGGCCTTCGACGAGATGGAGGAGCTCGGCTGGATTGGTTCCGACCGGCCGAAAATGATAACCGTGCAGGCGGCTGGCTGCGCGCCGATCGTGAAAGCGTGGGAAGCAGGGAAGAGCACGTCCGAAATGTGGAGCGGCGCCGCGACCTTTGCCGCGGGACTGCGGGTTCCGAAAGCGTATGGCGACTACCTGATTCTCGACATCCTGAAAAAAAGCCAGGGCGCGGCGGTCGCCGCGACCGACGAAGAAATTCTCGCAGCCACCGGGTATTGGGCCAGCATAGAAGGCGTATTCGCCGCGCCCGAAGGAGCCGCCTCGCTGGTTGCCTACCAGAAACTCCGTGCCAGCGGCTTCTTCCGCGCTGAAGACACGGTCGTGCTCTTTAACACGGGATCGGCCTACAAGTATCTTGACGTGATCGAAGCGCAGGAAAAAAAGGTGCGGCGCGAGCCGGCCGTTGCGCAAGAGATCGCCCGCCACATTGGCGGAATTATCGGGCCGTTCTGAAGTCATGCAGACCGAAGCCATGGGCTTCTCCTTCCAACGCGATTCTCTGCAGCGACAGCGCGAAGAGATGGTCCGCACTCAGCTCGCGGAGCGCGGCATCCGCGACGCTCGTGTGCTCGCGGCGATGAGCAGCGTACCGCGGCACGAGTTTGTTCCGCAGCCTTCATGGAACTCCGCCTACGAAGATCATCCGCTGCCCATCGGCGAGGGACAAACCATCTCGCAGCCCTACATCGTGGCCGCGATGCTCGAGCGCCTCACGCTGCAAGGCAATGGCAATGGCAATGACCGCGTCCTCGAAGTCGGCACAGGTTCCGGTTATGTGACAGCATTGCTTTCGCTCCTCTCCGGCGAGGTGTATTCGGTAGAGCGCCATGCGCAACTCGCGGCCTCCGCGGAAAGTGCTCTGCAACGGTTGCAATATCGAAACGTGAAGATCAGAGTCGGCGATGGTAGCCAGGGTTGGCCCGAGTACGCTCCCTTCGATGCCATTCTCGTTTCTGCGGCAACCCCCGAGATGCCGCCCGCTCTGTTCGCTCAGCTGCGCGAGGGCGGGCGCATGATGGTGCCCATCGGCCCGTCAACCAGTCAGGACTTGCACTTGATCCACAAAGTCGGCGGACAGCCCGAAGTAAAAATTCTCGAAGGTTGCCGGTTCGTGCCGCTGGTAACCTGATCGCGTTGTGCGTCAGGCGATGGAGCGACGGGCGCCTCGCCCATCCAGCGTGAAGCGGCCGGGCGGGGCGCCCGGCTCTCCACTACAATTGTCCCGTGGGCTTTCTCCGAAATCTGAAGATTGCGCTGGAGATGATCAAGTGGGAGCACTCGATCTTCGCCCTTCCGTTTGCGCTCTGCGGAGCCATGCTGGCCGCCGGAGGTTTACCGGCGTGGCGGCAACTGGCCTGGATCGTCGTCGCCATGGTCTCGGCGCGCTCCGCTGCTATGGCCTTCAATCGGCTGGCCGACGCCTCGATTGATGCCGCCAATCCGCGCACGGCAACGCGCGCTCTGCCGGTTGGCCAGTTGACGCCGGCGTTTGTCGCCACATTCGTTCTGATCGCGTGCGGAATCTTTGTTCTCGCAGCTTCCCAGTTGAACCCCCTGACGCTGATGCTTTCGCCGGTGGCGCTGGCCGTAATACTTCTGTACTCCTTCACCAAGCGCTTCACGCGCTGGTCGCATCTGTTTCTCGGTTTCGCGCTCGGCATCGCTCCCGCTGCTGCCTGGATCGCGATTCGCGGTTCGCTCGATCCGCGCATCCTGCTGCTCACCGCCGCGGTAACGTTCTGGGTCGCGGGATTCGATGTGATCTACGCCTGTCAGGATCATGACTACGATCGCAGCCACGGATTGCACTCACTGCCGCGTTTTCTCGGCATCAGGAACGCGCTCGTCGTCGCCCGTTTGT
>Ga0302326_10032748_pt1 | contig 10346 bp, 8 predicted proteins | sample Palsa_T0_3_FD_202264 | JGI IMG/M metagenome (GOLD analysis project Ga0302326, IMG submission 202264) | Peat permafrost microbial communities from Stordalen Mire near Abisko, Sweden - Palsa_T0_3 | ecosystem: Environmental > Terrestrial > Soil > Palsa > Peat permafrost | place: Sweden: Abisko... | reverse complement strand
GAGGGCGGCAGCGAGGTCGGGGTCCATCCCCACGACGGTGTGCCCGTCGGAGCCGATGAACTCGTTGGGCGCGTAGCTCGCGTCGGCGGCGACGACGAGCGTTCCCTTCTTGCGGATCGCCGCGGGGACCTCGGCCGCGGCCTTCGCGTTCATCCCGGGCTCCGTCGCGGCGGTGCGCGCGGGCGCGGCGCCGGCGCTTGCGGCGCCGAAGAGGAGCAGCGCGGCGCCGAGCGCCACGGCTCCTCCGACGATTCGATGCAACGTCGTGTTCATGGGTTCCCCTCCTACGCGGCGTCTCGGCTGTCTCGCGAGCATACGACACGGGCGTGCAGGATGCTGTGGTCGAGCGCGCTCGAGGCGGCTTGCGGGCCGCCCGCGCGACACGACCGGCGGGGCGATGGCGCGGGCGGTGACCTCCATCGCCGGCTCGTCGAGAAGCCACCTCTCGCGCGCCTCACGGCCGAGAAACATGTTCTGGACCATGTCGAGGTTGTCGCAGAGCGCGAGATCCTGGTACACGGTGCGGATGCCGCGTTAATCTGATCAGCGTTTGCGCGTCTTCGACAGGTGCTAGTGGATGCCGTACTTGCTGCAGTCGGCGGCGTACTTGCCGGCGCAGAGTTCCTTCGCGGTCACGAAGTGGTCAGCGATCACCGTCATCGCCATGTTCGAGGGGGTGACCCATTCGGGTGTCAAGAGGACGGACGGGACAGTCACGTGGGTGGCCGTGTCCTCGGTTGTGCCGTTGGCCAGTGCGACCGGCGGCGTCTGTCCCGCGCGCAGGTACAGCGCGAGTGCCGCGGCAGCCTGAGCCTCCAGAGAGATCGGCTTGTAGACCGTTCCACACTGATAGCCCGAGATGATGTTCTGCAGTCCGAAAAGCGTTGCGTCCTGCCCGGTCACCGGGAACGTATCCGGCTTCAGCCCCCGGTTCTCGAGGTACCGAATGATCGGTGCGCCGTCCTCGTCGTTCGGGATGAGCGCCGCGTTGGCGGTCTTGTGCGCCGTGAAGGCCTGCCGGAACTCGGTCAGGGCGACCGTCGGTGTCCAGGTACCCGCCGGGTTGGCGAGGTCGACCCACTTGCCCGACTTGAACAGCGGGGTGAGCACGGCGTTGTAGCCGCCGTAGAACAGTGTCGCGATGTTGTCGGTCGGTGCGCCCCGCATCACGATGACCTGGGGCTTGGCTACGTGCCAGGCCGCAGCGCAGGACTCGAGACCGTGGCCGAGCAGGGTCCCGACCTTGACGTTGTTGAAGCTCACGTAGTAGGTGCGGGTCCCTCCAAGCGTCAGGCGGTCGTAGTCGATGACCTTGACCCCGTGTGACTTGGCGTAGCTCTCGATCTTCGCCCCGACTCCCGAGTCGAGCGGATCGACCACAAGGACGGTCGCGCCGGCCGAGATGTCACCCTGTGCGTCGGTCAACTGGGTGCTGTCGCTGCCCTGTGCGTTCTGGATCGTGAAATCCGACGAGGAGAGACCGGCCTTGGTAAAGGCCTCCTTCAGGTACGGCGCGTCCAACAGGTACGTCGCGTCGAACTCGGTGTAGCGGGCCGACGAGACAGCACCGGGGAGGATGACCCCGACCTTCCCCTTCCCCATGGCCGCGATCGACTTCAGCGACACCATCACCGAGAAGCTGCGTGTGAACGAGCTGGCGGTGATCGCCGACTCACGCGACGCACGGCTCGCGCTGGCGCAGAGCCCGCTCACGAGCAGCGCCGAAACGATGCTGACGAAGACGAGCTTCCTGTTGCCGAAGAAGGCTCGCTGCCTGTGTTTGCCTCGCACAATTGCCTCCTCTAATTTCTCTGCATCTGGATTGCGGTATCGGTGGAACCGGAGCGTTCACGCCCATGCCGCGACTGGACGCACGCCCCGCTCGTCGGCGGCATGTCCCCTGCGATCCGGCGAACGAGGGTCGATTTACCGGCCCCGTTCTCGCCGGCGATGGCAACGACCTGGCCGGGCTCGACCCGGAGATCGGCGCTGCCGAGCGCGTGAAACGAACCGAAACGCACGCTGGGCCGCTCGACGCTCAGGAGCGGCAGATCCGCGGTAACGGTTGACGCCGGGCTCGTCTGAGAGCTCAAGCCTCCATTGTGGTCGATCGGGGACGCTCCCGGCGCAAAAGGTATCGCCAACATCGCCTGCAAATCGCCCGACTCTTCGACTCTTCGACTCTTCGATCGTGCGGCCACCGGCCGGGCGCGACATCTCGGGGAGGGGATGTCAGTCGGCGAACTCGTCCGGAGTGAGTCGCTCGAACGCATCCCAGCCCGAGTCGGCCTCACGCGCCTCCCTGTCGGCAACGCTGCCTCCCCGCAGTCCGAAGAGTCGCTTGGCGACCAGCAGGTACAGCAGGATCGCGAGGTTGATCGCGAAGGCGCCAACGCGGACCACGGTGATCTTCTCGGCGAGCTCGTAGAGCTCGTAGGGCACAAAGAGGCTCGTGGCGAGAAAGGTCAGATACTCGGCCCAGCGCCGCTGGAACCACAGCCCGAGAGCCTCGGCGCCCTCGAGGAGCGCGTAGGCCGCCGCCGCCGCGCCGATCAGGCGGAATGTGGTGACGTTGAGCGTCACGAGCCGTTCGAGCTCATGTGTGAGGCCGTGGGGGTGTGCGGTCGTGCCGCTGGGTGCCCCGAAGAAGAGAGCGTTGAGCCGATCGACGAGGTTGACGATCTTCTGGCGGTGCGAGGCGAGGATGAACGCGAGTACGGCGAGCGAGCCGAGAATGAGGAAGTGCAGCGCCCGGTCGATCGCGATCAGCCGCAGCACGACCTTGTCACGAAGCGCGCGGCCGCGGGTTGGCAGCCTGATCTCCTCGCGGGTTGGCGGGAAGCGACGTCGGGTGCGGACGGGGGGCGGCAGGGGGACCCAGGCGTCACAGCGAAGGCAGCGATACCAGCGCATGCCGCCGTAGATACGGACAAACGCCGAGTCCTCGGGACCGACCTCGGCGGCGTCGGTTCCGACCAGGACGTGACCGCGGAGGCCGCAGACGATCAGTTCGTAGTGGAACTTTGGTCGGAACCGCCGCTTCTGCGCGCCGGGCGGCACCGGACGCCGTTGCGTCTTCGACCGGGTCACCTCGTCGTGAGGGCGGGAACCGACACGCGCGTCATGATCGCAGGAGCGCGGCCGAGCCAGCGGCCGGGCCGAGCCGTCCGAACGGGATGCTGCGCGATCGTCTCTCGAGCCGGCCGGGGCCGATCCACGCTCGATCCCCGGAACAGGCCCCGGGGCGATCGGCCCGCGAGACGTCCCGAGCCTCGCCCTTCCCCGCGCCTCAGGCGCTCTCCGCGTGGCAGAGACCGCCGATCTCGGAGGAGAGCGCCGTCTCGCCGAAGAACACGCCACCCCGGCGCGATCCGTCGGACGTGCTCTGCATTGCCTGGTCGCCCGGAATCACCGAACTTACCGGGGTGCTGAGACGGATGACCGCGTACCCGCGTGCGGGCACGCAGACGGGTATCGTCGCGGTCACGGTGCCGGTGTTCGTGGCCTGGCCGACCCAACGATCGAGGTTCGAGTCGACGTCGACCGGCTGGCTCGTGATCTCCGGCCCGGCGTGGACGGCGAACGCGAAGCTCCGGATCCGTGCGCGACGCTGGCCGGGGGCGGGGAAGATCCTGATGTGTGCGGTGACTCCCGGTTTGGTCCAGCCGTCGTCGAAGAGGCCCGACGAGATCCACGCCGCTCGCCACGGCATGTCGGCCCGTGTGAGGATGACGTCGCCGACGTCGGCGCGCGCGGTCCCCGCGATCGCGAAGCGCGTGTCCTTGTCGCTGGCGGCGACCCAGAGGGTCGGCGAGATGTTCGCGACCCCCGTCAAAGGGTTGAAGCGTACGTCGAGCTTGGGGAACCAGAACCCGGTATATGCGTAGGCCGATCCGTCCGGAGGGAGGGCGTCGCGGACGACCGACTTGTTCCAGAACTCGATGTCACGCCAGCGCTCGTCGCTGATGAAGTAGCTGCTCGAGACGAGGTAGGGGATGATGGTGACGCTCGCCTGCGTTCCGATCGTCTGGTCGATCCAGTCGTAGACGCCGCTTTCGGTCATCGTGAGCGGCCGAAGCGACCATCCGACGGTGCCGAAGAACTGGTTGAAGGTCGCGACGGTGGTCGCCGCCAGGGCGGCGAGCGCGAAGCTGCCGGTTGCGAGCGCGAGCCGGCCACGGCCGAGCCGGTGGGTCTCGGTGAGCACGACGCCGGTGAGGAAGACCACGGCGAGCAGAATCGTCGCTGTGACCAGCGACACCCGGGCGAGGGTCAGCGTGTGGGTGAGCGAGACGATCCGACGCAACAGCCCGGAAGCGAACGAGTCCTGGGTGAGCTGGGGGAACTGCTGCCAGGTGAACGTCGGGAACGACCCCGTCGCGAAGCCGAGGACCGTCACGAGCGTGGGCACAAGCAGCGACCAGGACGGTAGGCGGCCGCCCTCGAGGGCGCAGGCCAGCGCGACAAGGACGAGCGGGACGAGGTAGATCAGGAAGCGATCGTGGACGAACCCCGTGTAGCGAACATCGAAGTTCGTCGCCTGGAACAGCACCGCGACGAGCGTCACCGCCGCGACGCAGCCAAACGCGTGCCGTTCTGGGCCGCCGTCGGGTCGAACGACGCTCGCGAGCATCCATGCCGCTCCGATCAGGAACGGCAACACGCCGAGGCCGAGCGAAAACAACGCCACATGCGCCGCGAACGAACCCGCCATACCGGCCGGGAAGAGCGTGTTGTGCTGCGCGTAGCTCCCGTACACCCCCACGACCGCGGCGAGCCTCCCGGCACGCTCCAGCACGATCCCGCCAAGGACCAGCAGCCCGTAGGCGCACACCCCCAGTCGGTGGCCGCGCACAACCGCCCCGAGCCCGTGCCGTAGCCGCGCTCCCACCCCCGGCCCGCCTGCCCGTCCGAGCTCGAACAAGACGATCGCCGCGGGCGCCACGAACACCAGCACGAGCAGCTCGGTCCGTGCAAAAAAGGCGAGCGCCAGCCCCAGGAGCGCCAGCGCATCCCCCCGAAACGACGGACGCAGCGTGGCCCAAAAGAGCGCTAGCACCGCCCACAGGAAGGCCGGATAGGCAGCAACCTCGGTCATCAACATCGCCGAATACAGGATCCACGGCATACACACGGACCCGACCGCGACGAGATAGGCCCATGCTCGCCGCCCGGTCACCCGACGCGCGAGCAGGTAGGCCGGTACACACCCGGACGACATCACCCAGGCGTTCAGCACATGCGCCGAAACCAGGTCATGTGGCACCAGCCTCCGCGCAAAGACCGGCGCGATCAGCAACGGGTACAGCTGCGAAAAGCTCTCCACATCGACTCCGTGAATCCGGGGCACAAGCGAACCCGAGCGAGCGATCGAGATCGCCAAGCGCTCGTACCGCATCTCATCGGTCATGTCGAACCAGTCCCGCACCCGGCCGGTGTAGTCCGAGAGGACGACCCCGGAGGCGATCCAGAAGCCGAGCAGAGGAAGCGGCCGCCAGAGCGCCGGAAACTCACTACCCCTCCGCACAAATCCGAGTCTACGTCAGGCGTGACGGCGGTTCGGTCGCCCCTGCGGCCCGGTCGAGCGCCCCTCATCGAGGGGCACGGCTCGCCCCACAGCGACCGTGCGCTCGCTCGGTCCGCGGCGCGCGGCCTTCCGCTCGATCGCGGCGAATGCGCTCGACGGCCCCGCGTTTCGCGGCTGTCTGCGATCGATCCTCATCCGTCTAGGAGGGCGGAGAGAATCGACCGATCGCCCGGAGAAGGCTCGTCACCGAGCACCAATCACGGCATCCACGAGCAGCGTGCGACGAATCGAGGTGGATCAGGGTGGCGCCAGCCCGGCTACCTCCACTGAGTCCCGGGGCGCCGTCGCGGCCGGGTCCACGCACGCGCGGCTCGAGCGCCCTTCGGGAGTAGGAACGAGAGATCGCGTGCAGGCCCGCCGCGATCGGCGTCAGGCGACGCGCGACGGCGTCCCCCAAGAAGACGTGTTCCCCAGCCGGTCCGAAGGCCGGCTTGAGCTCGCCGGGAGCGGGCTGTTCTCGCCCGGACGTCGCCTGACCATGCTCCCGACTGGATGGGAGCTCAGGGGTGGCGACGACGGGCCGGCGCCTCGTGCGATCCAGGCCAACCCTCCAGGACTCACCGTTGTCCGTCCGGGCTTTCGATGTTGACCGCAGTGTCGAACGACTCATAGGTGTCGTGCATGAAGTGCTCCGTCGTGATCATCCGAAGGTCGAGGGTCCGGAGCGTCGCCTTGTCGAGATCGACGCTGAACCACGCCGGCGTGCCAGGGTCGAAGAACGAGACGTACCACACTGGGCGCCCGGCGAATGTCCCCTCGCCAAGCAGATGGGCGTCGCTGACGGACACCCAGAACGGCACGGGCTGCTTGAGTCGTGGATCCTGGACGGATTTCGTCCATTTTCCGCCGGCCAGCTTGTCCCAGCGCTGGTTCCCGATGATGACCGCGTCGGACTCGTTCCTGCCGAGATGCGACGCTTGGTAGGCAATCTTGTATGGGGCAACCATCTGCCAATGGGTCGTCACCTCCTGACCGGGTCCTGAGCTGAGGCGATCGATGAACGTCAGTGTGCGAAGGGATAGCCAGACGGCGGTTGCGCGTGCCATGAGCGTCGAGGCGTCGGGGCTCGGCCATGTCGCGGGAAGCTCGATGCTCCAGCGAGTGCTCGCCTGCCCGCCTCGGACGTCGACAGAGAGCGTGTCGCGAGCGCTCGCAGCCGAGAGCGTGGCGCGGTAGCAGCCCGGGCCGCAAACGGCGGTTTGTGCCGAGGAGCCAGCGAGGGCCAGCCGCACCGACAAGCCGCTCGCGCCGCCTCCTTGCGGTCCGAGCACGGAGGCTTGGACGAGCGTTTTCGAGCCACGCGGAACCACACCAATCGCGAGTGCGTCGTGTCCGTCCTCTCGACTGAAAACGACGGCGCCCGGTGGAGGGGCGGGAAAACCCGCAGGATACCTCGGCGCAGCGTGCGCCACGGGCAGAGAATCGCTCGGCGCGGATACCGCAGATGGCCGGACGGCCGGTCCGCGCTCGTGCAGCCATACGACGACGATCACTCCGGCTGTCAGAGCCGCTATTGCTGCGCGGAGACGAAACGCGTTGATCTTCACAAGGTGAGCAGTTTTGATCGCTTCCTGGTCCTTTTCCGAGTGCGAGTAGGCCGGGTCCGGCGCGACTCACTGAGAGCGATCCCGCGAGACCGATCAGCCGCGTCCCGGCCGAGGCACGGCGAAACGGCACCCCAACTCCCTCAGCACAAGCTTGCCGCGGCGGACTCTCTCCCTTCGAGCCAGCATACTGCGAGGGAAACCAGCGAGCATGAGCCGCGGCCGGCTTCTGTCCCATCCCTCAGCCGGCGACGTGAAGAGCCGGTGCTCGTCATCCTGTTACCTCGAAAGAGCCATGAACGAGAGCGGCGTGCGCGTCGCACTGGAACTGGTAAACACCGGGTTTCAGCGTGACCGACCAGCGGCGCGTGCCGGTCCCGAGGATGCTTGTCGCCTCGTTCACACCGGGTCCGAAGAGGTGGAAGTTCAGGAAGGCGGACCGGTCGTGGACGGTGATCGTGTAGCGGCCCGCGCTCAACGTTCTCACCGGCTTGCCGGCCGAGTCGTCCAAGACGATGATGAAGCCCGGGCCGACGGAGCCGGTCAGCCTCGCGGCCGGCGCGCTTCCCCCGCACCCGCTCATTGCGACAAGTCCGGCGGCGCTCAGCGCGAGCATCCGCATCCGCACGAGGACTAGTATGCCCTCCGACGAGGGGAGGCAGGTCTACGCCGATCGCTAACCCGCCGTTGAGGATTGGTTTCCATCACCTCCTTGCCTGCACGGAAGGATGGTGATGACGGCGACGGCCTCATCGCGCACGCGCCCACGATCGCCCGATCTGAGGGAGCACGATGGTTGCGCGGCGGGCGCCGAGGGTCGGCCGCTTCGGGCGGTCGCTCGAATCGACACCACCTTGGGCCGCCTCGTCCCCCAGCCGGTCGGTCATGCGCGGGACGCGATGACCCAGGGCGAGAAGGGCCCCTGCGCGGCCGGTAGCAGATCGGTGATGTCGACGACCTGCTGGCGGAGCGGCAGGCTGGTGGCGATCTTGGCGCCGAAACCCGATATCACCACCGAGTCGGTTCCCAGCCCGGAGCCGGGAACCGAGCCTCTCACCTCCTCAACGAGCCCGGGGCCATCGACCCAGATGGTTACCCGCAGCGAGGGGGACCGGTCGACCCGGCTTGACTCGAGCGCGGCCAGTTCCTTGTCGACTGCCGCACGGAGGGGTTTTGCCATAGGGCCTGTCGCCCCGGAGAGGACTTTCCGGAGGGCGACGGTGACGACGTACTCGGTGAGCGGCGCGTGGTCGACGACTTGTTGACCCGCGTTCGTCGCGCTCGTCGCGCCCCAGGCCACCTCGGCGAGGAGCAGTCGCGGAGTCAGGCCTTCGAGTTGCTCGACGAGCCGGGGCAGGGAGGCATCAAGCGACGAAGAGCCGTCGAGTGGGACAGAGATCCAGCTCTTGCCCTTCGGCAGCGCCTCCTCGGCCGAGACGGGTTCGAGGTACGCCGTTGTTGGGGCGAACGCGAGGTACTCCGTTCGTGTCGGTTGCTGGCCGTTTGCCGGGAGATCGATCGCCTCGTACCCAAACCCCGTCTGAAGGACGAATGTGCCTCGTGCGACGATGGCGAGGGGCCGCTCGCCGAACGCCGTCGCATCCTCCATCGTCGTGGTCGAGTCCGCGTTCTGCGACAGCGTGCTCCTCGCAGCAGCTGCCGCCGCCTGGACGGCGCTGCGACTCGTGCCGCAAGCGGACAGCGTGAGCGCGCCGCTCATCGCGAGGGCGATCGAGACAAGGAGCCCGCCTCTCGACATGCTTCCCGCGGGCTGGCAGCGCACGCGGGTCATGACGGCGTGTGCGCGCAGAGCCCATTTGCCTGCCCTGACGCTGGCGGACTCGTGCCCCCCGGCAGGCCCTCTCCCGTGACGGGTCGACGGCACGATCCCCGAGGGCGAGCGCGCCTCGCCGCTCATGCGACCCGATTTTCTGCGGGAGCCGCGAAGCCTGCGCGTTGCTGCCGAGCTGGATCGAACACAGGGCTACTTGGCCGCCTGCGTGCCGGGCTGCCTGTCGCGCGATCGAGGTACCTCGCGTGCGGCTGCACTCACCGTGCGGTCGGCTCCGTTTTCTGATCGCTGTGGGGCGGATAGACGGCAACCGGGCCGGCGACGCTGACGCGAACGAGCTCGCCGTCCCCGGGAGCCTCGTAGTCGAACATCCGTGCGAGGACCGGCGTTCGACACCCGTCATCCAGCTCGAGGCGCAGGACGATCTCCGGACCGTAGTAGTTACGGCGCACGACGGCGGCCGCAACCCCCTCCGCGGGCTCCAGACTGCCCCGTGCGACGCGGAGCTGCTCGGGGCGGATCATCACCTGCACCGGCCCCGCCACGGAGCCGCCGTTGACCGGGAGTCTTCCGAGCACGCACTCGACGTGGCCTGAGCTCGCCTCGCCGGGCACGACGACCGCGTCGCCGACGAAGTGCGCGACCTCAAGATCGATCGGCGAACGGTACAGGGTGGTCGGGGTCGCGGTCTGCACGAGGCGCCCGGCTCGCAGTACGGCGACCTCGTGTCCCATCGAGAGCGCCTCAGCTTGGTCATGGGTCACGAGTACGGCCGTCGTGCCCTCCCGAGCCAGCGCATTGAGCACAGCCTCGCGGGTCTCGGTACGAAGCGCGGCGTCGAGGGCCGAGAAGGGCTCATCCAGGAGAACAATGCGCGGCCGTGGGGCGAGTGCTCTTGCGAGAGCCACTCGTCGCTGCTCGCCCCCGGAGAGCTCGTGCGGGCGCCGAGTGAGGTAGCCCCCATCGAGCGCGACGAGGTCAAGCACTGCGCCGATCCGAACCGCACTCTTGCGTTCGGAACGGCTGAGCCCGAAGCCGACGTTCTCGGCGACCGTGAGGTGAGGGAAGAGCGCGCCTTCCTGCGCGACATAACCCACGGCGCGCTTGTCGGCGGCGACGTGTGTGCGCCCTGCGTCGGCAACGACGTTTCCGCCCAGCGAGATCACGCCACTGTCGGGCTCGAGGAATCCGACGATGAGTCGGAGGAGTGTCGTCTTGCCGCTTCCCGATGCGCCCAGAATCGCCGTGAGCGTCCCTTCAGCCACCGCGAGGTCGACGTCGGTGAGCGCGGCACGCTTTCCGTACGACTTGGCCACGTTCTCGCAGCGCAGGTCCGCCAACGTCAGCCCTCCTCGAGCGCACGTAGCTTGCCGAAGCGGCTCATGAGCACGTAGGCGGCAGCCATCGCCAGGACGATGAGCAC
>Ga0302326_10032746_pt1 | contig 10346 bp, 10 predicted proteins | sample Palsa_T0_3_FD_202264 | JGI IMG/M metagenome (GOLD analysis project Ga0302326, IMG submission 202264) | Peat permafrost microbial communities from Stordalen Mire near Abisko, Sweden - Palsa_T0_3 | ecosystem: Environmental > Terrestrial > Soil > Palsa > Peat permafrost | place: Sweden: Abisko... | reverse complement strand
CCGGCGGAAGTTGCTTCTCGGTGACATCGGCATAGACCTGCGGCAGCAGCTCATCGACCGTGGCCGTTCCGGTGGCCCGCAGAGCGTCGGCCACGCGTGCGTGACGGCCCAGCCGGTGCGCGATGAGCGCGTCCACGACCTCGGGAATGTGCTCCATCAGACGCCCATGTCCGGGTGCCAGGAGGTCCAGCCGAGGACGCAGGTCGCGTACCAGGGCCAGGTTGGCGAGATACTCGCCCAGGTTGCCGTCGGGCGGCCTGATCACCACCGTGGAGCCGTGCATCACATGGTCACCGGTCAGCAGGGTCCGGCTCTCCACGAGGAGCCAACACAGGTGGTCCGAGGCATGCCCAGGGGTATGGACCGCTTCGAGGGTGATGGTGCCCGCCGCACCCGGGAGCTCGAGTGTCCAGCCACCGCCGACGCTGCGGTCGGGCGCGAAGCCCTCGGCCGGGCCGAAGCCCACCACCTGGGCGCCCGTGGCCTCTGCCATTGCCGCGGCACCCGGGGCGTGGTCGAGGTGGGTGTGGGTGACCAGTATCCAGCGGAGCGTTCCCCGCGCCGCCACTGCGGCCAGCAGCGCCGCCCGGTGACCTTCGTCGTCGGGACCGGGATCGATCAGGGCCAACTCGGAAGCACCGACGAGGTAGCTGTTGGTGCCCGGACCGGTCATCAAGCCCGGGTTGGGTGCCGTGAGCCGCAGCAGGTCCGGCGCCAGCAGAACCGGCTCGCCGGGCACCGGGTCGGGCCCGACTCCCGTGTCGGGTACCGGCGCCGGGCCGACGACCGTCCCGGGGGGGTGTGGGATCACGGTGCGGCGGCCTCGGGAGACGCGCTGGGAGCGGGCGCGGCGGCCCCGCCGGCCGTGGCTCCGCCGTCGAGATTGGCCGCCAGCGAGACGGCGCGCACGGCTTCGTTGAAATCCTCGGCCGGGCCGGTCGGCCGGTCGGCCGGCACGTCGTCGTACCCGTCGTCGCCCGGCAGGACGATGCGCACCCCGTTCCCGTCAGAGATCACACGCGGTTCGATGGTCGGGACCGAGCTCGAGGCGCTCTCCGCCGCATCCAACAGCTCGCCGCTGGTGGCAAAACGGCTGATGGCCTGGAGATTGCGAATGGTGGGGAAGATGATCTCGAAGGCGCCGTTGCGATGGCCCTCCAGGGCGCGCTGCGGCGAGATCCACGTCTCGGCGATCGTCTCACCCGCATCGTGGGCCGCCCGTTGGCTCGGAGGGGCGGCGGCCACGAAGAACCGGGTGTCGTAACGGCGGGGGGCTCCCTTGGGAGTGATCCAGTGAGCGAAGTAATGAACTTCATCGACCAGCAGTCGTAGGTGCTCGTCCCGGCAGAGGTCCAGGAAGCGCCGGCTGCCGGCGTTCACCCGGGCCCGCTCGGCCACGAAACGGGCCTCCTCCGCGCCGTCACCGACGAGCAACGCGGGACCGGCCGGGCGGTCCGCCAGCAAGAGTCCGGCCTCTTCGAACGTCTCGCGCAGCGCGGCAACCCAGTAGGCCAGACCCCCCGAGTCGACGCCCAGGAGGATGCTGGCCTCGGCGTCGGATCTACCCCGGCAGAGGGCCTCGGCTTCGGCTCCGCCGTCGGCCAGATCCACGGCGCCGCCCGGAAAGACGAAGGCTCCGCCCACGAAATCAGACTGCAGGTTCCGGCGCACCATCAACACTTCGAGCGCTCTTCCGTCGCTCTCGGGTTCGGCCGCGTCCCGCACCAACATCACCGTCGCGGCGGGGCGCAGTACCACCGCTTCGCCCGGTGCCCCGGCAGCTGTGCCACCAGGCCGGACCGCTCGTCGTGCAGGGTTCGCCGCCATCGTCAGGAGGCTACTGCCACGGGCGAAGCCGCCTGCAGATCGGCCAACCCCCTCGTCTACGCTGATGCCTCCCATGAGCCTCGATGCCCCCGAGAAGGCCGAGTCGCCCGTCGTGCACACCATTCCCCGGCGCTATGTCGCGCTCGGACTGATCGTCGTGGCCATCATTCTCGTGGGTGCGCTCGTCGTGGTCCGCAATGCCAACCAGACCAACTCCACCTCGGACGTCGAGACAATTACGCCAGCGCCCAACTCGGTCATGACGGCGCTGGCGCATGTCCCCGCCACGGCGTCCGGCGCCGTCGGAGTGACCTCTCCCACCAGCCCCGTCACCGCGCCCAGCTCGACCGGCAATACGTCAATGTGGCAGTCCCCGGCCGACGGTGCCGGCGCCCGGCCCGTCGTGTTCTTCTATGGGGCCGAGTTCGCTCCGTACGCGGGGGCCGAACGGTGGCCGGTGGTCGTCGCCCTCTCCCGCTTCGGCTCGTTCGAGCAGCTGGGCCTCATGCAGTCGAGCTCGTCGGTGGCCTTCTCCGACACCGCTTCCTTCACCTTCTGGCACGCCAAATACTCCAGCGTGTGGGTGGACTTCCAGCCCGTCGAGCGCTACAGCACGCTCAATCCGACCGGCATCGGGTACATGTCGTTGCAGATTCCCACGCCCCGGCAGGCGGCTTCGGTGGCCGTCTACGACACCTCAGCCGGAACGTTTCCCCTGCTCGACATCGCCAATCACTACGTGCTGGTGGGGTCGAGCTTCTCCCCGTCGGTCCTCGACGGACTGAGCCAGTCCCAGATCGCCGCCGACCTGGCGTTCCCGACCAACCCGGTCACACAGGCGATTCTGGCTTCGGCCAACGAGATCACCGCCGGGATCTGCACCGTGACCGGCGAGCGCCCCGCCGCCGTCTGTAGCGCACGCGGCGTGGCGGCGGCTGACACCAAGATGGGAATTCACCGCTCCGCCTAGGCGGTGGCCAGGCCCGTGTCGCCAGGCCCGGGACCCGGGCTTCAGGCTCCTCGGGTCAGCTGGCCCGGCGGTCGAGCACCATCTTGCGCTCGACTTCGTTCAAACCGCCCCAGATCCCGTGTGGTTCGCGGATCCGTATGGCGTACTCCAGACAGTCCCCCCGGACATGACATTGGTGGCAGATCTCCTTGGCTCGGAGTTCTCGTGCCGCCTTCTCTTCCTTCCGCTCAGCGTGTGACGGCGGAAAGAACGCCGTCGCTTGAGGTCCCCGGCAGGCTGCTTTGACCTGCCACTGATCCAGTCCTTGGCGCATATAACCCCCTGGGCCCTTCGTAGCCCCCCGCTCGTCAACATACAGCCCCGTTGCCGTCAGCATCAAGGGGCGCGAACTGGTTCTTTCGCCGTTCCGTGCCCTCTGTTGCCGGCGCCGCAACTACGCTCGGCCAAGACATGGACGTGGGGACCTTCTGCGCGCAAAGCCACGTGCTGATCGTGGCCGGCAAGGGAGGTGTCGGAAAGACGACCATGTCGGCCGCCCTGGCCCGCATGGCCTCGCAGACCGGGCGCTCCGTGCTCATCGTCGAGCTGGAGGGCAAATCGGGCATCACCGGGGCGTTCGGGCTGGAAGACGACCTCGGCTACGACGAGATAGAGCTCCAGCCGTCCCGCCCGCCCCACCAGGGCACCGTGCGGGCGCGGCGGATCACCCCCGACGACGCTCTGGTGGAATACCTCGAGGACCACGGGCTGCGCCGCGTCTCCAAGCGCCTGGTCAGCTCCGGGGTGGTCGACGTCGTCTCGACCGCGATACCGGGCATCCGGGACGTCCTGGTCCTCGGCAAGATCAAGCAGCTGGAGCGGGACCAGGTGGCCGACCTGATCGTGGTCGATGCGCCGGCCACCGGGCACGCCATCACCTTCCTCACCTCGGCCGGCGGGCTCGTCAGCGCGGCCCGGGGCGGCCCACTGCGGAGCCAGGCCTCCGACGTGGTCGAATTCCTGGCCGACCCGGCTCGGTGCCGGGTGATCCTGGTCACGCTCCCCGAAGACATGCCGGTGAGCGAGACCATCGAATCGGCCTTCACCCTGGAGGACCGGGCTGGCGTGCAATTGGGACCAGTGATCGTCAACGCCACGGACGTGGCCCCCGAAGGCCTCGACCAGCCCGCAGAGGAGGTGACCGCCGGCCTCGATCTCGACCCGGCGCTCGTGGCCGCACTGGAGGACGCCCGCCGGTTCCGGCTGGAACGGTACGCCGTCTCGGCCGCCCAGATAGAGCGGCTGGCCAATGACCTTCCGCTGCCCCAACTCCTCGTCCCCTCGGTCGGCCGCGAGACGATCGGCCCGGCCGAGACCGCCACGTTGGCGGCAGCCCTGGGCGAGGCCATCGGCGCACTTGTTCCCGAGGTCCCGGCCCGATGAACCCGCTATCGACCTTGGTCGCCGAGCGCAACGTCATCGTGTGCTGCGGCTCGGGAGGCGTGGGCAAGACGACGGTCTCGGCCATCTTTGCCCTGGCCGCGGCGCGAGCGGGCCGGCGCGCCTGCGTCGTCACCGTCGACCCGGCCCGCCGGTTGGCCGATTCCCTCGGCGTGCAGTCACTGCCCAACACGCCCACGGAGGTGGTGGGCGATTGGCCGGGCAGCCTCCATGCCCTCATGCTCGACACCAAGGGCACGTTCGACGACTTGATCCACACCTATGCCCGCACCCCGGATCAGGCCGAGGGAATTCTGGCCAATCGGCTGTACCAGAACCTCGTGGGGGCCCTCTCGGGCACGCAGGAGTACATGGCCATGGAGAAGCTGCACGAACTGGTCGAGTCGGGCGACTTCGACGTCGTGGTGGTCGACACGCCGCCGACCCGCAATGCGCTCGATCTGCTCGACGCCCCGCGGCGCCTGACTCGATTCCTCGAAAACCGCCTCTTCCGGGCTCTCCTTCTCCCTACCCGCATGTCGCTCCGGGCCATCGGCGTGGCGACCCAGGCCCTGCTGCGTACCCTCTCCAAGGTGGCGGGGACCGAGATCGTCCAAGACGCGGTGGCCTTCTTCCAGGCCTTCGACGGCATGGAGGAGGGGTTCCGGACCCGCGCCGGGGCCGTGCGCGAGTTGCTCGCCGACCCGTCCACCGCCTACGTGCTGGTGACCTCGGCCCGGCCCGACGCCGTGGCCGAAGCGAGCTTCTTCGCGGAGAAACTGGTCGAGCGGGACGTGGCGCCCGCCGCACTGGTGGTCAACCGGATCCACCCTGACTTTGCCGTTCCCGGGTCCGGTGTGCCGGCCGGCGCCTCCGGGCGGTTGGCCGCGTTGGAGACCAATCTGGCGACGCTGAACGAGGTGGCCCGACGCGAGGAGGGGTCGTACGCCGCGCTGGCGATACAGGTCGCGCCGGCAGCCCTGGGGCGCATACCTCTCTTCGGCACGGACGTGCACGACCTGGGCGCGCTCGAGCACGCCGCCGACGTCCTGTTCGCTTGAGCGGGGGCCACCCGGAGCTGGGCTATCGCACCCAGCCTTGCGTCCGATAGTCTCCCCGGCGTGCAGACCATTCTGGTCGCCAGCGATGCGCCCACGCTCCGCCGTGAGATCGAGGCAGTCATCAGCGGCCCCGACGTGACCGTCCATTCGGTGACGTCGGGTCCCGAAGTGGTGGCATTCGTGACGAAGGAACCGGTCGATCTGGTCATCGTCGACATGCAGATGGGCAACATGGGCGGCATGGCCGTCTGCCTCGAGCTCCGCCTGCAGGAGTCCTACGACGCTCTGGACCACATCGCCGTCTTGATGTTGCTCGATCGTCGTCCCGACGTCTTCCTGGCCCGGCGCTCCGGTGCCGAAGGGTGGCTGGTCAAGCCGCTCGACCCGCTCCGCTTGCGGCGAGCCGTCAAGATCCTTCTCGACGAAGGGACGTACTCCGACGATTCGTATATCCCCGTGCCCGTGCTGGTGGGCGCCGGACCCCAGCTCGAGGCGGGCAGCGAAACGCCGAGCTGAGCCGGCCCCCCGTGTCGACCCCCCGGGAGACGCAGCCCCCACCGGAACCCCCCCGCCGTCCCTGGCGCCCTTGGCGCCGTGACGCGGCGGGCGACGGACAGCGCGAGGCTCCGCAGTCCGCCAAGGACGCCGAGGCGTCGGAGCAGGAGCGCATCATCATCGAGGCCCTGGCCGATCTGCGCGACATGGACGTCCGTGAGGTCATGACCCCGCGCGTCGACGTGACCTTCCTGACGATTCCTGTCCAGGCAGACGACATCGCCCGTGCCGTGCGGACCTCGGGGCACAGTTGCTTCCCGGTCGTCCACGACGACCTCGACGATCTGATCGGCATTCTCTTCGTCAACGACATCTTCCGGACCGGGAAAGACGGTCCGCTGTCGCGGGACGCCACCGATCCCAGCCCCCTCGAGATCTCCCGCAAGGTGCGTCAGCCGTATCTCGTCCCCGAGTCCCTGGGCGTTCTCGAGGCCCTGGCCGACATGCGCAAACACCGGCGCGCCGTCGCCGTCGTGGTGGATGAATACGGCGGCGTGGCCGGCATCCTGACGGTGAAGGACCTGCTTGAACCGCTTGTCGGCGACCTCCACGACGAGTTCGACGAGGTCGAAGAGCCGATGATCGTCCGGGTGGACGGCACCCGTTGGCTCATCGACGGCCAGACCAACGTCGACGTCGTGCGCGAGCGCCTCGGCATGGACCTCCCCGACGGCGAGTACGTCACGTTGGGCGGCTTGCTCTTCGAACGATTCGGCCACATCCCGGCCGAAGGCGAACAGGTCCAGGTGGGCGACTGGGACCTCCGTGTCGTCGAGATGGACAAGCGCCGCGTCGCCCAGGTGGTGGCGACGTCGCTCAGCTCGACGCCTGCGGGTCCGGCGGCAGAGGAGCCGCTCAGATCAGAGGGCTAGAGTGGCGGGCCTGCTTCCTTCTGGGAGCGGACGGGCTGTGGCGCAGCTTGGTTAGCGCGCTGCGTTCGGGACGCAGAGGTCCCCGGTTCAAATCCGGGCAGCCCGACCAATAGTTCCAGGTCAGAGCCTCAAGGTTCTGAGGGGCCTGACCCATCCGGGGCGGATGGCGCGCAAATGGCGCGGAGATTTTGTGCCTACGGATCCGGATCGGATTTCGAGCCGTTTTGGCCGAAGAATCGTTCGCCGATGACGTCCGCCGCCGCTCGGTCCACCGCAGCCGGGGCGGACGCGTAGATAGCCAGCGTCATTCTCGGGTCGGCGTGGCCCAGACGGACCTGGGCCGTTTTCACGTCGATCCCCCTGACCACGAGCGTGGTCGCATTCAACCGGCGCAGGTCGTGGAAGCCGGCGCCCTCGCAGCCGGCTGCTTTGGCGGCCGGTAGCCAGACCCGTCGACGCCAGTTCGAGTAGCGCAATGGGCCGCCATCCTCGTCGGTGAAGACGAGGGCGTCGCTCTCGTCCGCAGTCAGTCCAGCCTCCTCGAGGTGCCCCGCCAGCATGGTGACGATGGCGGCGGGCATGAACATGGTGCGCTTGCCGGCCTTGGACTTCGGGGGGCCGAAGACGTTCCGGCCCCCGATTCCACGCACGATTGTCTCGACGACGGAGAGCTTCCCGCCGACCAGGTCGAGTCGACTAACTCGCAAGCCGGCCACCTCGGACCAGCGCAGCCCCAGGGTGGCGCCGATCCAGACCATGGGTTGGTACTCGACGGCAATGTGAGAGGCGATCCGGGCCACGTCTTCGGGCGTCAGGTCATGGCGCCGGGTCCCTTCGACCAGGGGGAGCTTGATGTTGCGACACGGATTCCGAGCCAACCAGTCGTTACGCACGGCGAAGCCGAACATGGCTCGGACGACTTCGTAGTTGCGTTTGACCGTCCGGGGGGCATAGGCGTCGCTCCAGCTGTTCACCAGCCGCTGCACGTCCTGCGGCCCGACCCGCTCGATCCGGCGCTCGCCCAGGACAGGGAAGATGTGGAGTCGGAGGGTCAACTCCTCCCGGGCCGTGGTGGACTCCCGCTTGGTGGGATCCGAGGCGGTCCACTCCCCGGCCAACTCCCTGACCGACATGCGCCCGGCCCACGGGTCGACCCACCCGCCCCGGTGGCTATCGGTCTCAACGGCGGCCAGGAAGGCTCGGGCTTCGCGCTTGGTGGCGAACGATGTCGAGGCAAGGTGGCGACGTCCGCCGTACCAGTAACTCGCTTCGTAGAAGTTGACTCGTTTGCGGACGCTTCCGAATGGGCGTCTGGTGGGCATGCCGCTACCTCATCGAGATCCGGAACCCAACGGGTTCACCAATGGATGAGGCACCTGCCAGCTGTCGCACTCGGTGCGAGGCCCAGCAGCACTCGGGGGACCCACGCTAATTGCCCCGGCGCAACGGGACGGTCGAGCGGGAAGGGGCGACCCGGTGGTCATCGATCCAGTGCTCAATCGAGTGGTCCTCGAAGCGGACGAAACGCCCGACCTTGACGATCGGGATGCGCCGTTCGGCCACCAGCCGCCGAATGTGGCGCACGCTCGTCCCCAGGCGGAGCGCAACGTCGGCCATCGTGATGAGCGCCCTGGGGTCGTGCAGATCCTGGCAGCGGGCACACCGGAGGGAGCGGGTTGGGACTCGTCGAGGGTCTCGGGCGGCTGCGGCCCGGCCTTGGGGCCGGGCCTCGCCGACAGGCGCCTGGCGGCGCCCTCCCTCCCCCTCCGTGGCCCCTGTCGTTCTGTCGTCCCTGTTCCTCATCGGATTCCCCCTTCCGCCCGACGGCGATGGACCCGTTCGGCGAAGGTCGTCCGGCGGGCGATCTCGTCGTCGGCCAGGTGGGCCGTCAGGGCTTCGAGCGTGTCGGCCACCGTGAACGTGCCCGAGAGGGCGGCAAAACTCACCAGGTAGCCGACCAAGCCGGGCATGAGCCAGCGGAAGGAACTGGCCCGCTTGCGGCGGCGGATCCAGGCCAGCTCGGTCGCCCCGTGGGCCAAGGTCGCCCCTTGAATGGCCCGCCACGACTCTGCGACGGGCCACCGAGAGCTGTTGGAATCCGCCCCGGGCGTACGCAAGGTCAGCCAGTCACCGGCGCAGTATCGCCACAGCGAGGGGACGGCGCCCAGGACGGCGTCGGGGTGGTACAGCTCGAGCTCGGTCAGGGCGGCCCGGCCGATCTCGAACTCGACCCGCCACACCTGCGCACCGGGCTGGTGCCGGTCGCCCCAGACCTCCTCCCACCAGTCGGTCCCTTTGGCCGCCATCTCGGCCGTCTTGTCGTAGATGCGGGCGCTGATGCGCTGGGTGCGCCGGGAGCCGAATGCGAAGCCCGTGCAGACGTGACCGGCCTCGTAGGTGGTGCTGGCGTCGCCCCGGCAGAGGAAGTTACGGCGGTCCTCGCCCCGCAGAACCAACCCTTCGACGTCGCAGAACAGGTCGAGGCGCGCCACGTTCAACACCAGCCGGTCCATCTGCGGCCGCAAGAGCTCGTCGAAGTGTCGAACGGTGCCCTCGGGACCGAGAGCGCGCAAGAACTCGGCCCGGAGCTGGATCCGGACCGCCGGCAACCAGGTGCTCGAGGTGAAGCCGATGCGGCCGGACTCGTGGTCGAGACAAAAGCGGTACTTCCCCCACCCATGCGGTGCGAGCCCAAACGTGAGCGAACCCAGCTCGAAGGGGACGGGCAACGAAACCTGATCGGCAAAGAGACGGGCGTCCTCGAGACGGGCCAAGAAGGCTTTCGGCAGATAGGCGTGTCCGGAGAGGTAGAGAGCGTCGACGCCGGAAGCAAGTTCCCTCACGCCGTCCGCAGTTAGCTGCGTATTTGCGACTACCTGATCGGACCTCGGCGCAGGCGGATGCACGGGCATGGGTCAGTCCGGATCCGAGAGAGGGCGGAGGCGCCCGGAGAGCTCGTCACTCCAGGTGCGCTTGAGGTCGAGCTTGATCCACGGGAACGTGTACTCGTCAGGGTGGGCGCCGTAGCGGGTACGGAACTTTCGAATCTTGCGGAAGATGGTGGCCCGATGCCACCCCCCCGACTCCAAGTGGGCGAATCCCCCGGCCTGATGCCAGGCCACCCAGAATCCGATCAACTCGGAGTCGCCGAGCACGGCCTCAGCGATGTCGTCGCGCACCTCGGCGTCGTAGTCGGCGATGGACCGCTTGGGGTTGTCTCCGTAGGCGTCCGCCAGGACGTCATCGGGGATCGAGTACCAGAAGGAGGCCCAGCGGCCCAGAGCGATACCCCGGCCCTCGGGACTGTCCATCTTCTCGGACCGGTAATCGGGGGACTCGCTCATGATAGGTCGCAAGTATGCGACTGAAAAAGGCAAATGTCAAGTCAGGTCAATCTGGGCGTACGCCCCATGGCCAGGTCTTCGTACGACACTCCACCTGACCAGGGTATTCAACATTGCGACTAGATGGTGCTGGCTCCTAAATAGGACACTGAAGGAGTCGGGCTCGGCAGGGACCCGTGAGTGGTACAATATTTGGTACCAGCTAAGGAGCGACAACGATGGCCATGACAGCGAGTGAGGCGAGAAAGAACCTGTTCCCGCTCATTGAGCAGGTGAACAACGACCGCAAGCCGGTTGA
>Ga0302326_10032745_pt1 | contig 10347 bp, 12 predicted proteins | sample Palsa_T0_3_FD_202264 | JGI IMG/M metagenome (GOLD analysis project Ga0302326, IMG submission 202264) | Peat permafrost microbial communities from Stordalen Mire near Abisko, Sweden - Palsa_T0_3 | ecosystem: Environmental > Terrestrial > Soil > Palsa > Peat permafrost | place: Sweden: Abisko... | reverse complement strand
AGTTACCGATCCTCCGGTTCTCCCGTTTTCGGATACCGATTTGACCAAGATTCTAGCCGCGTGCCTCACCCACCGGATACCTGAGCGCGGCAGGGAACTACGCGCGCTGGTTCTCCTGATGAGACATTCAGGATTGAGAATTGGTGACGCCTGTACACTCGCCCGCGACAAAATCCAAGGCGATATTCTGGAATTGAGAACCGCGAAGTCTGGCACAAAGGTACGTCTCCCGCTAAACCCCGAGGCTCTAAAAGCGCTAAAGGGTCTGCCCGTCGCTGGCGATTATTATTTTTGGAACGGATCGGCCAACCAACAGACGTACATCAAAATCTGGGAACGAACCTTCAATGGAATGTTTAAACGCGCAGGCATCGCCGGACACAGCCACCAGCTAAGGCATAAATTCGCGGTAGGCCTGCTGCAGAAGGGCGTCTCGATGGAAAATGTCTCTACGCTGCTCGGCCACCGAAGCATAAAGGTCACCGAGCGCTATTACGCCAGTTGGGTAGCTGGCCGCCAGCAACACCTGGAAGACGTTGTACGTCAGACTTGGTGACTATCCGTTTTGACCGCGCCGCTCTGAAAGGCGCCTGTGGACACGCTCGGCAACGGATTCAGGAATCCGAAAAGTCCTGTACTGCCGCTTAACCCGCGTTTGGTTTCGGTTGACGATCAAAACCCCATCTTCACTTTCGAACAATTCTCGAATCAAATCCGGGCTTAGTCCCCAGGCTTTGGCGAGCTCGATGGGTGAAAAGTGCCGTTCGACAACTTCGAGCCTACCGCCGGGGGATTTTCGGGAATGATAGGTGGGCGCCGCGTTACGAACTTCGCAGACCTAGTCTGCCCGGCTGGGTCCGGTTGAGATTGCGGGCGCATACTTTGTGGTCGGACCGGGCCGGCTTTTGCGGCAATAGTACTGTTTCCGTACCGGAGAAATTCTGACCTTCGTAGGCGTCTCATTAGGGCGCCGCTGATTGCCTCGACTAGACCCTGGGGTGCCTGAAAGCCGGTGTCTTTTCCTTATGCCGGCTCGACGGATTTCGATTGGCTCAAGCGTCTAGCTTTTTCTTCCCGCTGACGGGCTGCTGCTGCCCTGCCATTTGCCGCTGAGTCTTTTCGTTTCGCGGCCCGAGGTGCTTTTGCCGCCGATTTTCCCACCGACCGAGCCGGTATCCTGGAAGAACTTAAGCACGGCCGGCGGCAGCTTCAAGGCCTTTTTAGGCATCGGTCGTTCCAGCATCGGGCTGGTTTGTCGCTGATCGATTCATCTGGTCTGAACGGGAGTTGGGAGTCGTCGCAATTTCCTCGGAGACCTTGTGGCCTGCTCGACGGCGTCCGTGTAGCCCAGAATTATCTGTCGCGCCATTCCAAAAATTTACCATCGCTTTGATATAGAGCGGGATTATACCGCCAGTCCGTTGCCCTAGAAAAAACAGACTCTGAATTAATTTTTGAGCGCGGAATTCATTAGTACTCTTGGTACTCTCCGGCTATTGCTTCGCGGCTTCCGCGTGAAAACAGAATAAATTCTGCTTGACCTTGAAACGATCGGCATTATGATGCACGCGACATTTGTCGAACCGTGCGCCCACTTGCACGTTGAGTCAAGACCCAGAACACGTTATCCCCAATTTTCTCGTGAAGAGTACTCATGAACCGCAAAGAAGCAAATGTGCGCCGCGCCCTTCAATGCCTGTGTCGGTCTGCGTTAGTGCTCGCGACCATTTTCTTTGCGTCCTCTCCGCTGTTAGCACAAGCACCGATTATCACTAGCGTTAAAATCGCCTATGGCACGCCTACCGCTTCGACCAACACAATCACAATTAATGGAAACTTCTTCTACCCAAAAGAGGTCGCACCAACTGCGGTTCTGGGTGTGACACCCTTAACGGTGAATCCGGGCTTCACGAATACGAAAATTGCTGCAACGTTCCCCAGCAGCTTAGCGCCCGGAGCTTATCTACTCACCGTGATGAACCGCCCGGATTCGAATAGTGGAGTGTTCGTCGTGAAGAACGGGGCAATAGGCCTGCAAGGAGAAGCCACCCCAAGCGTGGCCAGAGCGAAACGCGCGACGAGACAGACCACACTGAATCGAACGAAAGCAACCAATAGAACAAATGGAACCGCTGGGGCGAATGTAACAAATCGAACCAATGGAACAAATGGAACCGGTGCGACGAACGGAGCGACAGACGCGACAGGATCAATGTCGATCAGTTCCCTATGCAGCGTCTTGTTTCCCAATGCATCCGCCGCGCAGTGCTCTGGAGCAGCTCCGACGACCTCGCCGAAGATCGTGTTTGTGACGTCTGGCGCCTACACCGGCAACCTGGGCGGGACGGCGAATGGAAACGCGATATGCCAAAAAGAAGCGGAGCGCGCGGGGCTTCGCGGTACATACAAGACCTGGCTGTCTACCGCGTCGGGCAGCGACAATTCAGAACCATCATTCACCCAGGGTCCCCGTCCCACGTTCCCCAATGGATACATCCTAATCGACGGGCCGACGGTCTCTAGTTTGGCCGCGCTAACGACACCGGCACTCAATAGTGGCGGCGGCTTCGACGCTCCGCATCGATTGGCGCCGTCGCAACCCGCGACAGGCGATCCGTCGGGTGCCATTATCAAGGCGACCGCAGTGGCCGCAACTGAGTCCGTGTGCAATGGTTGGACCATTTCTACCTCCGCTCCGAATGGAACCGGCGGTGCCTACACCGGCGCGGCCCCATCGGCCCCCGACGCACTACAGGAACACGAGATCGTGGAGTGCGGGCCCGCCCACTATCTTTACTGCATTCAGCAGTAGGACTGTTCCCCGCCGCCATGGTGAATTACCAGTGACCCTCGCGCCTGCGTCGCTTGGTGGGTGATCCCAGAAGCGTTTCTTGGTGTGAGCGAGTCGAGTAAACTGCATCTATCCAACGGCGGTATTGTCTAGGGGTTAGGACATCAGATTCTCAATTCATCGCAAATCTGAGGCCCCTAATGTTTTCAGGTAACATCCAGACAATTCAGAAGGTAGGCGCCAGCCTAGGCGGTAAGGCAAACGGCCGGCTGCCCAAGAACTTATGGCACCTGGATGAAATCAGAACGCCTGAGTCCACCAAACTGGGTGGCCATATCGCCGGAACGATGTCAGTCGCGTCAGGCCACTTGGCTAGAATCCGCACTAGGGAAAGTCAACAGCGCGCGGGCCGGATAAGCTGTCACCTTCGCTACCATCAAGAAAAGTTCAATCCGAAATGCCTGATCTGTTTAGAGGTTTTGGCCGGAGAGTATCCGCCCCATGAACGAAAGTCAAAATCAAGAGTTGGTTCTACAGAAGCCGCCGCGCCCCTGGAGTAAAGCCGGATCAAGGATCTGACGTTTAACGGCCAAAAATGAAATGCCCCACCCTCCCGGAACAGCGAAGGATGGGGCACTTGGAAAAGCAAGCGGCGCTTCCTGCCGCACATCAGCACCGATGCGTAGAGGTTAGCGAGGAACTACTGCTTGTCGTAGAACACAACGTTGTGAACTTTTTCGCCTTTCCCGTTTTTGCCGGTGAAGCTAACCGTGCGGCTCTTTCCGTCCGCAGCGATAACTATGTGTACCGTCTCTGTTACCACGCCGCCCTTCTTTAATGTGGCCGACAGGTGTGTAGGCGACATGCGTTTAATCGCAATGCTGTCGCCGTCGGGATTTCCGGTCACAGGAGAATCAGTACCGTCGAACTTGGCGGTGAAAGACGCGTGGCTGGAGTTGCCGGAAGCATCGACGGTGTCGGATTCATAGCTTTCGGTGTTGTTGTCAATCTTGATAGTCACCGTACCGCTTTGCGGCGCCGGTCCCGGACTGTACTTGGACTTTGCAATGTTGATCTTCCAGGTTCCGGCGACCGGATCATCGGCCGCGCGCGCCGATGTCACCGCGATTCCGGCGAGCAAGAGCACCGCAGGTAGAAGAATGAGCGTTCTGGTTCGCATCTGTTGCCTCCATGAGTGAGAACATCTGAGCTGCTTATCCAGAATTTCCGCTTGGGACTTCTGGCCCTGCGCATCGTACTCGCCGGACACCCTGGATACAACGAATTTGCTACCAGCGCCTGCCGATTTCATGTAAACCGGAATTTCCGATTTGGATTTCAGACTCGCGCATCATATGCTTCTCCTGCCCTTGGACACAACGAACTTGCCACCAGAGCGAGCCCCAGCGAGATCAACGGCGTTCCGACGGCCCGTTTTTGCCCGTCTGACGAGTCCCGCTTCCCGCCGCGTAACCGATTCTCAGACACTGCTCCGATCCTCACTCGCTCGGCCGCAGATTTTGCAACCGCAATCGTTGTGCTAACCCGATGGCATCGGCAGTGCCCAGATCCGCCGCAGCATCTGGCCGAACAGCCGCCGGTGCAGATGCCCCTCGGCCAGCAACAACCAGTAGTACCTGGCGTGCTTGATCTGGCTGCTCCTCCGTTTTCGTTTGTCTTGCAATTACCCGGCATGGAAGCCGGAATCTCAGATCATGTTTGGGAAGCGAAGGAAATGGTAGCTTTGCAAGATTAATGTATTGATATTATTCTCCATCTTTAGTTGGAGAAACTCTTATCATGCAGCCTATCAGCGTATGGTTATTTTTGGCGCGGTCGCTATACAAAGACGGGTCCGGCCAATTATCGCAGTCTTCTCGGCACCCTCGATAACGAGATCAAACGGTCTAAGCGCAGCGTCACGGAGCTCGCTCTGTTGCGATTTGACTTGGACGATCTGAAGAAGATCAACGACCGCTACGGTCATATCACAGGAAGTCAGGCACTTTGTAGGCTAGCCGACGCCTTGTCCAGGGAGGCGGGCTCTGCCCCGCCCACCAACAACCGCGAAATGTCGGACAGTCTCCGCTGACCCCTTCCTCATTTCCTCCCGGATGAGGCGGAGTAGTTCTTCCCTGACAGCCGTCGCCACTTCGGAATCATTTTCGTTCGAGCGCTGTTCGCACGTTGCTTCCGCTCGCTCTTTCTCTAATCCGGACATGAATGCCTCCTGTAGAGCATAGTTTCGCCCGCAGGATATCTAAATCTGTTCCTTTTGAGACACCGCGCAGACTCTGGCGACCGTCAGCCGTAAGCTCGGCGGCGCCACACCATCAAACCCGCAAGCCGGATACGGATTCTTCGCTGGTTTTTAATTATAGGTTCGGTTCTGTCCGCGCTTGTTGGGATCGTGCGACTCGTCGAATGGATTGGGGCGATGGAATAGCGCTCAGACTGGGCAGTCTACGGGCGTCCAAAATTCCACAACAGAGTGCGGGTGGCTCGAAAGGTTAGGCTGCGGCTCTAAGTCTGAGTCGCGGAGCATATTTCTCGTCAAGGGCGCTGTTTAATTGGGCGATGAGAAGTCTGAGTTTATCGGAGCCCTGTTCTTTTGAGGCGAGTTCGGCGAGTACCTCCCAGCTCTGCTTTTCCTGACTTAGCATGTGTGCCCCCCGTGGAGCAGCTCACTTCTATCACCAGAGCAAACTGATTTCTGTGCTGTTTGGGACATGCGACTTGAGGACTTGCTTACCCACAAGGTCCAGTTGTGCGCTCTATCGATATATGGTACGGTAGCGTACATAAGGCCTTAAGTGCACGATTTTCATGTCGGCCGAAGGCTATCGCCGTGGCAGTTCAAAAGACTGATACAAGTTCACACGAAACGCGTCGGAAAACTCGCGCTTTCGATGCCCATGCTTTTCTCGCTTCCGCTGGTATAGCCAGAACTATCGTCCACTATCGAAAACAAGAGCATATCTACTCTCAAGGTGATGCCGCCTCGACTGTTGTGTACATACAACAAGGCGGCGTGAAACTCTCGGTTGTCAATGAGCTTGGCAGGGAAGTGGTCGTAGGCCTCCTGGGGCCTGGCGATTTCCTCGGTGAGGGGTGCCTGGCGGGGTTGCCTTTTCGGATGGGCATAGCGACCGCAATTACCCCGACGACTGTACTAGTCATCGAAAAGAAGGAAATGATTCGCGTCCTCCATGACGAACACAAGTTCTCTGACCGCTTCATCTCCTATCTGCTTACTCGGAACATACGAGTCGAGGAGGATCTGGTCGATCAGCTCTTCAACTCGATTGAGAAACGGTTAGCCCGGGCTCTTTTGCTGCTAGCCCGTTACAGTAAGCAGGACCACCCGCAAAGGATGCTACCGAAAATATCTCAGGAAACGCTGGCAGGAATGGTCGGGACAACACGGTCACGCGTGAATCTGTTCATGAATAAGTTCAAGAAACTCGGTTTCATTGATTACAAACGAAATTACAGCGGCGGAATCCAAGTCCACAATTCTCTTCTAAGCGTCGTCTTGCACGAATAACGATTTTGATGATTCAGGCCAATGAGAGTTACGGGAGGACATGCAAATGAGCGAAAGTAAATCGCCCAGGGTAGACCAAATTGAACGGCGAGCATACGAACTATATCTTGAGCGCGGCGCCAGAGATGGTCAGGATCTCGCGGATTGGCTCGCCGCCGAGAAAGAACTGACAGAGTTGTCGCAAGAACCTGTTCCCAACGCGCCTAAAGGTCGCGCTGACGCCGCTGACCAGCGCGCAAAAGCGACCGCCGGAGGGGTGAGCCGGTAAAAGGTCCCGGAAGCAATAATAAACGACGACAGACTCTCATGCGATTTGCTGAACTCGGGTTCTTTCCACGAGACGCGATCGCTTTTGCCGATCGGCGAAGCGCCTCGCTCTTGCTTCCTCGATGTACACCCGAGCGAACTTCTCTCCGTCTGCGTAGTAAATTGTGCTCTGCCAATGCTGATGCTTCCGGCGCCGGTCTTTGCCAAAAGCCGGTTTGTTTCGTTTCGATGGCGATTTTGGCATAGGGCCGTAGTTTAGGTAGACGGCCTACTTTGTCTGGCTCTTAGCCCATTTGGCCCAGCGGCTCTTTTGAGCGGCCGATATCTTCGCCTTGGCGGCCTTTGACATCTTCCGCCGTCTGCGATCGACACGGCCGGCGAATACGTTGATCGAAGCACGAACTGTTTCTAGGTTTTGTGCAGCCGACTTGACGCTCTTCTGGATCTTCTTTTCCTCGCGGCGCAGAGCTTTCAGGATGTCCATTTGAAATCCTCCGGCAGTATTGAAACATTCGACGGGCTCGTTAGCAAGGTCATCGCGTATGGAACGGCTTAGTGGACTTTTCTATTTAGGTTTAGGAAACATTCCAACCAGCGGATCGTAGGGCGGCGTACCCGACAGTCCATCCACGCCACGGCTGAGCATCTCCTTCATCGGGCGCGGTGAAAGTGGCCGAAGTTTCCGTGGCGGGTGGCAGGAAACTCTGGAAGGCTCTTGTGCCCGCAGCCGCGATACTCGTCGCTGCTGCCATCGGGGTAGGGTTGTACTTCCGCTCGCGTTCGGCAACGCCGGTTGCCAGTGCTACGCCGCTCACGGAGAAGGACATCGTCTTGTCCGATTTCGACAACACGACTGGAGATACAGTCTTTGACGTGGCAATGAAGCAGGCGCTAGCGGTACAACTGGGACAATCCCCGTTCATTAATATTCTTTCCGATCGCAAAGTAGGTGAAACCCTGCGGCTCATGGGCCGCCAACCCAGCATCCGCATTACCCAGGATGTAGCCAGAGAACTTTGTGTTCGGACCGGAAGCAAGGGAATCGTATCGGGTTCAATTTCGAACATCGGCGGACAGTACGTGATTGGCGTAGACGCGGTCAGCTGCAGCAGCGGTGACACCCTGGCTAAGGAACAGGAAGAGGCGGCAACCAAGCAGGACGTCTTGAAGGCGCTGAGCAAAGCAGCGGCCAGTTTGCGTACCGAACTGGGTGAATCACTCGCCTCGGTACAGAAGTTCGATGTGCCGGTAGAGACCACTACACCCTCCCTCGAAGCGCTGAAGGCCTACAGCATGGGAATTGCGACTGGCCGCACTAAGGGCGACGCCGAAGCCGTTCCGTTTACGAAGCGTGCCATCGAACTCGACCCAAACTTCGCCATGGCCTGTGTCGGCATTGCCGTCGAGTACTCGAATCTTGGACAGGCAAGTCTCGCCGCGTACTACGGCAAGAAGACCTACGCCTTGCGTGACCGCGTCAGCGATCGCGAGAAGTATCGGATCTCCGCCTTCTACTTTCAGTTTGTCACCGGCCAAGTGGAGAAGGCCACAGAAGCCTACGAACTCTGGGCGAAAAAGCTACCCACGCGACATGGTGCCGCACGCCGATCTCGGCAGTCTTTACTTGGAACTGGGGCAATACGACAAATCGATCGCGGAAACGGAAGAGCAACAGAGACTGGAACCGACGATCATTGGCTATGCGAACTTGGCCTCGGATTACATCAACGTCAATCGGCTCAAGGATGCCCGGCAGACGCTCCAGGAAGCACGGCAGAAAAACTTCGACGGCTTGGTGCTTCGGGGCGATCTTTATGCCTTGGCATTTCTGTCCGGGGATGCGGCCGATATGGAGCGCCAGGTCGCATGGGCGTCTGGCCGCCCCGGCGAGGAAGATGTGATGCTCAGCAATCACGCCGATACTCAAGCCTACTATGGGCGGCTCGGAAAAGCTCGCGACCTATCCCGGCGCGCCGTCGACGCAGCGGTTCGGGGGGAAGCCAAAGAAACCGCGGCACTTTGGCTCGCTTTTCAGGTGCTCCGCGAGGCTGAGCTGGGTAACGGGGCGGCCGCCCGGCAAGCCGTTGCCCGAGGCTTAGCGCTTGCTCCTGGGCGTGATGTCAAAGTTCTGGCGGCTTTGGCGCTGGCGCGCGCCGGCGAAACTGCTCAACCCAGAACCATCCTCGAGGCGCTCCAAAAGTCTGAGCCCAATAACACTCTTCTCAAGGTGTACTGGTTCCCCATTGTCGAGGCATCCACCGCGATGGCACAGCACGCGTCCGACCATGCCGTCGTCGCGCTCGAGCCCGCCCTTGCCTACGAACTCCGGTCCCCTCCTTCCGGAGGCGGCATGATGTATCCACCGTACATTCGCGGTCTGGCTTACCTCGCCCAGCGGAACGACGCCGCTGCCGCTCCCGAATTCCAGAAGCTCCTGGATCACTCCGGAATCGTGCAGAACTTCCTGCTCGGCTCGCTCGCCCGTCTTCAACTCGCGCGTGCGTATGCCTTGCAGGGCGACACCGCCAAAGCCCGCGCGACATAGGACGGGGACATCGGGGTCGGCATCTTTCCCACTATACCACTCGTCTGGATGACCGCTCCTACAGCCGGATTGGTCATAAACGCTTTCGCCCGATCAAGACTCGATGCCTTAAAGAGAAGGACCACATCGTTTGAGTCCTCGGCGCCTCGAAGCACGTGCTCTTCGGCAAGGCCGTACTCCTGTCGGACAGAGAGATGTGCATCGTAGGCTTTTTTCCATGATTCAAAGTTCTGGACTTTAAATCAAACAAGCACATAACTGGCCATGAGGTCCTCCTTAGATTTCAAAACGGTTTGTCGTTGAAGGAAAATCCGCCGGAGAGCCAGCGACGTCAAATCTTTGAGGACTTAGCGGAATAACTCCGAGACTGGGAAAATGTGCTCCTAAATTGCGTAAACGCAGGGCTCCAAGGTTTGAATGACATTCGAACATTCGTCGCCGCCAGCCATTCTAGTTGCGGCTGCTCCCGTTGTAGATCCATAACACTAAAGGGTTATGGTGTGGATGTTGCGCTATTGCAAACAGCCTTTGCGTGGGGGCAAAATAGCTAGTTCGGTTCGGCATTTCACATCCGCCGATCTCAGGATACTGTAAACTTTTGCGCGGAATTCTCGTGCGCGCGATACAAATTGATACAAAGAGTACCCATGGGCAGATTGTTCGATCTTGATGACATCCGAATGTTCACACTTGCCGCTCAGAGCGGCAGTTTGAGCGGGGCTGCCCAGGAACTGCGAGTAGCGACATCCACGGTAAGCAGGTCTCTGACCCGGCTTGAGCGGCGGCTCGGGCTTTTGCTCGTGCGGCGGGGACGGAATGGTTTGCGGTTGACAGATGCCGGAAAGGAGTACTTTTCCTCTTGCGGTCGCGCCCTGCGAACCTTACGCGACGCGGAGGATTTGCTAGAGAAGCATCAATCGCATCCTGGCGGAGTCATTAAAGTAGCTTGTCCAGGAACAATGGCGCGACACGTGATCGCGCCACTGTTGAGCAAGTTCATACAAGCCTACCCGGATCTACGAGTTGAGCTCGCAGACTATTCTTCCGGATGGGATCAAGAACCAAACGAAGATGTCGATGTTTTCTTCAAGATTCGTGCCCCGCGAGACTCGTCGCGAAAAGTCCGCCGCTATCCCGGGACCGCTCGCGGACTTTTCGCCACTCGCAGTTACCTGAACGTTGCGGGTACACCCGCCG
>Ga0302326_10032744_pt1 | contig 10347 bp, 7 predicted proteins | sample Palsa_T0_3_FD_202264 | JGI IMG/M metagenome (GOLD analysis project Ga0302326, IMG submission 202264) | Peat permafrost microbial communities from Stordalen Mire near Abisko, Sweden - Palsa_T0_3 | ecosystem: Environmental > Terrestrial > Soil > Palsa > Peat permafrost | place: Sweden: Abisko... | reverse complement strand
TCAATGCTTGAGGCACCGCTTTTTATGGCTGCGGAATCAATTGGAGCCGCGGCTGGCCGGTGGAACTATGCCGTTCATGCGCAGGTAAACCACCATCTGTCCGTAGTGGTCCATGAAGTGGGCGAGGCCGAAGGCCGCCATCCCCGCGCGCGTGCCATGCGCGGTCTGCACAAAGGCGTTCTCCGGGGTCATTCCATCGATGAAAGCGTGAGCCCCGATGAAGGAATCCTTCAGCGCCTTCACAATGTCGGCTTTGCTGGTGAGTTTTTCGATGGCATCGGTCTTGGCCTTGTCTTCGGCCTCGGAGTAGCTGGGGCCACCGAAAAAGTAGTAGTTGGACTCCGCCACGTGTTTGATCTGCCCGCCGAAGGTGCGCACGCCCTTGAACTCGCCCAGCGCGGCTGGCGGCGCGAAGTTGTACTTGTCTTCCGGCATGGCTTCGGCCGCGCCGACAAATTCCTGCTCCATACCGCTCAGCAGTTTACCGTAGGTCTGTGCGGGGGGAATGGGTGTTCCGATGGCCGGCTTGGCGGGCGCCGCGCCCTGGGCATGAACCAGCGCGGATGCGGCCAGCAGACAACATCCAAGTATGCAACCGGCTGCGCGGCCTGCGGCGTGAGTGAATTTGTGCATGGAATCTCTCCTCCTGCGGCCTCAGCCGCGTGAATGCAATGTACCAGATCGACAGGGATTTCTGACACCACAAAGGCATGAATCCGCCATTCGCTGAGAGGGACTGCGCAGGAAATCCTCTTTCCCCGTACAATCGGTAAAAAGGAGATTTCCGCCATGCGCAGAGTCTATATGGACGCCAATGCCACCACCCCTCTGTTGCCAGAGGTTGTGGAAGCCATGCGCCCATGTTGGACCGAGCACTTTGGCAACGCTTCCTCGATCCATCTGCACGGCCAGCAGGCGCACGCCGCCGTGGACCGGGCACGCGAAACCATGGCGGGATTTTTTAATTGCCACGCTGCGGAGGTGGTTTTCAACTCTGGGGGCACAGAGGGCGACAATACGGCCATTTTTGGCCTGCTGCACCCAGGCGATCACTTCATTACGACCTCTATTGAACATTCGGCCATTTTAGAAGCCGCCAAGCGGCTGGCGCGCGACGGCGTGGAGACGACTTTCGTGGCGCCCCTCTCGAACGGCCTGATTGACCCGATGGATATTCGGCGGGCTATTCGGCCGGAGACGCGGCTGATCAGCGTGATGCTGGCCAACAACGAAACTGGAGTGCTGCAGCCGGTCGAAATGATCGGAAAAGTCGCATCAGAGACCGGCATTTTCTTCCATATCGACGCGGTGCAGGGCGCGGGCAAGGTGGAGTTCGATGTGAGGCGCTTCGGCTGCCATCTGCTCTCGATCAGCGCTCACAAGATGAACGGGCCCAAGGGCATCGGCGCGATGTTTGTGCGCCGCGGAACGCCCCTGGAGCCGCTGATGGTTGGCGGCAGCCACGAACGCCGGCAGCGCGCCGGCACAGAGAATGTGCCGGGCATTGTGGGACTGGCCAAGGCTGCGGAGCTGGCCATGCACTCGCTGGAAGATGGGACGATTGGCCGGCTTGCGGCGCTGCGCGACCGGCTGGAAGCGGGGATTTTAGAGATTCCGGGCACGGGGCTGAATGGATCGGGCGGGGATGGCGCCTATGTTCCGCGTGTGGCGAATACCACGAACATCTGGTTTGACCAGTTGGAGGGCGAGGCGCTGGTGATTGCGCTGGATCTGAAGGGCGTGTCGGTTTCCGGCGGGTCGGCTTGCCACTCTGGGGCCACCGAGCCAAGCCACGTGCTGATGGCCATGGGACTGGACAAGAATCGCGCCCGCGCCAGCCTGCGCTTCAGCCTGCTGAGGACGGCGACGGAGGCCGACGTCGATTACGTTTTGCAGGTGGTTCCGGAAGCGGTGGGGCATTTGAGGGCGCTGTCGCCGGTAGCGGCGGGAACGCTGGGGTGATGTTGGCAAGAGCTTCCTAAGCAGTGCTTCATAATGTGCAGAGGGATTCGGCTTGTAGTCCCTCAGGGGCTAAAGCCCACGCTTATTTTGCAATCATCACGGCACGACTGAAGTCGTGCCCTTTCAAAGCAGTGAGTCTTTTGCAGTGAATGAGGATCTTCCCCATGACCGAGCACGCCACCATTGCCGTAGCCATGTCCGGAGGGGTTGATTCCTCGACGGTGGCGGCGATTCTCGCGCATGCCAACTCCGGTGCAGATAGCGGCACCTCGGGCGCGGGCCATTCAGTTGTTGGTCTTACCTTGCAGCTTTGGGATCAGACGCGGCTGGCTGGTAAGCATGGCATTTCCGATGCGCCGAAGGCGGGGCGCTGCTGCTCGCTCGACGATGTGTACGACGCGCGCCGCGTTGCGGAGCACCTGGGGATTCCTTATTACGTGGTCAACCAGGAGGACCGCTTCGAGCATGATGTAGTGCGGCCGTTTGTGGACGAATACCTGGCCGGACGCACGCCGATTCCGTGTTCGCTGTGCAATAACCACTTGAAGTTCGACCAGTTGCTGCAGACGGCGCGGTCGATTGGGGCCAGCCGCATTGCGACTGGACACTACGCGGTGAACGAATACGACGCGACGCGCGGCCGATGGATTCTGAAGCGGCCGACCGACCTGGGCAAGGACCAGACGTACTTCCTGTTTGGGTTGACGCAGGAGCAGTTGTCGCGCACGCTGTTTCCGCTGGGCCACATGACCAAGCCGGAGGTCCGCGAGGTGGCTCGCAGGCACGGGCTGGCGCTGGCCGAGAAGCCGGACTCGCAGGAGATCTGCTTCATCTCCGGCGGCGACTACAAGCAGTTCATCGCCGCTTATCTTGAAGAGCAGGGCGAGGCGGTTCCAGAGACTGCCGGAGAGCTGGTGGCTGCCAATGGCGAGGTGCTGGGACGGCACGAGGGCATTTCGAACTTTACCGTGGGGCAGCGCAAGGGGTTGGGCGTCAGCTCGCCCTCGCCGCTCTATGTGCTCAACATCGACCCGGCCAGTCATCGCGTGACCGTGGGCGCCGATGCGGAGTTGGCCACGCTCAGCCTGCGCGCCAACCATCTGAATTGGATCAGCATTCCTGAGCTGACCGCGGCCATGCGGGTGCGGGTAAAGATTCGCCATCGGCATGAGCCGGCCTGGGCCGCGCTGGAACCCACCGGTACAGATGAGGTGACGGTGACTTTCGACGAGCCGCAGCGTGCTGTGACGCCGGGGCAGTCCGCGGTGTTTTATGACGGCGACGAGGTAGTGGGCGGGGGATGGATTGTTTAAGGAACCCTTTCGTAATCCCGCGACGGCCTTGTCCGAAGACCCGCTCCCGATGCTTTGGTGAGTGGGCTTCGATCCCCGGTCCCTCCGCCGCGGCGGACGAGGAACCGGGGACACCCTCAGTTTCCCATCCTCGCGTAAAACAGCGAAAGTCGGCCCACAGGTGGTCAGAAATGTCGGTCTGCGGTTGGACAAAGTGCCTTTTTGTCTACCAATTGGCGGAAATGACTCGCTACGGGTAGTCAGAATTGGAGGAATGACTCGCTGCAGGTGGACGGAAAATGCAAAAAGAAGGATCTTCAGGTGAAAAATGGCATGAAATTGGCGCTCTTTTGCGCATGTCGGGGTGTGGGTGGACATTTGCGGATTTTGGGTTCGGATTGCCGTTCCGGCCGGGGCGTCCGGCAAGTTTGCGAAAAGGTCGCGCTGGAGAGCGACAGAAACAGGTGAAAAGTCTATCTGGAAGCCTACCAATTTGGGGCAGGGGGGGATTTGTCCAGCTCCAGGCCGACAGATTGGCAAGCCTCCCTGCCCTCGGTGAGTGCGCTCGCGATTTGGCGCGTACCGAGGTTGGGGTTCCGATCAGGCCTTAGGCCAAAGCTTTTCGGGGTCCAGGGTTTCATCCGCCGCGGTCTGCCGCTGCGGAAGAGCTGTGACACCCGGCAGTCCATTCCGAGAAGCCGACTTCTCGGGAGTAATCGACCTCGGCGAGTGGGTTGGCGATGATGTACGCATCGAGCACCCAAGTATAATTCTGCCCATGCTTAAAGCGTGGAACCGATGTTCGCGTCAGCGTGGCGTGGGTTATCCCGCGTTGCCCGTTTCTCTGTTGCGTTGGAGCTTTTTGCTTTTGTGCTTTGCCGCTGCGGAGCAGGCCGCGCATGCGCAACAGAAAACTGCTACTGCTGCCCCGGCGGCTGCCGAGGCCTTCAACGCAGCCGGCGTCGAGCCTCGATGTTGCGCAAGGCACCCTGTAAAAAATCCACCTCCAGCACCTTCTCCGCCAAGGCGCGCTTCAAACGCCGGTTCTCCTGCTCCACCGTCTCGCCCGGAAGCTGAACCGTGACCGGTGGCCGATCATGCCGCGCCGTGGCCTGCTTGCGCCACTTCTTCAGCGTGCTCGGACTCACGCCCAGCTCCTCGCACAGCCTGCCGATGTGCATGCAACTCCGGGCTCGCTCCACCGCCATCGCCCGGAACGACTCAGGACGCCATCCTGCAGCCCTCTTCGCCATTTGCAGTCCTCCATTCGCTGCAAATGCGCTCATTTTAAGCTGTCTCACTTTGGGGGGTCACTCCAGGCGAAAATGGTCATTTTTTGCACGATTTTCGCGGGCAGATTGCGCAGTTGTTCTTCCGGGTGAGTCCCCAGGCGTCCGATCCGACGGTCGAGTTTCGAGGTCTCGCATCCGTGCCGCGATGAATCTGCGGCATGTGTGGGGCACACACTTCAATAGGGACGTCAGAATTCAGGAAAGACCAAGCTGCGCCGCCGGCCTTCGGCTAAGAACGCGCAGTTCCGCAATCTGGAAGCCATAGGTCGAACGAAGGACAACCTGGATATTGTCCTTGCCTCTGGTGATTCCAGGTGGGATGGGGCATTCCAGGACCGCCCCGGTGTAAGATGCCGGCACTTTTCCCTGGGCGACGCTGGTTCCGTCGACCTGAATATCGAAATCGAAGTTCTGACCGTACGGCAAGACGAAGTAGCGGCACCGGATGGCGACCGGTTCACTGGGAAGGACCTTCAGCCGATAAGCAATGGACGGTCCTGAACGCCAGGTCAGGTGCATCGCATATCCCCGCATACCGCGACCGTTTTTGCTGCCGCCTTCCGCTTCGAATCCATGGGCCGTCTCCGACCCCAAATCGCCGCCAACTACCTTGTCAACGGTTCGGGCCTCCATCTGTTGAGCCAGGGCACGCAATTGCTCGACGTTCCTGAGATGCGCATCCCATTCGGGCGGCGTCAGGCGATCCCAGTAGACGGCAGTGCTCGAATCGTGCAGCCGGAAGAACGGGTGAAGTACTATTTCGCGCGGCCGGGCGACGGTGGTCATGAAAGTGAGCGGAGCGCCCGCAGCCTGCAGCCACTGGCTCACCGGCTTGTCGCCGGGCACAAGCAAAGGAAAGTAGCCGGGGTCATCCAAACCGGGATCCGCTACCGGGCCGAGATCGCCCGCCAGCAAGATGGGGCCGGCAAACAATGCCACGCGATTGGGGCTGTCAGGCATGGCTTCATAGCGCAAGGCCAGCGGCGCCGTGAAAACTACGTTGTCACCATCGCGCCACTCGCGTTCGAGCGCGAAAAACTCGCCGGGCGCGGCGGGGACGCGCTGTGCCGCGCCGTTGACCCGGACCGTGATCCCGTCAGTGGCCCAGGCGGGGTATCGCAGAAAAAGCGTGAAACGCGCCGGTTGGAGCAGGCTAAATCGAAAGGTGACTGTATCCTCGTCCGGCAGTTTCGTATCCTGCCTCAAGACGAGACCTTTCTCCTTCCAACTCACCTCCGACGCGGCAAAGGTTTTTACATACAGCCCATCCGCGCTATGGCTGTAGATATAGTCGCTGACTCTGGAATAACTGTCGAACCCGCTGCAGACACAGCAGGTGAAATCGTCATAGAGGCTCTCAGGCGCGCGGCTGGCTCCCGGCTTGAGCGGCAGATAATAGCAGATGCGTCCGTCGCGCACGTCCTGCGCCGACAGTATGTGATTGAATAGAGTGCGCTCAATGAATTCAGCGTAATCGGGCCGGGGCTCTATATTGAACAGGAGCTGGGTAAGCCGCAGCATGTTGTATTCGTTGCAGTTTTCCGCGGTATATTGCGACAGATGGCCGCTGAGTTGGCCGGCTGCGCTGAAGTACTCGCTCTCACTGTTTCCACCGGTTGCGTAGCTGTGATGCCGCGCGACAGACTCCCAGAAAAACCTGGCGGTGTTTAAATCCGCGGGGTCGTTGCTGTAGGCATAGCGTGCGGCCAGGCCGCTGATTTTGGGAAACTGCGTGTTGGCATGATTGCCTGCCAAATTGTCTTTTCCAGCGGCCAAGTCATCAAGCAGGGCGTGGTCTTGCCAGCGGCGAGAGAGCGCCATGTATCTTGATTGGCCGGTATCCGCATAGAGATCGGCCAGCACCCAGTTCATTCCACCGAACTCGACGGTCATGAGATCGGCCATCTGCGCATTGCTCAAATGCGACATATGCCCGTCAAGCCAATCGCCGAGCTTGATTTCAATCTGTAACGCTTTGGGCAAGCCGGCGATTCGATAGGCATCGCGGAGACCCGAGAAGAGCTTTTCAAGCGCGTAATAAGGTTCGGCCTGGCCCTGGCTACCCCACGGGCTAAAGTCTTTGAACTTCCCCTCCTTCTCAATGCGAGCGAATATTGCCCGGCCATCGCGGGTCCCGAGCAAATAGCCGCCAGTCGACTTCTGACAGGTCTCGAGTTCATCGAGTATGTAATCCAACCTGCGGCGGAACTCGTTGCTCTCCCAGCCTTCAAGGCTCATCGCCTGGTACGAGATTCCCGAGAGGTAAAACGCAAGGGCAACTCCGGGCAGGTTATTTGTCTCCCAACCTGGGTAGAGGGGTGCTTTCTGCTCCAATCCGGCTTCAATCCGGTAGGGCGCCAACATGCGATCCACGTCGAGGCTCAACAAATAGCGGGCCGCGGCATCTCTCGATTCCTTGAACGGACCATCGGCCAGGCGCACATCGGCCGGAGAAAACGACATTGCCTTCGGCGGTACGATGGGATTGACGGCGAGCACCCCAGCGTGCAGCGGTACGCTGGTTGTGTTCAATTTGAGTTCTTCGCCCGCGGCGAACTGAGACGCGGCCAGGAGCGATGCAGCATCGAGCATAAAACTGCGGCGAGTGATTCCGGCGTTGGGGCCATGCGTCATTTTCGGTACCTCGTCGTCACTCAGGGGTTTGCATGGATAGCCCTTATTCAGTTCCTAATACTACAGTTGTACTTGGCCTGAGAGGCGCGTTTTTTGGCTCATTTTCAGGGGGTTAAAACCCCCTCAGGCTGCTGACAAGCCCAAAGCCGTCCCTCAGGGGCTAAAGAGGCTGCGGAAAAACCCGGGAATATGGTGTGAAAGCGGCGGAAAGCGTCCCTCGGGGGCTAAAGCCCAATCATTCTGTTGGCTTTATCGGCACGGATAAATCCGTGCCCTTTCAAAGCAGCAGCCCCTATTGAGTTTTTCCGCAGCCTGTAAAGCCCAGACTGGATTTTGGGACTTTGCGGCACGACTGAAGTCGTGCCCTTCCAAAACGGAGGGTTTTTCATCAAGCTGAGAGGGTTAAAGCCCCCCGCTCCCTCCGCAAGAACTATCTGCAACTGTGGTCCTACGCCGATTCGAAGCAGGAAGCGCCGTATCGAGTCTGGTCATTGCAGGACGGTGCGCTTCATGGCGCCCGGCGTCGCCTGCAATTCATTTTCGACGACATTTGCTGCGAATTTTATCCCCCGAGGGTCGGCGACGCCGGTGAGGGACTGGAAAAAAGCGAAGGGCGGGTCACCCTCGGTTGTGGAGAGAGTCAAGGGCTGGGCACCCGGCTCAAGGAGAATAGTTTGGCTCGGGCGGAATGTCAGGCCAGCCCATCCTCGTCGTGGCGAGAAGATGGGTGTCGCGGCGTTGCGCGGGAGCTGCGCAGGGAATCGATGGCCGCGTCGGCAAACGCCAACAGGCCGGAGATCTGGCGCGCGGGCTTGACGACGGCCTGGGCAACAACCACGCTGGCCCGGTCGAGGCCATCGAGGACGTTGGAGAGCATGGCATCTACCCGGGTGCTCTGCCGGTACACGCGCTGAAGGATATCCTGCGTGGTGATTTCCGCCAGTACAGTGACTTGGCGCAGGTTGTGCGTCAGTGCCGCCGCGTCTTCAATGGCCGCCTCCAATTTTGGACCGGAGTGGTCAAGAAAATCCCCGACGCGATCGCAGATGGGCATCACGGACGAACGAAGGTCCTCGATTTCCTGCTTCAGGGAACTCGACAAACGGCGCACGGCGAAGAGGATTCCCATCAGGATGAACGCCTGCAGCAACACTGCCAGAGCGGTGACAACAAGGATTGCTAGCAGGATGGTTTGATTTTCCAGGTTTGGCATCGGAGTGATCTCGCGCAGGTCCTCTGCAGACTTCAAAAAAACTCGTTGAACGCCCCCTGGGAACCGGGAAGCGCCGTGTCCGCAGCCTGCGCGGGCCATCTCCAGCCGCGCGCTCGGCTCCGGGGCGGGTGTTCAGACACAATGAGGCAGAACCGGAATGGAGCCCGGGGAAAAAACGAATGCCAGAGCTAGGCCGGATCGCTTGGGGCGGTGGTTGTTTTGTAAGCCTGGCGTCCAGCATCCACGGCCGCGGTTACACGCGTGGTCTGATCGGTGACCAGGTTCTTGCCCCGTTCCACAAACTCTTCCCACTGCGCGCGTCCGCGATCAACGTAATCGCCGACTTGCTCCTTGCCCTTATCCACCATGGTACCCACCTGCTCGGCGGCCTGTTGGGTGCGGTTGCGGAGGTACTCAGTACCCTCGCGGGCGCCAGTGATGAGTGTTTCGCGAGTCTCACGGCCGCTTTTGGGGGCATAGAGGATCCCCACCAGCGCGCCGACGCCTAACCCAGCCACGAACCATGCCAGGCCATTTGCATTGCTGTCTTCTGACATAATGAAAATTCTCCTTTTTGCTCAGCCTGAAGAATGCCTGAGCGTACCAAAATTCTTTGTGAAGCCGCAAATCCGGCTTGGTTGCAGCCCGATTGCGCCCACCTTCATTTGGAAGATTGCCGCGTGCTCCATTCCGGAGCTAAATCGAGCGGCGACCTCAACGCATTGGACGCAGGTTCTAGATGCGGAGTTGCAAGTGTTTCCAGCGTCGAGATTAACCCGCTCCTCATCAACACAGTACAGGATACTCCTTTTGCCTGAGGAATTATTTTTCGCTGCGGGCGCGGTTTTGAAAAAAGGTGCTTATGAGACGCGGACTTCGATCCACTCCAGAGGCATTCCGGCCGGGTTGCGCTCGACGGCGACCAGTTTCAGCGAGCCGTCCTGGATGGATGCCTGGGTTTGGATGACTGTATCGCCGAAATAGTGGCTCAGGACTTCGGCGTGTTTTCCCTGCTCGCGGCGAATGGAAATTTCGCCGCCGCCATAGGGGGCGATGGCGAGCGTGGCACTGTTTGCGATGCTGTCGGCGGTGGTGGATGCGACCACTACTGGAACGCTGGAATGGACGGCATGGTTCACACGCGGGTCTGGAGCTTTGGATTGGAACAGCGGATTTTCCTCGCCGGGGACGGGCGGACGCCAGGCAAGCAGCACCAGTTGCTCGCCTTCAAACCGGGCCCAGGAGCGGGCGTGGGCTCCGAAAGTGGGCGCTTGCGAAACGGTGCCCAACGGGAGAATCTCAAAAATGTTGGCGGGACGCAGGACGGCGGCGATTCCGTTGTATTTCGCGATGAGCTCGGGAGTGGAGGATTCACTCTGTTCGTCGCCGCGGAAGTCGTTGAGGCAGCCGACGGAGCCGACGGCTGCGGAATCGAACCAGATGTTCGGCGAGCTGGCCCAGTCGTAGCCCGTGGAACCATAGGTGGGTACTCCGAGCGGCCCGAGCAGGCTGCTGAAGTAGATGCGCCGGTTTGCTTCCAAATCGTATTCGCCGGCGCACATGTAGAGGTCGTCGGTGCTGTGCAGGTCAAAGTAATCCAGAAACAGGGGCGAGAGGTTGTAGTACATGACCACCAGGTCGGGATTGACTTCGCGCATGGCGGGGATGGCCACCTGGAGACCTTTGAGCATGAGGCGCTCACCGGCGAAGCGCTTGTCCTGGGGAGCGGCGATGCCGAGGGCCGGCAACTCGTAGCCGAAATCGAATTTGAGCAGATCGGGCTTGTAACGGCGGACGAAGCGGCGGGCGAGATCGGCCAGGACCTTTTCGACGGCGGGCTGGGTGAAGTCGAGAATGTAGTAACCGCCTTCGGTAAAGCTGGAACGGTAGGGCTTGCCGTCCGGGGTCTTGAGCATGTTGTCCGCGGTGAGGCCGAGGTCGGCGGGGCGTTCGC
>Ga0302326_10032743_pt1 | contig 10347 bp, 10 predicted proteins | sample Palsa_T0_3_FD_202264 | JGI IMG/M metagenome (GOLD analysis project Ga0302326, IMG submission 202264) | Peat permafrost microbial communities from Stordalen Mire near Abisko, Sweden - Palsa_T0_3 | ecosystem: Environmental > Terrestrial > Soil > Palsa > Peat permafrost | place: Sweden: Abisko... | reverse complement strand
ATCGAGGATCTTGGTGGGGGTGTTGGCCGACGTGTGGTCGTTGGATGAGCCTCCTGCGACGGCTACCTTCGCCAATCCGAAGTCGAGAATCTTGGCGTGATCGCGCCTGGTCACCAGAATATTTGCCGGCTTGATGTCACGGTGGATGATGCCTTGTGCGTGCGCGGCATCGAGGGCATCGGCGATTTCGATCGCCAGGCCAAGCAAAAGTTCCAGCTCCATCGGTTTGCCTGCGATGCGATGCTTCAACGTCATCCCATCCAGATATTCCATGGCGATGAACGCCCGGCCGTCCTGCTCGCCAATGTCGTAAATGGTGCAGATGTTGGGGTGGCTCAGCGCCGAGGCCGCCTGGGCTTCGCGTTGAAACCGCGCCAGGGCTTGCGGATCGCGGGCCACCTCATCGGGCAGGAATTTGAGGGCGACAAAGCGATGCAGCCGGGTGTCTTCGGCTTTATAGACCACGCCCATGCCGCCGCCACCGAGTTTTTCCAAGACGCGGTAGTGGGAGATGAGCTGTCCGATCATCGAAAGTGGTTTCATCTTAAGGGCGTGGTATGGGTGAGTCAACGAATCGAGAGCAACAGGCGGGGCGGCTCAATTGCTTTCTAGGGTAAAATCGTTCGCCGAAGAGGCAACTCGCTGCTCTCTTTACACTTCTAAATCAGACCGAGGAGAAACTATGTCCTACTGGAAAGCCCTTCCTTTTACCGTTCTCGCAGCTGCCCTTTTAAGCTGCGCAACCCTGGCGCCAGCCCAGGTTTCCGTCAACATTGGGGTGGCGCCGGTATGCCCCTACGGCTATTTCGACTACTCGCCCTATGATTGTGCGCCCTACGGCTACTACGGGCCGGATTGGTTCGTGGGCGGATTGTTCATTGGCGCTGGCCCCTGGTTCCACGGTCCGCACGGCTTTTATGGCCACGTCGACAACCGCTATGATCCGCGCCACGGTTACCATGGACCGTTGCCCGGGCGGGGAGCACAGCAATTCAACCACTTCCAGGCAAACGAAGCGCGAGACGGACACGGCAACGTAGGCAACGCTCCCCATGATGGCGGCAATGAACACGCTCTGCCTGGATTTCATGGTGGCGGCGCCCCGCACGGCGGCGGCGGTCGACGTTAAAGCGCGGTGAATGGAAGCGATAAGCGACATAAGGACACCCTTGTTCACTTATGCCGCAGCGGCCGGTCTCCCCATCCGCGGGGACCGGCCGCAGCTTCGTAAGCATTCAAGGCGCTCCACGGCACGCGGGGCAGCCGGGGGAGGCGGGGCGGGCTGACAAAGGATAGGGAGACCTTTGGCTTGAGCGCCGGCGCAAGGGGAGAGTTAAACTGCTGGCTGAGTTCTTCGCTCTCCGCCAACGCTGAGATGCGATGGGCGTGTCGCTTATGAATTTAGTTCGGGATGCGGTCTTCGTTCTTGTTTGTGTCGCCACCATAAGCGCGCACGCACAAATGACTCCGGAAGGTGGCAATCTGCTGAATTTCATTGCTTCCGAGCAACAACATGGTTCGGTGCTGACGTACGCCCAGTCCTATGTGGACGATGAAAACGAGCGGGTCTCCTATCACGGCACACTCTACGCCGGCATCCATCTCTTCAAACTGGACGAATGTAAGGTAATGGCTCGCGTTGCCGTCCAGGATAGATACTCAGGTGCGATTGAGCACAGGAGCTTGGGCCGCGTTCGCCTGGAGCAGACGGGGGCGCTGTCAGACGACACTGTCTATGAATATCGCTTTAGCCTTAGTGAACTCCGCCCTGACGCGGTTCATGCTCTTAGCGCCGTCCCCGCTCAACTGAATATCAATACCAGCGTTCACTGTGAAGAAGATCGATCCTGCAATCTTTCCTGGATTCAAATCACGGCGCCGAACCGAAAAATTGCTGAAACCAAAACTGTCAACGGCATCCAGGACGTTGATTCATATGCAACCTCGATCGTGCTCCGGATGGCTTCATCCGAGGTGGCCGCACAAGCGGTGAAGCTTTTCGGCGCGGCTATTCAGGCCTGCACCGTTGACAACAGCGCTCACCGCTAAAACTCCAAATGCTCGCGCCGGCAGTGGAAGCATCCGCGTCAGCTCGCCTGAAGCGACGTCAATTCCCGAGATATCCAGATGCGTCGTGAGAGTGTACGCATCCAGGGCTACTTCGTGATCGACGCAAGACCTTTGCGGATGCAGGCGGTATATTCATTGAGAAATCTGTCTCGAAGCACCGCATACTCTTCCAAGGTTTTGAACCTGACTGCAGGTTCCTGATTGAGAAAGTAGATCGTGATCGCAGTATGCGTGGTGTTCTCAAACAGGAGGTAAAAGCCGAGAACGCCGCCTTCGCGTTTCGGTCGATCCTGTCCCTGCACAGCAAAACCGTTGATTTGCGGCTTCAGCCTGTAGTTGCGTACGTCGTCCCCAGAGGCCAGCAAAAAGTCGAAATTATCCGCCAGCGCGGTCCGCAAATCATCCCAGTTCGTCGCGGGAAGCACTTCGACCTTGACATTCGCGTAGAAGTCTTCACCCGGATAAGCAAACATCACTCGCCGCCCGTCAAGCATCGTGATGGCACGATTCCCCTTGAGGGTCTGCACCATCCGTGTGGTCACTCCAGGTGCCAAGGGCGCTGTTTCCACGACGGACAATCCATCCTGGAGCCGGCAAGTTGTATAAGGCTTGAATGTTGTTTCTGACGATTCTGTCTGCGCCAGAGCAGGCGATGAGCGGCAGGCTACGAGCAGAAGAGCCATCGCGATGTACCGTCGAACGTACGTCAAAGGGATTCCTCGTCACAGAGAATTCGCCTCCAAAGATACACCGATGGGTACGAACGGCAATGGGTGGTCCGTATGCCGGTTAACTTGCAAGTCGCTATGCTCGATACCCATGACACGGAATTCCGGATTCATTTCGCGTGCTGTGCGGATTGCTCTGTTTGCCGTGAGGGCTCCGACATAAAAGCGCTTGGTACGCGGATAGGATGTCGGGTTGCTGAAAGAATGGCTGCACAGAATCACACAATAGGCCTTCATAAAGTCTCCTGCTGGGTTGAGATGCAAGTTCGAAAGACGGGACGCTGTTACGAAGGTACTGTCATCGAGTGAAACCACGCACAGAAAATACGAGCTACGAGGGCCCCCTGGATCCGTCTCGGGAGGAAGTCCCAAAGTGGGTCTTATTCTCGCCAAGGAGCGGAGGGAGCTGCGGTTGATCTTGCGAAGACGATTGTGAGCAGTGTGCGGTCTTTTGGGGTCGGGAAAAAGCGCAGGGGCTTTAGAGTCTGCGTGAGAACCCGAAAGGAAGCCGCAGATTTCTCCGTTTCGAATTTGGTGGGAGCCCCCTGCTTTAGCAGGGGGAGCTGGACTTCAGTCCAGCGGAAACGCGTTTTATCTCTCAAGAATGGGCTTTAGCCCTGGGCTTTCAAGGCCGGCGCTAAAGCGCATGATAAAGTCGAACTCCTTCCCGCAACGCTGAAGCGTTGCTTCCCTCTGCTAAAGCAGAGGGCTCCCACCAAACTCCGGGGGGGAGATCTGCGGCGTTTCGGAGTTCTCACGCAGACTCTAAAGCCCAGATCTCTTTCGTTTACGGCGCGACTAAGTCGTGCCCTGATACAAAGCATCGGAGCGGCGACAACCAGGAGATCTATCCACCCTTCCTGAAACGTAGAAACTCGAGTGTCCGGGCTTAAAAAGCCCGGTCCGACCCAACGGCGGCGTTTTCTGCAGCCTGCTCAGTCGTGCCTTTGTTCAGGCAGCTTTTCGCGAATCGGTTGGCAAATCATTGGATCCGGTGAAATGTCCTACTCCAGCGGGTCTCGTCAAAGAAGTGTATGAACTCGTGAAGACCGGATTCTGCTCGCTCCGCCAGCGGAGCCTCATCGGTACCGGATTCCGGGGTCACAATCGACCAGTAGACGAAGAGCGGCCGCCCTAAGATGTTCTGCCGCGGCAAAAAGCCCCAGTACCGGCTGTCCATGCTGTTGGTGCGGTTATCGCCCATGACGAAATAATCGCCAGCGGGTACGACCACGTCCGGGCCCTGCATATGAGCGGAGAGACTCGCAGACCATTCCGCGGTAACTCCAGGCTCGGCAGAGGGATTCACGGATGGGAAATCATCCACGTAAGGGTCGTAGTTTGCGGCTGTAGGCTTGGCGGCCTGAGGCTCGTCCTGGGCCACGCCGTTGAGGTAGACAATACCGTTGCGCAGATGAATGCGGTCGCCGGGAATACCGATTACCCGCTTGACCACAAACATGTGTTCGCCATTGGCTTCCTCGGTTGGCTTGTAGAAGACAACAACGTCTCCCCGATGCACCTCGCGGTAGTGCATGAAGCCCGCCCACTTTGCGGCCGGCGCCAGCGTCTCGCGCTCTACCACGACATGATCGCCGGCCAGCAGCGTGCTCGCCATTGAGGATGAGGGAATCACAAAGTTCTGAAACAGAAAGGTAAGCACAAAAAGCCCCACCGCAAGCACGCTGCAAGTGGATGCAAATCCTTCAGCCGCTGTCTCCTGAGACTCTTTGCTTTTCGATACACGTTTGTTGCGCATTGCCGGCTTTCCCTCCTTCGCTTGGGCGGTGTTCAGTCGTCCAGTTGCATGCAAAGTTTAGCACCCGGCCTTACATTTCAAGCCGCCCGGGGCACGTGCCAAAAATCTCCTATACGTCGTATAGGAGACTAGTATACAGTGTATAGGATGAAAGAAACTGCCACAGCGGAGCGCATCGCCGAAGAAGCGCTGAAGATTCTCGAGAAGGAAGGCGAGCACGCAGTCAGTATGCGCCGCGTCGCCCAGGGGGTCGGTATCACTCCGATGGCGATCTATCACCACTTTCCCAACCGCGAAGCGCTGCTCGATTTTATAGTTGACCGGGAGTTCGCCAAATTTCTGGGTTACATCCAGGCGCGCCCGGCGCGGGGGTCCTGGGAGCTTCGTCTGGCAAGCTGCATGGATTCCTATATTGACTATGCCTTCGACCGCCCCTGTATCTTCGACTATGTTTTTTCCCAGCCGCGGCCGAATGCTCGCCGCTATCCGGATGACTTCCGCGCCCGCCGTTCGCCAACGCTGAACGCGATCGCCGATCTCGTGGCTCAGGCTATGGATGCCGGATTTCTGAAACGTCACGACCCGTGGGAGATTGCGTTACAACTCTGGGCGCACGGGCACGGGTACGTCATGCTTTACCGCGCCGGACGCTTCCATTTGTCGGAAACGGAATTTCGTACCCTCACCCGCAGTTCCATCAGGAGAATGATTCATGGTCTCAAGGCCTAGTAGTAATCTTCTTATCGCTCTGTGCCTTACTCTTTCCGCGCTATCGTTCTTTCTGGGGACAGGGCTATCGCCACTCTGGCCCCTCACCTGGCTGGCGCCGATTCCGGTGTTGTGGATTGCGCCCCGCGTATCGGCTGGCGAGGCGTTCTTCATAGCGGTTGCCGCGTATGCGCTCGGCGGATTAAACGAGTGGAGCTACTCCCGCACCGTGCTGCCTACGTGGCTTGTAGCGTCGATCCTGCTATTTGTGGCCTGCATCTTTGGATTGGCGGTTTTGTTTTTCCGCAGCCGCATCCTGCGTGGGAAACTGTGGCAAGCGGCGCTGATTGTTCCTGCGTTTTGGGTTGCCGTTGCATACATCGTCGCCATTACTTCCGTTCACGGCACCTTCGGCGATATTTCTTACTCGCAGATGAATTTCCTGCCTATTTTGCAGATCGCTTCCGTCACGGGTATCTGGGGCATCAGCTTTTGCATTTTCCTCTTCGCGGCTACCATTGCCGCGCTTCTCAGTGCGGGCTCTGTTCCGGCGAAAGCCCCGTTAGCTATCGTTGTTTCTGTCTTCCTGGCTGGTGTACTCGGGTTTGGAGTATGGCGTCTTGCCGCAACGCCCAAAGATTCACCAACCCTGAGGGTCGCTCTCATCGCTTCGGATGAATCGGCCAACTTGCACCCCTCCACTCCCGGCCAGGAACTGGTAGTTTATGGGCGTTATGCGGAACAGATGAAGACCTTGGCCGCGCAGGGAGTTCAAGTCTTTGTCCTGGGTGAGCACAGCGGACCTGTAACGGACGCTTCCCAATCACAATTCGACGGCCTTGTGGGACAAATAGCGAAGCAGACTGGAGCCTACGTCACCGTTGGAATCGACCGAAGCGTCCCCGCTGCTACCTGGAATCAAGAGCGGCTTTACTCACCCGATGGATCGTTTGTTGCTTCCTACAACAAGCACCATCTGCTGCCGCACTGGGAGAATGAAACTCCAGGCACACAGCGCACCGTGGTTAGCGAGCCTTCGGGTAAGTGGGGCATGGAGATATGCAAGGACATGGATTTCCCGCGCTTGAGCCGCCAGTATTCTCAGGATGGCGTCGGACTGCTGCTCGTCCCTGCCTGGGATTTTGTTCAGGACGGCTGGTTGCATGGCCGGATGGCGGTGTTACGGGGCGTCGAAAGTGGATTCAGCATCGCTCGGTCCGCCAAGCTGGGCATCCTCACTGCAACCGATGACCGCGGCCGTATTTTGGCTGAGCGTGATACCCTCGCCACTCCATTTGCCACCGTCATAGCGACAGTGCCGGTTCGCCACGATGCGACCATTTATTCACGGTTTGGCGATTGGTTCGCGTGGTTGGATATCGTGATTCTCGTTGTTTTGACGGTAATGCCCTATCGGCCCGGCGTTTGAACGACTGAGCCGCGCGGCGATTTCTGTTTTACCTTGGCTGTGCTCAAAACAAAGTGGTAAACCAGAAGGATGCGTCCATCACGGCGTCATTCGTTCTATCTGGTCGCCCTACTCGGTCTTGCCTTCATGCAGCCGAACGTCCTCGCCCAGGGCGACGAACGTGTTTCGACAACGGCATGGAAGTCTGGACATTTCGCTGTAGATGCTGCCGGCCTGTTAGGCCGGTCTGACATTGTGTTGGGTCAGCCAAACGCTAAGCCCGCCGAGGCAATGCCGATGGGTAACGGGCGTCTGGGCATCGCCGTGTGGGCTGGCGACGGATTCACCGCCCAATTGAACCGCGCAGACACCCTGCCGCACCGAGATTCTCCTGGTCAGCTCGTCATACCCGGCCTCGCTGTGCTGACTTCGGCCAAGGATTTCAACGGCCGTCTTGATTTATACAACGGATCTCTGGTCGAGCACGGCGGTGGTATCAGCCTCATGGCCTATGTTCAGGTTTCCACCGATACTTTCGTCGTCGACGTAACTGGCGCAGATCCGAATACGACCCAGACCGCCATACTTCGCCTTTGGGAGCCCCGCAAGCCGAATGCCACGGCTGCGAGCAAGGTGGGCATGCTCGAACAATCCTGGATCGACCATTATGGCCCCGGAGCATCCGATGAGACATTCGGAGCCCTCGCAGCCATAACCGCGACGGGTCGCGATGTGTCGGTCGCGGTGAGCAGTCCGCGCTCTGTGACGGTCACCTTCAAGCCGGCGGCGGACGGGCATTTTCGCGTGATGGTCGCCAGTCCTCACTACAACGGTTTGAAAAGCCAGGCGGCCGGCATCACCAGCGCTTTAGCAAACTCTGCTCCCGAAGAACACCTCGCCTGGTGGCACGCGTTCTGGCATCGTACAGGCCTTATCAAGCTCACTTCCGGGGATGGTTCGGGAGAGTACCTGGAAAACCTTCGCAACCTCTATCTTTATACCGCTGCTGCTGAGAGCGGCGACCGGTTTCCTGGTTCGCAGGCTGGCATCGCCGACCTTTTCTCCGCAGTGCAGGATCTTCACCATTGGGATCCAGCCGCCTTCTGGCATTGGAATCTTCGTATGCAGGTCGCCGCCAATATAGATGCGGGCGTGTCTGAGCTAAACGCGCCGTACTTCCGCCTGTATCGCGAGAATCTAGCTAATATCAAAGACTGGACATCGAAACACATGGCGGGGCGCCCGGGTATCTGCGTACCGGAGACGATGCGCTTCAACGGACCAGGCTTTGAGTACGAACCCGAGTGGAATCCTTCTAAACCCGCGGTCATCGGCCTGAACTGCGATGCCGCCTCGCGCCCGTACTACAACGCGCGCACATTATCCACGGGTGCGGAGATTTCGCTTTGGATCTGGCAGCAATATTTGGCCACGGGCGACCGCGCATTTCTTGTTTCCAACTACCCCGTCATGGCCGCAAGCGCAGAGTTTTTGCTGGCATACGAAACGCGCGGTGCTGACGGTAAAATGCACACCCATCCGTCGAATGCCCACGAGCAACAGTGGGACACCACGGATCCAACGACGGATCTCTCTGCGCGTTTAGCCCTCTTTCCCGCGGTCATCCAGGCCGCAACATTGCTCCACACCGATAGCCAACTGGTTCAACAACTCAAAGCGGAACTAAACCAGATTCCGTCCCTTCCCAGGGCCGAGAAAGCGAGCGTCACTGGAAAGCAAACAGTCATTGCCGAGTCGTACGACCCAACGGCTGCAGAACACAACGAAGAGAACACTGGCCTGGAACCTGTGTGGCCCTACAATCTGATCGGCGACAACTCCCCGATGTTGGCGCTGGCGAAATCCACGTATGACACCCGCCCCTATCCGGTTCACCAGGACTGGAGCTTTGATCCGGTGCAAGCTGCACGGCTCGCTCTGGGCGATGAAGTGCGATCGACGTTGATCGCACTGACGGAGAGATACCAGAACTACGTGAATGGTTTCGCCAACTGGGGCGGCCCCGAAGGGGAGTTCTACGTTGAGCAGGAAGGCATCGTAGCGCTGGCGCTCGCAGAGGCCTTGGTGCAGGACTACGATGGGCTGATCCGCATCGCGCCTGCAACTCCATCGCAGTGGGATTTTGAAGGCAGCGTTTGGGTGCGGGATCGCACCCGGGTCGATGTGCAGGTCCGGGCTGGACTGCCCACCACGGTTGCCTTAGAAGCCGGAGCAACGTCGACTTTGCGCATCCGCAATCCATGGCCGGGTCAGCCAGTGGAAGTTATGGATGCGCGGGGAAAGATTGTTCTGAAGAAGGCGGGAACAAGTAGCGCAGACTCAAGCCTGGAGCTGCCAGTCCACAAGGGGGAAGCGTACTTGCTGGTGCGGGCCAACGCAGTAGGGGCGCCTTTGTCATTTGCGCCCGTCACCGGCAAGCTCGCACTACAAGCGAAGAGACTTGGCCCGGTACAAATCGGAAAGTAGTCCTACGCTGAGGCGAACGTGGGGCACCCGTCCAGTTCCTATTTGGGTTCTCCTAGAGCACAGACACCGCCGGGAGATAAGCACCATTACCCCGTCAGACGCACCAATTGCTCGGCCTCGATCCTGGTTCCCAGGATCGAGACCTTAGGAATCTGGCCGCGCGCCATTGCCACTTCATCGCAGCGGTAGAGCCGGGGGCAGTTCTGGCAGTCTTTGTAGATCTTGTCAGGCAGGGCGGTTCGATCCTCCACCACACGAAAGCCATGGCGGAAGAAGAAATCGGGGATGCGGGTGAAGAGACAGACGCAGCCCACGCCGTGATCCTCGGCTTCATCCAGCAAGGATTGCAGCAGCATGCCGCCGGTACCTTTGCTCTTGGCCTCCGGACGCACTACGATCGACCGCACCTCCGCCAGATGCGGACCGTAGAGGTGCAACGCGCCGCAGCCCTGGAAGATTCCCCCATCTGACTCGGCGACGGTAAAGTCGCGGACGTTCTCGCAGATCTCCGCGAAGGCGCGACGCAGCAGGGTGCCATCCTGCGACAGGCTATTCACCAGTTCGTATATGTTGGACGCGTCCTGAAGCCGCGCCTTACGTATTTCCATCCATCTGTCCCATGGCCGCAGAAAGTCTTGCCTCCCGCGCCGCTAAAGCCTCACGCACTCGCCCCACTGCGGTGCCACCCATCACGTCGTGGCAGTTCACCGTGGCATCGAGGGTGATGCTCGCAAAAAAATCGGCTTCGAACTCAGGCCCAAACTGCTTCAGCTCGTCGAGCGTAAGGCCCTGGAGTTCGCAACCCCTCTCCAGACCATAACGCACCGCCAACCCGATTTTCTCGTGCGCCTTGCGAAAGGGAACTCCCTTGTGTACGAGGTAGGTCGCGGCGGCCATGGCATTGAGAAATCCGGTTTCACAAGCACTGCGCATGCGCGCCGTGTTGAAGCGCAGCGCAGCAGTAAATCTGGCCAGCAAAGCCGTCATCCGCTCGGTCGCGTCCGTCGCGGAAAAGAGCGGCTCCTGGCTCTCCTGCAGGTCCTTGTTATAGGCCAGCGGCAGACCTTTGAGCAACATCGTGACTGTCTGCGCTGCGCCATTGATGCGGGCTACTTTGGCGCGCACCAGTTCCGTCAGATCCGGATTCTTCTTCTGCGGCATCGCACTCGACCCGGTCGAAAATGCTT
>Ga0302326_10032741_pt1 | contig 10347 bp, 8 predicted proteins | sample Palsa_T0_3_FD_202264 | JGI IMG/M metagenome (GOLD analysis project Ga0302326, IMG submission 202264) | Peat permafrost microbial communities from Stordalen Mire near Abisko, Sweden - Palsa_T0_3 | ecosystem: Environmental > Terrestrial > Soil > Palsa > Peat permafrost | place: Sweden: Abisko... | reverse complement strand
GGTGGTCAGCCTGCTCAGCTTCGTCTGCTCGATCGGCAACGTCCCCCTCGCCGCGGTCCTGTGGAACGCCGGCATCAGCTTCGGCGGGGTCGTCGCGTTCATCTTCGCCGACCTGATCATCGTGCCGGTCCTGGTCATCTACCGGAAGTACTACGGCACCAAGATGATGCTGTTCATCTTGGGCACCTTCTACGCCACCATGGCCGCCGCCGGATACCTCACCGAGCTGATCTTCGGCGGCCTCGGCCTCATCCCGGCCGGACGGCACGCCAAAGTACTCCAGGCCTCCATCCAGTGGAACTACACCACCGTCCTGAACGTCATCTTCCTGATCCTCGCCGCCGCACTGTGCTACCAGTTCACCCGAACCGGCGGCATCCCCATGCTCAAGATGATGGGCGGCGAACCAGACGCCGGCGGCCATCACGATCGTCACGCGCATGCCGCGCAGTGACCCCGAAGCCCACCGGACCAGCTTGCCGGACCCAGCCGTTAGCTTGCTACCAGCGGTTCCCCAGCGCCGGTCCTGGGCGGCGCCAACCCCGGGATGCCCTCAGTGTGATAGCGGCCGGTTACCGCCGCAGGGTTCGTAGCGGGACCGCGGTCCTCGATCGTCGGCGTCAGCGCAACCCCGTCCGTGATCAACCACCGGCGGTTACCGCCTCAGGCCCTCGTCGGGAAATCGAACGATTCTCAGGCACCCCCGAACGGCCTTCGATCCGGATTTCCAGGCGGGCGATCTCGCGCCTCACGAGGCGAAATGCATGGTTGTGGCAACCTAAGGCCGTCTGCCATACCCGCCAGCCACGACAAGCTGCTCTCAACCTGGGAAGAACCACCACATGGGCCGTACCCGCCGGCCCCCCGACCGCCAACTTATTCTCCGGCACGCCCAATTTGGTGCAGGTTGCCACAACCATGCACTGGAGTCTGCGGCTGCTGGGACGGGAGGTGGTGGAGTTCGCGGAGGTGGAACGGCTCCGCAACCAGGGCTCGGACGGGTTGACCCTTGTCCCGTAGGATCGGCTACCGTGACCGACCGCGCAGACCTGCTCGAGGCGATCAAGGCGAATGCCGTCGTCCACGGTGACTTTGTCCTGTCCTCGGGCCAGCGGGCCGACTTCTACGTCGACCTGCGCAGGATCCTGCTGGACGGACGGCTGGCGCCGCTCGCGGGCCGGGTCATGCTCGACCTCACCTGGGACCTGGGCTACGAAGCGGTCGGCGGGCTGACCATGGGCGCCGATCCGGTCGCGACCGCGATCATGCACGCGGCGGCCGGCCGGGGCACGCCGGTCAACGCCTTCGTGGTCAGGAAGAGGGAGAAAGATCACGGCACCCAGCGCCGGATCGAAGGGCCGGACGTGACCGGCCGGCGGGTGCTCGCGGTCGAGGACACGTCGACGACCGGCGCGTCCCCGCTGACCGCGGTGGATGCCCTGCGCGAGGCCGGGGCCGAGGTCGTGGGCGTGGCCGTGCTGGTCAACCGCGGCGCGAGGGAAAAAGTCGCCGACCGCGGACTTGTGTTCCGCGCCGCCTACGAACTCTCCGACCTCGGGATCTGAGCACCCCGGGACGCCCTGAGCTAGCCGACTTCGGCGTCTGAGCAATCTAGGCCGTCGGAACGGCCTGAGCTAGCCGATCTCGGCGTCTGAGCTATCCGACCTCGGGGTCTGGACGATTCCCACTCCGGCGTCCGGCTTGCGCGACCGCGGCTTCGCGTGGCTGCCCCCAGCCGGTGCACGTCCGCCAGAAACAGCCCCGCCAGAAACAGCCCCACCGGACACAGCGCCACCGGACACAGCCCCACCGGACACGGCCCCGCCGGAACCAAGGCCGCCGGAGGCAGGGCCGCCGGAGCCAGCACCGCCGGGGCCAGCACCTCCGGAGGCAGGGCCGCCGGAGCGGGCTTCGCGCCGGAACTGGCGCCAGCGGTACACCACGAAACCGACGATGGCGATGACCACCACCGCGAACAGGACGTAGCCGACGACGGTCAGCCCGTGGCTGACGCTCTGCCAGGCGCTGCCGAGCCCGTACCCGATGCAGGAGAGCGCCGCCGCGTAGATGACGGTGCCGAGCAGGCTGAGCACCCCGAAGCGGGCCGCCGGTATCCGCACCAGGCCCGCGACGATCGAGGTGAAAGCCCGGATGAAGGGCAGCATGCGCCCGACAGGAACGGCCCAGGCGCCGCGGCCGGTCAGAAAGCGCTCGGCGCGGTCGATGTCGGACTCGGTCACCAGGACGTAGCGTCCGAGCCGGTGTACCAGCGGCTTGCCGCCGAGCCTGCCGACCGCGTACGAGGTGTAGGACCCGGCGAGTTCGGCTAGCGAGCCGATGATGATGACCAGGGCAAGGTTGAGATGGCCCTGGTAAGCGAGCACTCCGGCGAAGCCGAACGTGATCTCGGACGAGATCGGAATGCACGCCGCCTCAAGGAAGCCGAACAAGATCAGCGCAGCGTAGCCCGCCGAGGTCAGAAAGCTCTCCATGGCTGCTGTTGTACCGCATCCGGGGCAGTGCCCGGTGCATCTTCATACCGCCTTCATGTCTGGAGCTATCAGGGCTTAGGTCCCTACAGAGGTTAAGGCCCACGTGTCTAGAGTGGGGTCAGTCCAAAACCGAGGAGTTATCGTCATGCCAATCGCGACCCCAGAGATCTACGCGCAGATGCTCGACACTGCCAAGCAGCGGGGCTTCGCATATCCCGCTATCAATGTGACGTCAAGCCAGACGCTGAACGCCGCGCTACGCGGGTTCGCCGACGCGGACAGCGACGGGATCATCCAGATATCGACCGGCGGCGCGGAGTATCTCTCCGGTGCCGTCAAGGAGATGGTGACGGGCGCGGTCGCGCTGGTCGAGTTCGCTCACGTCGTCGCGGCCAAGTATCCGGTGAACATCGCGCTGCACACCGACCACTGCCCTAAGGACAAGCTCGACGGCTACATGCGTCCGCTGGTAGCGATCTCGAAGGAAAGGGTCGCCCGCGGCGAGGAGCCGCTGTTCCAGTCGCACATGTGGGACGGCTCGGCGGTGCCGCTGAAGGAGAACCTGCAGATCGCCGCCGAACTGCTGGCCGAGTGCGCGGCCGCCCACATCATCATGGAGGCGGAGATCGGAGTCGTCGGCGGTGAGGAAGACGGGGTCGTCGGCGAGATCAACGAGAAGCTGTACACCACGCCGGAAGACGCCCTGGCCACCGTCGAGGCGCTCGGGCTCGGCGAGCGTGGCCGGTACATCCTGGCGGCCACGTTCGGCAACGTGCACGGCGTCTACAAGCCGGGGAACGTGAAGCTGCGGCCGACCGTGCTGAAGGAGATCCAGGAGGCCGTCGGCCAGAAGTACGGCCGGGACAAGCCCTTCGACCTGGTCTTCCACGGCGGTTCTGGGTCTGCGCTCGAGGAGATCAGGGAAGCGATCTCCTACGGCGTGGTCAAGATGAACGTCGACACCGATACCCAGTACGCGTTCACCCGGCCCGTAGCCGACCACATGTTCGCCAACTACGCCGGCGTGCTCAAGGTCGACGGCGACGTCGGCAACAAGAAGCAGTACGACCCGCGCAGCTGGGGCAAGGCGGGCGAGGCCGGAATGGCCGCGCGCGTCACCCATGCCTGCGAAGACCTGTTGGCCACCGGCCACCACCTCAGCTAGGCCAAGGACGGCGATGGAACGCAGCAACCTGCTCGGCGGCCCTCCGGCCACCTACCTGCTCGAAGACCCCGAGGCCGCGGCGGCGCTGGCGGCCGGCGAGGATCCCGCCAAGGTCGCGGCGAACTTCCCGGCGTACTCGGCGGCCTGGGGGGCGCTGGCCGTCCGCGCGTTCGGCCAGGGCGACGCGATCACCGCCTACGCCTACGCCAGGACCGGCTACCACCGCGGCCTGGACCAGCTGCGCCGCTCGGGCTGGAAGGGACACGGCCCGATCCCGTGGGAGCACGAGCCGAACCGCGGTTTCCTGCGCTGCCTGTACATACTGGGCCAGGCGGCCGCCGCGATCGGCGAGGACGACGAGGCCACCCGCTGCGCGGAGTTCCTGCAGGACAGTAGCGCCACGGCCGCGGCCGGGCTCGCGGCCGAACTCCCCGGCCGCGAGGTGTAGCCGGGAGCCGGACCAGACCGCAACCCGGGAGCCGGACCAGACCGCAACCCGGGAGCCGGACCAGACCGCGAGCCGGGGGCCGGGAGCCGAGGGCCGGGCGCTGGGCGTCGGCGCGGACATAACGGGGTGTTTCTGGCTTGGTTACCTGCGGGTATGCGGGTAACCTCAGAGCGCAAGAGCCCCTGCCGCGCTTGCGCCCGTGCGGGGGCTTCATCGTGCCAGAACAGGCCGGGCCCGCGGGAGTCGAGGGCGAGCCGCGGGGTCCAGCCGGAGCCTGTGCCAGCGAGGAGGACACGCCAATGCCCGCCATCGTGCTTGTGGGCGCCCAGTGGGGCGACGAGGGCAAGGGCAAGGCCACCGACCTACTCGGTGACCGGGTGGACTACGTGGTCAGGTACCAGGGCGGGAACAACGCCGGCCACACCGTCGTCATCGGGGACGAGAGCTACGCGCTGCACATGCTGCCGTCCGGCGTGCTGTCACCCTCCGTCGTCCCGGTGATCGGCAACGGCGTGGTCATCGACCCGCAGGTGCTGCTGGGCGAGATCGATGACCTGGCGGCCCGCGGCGTGGACTGCGGCAAGCTGCTGGTCTCGGCGAACGCGCACCTGATCATGCCGTACCACCGGGCGCTGGACAAGGTCACCGAACGCTATCTGGGCAGCGCACGGATCGGCACCACCGGCCGCGGCATCGGCCCGGCCTACGGCGACAAGATCGCCCGGGTCGGGATCCGGGTCCAGGACCTGTTCGACCCCGGGATCTTGGGCAAGAAGCTCGAGCTGGTGCTGCGGGACAAGAACCAGATCCTCAGCAAGGTCTTCAACCGCCGCGGCCTGGAACCGCAGGCCATCGCCGAGGAGTACGAGCGTTACGCGGAACGGCTCCGGCCTTACGTGGCCGACACCGGGCTCGTCCTCGGCCGGGCCCTGGCCCGGGGTGAGGTCGTGCTGCTCGAGGGGGCCCAGGCCACCATGCTCGACGTGGACCACGGCACCTACCCGTTCGTGACCTCCTCCTCGCCCACGGCGGGCGGCGCCTGCTCGGGATCGGGCATCGGGCCGACCCAGATCTCCGAGGTGCTCGGCATCGTCAAGGCGTACACCACCCGGGTCGGCGAGGGACCGTTCCCCACCGAACTGACCGGCGAGCAGGGCGAGTGGCTCCGCAAGACCGGCGGGGAGTACGGCGTGACCACCGGCCGGGCCCGCCGCTGCGGCTGGTTCGACGCGGTCATCGCCCGCTACTCGACCCGGGTGAACGGGATCACCAGCTACTTCCTGACCAAGCTGGACGTGCTGTCCGGCCTGGAGAAGGTGCCGGTCTGCGTGGCGTACGAGGTCGACGGCAAGCGGCACGACGAGATCCCGATGACCCAGACCGAGTTCCACCACGCCGTGCCGGTCTACGAGTACTTCGACGGCTGGTGGGAGGACATCTCCAAGGCCCAGACGTTCGATGACCTGCCGTCCAACGCGCAGACCTACATCAGGGCCGCGGAGGAGATGATCGGTGCCCCGGTCAGCGCGGTCGGCGTCGGCCCCCGCCGCGACCAGACGCTCCAGCTCCGCCCCCTCCTGCCGTAGGCTCACGGCGTGCGCATTCTCGTCATCGGGTCCGGGGGCCGCGAGCACGCGATCGTCCGGGCCCTGAGCCCGGACACCGACAGCCTGCACGCGGCGCCCGGCAATCCCGGCATCGCGGCGCTGGCCGAGATCCACTCGGGCACCGACCCGACGCCGGCCGGGATCCTCGCGCTGGCCCGCAAGCTCAGCCCGGACCTGGTGGTGATCGGCCCGGAGGCGCCGCTGGTGGCCGGGGCGGCCGACGTGCTGCGCGAGAACGGCATCACCTGCTTCGGGCCGGACGCCGCCGCCGCCGCGATCGAGGGCTCGAAGTCCTTCGCCAAGCAGGTCATGGCCGAGGCGGGCATCCCCACCGCGGCGTCGTTCACCTGCCGGACTGGCGCCGAGACGGACGCGGCGCTGGCCGCGTTCGGGCCGCCGTACGTGGTCAAGGACGACGCCCTCGCGGCGGGCAAGGGCGTGCTGGTCACCGCCGACGTCGAGGCCGCGCGGGCACACGCGCGGGCCTGCGGCACGGTGGTCATCGAGGAGTTCCTGGACGGCCCGGAGGTGTCGCTGTTCGCCGTCACCGACGGCCAGACCGCGGTCCCGCTGATGCCCGCGCAGGATTTCAAGCGGGCCAGGGACGGCGACCAGGGCCCGAACACCGGCGGCATGGGCGCCTACGCCCCGCTCCCCTGGGCCCCGGCGGACCTGGCCGACCGGACCATGGACACGGTAATCTCACCCGCGGTGGACGTGATGGCCCGGCGCGGCACGCCGTACCGCGGCCTGCTGTACGCCGGCCTGAGCCTGACCAGCGCCGGGCTGCGGGTGGTCGAGTTCAACGCCCGCTTCGGCGACCCGGAAACGCAGGTGGTGCTGGACCGGCTCGGCACCCCGCTGGCGCCGCTGCTGCACGCCGCCGCGGCCGGCGACCTGGCCAGCGCCGCGCCGCCCCGGTGGCGGCCGGGGGCCGCGGTGGTCGTGGTCATCGCCGCCGAGGGGTATCCGGAAAACCCAGTCAAGGGCGACAAGATCAAGATCGAAGATGCTGAACGGGCACTGGTACCAGCGCCCGTTCAGAATAATTATGTCTTGCAGGCGGGGACCGCTACCGACGCGGCCGGTGACCTGGTGTCGGCGGGCGGCCGGGTGCTGAACGTGGTCGGCTCCGGCGCCGACGTCGCCGCGGCGCGCGCCGCGGCCTACGAGCTGGCGGCCACGGTCTCTTTCCGGGGCGGCTGGTACCGGCGGGACATCGCGGCACGGCTGTGACCAATACGGAGGGGCTTTGATCGAGCGGTACACGCTGCCTGAGATGGGGCGGATCTGGAGCGACGCGCACAAGTACGAGCTGTGGTGCCGGGTGGAACTGCTGGTGCTCGAGGCGCACGCCCGGGCGGGGACGGTGCCCGCGGAGGCCGTGGAGCCGGTGCGTTCGGCGCCGCCGCCGACGCCCGAGGCGGTGGCGGAGATCGAGGCGGTGACCGAGCACGACGTGATCGCGTTCCTGACGGCGTGGGCGGACAACACCACGCCTCGTTCGGCGGCGGCCTACGTGCACTACGGGATGACGTCTTCTGACCTGCTGGACACCGCGCTCGCGCTCCAGCTCACCGAGGCCACCGACCTGCTGGTGGCCAAGGCCACCCGGCTGGTGGCGGTGCTGCGGGACCACGCTCTGGCGCACGCCGGGACGCTGCGGGCGGGGCGGACGCACGGGATTCACGCTGAGCCGGATGTGTGGGGCCACCGGGTCGCCGACTTCGCGTACGCGATGGCGCGCTCGCGGGACCGGCTGGTGCGGGCGCGCGAGGCGGTGGCCGTGGGCACGCTGTCCGGGCCGGTCGGCAACTACTCCAACATCGAACCGGCCATCGAGGACTCGGTCATGCCGGCTCTGGGGCTGCGGCCCGCGGAGGTAGCCACCCAGGTGGTGATGCGGGACGGCATCGCCGAGTGGGTCAGCGCGCTGGCCATCGTGGCCACCGTGTGCGAGGCGGTGGCGCTGGAGATCCGGCACGGCCAGCGGACCGAGGTGCGGGAGCTGGCGGAGCCGTTCCGTTCGGGTCAGAAGGGCTCCTCGTCCATGCCGCACAAGAAGAACCCGATCAGGTCCGAGCGGATCGCCGGCCTGGCCCGGGTCATCCGCGGCTACGTGACGCCGGTGACCGAGGGTATCCCGCTGTGGCACGAGCGGGATATCTCACACTCCTCGGTGGAACGAATCGCGCTGCCCGACGCGGCCATCGGGACCGACTACCTGCTGCATCTGACGACTGGCCTGGTGGAAGGGCTGGTGGTGGACGCGGCCCGGATGCGGGCGAACCTGGATCTAACCGGCGGGCTGATGTACTCCTCGGCGGTGCTGCTCGAGCTTGTTTCCGCCGGAATGGCCCGCGAAGAGGCGTATGCGCTGGTCCAGGCCGCGGCGATGGAAACCTGGGATTCCGGCGCTCCGTTCCGGGACACGCTGCGCAAGCAGGCGGCGACACGCGGGCAGACACTGCCAGAAACCCGGCTGGAGGAGGCATTCCAGCCGGAACGGTACACGCAGCGGCTAGCTCCGGTATTCCAGCGGCTCACCCGGCTAAGCTGACACGCATGACCCTGGGACCCGAGACGAGCTACCGCGTGCGCGGCGGTGCTCCGCTGCACGGCACGGTCTTCGTGCAGGGCGCGAAGAACGCGGCGCTGAAGATGATCGCGGCGTCGTTGCTCACGGCCAACGGCCACACCGTGCTGCGCAACGTCCCGGCCATCGAGGACGTCCGCCGGGCCGTCGAGCTCGCCGAGGCGGTCGGCGCGGTGGTCGAGTTCCACGAGCCCGAGCGGACACTGGTCGTGGACGCGTCCAACCTGACCAGCCCGGTGCTTCCGGCCGAGATCGCCCGGAGGTTCCGCAGCTCGGTGCTGTTCGTGCCGGCCCTGCTGCACCGGTTCGGCGAGGCGGTCATCGAGGGCGTCGGCGGCTGCAACCTCGGCAACAGAAACCTGGACTTCCACTACCGCGGCTTCGCCCGGCTCGGCGCCATCGTCGACGAGGGCGAGAGCGTCATCCGGATCAAGGCTGGCAAGCTACAGGGCGCGCACCTGTACCTGGACACGCCCTCGCACACCGGCACCGAGAACCTGATCATGGCGGCGTCGCTGGCGCCGGGCAAGACCATCATCGACAACACCGCGCAAGAGCCCGAGGTCCTCGACGTCATCGCGTTCCTGACCAAGATGGGCGCGCGGATCACCGGCGGCGGCACCGGCTTCATCACCGTGCACGGCGTCGACGAGCTCACCGCGGTCGAGCACACGGTGATGGCGGACCGCATCGACGCAGGCGTGTTCGCGATGGCGGCGGCGATCACCGGCGGCGAGCTGAACCTGGTCGGCGCCTCCCTGGAGCACTTCGGCGTGGTGCGGTGGAAGCTGGAGCAGATGGGGGTGGAGTTCGCCACCAACGGCGCGGTGGTGTCGGTCCGGATGGACCGGCCGCTGCGCCCCATCAACGTCATCACCAGCCCCTACCCCGGATTCGCCACCGACCTGCAGTCCCCGATCATGGCGGTGGCGTGCCTGGCCGACGGGGCCTCCTACATTCGCGAGACAATCTTCGACGGGCGCTACCTGCTGGTCGGCGAGCTGACGAAGATGGGCGCCAAGGTCGAGATGGACGGCAGCGCGGTCATCGTGCACGGCCCTTCGCCGTTCCATGGGGCCGAGGTGGTGGCGCACGACCTGCGCACCGGCATCGCGCTGGTGCTGGCGGGGCTGGCGGCGGAGGGCGAGACGCTGGTGACGCCCGCGTACCCGATCGACCGGGGGCACGCGGCCATCGCCCAGCGCTTCAACTCCCTCGGCGCGGACATCACCGCCGTGCCCGCGGACGCCTAGCACGTTTTTCGCGGTGCCGGCGGACGCGTAGCGCTTTTTTCGCGGTGCCGGCGGACGCGTAGCGCGTTTTCGCCGCGTAGGTCTGGCCGCTACTACCCTGCGATCGCCTCGTCGTAGAGCTGCCTGATGGCGTCGTCGAGGTAGGCGCTGTAGGAGACGCTGGCCGTGTCCCCGCCCTGCTGGTATCCGCCGATCACGCCGACGATGTGGCCGGTCCCGGTGGCCGAGTCGAAGCGGGTGATCCAGGGACTGCCGCTGGTGCCGCCGGTGAAGCCGCCGCAGCTGAACTCCAGCTGGCTCGCGCTCTGCTCGGCAGTCCAGTTCCGGCAGGTGATGGGCTCACCGGAGCTCTGCGGGTAACCCGTGACCCGGACCAGGTTCCGGTAGCCCGAGTTGAAGGCCAGGGTGTTGGCGCCAAGCACCTGCTCGATGTTCTCGCCGTCCCGGGGATCGAGCACGACGAAGCCCACGTCAAGATCGGGGGCGGCCGTGCTGGCCCAGCCCGGGGCTACCAGCAGCCGGGCGGGCGTCCAGATGCCGTAGGGCGCTTCCCCGTCCCGGTAGTCGGGGATGAACACGAGGTCGCTGCGGTATCCGCTGCCGTCACCGCCGTTTATGCAGTGCGCCGCCGTGACCAGCAGGTCGCGGCCCGGGCTGGACACCACGCTGGCCGTGCAGAAATGGTCATCGCTGCCGACCCGCAGGAACAGCGCGCCGACGCGTGTGGCCTTCAGGGAGGTATGCGCGCTCGGCGATGCGCCCGCCGACGGGACGGCCGCCATCCGG
>Ga0302326_10032740_pt1 | contig 10348 bp, 10 predicted proteins | sample Palsa_T0_3_FD_202264 | JGI IMG/M metagenome (GOLD analysis project Ga0302326, IMG submission 202264) | Peat permafrost microbial communities from Stordalen Mire near Abisko, Sweden - Palsa_T0_3 | ecosystem: Environmental > Terrestrial > Soil > Palsa > Peat permafrost | place: Sweden: Abisko... | reverse complement strand
CCCGCGTCTCTTGCCGCCCCCTCTCCCGGTACTCCGGGAGAGGGGGCGGAAAGAGACGCGGCTGACCTTTGCATCCCCTCTCTTCGCACCGCTTACCGCGTGCACCACGGCGTCCACCACGGGTTCTGATCGAGTCGAGCTGCCGGGGTATTCACTGGAAAATGGACGTGCGCAAGATCCCGTTAACGTCGTACACTGAGGTCCGTTGACCCAAACGCGACCTGGAAAAGGATCTTCGCTGAAGACAAATCGTAAGCTTCTGATCGCGGGAATCGTGGTGACGGTCGCCGCGCTGGCAGTCTGGGGCACCATCGGGTTCCGCGCGAGGCATTCGGTCACGGCCACGTCCTCAATTTCCGCGACTACGAACACCTCTGACTCAACTTCTCCTGTTAAACCTTTAGCGACACCCGCCACCTCTCCAACCACCGCCGCGACAAGTGCCGAATCGAGCAAGGCAATCCCCTTTGCGTTCGATGGACCGGTCGACCAAAATGGCCTGCCCAAGCCGTGGGAGGCGCGCATCATCGTCGGCAAGCTGCAGAGCGAAGTTGTCACTGAGACCTCGGGCCAAAAGTCGTTGCGAATCAAGTGCGATAAATCACACTTCGTGGTCTGGTGCAAAACCGCACCGATTGACCCCGACAAGTTCCCGATCATCGGCTGGTGGTGGGAAGCGCAGGCACTTCCTCCAAAAGGCGATTCGCGCACCCACACCGCGACGCCCCTCCTCGGCGACTATCGCAACGACAAGGGCCTGCAGCTCATGGTCGGCTTCGATGGGGATCTCGTGCTGAATTACGTCTGGGATTCCAACGCGCCCATCGGCTACGAGTTCGATGAACGCTCGCCAGTGGCGACGATCAAAACACAGGTGATTGATTCGGGGCCGCCGACGCCGGGAAAGCGCCAGCATCGAATCGACGTTCGCGCCGATTTTCTTCGCCGATTCGGCAAGCCCCCCGGCAAGATCCTCGGCGTCGGCATTTCCGCCAACACGAATCACACCGCCGCTCAATCAGATGGCACCGTCGGAGACATCCGGCTGCTGCCCGCCAACTCACGATGAGAAGATTCGCTGAGGCCCGAGCATCCCTGCCGCCGTTGCGTCCACACAAAAGTCCGCGAACAGCTATGTAACCCTGCGCCGTCTTGGCAAGCTTGCGGGAAGACTGTCGAAAAATCGCACGGAGCATGATCGCCCAGTCGGAAAGGGGAACGTGAAGAAGACCACTACTACCTCACCCCTTGTCCCGGCCGAACGGGTGCTGCAGTCGATCATGCCGATTCGTGAACATCGAGTTATTCTTGACGCCGACCTTGCGACGCTTTACGGCGTTTCCACGAGAGCTCTCAACCAGGCGGTTCGCCGAAATTCCGATCGATTTCCGGACGACTTCATGTTCCAGTTGACGGAGTCCGAGAAACGCGAGGTGGTCACAAACTGTGACCACCTCCGCCGGCTGAAGTTCTCCCGAACCTGCCCGTTCGCGTTCCCCGGGCAGGGAGTCGCCATGCTATCGGCCGCCTCAATCTTGCTCCGTTCGCAGTTCCTTCAGCTCTTCCTGGAGGCGATCCTTGAGAATGTCGGCCGCTTCGATCAGCAGTTCCATTGTCACCTGCCGGTCGGTCGTCTTCTCCTGAAGGGGGAACGTCGCCTGCATGAGCGCGATGACATATTGCTCGCGGAGTTGCTCTTGCTCGGTGCTCCACTTCATCGCCGGCCTCCTGTTAATGAACGGCATCATAGCAAGGAACGCGCGGACCAGTCGCCCGCTTCTCTGCCTCGGTCATGGTTTTCCCAGCCACCGAATGAGCGGAATCACACCCATGCACGCGGCGATCATCACGGCCATGGCGACGGGGCCGGAGCAGGGGAGGTTGGTCACGATGATGCCGCCGAGGGCGCTGATGAGGAACTGGAAGCAACCCAGGAATTCGAACCGCATCGACGCCTTGCCACGGATGAAGCGAACGATCATCGGCCCCGTGTAGCCAGCGGGCACGAGTTTCTGAAGGCGCCCAGGCGCAAGTGGCCGCAAGCCGGCTCCCAAGGCATGGATGAAGGTGAACTGAAACGGAGAGCCAGAATATGAACGCGAAAGATACCCGCGCACTCATGGACATTCGCACGCCCTCGGGGGCGGGCTCGCCCAAGCGAGCCGTCGGGTATCGGCCTTTGGCAGCAGCGCCAAACCCAGCCGTGATCCATGCGGCTGTCATTCCGATCGGCCGGCTCCCCGGCGGTCGCGTCGCGGTTTTCACACAGGGAGAATAGTCGTGGGCGACGCGCCAACTCGCCCGGCACCCACCGGTGCCGTGATACCGCTGGAACGCATCCAGCAGGCGATCTACCTCATGCGGGGGCAGAAGGTGGTGCTCAGCAGCGATCTGGCGGTGTTGTACCAGGTGCAGCCCCGCGCGCTGGTACAGGCGGTAAAGCGGAACAGAGAACGCTTCCCCGACGATTTTATGTTCCAGTTGACATCACGGGAGTGGGTCGCTTTGAAATCACAAACTGTGATTTCAAACGCGCCGGGCCGCGGCGGTCGCCGCACCGCGCCCTACGCTTTCACTCAGGAGGGCGTGGCTATGCTTTCCGGGGTGTTGAATTCTGCGCGTGCTATCGCAGTCAACGTGCAGATCATGCGTGCCTTCGTCCGCCTCCGCGAACTTCTGGCCACACACGCCGATCTGGCCCGCACGCTGGCCGAGATGGAAAGCAAGTACGACGGACAGTTCCGAGTCGTCTTCGACGCCCTTGGCCAGTTGATGGTGCCGCCCGCGCTTCCCGCCAAACCGCCGATAGGATTCAACTCGGAGGCACGCAAAGCCAAAGCCGACGCAAAGAAAACGTTACATGCAATAAGAAGAACGCGCGCCGTGAAGCGTTAACGAAACAACGAAACCAAACTGAGCCGCGGCAGAATCGAAGATCAAGACAACAAAGATTCGAAACCATCGCTGAGGTTAACGATCGCCGGCCTCCTGTTAATGAACGGCATTATAGCAAGGAACGCGCGGACCAGTCGCCCGCTTCTCTGCCTCGGTCATAGTTTTCCCAGCCACCGAATGAGCGGAATCAGACCCATGCACGCGGCGATCATCACGGCCATGGCGAGCGGGCCGGAGAACGGGAGGTTGGTCACAATGATGCCGCCGAGGGCGCTGATGAGGAACTGGAAGCAGCCCAGAAGGGCGGAGGCGTTCCCGGCATTGGCGCCGTGGGGTGACATGGCCAGGACGGTGGTGTTGGGGAAGATGAAGCCGAAGGTTCCGAGAAAGACGAACAGAGAGGCGAATGCGCTCCAGAGACCGCCCCAGCCGGTAAGGATCACGAGTAGAAAGACCGCCGCTGACACGATCGAAACGGCCAGCGCCCGGCGGAGGAGCTTGCGCGGGTCGACGCGATGGGCGAGATGGCCGTTGACCTGCGACATCGTGATGAGACTAAAGGCGTTGGCGCCGAAGAAGAGGCCGAAGCGCTGGGGAGGAATGTGGTAGGTCTCGATAAATAGGCCGGGCGAGCCGCCGACGTAGGCGAAGAGGGCGGCGCAGCCGAGGCTGATGGTCAGTGTGTGGACGATAAAAATTCGATGCGCGAACAACCGCCGGTAAAGATGCAGTGTTGCGGCGAGCGAGTGCCGCTGGCGGCGCTCGGCTGGGAGGGATTCGGGGAGCAGGAACACGGCGCCGAGAAAGCAGAGCGATCCGAAGCTGACGAGCACCCAGAATACCGCTCGCCAGCCGAAATGGGACACGAGCCACCCGCCCAGCAGCGGCGCGAGGATCGGGGCGATACCCATGATGAGCATTAATGAGGAGAAGACGCGGACTGCCGTGCGATCATCGAACAGGTCGCGGACGATGGCCCGGGCGATGACCATCTCCGCGCAGCCGCCGATTGCCTGAAGCGTGCGCAGGAGCATCAACGACCGCACGCCGGTGGCAAATGTGCATCCCGCCGAGGAGATCACGAACAGGGTCAGCCCGACGTACAAGGGCCGTTTGCGGCCGTATCGATCGGCGGCGGGTCCATAGAAAAGCTGGCCGAAAGCGAGGCCGAAGAGATATGCGGTGAGCGTTCGCTCGACTTGGGGAATAGTTGCCGCGAACTGCCGGGCGATGTCGGGAAAGCTGGGCAGATACATGTCGATCGCCAGCGGCCCGAGCCCGGCGAAGCAGCCCAGCAGAATCGTCAGCGCGAAAACAAAGCGGGGCGACAACTGCGGCCGGTCAGCCCCGGCTTGCGAGAGAACGTCAGGGGCATCCGCAACGGCATCGGTCATCGAGGACATGGTAGGCGGGGAGGAGCGAAGGGGAAGGGGGTGCACGACCGTCTCTGCGCGCTACCCCCTCTCCCGGTATTCCGGGAGAGGGTTGGGGTGAGGGTGATTTCGAACGTAGAAGGACTCTCGTTCCTCGGTGAACTCCCTTCGGAGTAACCAGCAACTTCCTACGCTCCAAATCACCCTCACCCCAGCCCTCTCCCGGAGTCAACATGGGCCGTCGGCGCACCCCGAAGCATGAAAATGGAGACAGCGTCCTCATCAACATTTTTGAACGACGAACGCGGTTTACAAGGTCTATTTTCAGAGCAGTACCGGGAGAGGGAGCGGCGCGCAGAGACGGTCGTGGACCCAGGGGAAGGCAGACGCTACTAAGCCGGTCGAAAAACCATGTGTGTTGTAAAAGCAGCTTGCCCTTCGCGGGAACAGCGGAATCGACCGCCCTTAGATTAAGGATTAAGCCAAGCGGAGTTGCGTTGCAGCGCCGACTCGTTGGCGCACCTTCGGCAGCCGTCGCAGCTTCCATCGCTTGCCTTCGAAACCGAAGCGTTCATACCAGCATTTGAGCTGCGCTCGTGGGAGCGGATACGGCTTTCGGCCGATCGGGATCACCCTGAGGCGGATGCCGATGTCGTGCTCGTCGGCCAGATTACAGACGATTTGCAGGATGCGGGAGCCATCGCCGCGGTTGGGATGGCGGGCCCAGATTCGATGGATTTGCACCCAGTGGTCGGCGCAGCCCCAGAGTTGGACGAAGCCGTCGGGGTCTTGCGGATCGCCGAAGCGGTAGCTGAGATTTTCAACGCGGTCGGCGACCCGGGAGAGGGCGTCGAAGAACGCGTCGATGTTGCCGCGCGGGCCGCGGATGGCTGGGGGAGCGGCGCGTTTGGCGAAGCGAGTAAACGGGAAGATGTTCATATTGTTCGCGAGAAGAATGAGAATGAGTACGATGAGCTGCTGGCTGAACCAGATGGCGTCTGGAAACGGTTATGGACGAGAAGACTTCGGGAATGTTGTTGAGCGTGCTGGTGGTGGATGATGAGATCAACATCCGCAAGACGCTGGCGATGAGTCTGGAATCGGAGGGGCACCGGGTAGTTGCGGTGAGCAATGCCAGCGACGCGGTCGCCGAGGCGACGCGCCAGCCGTTTGACCTGGCGTTTGTCGATTTGCGACTGGGGGCGACGCTGGGGCTGGATCTGATTCCGGAGCTGCTGGCGCAGAGTCCCTGGATGCGCGTCGTGATCATCACCGCGCACGGCTCGATCGACAGTGCCGTTGAAACCATGCGGCGCGGGGCGACGGATTACCTGACCAAGCCGTTTACTCCGGCTCAGGTTCGGCTCACAACCGAGCGGGTCATGCGCCTCCGCGCGCTGGAGTTGCAGGTTGCGGGGCTCGAGGGGGCGCTGGCCGCAAGACAGCCCGACGCGGTGCTCAAGAGCGGAAGCCCGCCCATGCAGCGCGCAATCAATCTCGCGCAGCAGGTCGCCGCCACGGACACGACCGTGCTGCTCCGCGGCGAGAGCGGTACGGGCAAGGGCGTGGTTGCCCACGCCATCCATGCGTGGAGCATCCGGCGGGAGAAGCCCTTTGCGACCATCGCATGTCCGACGCTGTCGGGTCAGTTGCTCGAAAGCGAGTTGTTTGGACACGCGCGCGGGGCGTTCACCGGAGCCGTGCGCGATAACCCGGGGCGGATTGCCAGTTCTGATGGGGGGACGCTGTTTCTCGACGAAATCGGTGATCTTCCGCTGAACCTGCAGCCGAAGTTGCTGCGATTCGTGCAGGACCATGAGTATGAGCGGGTGGGGGAGGCGCGGACCCGGCATGCGGACGTACGTGTCATTGCCGCGACCAACGTCGATCTTGAAGAGGGGGTGCGCAGCGGGCAATTTCGCGAGGATTTGCTCTATCGGATCAAGGTCGTGCAGCTTGACCTTCCGCCGTTGCGCGATCGGCCGGAGGATGTGATGGTGCTGGCGGAGCGTTTTCTCACGGATTTGCGGCGGGGAAGACCCGTCGAGGGATTCACCGCCGAGGCGGAAGCGGCGCTGCGGGCGTATGCCTGGCCGGGAAACATCCGCGAACTGCGCAACGTGGTCGAGCGAGCACTGATTCTGTGCCCCAGCGATCGGATCGGGGTGGAACATCTCCCGGGAGGCCTCTCGCAAGCCGAGGCGGCGCCGGCATCCCTCGGCGTCGGGGATCTGGTTTCGCTGGATCAGCTTGAAGAGATGCATATTCGTCGTGTGCTGGCCAAGACCCGGTCGCTCGACGAGGCAGCCAAAGTGCTGGGGTTTGATGTGGCGACGCTGTGGCGGCGGCGGAAGAAGTATGGAATTTGAGAGCTGGTGATTGGTGATTGGCCTGCGGTGAGCGCAGCCCAACCAAACGTGACGGGGGAAGAGTGTCAGAGATCGCCGACAACGTCGGGGAAATAGCGTCCCCTTCGCGGAGCCGGCAGTGCCCCGCGTCGCCGTTCTGCTGTTCACCGGCTTCCCCCTCTGGCTCCGGCGCGCTGGCTGATCCGGTCGAGCAGTCGGTTTGTTCCGAGTGCCGCGGTTCCGGTCAGAGTCAGTTTTGTGGAGTCTCCCACCTCGAGATGTAACGAGCCGTCGGAATCTGTGCCGCCGATGGTGATATCGTCCCACGGGATCAGCAGGGGCTTGTGGAAGAGGCGCAGCAGCGGAGCGCGCATCGCGATCATTAGCCCGGCCGAGGTGAGCACCAGGCGGGAGACGGGGCAATACCAGTGTTGGTTGACGCGGATCGACACGTTCAGAAATACGTGATGCCGCCCCGTGGGCTCACTCGATGGTGCGGGGTAGCGATGCTTGAGCCCACGCCAAGTGCTGTGGCGCGAGTAGTGCCAGTGCAGCACAATCGCCTGGCACGGAGCCATCACACAGATCACGACGCAGACCAGTAATGCCGTGTCGCTCATGGCGGCCTCGAAAGCGAAGACAAGAAACTCCGGTGACTGCAAATCAAAGCGGGTGCCGCGCGGGAGATGAGATGGGGTGGACTTCCGCCCTGCGGGATCGCGCATTTGAACCAGATAACGCGGTATCCGGCTCCCTGTCGTTCGGACCGCCCGCGGCCAACATTGCAGTTTGCAACCCGCCAAAATCCCTTCGACGGTATGATCGTTTGAAATGCACAGGTAGGTTGCCGCGTAACCCCCTGACCCGGCGGCACTTGACATCGCGCAGATGCCGTCGTGCAGGATGCATGATGGTGCGGTGCCCGCACGTTGCATGTTGCACGGTGGCGCGGGTGATCACCCGCGTTTTTTCGGATCGGTGCGGAGTGCGTTTCGGAGAAACACAATTCGCGAGGTTGGCATCGGCTTCGCGATGGCAGCTGGAGATACCATGTTCGGTCTTAAGCAAAAATTAGCGTTCGGCTTCGGCGGCCTTCTAGCCATTCTGCTCATCGTCAGCGGGCTGGGGATCGCCGTCCTGTGGCAGTATCGCACCGCGCTGGACAAATTTTTCTACGAAAACTGGCGCAGCGTCGAGTACGGCCAGGGCATGGTCGATTCGCTGGAGCGTTTGAACGATATCGCCCGGCCGATTTCCGGAGAACAGCGCCAGCCGACTGCCGCCGAGTTGCTTGCCGCGGCGCGCAGCGCCGGCGATCTTCGATCCCTCGATCATCCACTGGGGCAGTTCGAGATCAACTGTGTCGCTGAAGACAACAACATCACACTGGTGACTGAAGGCGAAGGCAAATTAGCCGCTGACGTTACAGCCCTCTGGAAAGGCCGGAGCCTTACCGGTGATAAGCTTCCGGGCGACTCTTACAGTGACGCATACCTGCGGCTTCTGGACCCCAGGACGATCGGAGACGCCCGAACCGCCGCGTACGCAACACTGATGCGTCTCTCTCCGCTGCTCAAGTCGCAGGCACAAGCGATCATCAAATTGAACCTCGAAAACATGAAGCCGATTGATGGCCGCGCCAAGCACATGGCCGACAGGGCGACGCAAATGATGGTTCTGCTCGCGGTGACTGGAATTGCGCTGGCGGCTGTCTTCACCTTCTTCGTTGGCCGATCGATTCTTCGCCCGCTGGCGACGGTGACAAAGTCGATTCGGGAAATCGAGCAGGGGAATCTGGACCTGGTCGTTCAGGTGAATTCGAATGATGAGCTGCATCAGCTTGCCGAGGCGTTTAATTCAATGGCGGCAAAGCTCCGCGAGTTTCGCCGAACCGATCGCGCCAAGCTGGTGCGGACGCAGCGCACGACGCAGCTTGCGGTGAACAGCCTGCCGGATGCGATCGCAATCATCAGTCCCGACGGCCACATCGAGCTTTCGAACGAGACGGCGCATCGCCTGTTTCAGCTCGATCCGGGGATGGCCATCGCCGAGGCATCCGATCCGCGGCTGAATCAGATCTTTCGTGAAGTTGCGGCGGCGGAGCGTCCCCTGGAGCGACGCGGATACGAAGACGCGATTGCAGTCTATGACCAGGGTGGGCAACTGAAATATTTCCTGCCGCATGCGGTGCCGATCCGCGACACGACTCACCATCTTCTGGGCGTGACGCTGATTCTGGCCGATGTGACGAATCTGCGGCGGCTCGACGAGATGAAGAGCGGATTGCTGTCGGTGGTGTCGCACGAACTGAAGACGCCGCTCACGTCGATTCGCATGGCGGTCCATCTGCTGCTTGAAGAGCAGGTGGGATCGCTGAATCTGAAACAGACGGAACTGCTCATCGCCGCGCGCGACGACAGCGACCGGCTCGAACGGATCATTGCCGACCTGCTGGACATGGGCCGGTTGGAATCCGGGCGGGTCGAGTTGGATCTGCGATCGGAGCCGGCCGAACGGCTGGTCTCAGATGCGATCACTCCGCTGGAGACGGCGTTTCACGATCGGGGTGTTGCGCTGGAGATCGACGTGCCCGCGGATGTTGCCCCGGTGCTGGTCGATCCCGCACGCATCGATCACGTTTTTTCGAATCTGCTGGGCAATTCGTTGAAATACACGCCGCCGGGCGGCCACGTCCGGGTGTCGGCGGCGAACGAAGACTCTGCTGTGCGGTTCGTGGTCGAAGACACCGGAATGGGTATTCCCTCGGAATATCTGCCGCGCATCTTCGAGCGCTTTTACCGCGTGCCAAGGGAAAACCAGGCATCGGGCGCGGGGCTTGGGCTGGCGATTGCAAAGGAGATTGTCGAGGCTCACGGCGGCCACATCGCGGCACAGAGTCGCGAGGGCGAAGGAGCCCGGCTGAGCTTCACGCTGCAGCGCGCGGATCAGGCCACGGCGACGGAGCGATCAGAGGAAAATCATGAAACCAGCGTTCATTCTCATAACTGATGACGAAAGCAACATCCGCATGATGCTCCGCACTTCACTGGAAGCAGATGGTCACCGCGTGGCGGAGGCGGCCAATGGCCGCGATGCACTGGCGGCGATTCAAAAGGAAGCCCCGGATCTGGTGGTGCTCGATCTGAACATGCCGGTGATGGATGGGATGGCCGTGCTGGAGCGTTTGAAAGACATGGCCTTTGAGCATGCGCCGCGCGTGTTGATTCTGACGGCTTACGGCTCGATCCCTACGGCGGTGAAAGCAACGCGCCTTGGCGCGGTCGATTTTTTGGAGAAGCCGATCACCCCGGCGGAGCTTCGCCAGAGCGTTCGGAGCATTCTCGACGAGCCGGAACTCGACGAGCCGCCCGCCGGCGCGGACGCCGCGGGCGGTTACGAGCAGGTGCTGGACCGCATCCGCAATTCGATGCTGCTCGCGGATTTCACCAGCGCCGAATCGTTGCTGAGCAAGGCCGCCGAGGCGCGCGAGCAGCAGAACGCGGAGTACTTCAACCTGCTCGGCGTGCTGTACGAGGTGCAGCGGAAGTGGCGGCTGGCGCGCAAGTGTTACGGCAAGGCGATCGCGGCCGACCGCAAATATCAGCCGGCGCAATTAAACATGAAGCGTCTGTACGAATTGCATTCGTTCGGCCGCAGTTCGCAGAGCGTGATGCTCGGCGGTGAAGGGGACGAAGCAGCGATCCCGTTTCGCGTGGTCAGTGAAAGCGAGAA
>Ga0302326_10032733_pt1 | contig 10349 bp, 4 predicted proteins | sample Palsa_T0_3_FD_202264 | JGI IMG/M metagenome (GOLD analysis project Ga0302326, IMG submission 202264) | Peat permafrost microbial communities from Stordalen Mire near Abisko, Sweden - Palsa_T0_3 | ecosystem: Environmental > Terrestrial > Soil > Palsa > Peat permafrost | place: Sweden: Abisko... | reverse complement strand
TGCCCCATATCTCGCGCTTTTTGCGAGATGTGGGAAGTAACCGCCTCCCGATGCAAACTTTTCGACTAGCCGGCAAGAGACGTTAAGATTCACTACTTCCCACATCTCGCAAAGAACGCAAGATATGGGGCACCCGAGTTCGTGGCAAGGAGAATTCTTGACAATCGGGTTCTCGCGCACCCTCCTTCAGCCCAACAAAGTGGATGCTACTTTGTATACATTGTCGGTTTGGGTTATAACTCAGTCCATGCGGAAGAGCCGATGAGCCCCGGCTAAAGGGGAGTGTCTCCCGCTATTTCCCTTGTACTCCACGGAGACGATTGATGCGGATCTGGAAGCCGGCGGGATGGACGCTCTGTAGCTGGATGATGGCAAGCGGAGCCCTGCTTGGGGGCACCGCCACTGCGGATGGGGCGGCTTCGCGCGGGCGGCAGATGCCGCAGGTCATTGAACAATTCACGGCGGACTCGAAGGCTCTGGATCGCACCTATTCGGTAGCTATTTCGGGGGTGCGGACGGTACGGTTTGAGAAGTTCGACGATGACAAACTGGCAATGCTGGCCGCAATGGACTTCGATGCGCTCGCGGAAGAGGACAAGGTCGACTACCTGCTGTTGAAGTACCGTCTGACCGCGGATCTGCATCAGCTCGCAATCCAGAAACGCCAGACCGCCGAGATGCAGCCCTTGCTGCCCTTCGCCGGAACGATCGAGAGATTACTCGAAGAGAAACGCCTGATGCAGCGGCCCGATGCGGAGAAAGATGCAGCCGCGCTGACGGAGATGGTCAAGCAGATTACCGCGACTCGCTTGCAGCTCGACCCGAAGCCGCAGGGCGCAGCCCGGACGGAGGGTTCCGACAAGCCCAAGATAAATCCTGTTACCGCGAACCGCGCCCTGCTGGCGACGGGACAGCTGAGCGCCCATTTGGAGGAATGGTTCAACCAGTACAACGGATATGACCCCGTCTTTGCTTGGTGGGTAGACCAGCCGTACAAAGACGCGCAGAAGGCGTTGACAAGCTATAGTGCGTTCGTGAAAGAGAAGCTGATCGGCATCGCTCCCGACGACAAGACGACCATCATCGGCGACCCGGTGGGCCGCGAGGCTCTGATGAACGACCTTGCGGACAACATGATCCCGTACACGCCGGAGGAGCTGATCGCGATCGCCCAGACCGAGTACGACTGGTGCATGCACGAGATGCTGATAGCGTCGCGGGAGATGGGCTTCGGCGATAACTGGCATGCTGCTGTCGAAAAAGTGAAGCAGATGCATGTGCCGCCGGGCGAGCAGCCAGAACTCATACGGAAACTTGTGGTGGAGGGTAGCGACTTCGTCAAGAGCAACCAGTTGGTGACCGTGCCTCCGCTGGCGGATGAGACCTGGCGGATGATTATGATGACGCCGGAGCGGCAACTGGTGAACCCGTTCTTCACCGGCGGCGACGAGATCAGCGTTTCATACCCCACCGACACCATGACCTTCGAGCAGCGGGAGATGAGCATGCGCGGCAACAATATCCCCTTTGCCCGCGCGACCGCGTTTCACGAGATGATCCCGGGCCACTTTCTGCAGTTCTATATGTCTGCCCGCTACCTGCCGTACCGGCGTGCGTTTGAAACCCCGTTCTGGGTCGAGGGAAACGCGTTGTGGTGGGAGATGCTGTTCTGGAACAAGGGATTCGATCGAACCCCCGAGGAGCGTGTCGGGGCCCTGGTATGGCGCATGCACCGCTCCGCCCGCATTATCTTCACCATGAACTTTCATCTTGGCCGGTGGACCCCGCAGCAATGCGTTCAATCACTGATCGATAACGTGGGTTTTGAACCGGACAACGCAACCGCGGAAGTGCGGCGTTCGTTCGATGGCTCCGTGGGGCCGCTCTACCAGAGCGCCTACCTTCTCGGGGCGTTGCAGTTTCGCGCTCTGCATGCGGAGCTGGTGGATTCAAAGAAGATGACGGATCGCGAGTTCCACGATGCCATTCTGCATGAGAATTTTATGCCGATCGAGATGCTGCGGGCGGATCTCGAGGACCAGAAGCTCACGCGTGACTTCAAGACGAGTTGGAAGTTTTACGGCGAGCACCCCACTCATCCTTAAGAGAGATTGGGAGGGCGCATTTACCAATTGGAACGGGTGAGCGATGGATAGAAGACGTTTTCTACAGACCCTTGCGGTAAGCACCGCCGCCTGGGGTGACTTGCACGCGTTTGAGCAGGAGTCTGCGGCGCCCGGGTTTGCGGATGCGCCCCTTCGTGGAACGAGGAAGGCAAGTGAGACGCCGGTGGACGGGCAAACGTTGCTCTGCACCTTCAGCCGGGAGGGCAAGACATGGACAGTCTACGAAGATCTGCGCGCAATCGACGGTGTGATTACTTTTCTCTCTTCCGCAGGAGAGGCGCGCATTCTGCGCAAGACCGCCGAGGCTACGTTTGCCGATGACGGTCCGAAGTATCTCGGCCTCGCCCTCAAAGACATTGGCATGGCCGGTCCCGATCTGCTGGCGGATAAACTGCTTGCGCAGGGAGACCCCAAAGAGCGCGAGGTGCGCCGGGCCGCGCCGCCGATGGATTCCGCGAGCCATGGCGGGCGCGGCTATCGGCCAGCGTGGAATACGATTGTCGGTACCCGCGAGTGCAGCGATACGATGCCGGTGTATCCGAGCGGCAATACGCGAACCTATCATCCGGTTCAGTACCTCAGGGAGATCACGCAGGAGCGCGCGCGGCTACGGCATGAGGGCCTGGTGGGCGGCTGGATGCCGGCGGTCCGCAAGGTGCTGCCGGGCGACAACGGATCGTACTTTGAGATCGTCGTCTTCGGCGATGTGCTCGCCAGGGACCGTTTCATCGTGCAGACGTGGCACCGCACGGCGCACATTCAGGATGGAAAGATCACAAAGGTTGAATACGGCTACAGCTATCCCGCGTATACGCGCCGCCGGCAGGCTCCCAAGCCGGAGGAGTTCTACCAAGCGCTGCTCATCTTCGCCGAGTATTGGGATCGTCTAATGGACGATGTGACGCCGATTACGTTGCCCGATACGAGCTGGACCGATATGGTGACGTATGCCTTTGTGAAGGAACAGATGGTGCGGCCGGGCGGCGTCTATCCGAAGTATGGCGCGGTCGATCGCGATTACTATGGGCCGGAGTACGACGGCTTTCAAGACATCTTCACCATGGCGCTCTACTCCAACCTGGAGTGCGGCCGGTTCGCACTCGCGCACGACATCTTCGATAATTACTTTTCCAACTTCGTCGATGCGAACGCGATGATCAACATGCGTGGCGCGGAGACGGGCCAGTTCGGGTTGACGCTGTCGCTGATCGCGCGCTATTACAACTACACGCGGGACAAGGGGCTGCTGGTCAAGCACCGCGAGAAGATAGAAGCGACGGCAGCGTTGCTCGCGGAGTTGCAGGACGAGGCGCTCAAACTGCCAGTATCCGACCGCGGCTACGGTCTTCTGCATGGCTGGTGTGAGTCTGACTCGTGCCTGATGCCGGATCCCTCGGTGTGGGACAAGCCGTACTTCTCGAATAGCGCTTTTACCGTGCGTGGCTGGCGAGACATTGCCGCGACCTGGCGTACGTTGGATTTCAGTGGCGCCGGCGCGCTCGCGGATGATTGGGTCCGGCGCAGTGATCGTTTGCAGGCCACACTGGTCAAGAGCATCGATGCGAATACCAGGCACGACATGAAGCCGCCATATATCGGTCCTCTGCCGGGCACGAAGCTGACCTTTCGGGAATCGATTGCAACCGAGCATCCCAGCGAGCAGGGATGGGCGCATCGCTGCTACGCCGAGCTGCTGCAGCCGGATGTACTTCCTGCCGAGCAGGCCAATCGCATCATCGATTGCATGCGTGCCTACGGAGCGACGACCCTCGGTGTGGTCGCAAACGTGGAGCCCGCTCACCCGGACGGCCGCGATATTCTCGGTTTCATTTCCTATGGGTATGCACAGACGCTGCTGCGGCTCGACCGAATCGAGGAATACATTCTGTTTCTCTATGCGCATCGCTATCACGATCACTCGCGGGGTAGTTGGACGGCGGGCGAGGTTTCTGGAATTACCGGGGATGGAACTTTGTTTTGCATTCCCGCACAACAGACGATTCCCTTGCTGGTGCGCTGGATGCTGGTGTTCGAAGACACGGAGAAGGACCGTTTGTATTTTGGCCGAGCCCTCCCGCGCGAATGGATTGCCCGCGGTACACCGATCGGGATAGAGAGCGCCCCAACGCGGTGGGGTCGCGTGGACTACCGCCTGGTTCGGCGGGGAGAGAAGCAACTTGTCGCTACCGTTACCCTGCCGGCGCAAGGCGAGTTGCCAAAAGAGTTGCAGGTAAGCTTTCGCCTGCCTGTGGGCACGACTCTTGCGGGTATGACAGTGAACGGCCGCGCGGTATCTTCAAGCGGCGCACATAACGATGCGGCCCTGGTCGTAACCGATGGGCAACGCACGTTTGAGGTGGTGGCGCAACTTGGCTGAGCGGAAGAATGTGGGAAAGTCACGGACCTTGACGATTTGCAAACTCGGGATCCATCGAAATCCTCCCAGAGCTAGCTGGAAACAGCAGTGGTATCCCACATCTCGCGAAAAACGAGCGAGATATGGGGCACCCGAGTTCGTAGAAGGGAAAGCCCTGATATCTAGTTCTCACGCAGATTTGTTTTTCTCCCCTGAATGCTTGCGATTTGACAAATTGCGACAATTGGATGATGGTTGGATTCTTGTACGCGATATTGTATTTATGTGGCGAACAGCCTTTGCGGACTTGGCCGGCAGGAGGAAGAAGCGATGAACCCGAAGTTGACTCGCCGGAGGTTCCTGGGCGCCGCTGCTGCCGCGGGTACGGCAGCTCTTCTACCTGCCAAGACAGTCGCGCGGGCTGACGATGCCAAAAAGAACGGCATCGCAAAGGCCCCAGGGAGCGACGTTGCCAATCGGAATCTCACCCGGGCCGCAGTGGCGAAGGTGAAGTGGAAGGCCGAGCCGTTCGCAATGCCGGATGTGCGTCTGCTGCCGGGCTTCTGGAAAGATACGATGGAGCTCAACCGGAGCTTTTTGTATTCGCTCCCCAACGATCGGCTGGCGCATAACTTCCGGGTGACGGCCGGTATTCCGTCGGACGCGGACCCACTGGGTGGCTGGGAGGCTCCGGACTGCGAGTTACGCGGCCACTATGTAGGGCACTATCTTTCTTCAGCCGCACTGCTCCATGCAAGCACGGGCGACCAGCCGATTCTGGACAAGGCGAACGATCTGGTGAGCATTCTCGCGGAGTGCCAGGCAAAGGATGGCTATCTCGGCGCGTATCCGGCCGCATTTTATGAGCGGTTGCGGAAACACGAAAAGGTCTGGGCGCCCTTCTATACGTACCACAAGATCATTGCCGGCCTGATCGATATGTACGAGCACACCGGGAATGAGCAAGCGCTCGACATCGCTCTTCGGATGGCTGATTGGGCCGATGCCTACGCGCAGTCTATCTCTGATGACGAATGGCAGCGCGTGCTCCTGGTGGAGCATGGAGGCATGAACGAAGCCGCATTTAACCTGTATGCCATCACAGGGAAACCGAAGTATCGCGACCTGGGCTACCGGTTCGAGCACAAGAAGATCTTTGAGCCGCTGGCGGCGAACGAGGACAAGCTCGATGGCAACCACGCCAACACGAATATTCCCAAGGTGATTGGCGCGGTTCGCGGCTACGAGCTTACGGGCGATCCACGCTACCAGCAGATTAGCCAGAATTTCTACCGCATCGTAACCGAGCACCATGCTTATTGCACCGGAGGCACCAGCAACGGGGAGATGTGGCATGCGGCGGATGCCATCGCTACCCAACTCGGCCCCGCAGCAGAGGAGTGCTGCTGCTCTTACAACATGATGAAGCTGACGCGTCATCTCTTCGGGCAGCAACAGGACGCGAAGTTGTTCGATTACTACGAACGGCTCTTGCTCAATGTGCGCTACGGCACGCAGGACCGCAACGGCATGTTGATGTATTACGTCCCGCTGCAGCCTGGCATGTACAAAACGTTCGGCACACCGTTCGATGCTTTCTGGTGTTGCACGGGTACCGGCAGCGAAGAGTATTCCAAGCTCAGCGACTCGATTTACTTCCACGATGACCGCTCGGTCTTCGTGAACCTGTTTATTCCATCGACGCTGAACTGGCAGGAGCATGGCTTCAGGCTGCGCCAGACAACGAAATTTCCCAACGAGGAGCGCATTACCTTCACCATTGATGGCACACCGTCGAAGGCGGTCGCGCTGAAGATCCGCGTCCCTTATTGGGCGACCAAGGGTGCTATCGTCACCGTCAATGGAGAGCCGCAAGATGTAACCGCGACGCCCTCGACGTACGTCGCCCTGGAGCGCGCATGGAAGATGGGCGACGTGATTACCGTCGACCTTCCGATGACCCCGCACATAACCACGGCTCCGGACGATAAGCAGGTGCAGGCCGCGATGTACGGGCCGTTGGTGCTGGCCGCAAAGCTCGGCACCGAGGGGCTCACGACTTCGATGATCTACGGCGCCTATGGTCCGCGCGGCTACGACGACGGCTATCCGATGCCGACCGTGGACACGCGTCCTCGTCCGCATCGCGGGCAGAATGCGGAGCCGCCTGCAGCCGCTGCCCCCGGGGAGGTGATCTGGTTTGAACAGGTGGAAAGCACGCCGCAGTATTCGCTTCAGTTCCGTACCAAGGGGAGAGGTCCGATTCACACCCTGGTTCCGTTGAGCCAGATCGTGGACGAGCGATACTCCGTTTACCTGCGTAATAACAGCGTTGTTTAGAGGAAGCGTTTGGTGCCGGGGCGGAAGCAATACCTCAGGGGCTCCAGAGGTTGTGAAAACTACATTTCAGGAATTTTCCTTACTTCGAATCTAAATTCGTTGTTTTTGACCTTTTCCTCAAGCCTCGGCGCCTCGATTAGCAGGCGAGAGATCCAGATCCGTGGTATCCCACATCTCGCGAAAAACGAGCGAGATATGGGCACCCATAGCAGAGCAACCCCGCAGCAACCCTGAAAGGGATCACTCGCCAATGAGCTTTTCGTTCAGTCGTAGAGATGCTTTGAGGGGTATGGTGTCGGCCAGCACTCTGGCGTTGATTGAGCCGGCATCGGCGCTCCTGGCGGAGTCGCCGCTTTCTGTAGCATCCGCTCCAATCGAGATCACGGTCACCGCTGTGAGCCAGCGTACGGTGCGCATTACCGTTCAAGCGATCAAGGACGGTAAGGCCGTGCCGCTGGTTTCCGATGGTGCGCTTCTCGACCGCAGCTGGGGTTCGCCGGCCGCTCGCGTGAGAACGCTCTCTGGCTCTCGCACGGTGCGCGCGGGCGATCTGCGTGTCACGCTTGCGGGTTCGCCGCTGACCTTTCGGGTGGAGCACGCCACGGGTGAGTTGGTGCAGGAGTTGAGCCTGGTTTCCCCCGCGCCGGACGCGGTTACCTCGGAGCTGCACTTCAGCAGCGGCGAAGGGCTCTTGCTCGGTATGGGGCAAGGCGGTCCGCAATTCGATCGCCGCGGAGCCCGCGATTCGATGGTCAGTGGACAAGGCGGGTATCACCTCGGCACCCACGGCGCACGGGTCCCTATCCAGCTGCTGATCGGGACCGCTGGTTGGGGAATGTTCGTTCACTCGCCGCTGGGGACATTCGATTTGAGCGACAGCCAAGGACGATTGCGCGCAGCGGATGGGCAAACCGGGCTTCCGCTCGATGTGTTTGTAATTGGCGCGAGCGAACCGGCCGCCATCCTGTCCGAATACGTGAAGATCACCGGCTTTCCGGAAATGCCGCCGCTGTGGTCGTTCGGGTACCAGCAATCCTATCGGACGCTCGGGACGCCGGAGGAAATTATGCAGGAGGCTCTGACCTTTCGCGAAAAAAAGCTTCCCTGCGACACCATGATCTATCTCGGGACGGGCTTCTGCCCGAATGGCTGGAACACCGACAATGGCGAATTCGCCTGGAACAATCGCGCCTTCCCGAACCCGGCGAAAGCCATCGAGCAGTTGCACAGCGAACACTTCAAGGTCGCGCTGCATGTGGTTCTCGAAGGCGAACGTCTCACGGGCACGGTCAGCGATCCGTGTACGGCCGCGCCTCTGCCAACCGGCCGAACCCCCGATCACCATTGGCCGCCCGATCGCCAGGTGAGCTGCTACTGGCCTGCGCACAAACCCCTCGCCGACCTCGGCGTCGACGGCTGGTGGCCGGACCAGGGTGATGGCCTGGATGCACCCTCGAGACTGGCACGCAACCGGATGTATTTCGACGGCCAGCAAATGTACCGTCCGAACCAGCGGGTGTTTGCGCTCCACCGCAACGCCTATGCCGGCATGCAGCGATATGCAGCCTTCCTTTGGTCGGGCGATGTTCTGTCGCGCTGGGAGACGTTGAAGACGCACGTGCCAAACGCCATCAACACCGGGCTCAGTGGCATTCCTTTTTGGGGCACGGATATCGGCGGCTTCGTTCCCACCCAGGAGTACACCGGCGAATTGTACGCGCGATGGTTCCAATTCGCTGCCTTCTGCCCGTTGTTCCGGTCGCATGGCCGCGATTGGAAGCTGCATCGTCCGTGGGGTTGGGACACGGGAGATCTGGGCTTCCCGGAGACGCCCGGTTACCATCCCGCGCCGTCTGAGCTGCACAATGCGACGATTGAGCCCGTATGCAGAAAGTACCTTGAGCTGCGGTACCGGCTGATGCCTTACCTCTATTCCGCAGTGAAGGAGACGTGCGAGACAGGTCTGCCGGTTATGCGTGCTTTGTGGCTTCACTATGCAGACGACCCTGCAGCGGTCGCCCGCGGAGATGAATACCTCTACGGCCGTGACATCCTGGTGGCGCCGGTGGTGGAGAAGGGCGCGACGAGCCGCACCCTTTACCTGCCACGCGGCGCCTGGTACGACTTCTGGACCAACGAGAGGCACGATGGTGGCCGAGAGATCACGCGCGCTGTCGATTTAAGCACCATGCCGCTGTACGTTCGCGCGGGCGCGGCGATTCCGATGGGCCCGCTGAAGCAATTCACGGGCGAACAGGTCGACGGACCGCTGAGCCTCACCGTATTTCCGGGGGCCGATGGACGATCGTTTGTATATGAGGACGACGGCGAGACCTTCGACTTTCGCAGGGGAGAATTCATGCGGCTCGATGTTCGATGGAATGACGCGCCGCAGCGCCTCGTTCTGCAATTGGCTGCCGGGTCCAAATTGCTGCGGCCCGACGGGATCCCGTTGGAAATCCGGCTGGCCGGGAGTGCGACCGCAAAGACGGTGGTATTCCACGGCCAACCTTTATCGCTGACCCTTTCCTGAGCGTTTCGTCAGTCGTAGGAAACGGGTGTTCCCCCACCTTCGCTCGACTCATACGCGGCTTCGGTTAATACCATGGTCCGGTAGGCATCTTCGACGGAGGAGACGAGTTGCTCGTCTGTGCCATCGAGGAAGTTCATAACGTTCGACATGGTACCGATGAAGGCGTCAGGGAACCAGGATCCGTCTACGTCAATGGGTTTCCATTCGGGTGGACCGCCGTTTGCAAGCCGGCAGATTTCGGTTTCATCGGCCACGCCCTTGGGATAGTCCATGAGCAGGCCGAGGCGAGTCTTGATCGCTCCCTCTGTGCCCTCCCACTTGACGTAGGATTCCTGGTGCTTCAGTCCGAATTCGTGGCCATGGTTGGTGGAAATATTGGCGCGGATCGTATCTCCGTAGTCCATCATCATGGTGGACCGGGTCGATGCCAGCTCACGCATCTTCGGGTGCTTCAGCGTTTTCGCGTAGATGCTGTGCGGGTCACCGAGAAAGGAGCGCACCAGGTCGAGATAGTGGATGGAGTGGTACAGAATTTCGACCCGTGGAATGCCATAAAGAAATTTCCAGAGATGCCACGGGGTATAAACGGAGACGCGCACCTCGATATCGTGTAATTCGCCAATGGCGCCCTGCGCAATCAGGCTGCGCGCCTTCTGGATAGCGGGTGCAAATCGCATCTGAAAGTTCACTGCGGCGGCCAGGCTTTTGCTTCGGCAGAGCGCGCGAATCTCCTTCGCCTGGGCCAGGGTTTCTCCCATGGGTTTCTGTAACAGCAACCCGCTGCCGTTGGGCAGGTGGGGAATAACGCTAAGATGGGCCCCTGCGGGGGTAGCCACATCAAACACAGCGCCCTCGGGTGCGGTGCGTACTGCATGCTCCAGGCTGTCTGCCACGTGCTCGATGGCAAACGTATCGGCCAGCGATTGAGCCTTCGCTCGATCGAGATCGAAGACGGTGGCCACGTGGAAGCCAGCCTTCTTGTAGGCCGGCAGGT
>Ga0302326_10032730_pt1 | contig 10349 bp, 8 predicted proteins | sample Palsa_T0_3_FD_202264 | JGI IMG/M metagenome (GOLD analysis project Ga0302326, IMG submission 202264) | Peat permafrost microbial communities from Stordalen Mire near Abisko, Sweden - Palsa_T0_3 | ecosystem: Environmental > Terrestrial > Soil > Palsa > Peat permafrost | place: Sweden: Abisko... | reverse complement strand
TTGGTCAACGACCGCGGCGAGTTGGTGGGCATCAACACCGCCATCATCTCTCACGGCTCCGAAGGCAATCAGGGCATCGGCTTCGCCGTTCCCGTGAACCTCGCCCGCACCGTGATGGACCAGATCCTCAAAACTGGCAAAGTCACTCGCGCTTATATCGGAATTGTTCCGCAAGACATGACGCCGGCGATGGCCCGCGCTTTCGGCGACAAGGACCTCAGCGGCGCCCTGGTGGGCGATGTCAGCCCCAACAGCCCCGCGCAGAAGGCCGGGTTGCAGAAAGGCGACATCATCACCAGCATGAATGGCAAGCCGGTCAACGACAGCAACGATCTGCGCATGACCGTCTCCATGATGGCCCCCGGCTCCAGAGTCGACCTCAAAGTGACGCGCGACGGCGCTGTCCGCGACATTCCCGTGACACTCGAAGAGATGCCCGGAACGCAGGCGGAGCTAAGGCAGAAGGGCGACGCCACTAAGAGCTCGCTCTCCGGCGTATCGGTTCAGGATCTCGATTCCGAAACCGCGCGCCAGTTCCGCGTACCCGCTAACACTCAGGGCGTGGTTGTGACCGACATCAATCCGTCCAGCACGGCGGCCGATTCCGGCCTGCAGCCCGGTGACGTGATCCAACAAGTCAACCGGCAGCCCGTAAAGAACACCGCCGATTTCGACCGCGCCATGAGCGCTTCGAAAGACGAAACGCTCCTGCTGGTAAACCGGCAGGGCACCACGATGTACGTAGCCGTGTAGTGCTCCTACGGGGGCTGGGCCGGCGTGTCCAGCCCCCCGATTTTTATTCCTCCCGCGATAGCTGTGAGTGCACTCCATCAGAACTTACCGCATCCCGCCGGTAGCCCGGCCTTCTCACCTCACCTCTATAGTCGAATCTCAACCGCTACAACGCTTTCCCATTAATTGCCACACTCCGCCAGATAGGATTTTACGTTCGAGTCTCGAAAAACGCCTTCACGACCGAATAGATTTCCGGTCAGGTCAGAGGTGGGACAGACGATCAACTTACGTCGTCTGTCTTTCGTGAGGCATGACAGGGTCGAAAAGCCACCTCGCACATCCGGGAATCCACGGAGCGCCACGTGTTTTTAATAATTTCGCGGGTCGAAGGCGATCGGTGCAAGACCACGGAAGGTGATGGTCTGTCGCATCGTTCTGTGCGCCGGTCCGGCGCGAAGACTCGCGAATGGACGAAAAGGCCTTGCCGTTGCCGGCTCTACCTAAGCGCGATTCGGATTCCTTCGGCATCCACAGGCGCCGTGACTCCCCACCGTCCACCCACTTGTGTTACCGCGACATCTTTGCCATTTACCGAAGCGCGAGTCTCTTTGGGCGTCCAACTTACCACCTCCACGCGGTATTCATGCCACCATGGCTTCCAATGCCCCTCCTGCTTTGAGATCTCTACATTGAGTGATCCATCCCCGGCGGCGGAGCAAGTAAAGTGGATGCGCGCGAACTCACCCTTGCGAAAGTCGAAGCTGTGACCATCGTCGGTGTAGACCTCTCCCGCGCACGCTTCGCTGGGCGCGTCCAGGCCGGTCGCTAAAGGAAACACCCGCAGCGTCAGGGGGCCGTCCGGCGCCGCGGCGGTGCTCTGCGTAAGTGGCGCTATGGGTAGAATGCTGCCGCCGCGCACGTACACCGGTAACTGCTCAAGCCTCGGCGTGACCATCAGCGGCTTCTGCGCAATCACCTTATCGCGCTGCTCCAGATCCAACGTTGCAGTGAGTTGGCCGCGAGTCACTTGCTCGCCGGTCCAGTAGTCATACCAGGCGCCCGGGGGCAGATGGACCGTGTAAGCCGCTACCTCCTCGGGCGAAGGGTTCGGCGCCACCAGGATGCGGCTGCCAAAGAGGAACTCACTTCCGCCCGTAGCCAGGTCGATTGGGCTGCCATCGCCGGTCGCATGTGGAAACTCCAGGAATAGCGGCCTGTCGATGGGCAGGCCATCGCGTGAGGTCTCTTCCGCGACCGTGTACAGGTACGGCATCAGCCGGTATCGCTCTTCGATAAAGCGGCGCCGGATAGCTTCCTGCTCCGGTCCATCCACCCACACTTCGTGCATGCGGGTTCCCTTGGCGGAATGGTCGCGATCAATCGGCTGAAACGCCGCGATCTCGATCCACTTAGTCAACAGATCGGGCGGCGGCGACCCGGCAAATCCGCCCACATCCGCTCCGGAGAGCGAGAATCCACTTAGACCCAGGTTGACGAGCTGAGGCGTCGTCATGCGCAGGTGATTCCAGGTGGAGCTGTTATCGCCGGTCCATGTGGCGCCGTAGCGTTGGCCACCGGCGTAGCTTGCGCGCGTCATCACAAAGGGCCGTTCATCGGGCCGTAGCGCAAGCTCGCCCTCATAGGTGCCGCGAGCGTTCTGCATGCCGAAAATATTGTGGATCTCAAGGTGTGAGGCGGTACGCTTGCGGAAGCCGGGCTCGTCGATCCGATGCTCCACATCGTCCGGCATAGTCTTGCCCGGACCGTCGAACACCGCGGGCTCGTTCATGTCGTTCCAAAAGCCCGCAACGCCCATCCCGGCGAAGTCCTTGTAGAGCGACCCCCACCACTGCCGTGTACGCGACTGTGTGAAATCCGGGAATACGGCAGCCCCCGGCCATACCGTGCCCACGTAGGTGGAACCGTCGGGGTTCTTGACGAAGTGATCGCCGGCAACGCCTGAGTCATACGGCGCATACCCGGCGTTCGGCTGCTTCGCGATATGCAGATCGGTGATCACCACCAGCTTGAAGTTCTCGCGCGTCAAATCCCGCACCAGGCCGCTGAAGTCGGGAAACGCCTTCTCGTCCACCGTGAACGGCCAGTTATTATGCTGGAAGTCGATGTCGAGCCAGAGCACGTCGGCCGGGATGCGATCCTTGCGCAGGCGTTCGGCGATCTCTCGTAACTGCGACTCTGGAAAATACGAGTAGCGCGATTGCTGAAAACCCAGCGCCCACAGCGGCGGCAACGGCGACGGCCCGGTCAGCCACGCCCAGTCCGTGACCACCTGCTTCGGCTCCGGGCCGTACATCAGGTAATAGTCCACCGGCCCGTTCAGCGACCCGAAAGTATAGCGCGTCGCATCCGCGCGGCCAAAGTCGAAGTCTGTCCTCCATGTGTTATCCAGGAACACGCCCAGCGCGCGCCCGTGGTTCACGTTTAAGAAAAATGGAATGCTCTTGTAGATTGGGTCGGTCGATTCCTGCCATCCGAAGGCATCGGTGTTCCACATCGTGAACGCCTGGCCGCCGCGATCGAGCGGTCCCGGCTTGTCTCCCAGACCGAAGAAGTGGTCGCCGGAAGTAATCTGCTTGCTGACGTTGAATCGGCTGCCATCCCACTGCACCGGCGCGGCATCCTTTTGCAGCACATTACCTTGCAAGTTCGTCACCGTCAAACAGAGGCGGTCATCCACGCTGACGCGAAGCACTTTCGTACTGAAGCCATGCGCCTCGCCTGTCACCGCAACACTGCTGGTGCGGGCCGACGGCAACACCGCCCACGAAGCATCCTCCGGCGCAGCATTGCTCCTCCACATCCGCACGCGCAGAATGTCATCGCGCAATGCCGTCACCTGCAGAGTCACTCCCTCCGCCGTCACCGTCACTCCGTCGCGCGCTGGCGTTGCCTGCTGGGAAAACGCGTTCGCTGCACCAAGGGCAAGAGCCGCGAAAGTGATGGCCCCATGGGACGAAAGTATTCGCTTCGACATGATTACCGCCGCTCACAGCCACTTGGCGGCGAAGCGGCACATCGCCAGCCCGTCGATTAAATTGAACGGAAACTGGCCGGTGGTGTAGTGCCCGCAAGGCAGCGTGAACACCTGGTGCGGCAACTTCAATCGCTTGAAAGTCTCCAGCACCTGTTTTGAATACACCGGCAGGAAGCTCGAATCGTGGCGAGCCCAAATCAGCAGGCTGTGCAGGTTGCGGCCCTGCATCCGTTCCAGGTAACTGGCCGGGCTGATTGGCGCCCAGTAGCGCCGCAGGTCGTCCTGCGTCACCTCTTGGCCGAACCCCTTGCGAACGTGCTGCGTTGAAAGCCCGGTCCAAACCACGTCGGAAAAGTACATCGACACGTGGTTGAAGATTCCCACTTTCACCCGCGCATCGTGGGCCGCCGCGATGAACGCCACGCAAGAGCCCAGGCTGGTACCCAGAATCCCCACTCGCTCATAGCCCTGCTGGTTCAGCCAGTCGAGACACGCCCGCACGTCGATAATCGACTGGCGGGAAGCGTGAATGGTTCGCCCGATGTTGCTCGAAACATGGTGATCGGCGCGTTGCAGGTCCGGCGGCATGCGCTCGGCGTGATATGCCATGGTCATGCGCAGCGCGCTGACGCCGAAGCGGTTCAGCAGCTTCGCCAGACCCACGTGCCCATCCGGACCGGAATTCCACTGCGGTAACACCACTAGCGCGCGCTTCGGCCCCTTTTCCGCGGGAAACCAAAGCGCGCGGGCCACATCGTTTTTCGAGTCGCCCGAACGCACCGGGCTGGTAAAGGTCAGCTGCGATTCTTGTAAGTGGTAATCGCGCACGGGCGCATAAGTATAAAAGCGCTCCGACTCCGCCAGCGCCTGCTCCGCGAACCGCGAAAGGTGGTGCGGGCCGTTGCCGTTCACTTCGGCTGGAATGGCGGGATGGCCGATGGAGCTCAGCCATTCCGCGCCCCACTCGAAAGGACGCACTACGCGATTGGTATCGCGCGTGGCCAGTTTCCGCTCCCAGCGGTCCATCCAGCGGCCATAGATTCCCATGATGTGCTTTGGAAGGACCAGTCTAGCAGATCGATGTGGGGCGGGCCCATGGCCTGCCGCGTCCGAGCCGCTCTTAGCGCTCGGATTCTCGTGGCCGGCCATGTGTCTTGGCCATGGGCCCGCCCCACTGCTAAGCCCTGGCGGATTCCGCTCTGGTTACGGCGTCGGACTTGCGCGGCCGTCCAGCAAGCGCGGGATATACAATTCCCGCGATTGCAGCCCCTGCTATCGGCGCAACCCAGAACAACCACAGTTGCGCAACCGCCCAACCGCCCACGAAAAGCGCCGGACCCGTGCTGCGCGCCGGGTTCACAGAGAGATTCGTCACCGGAATGCCGATCAGGTGGATCAGCGTCAGGCCGAGACCGATAGCGATGGGCGCAAAGCCTTGCGGCGCGCGGTGGTCCGTGGCGCCCAGAATGATGATCAGAAACATGAAGGTCAGAACCACCTCCGCCACCAGGCAGGCTGTCAGCGAATAACCGCCGGGGGAATGCTCGGCATAACCGTTCGAGGCAAATCCCGCGGCCAGATCGAATCCGGGTTTGCCGCTGGCGATCACATATAGGGCGCCGGCGGCGGCGATCGCTCCCGCCAGTTGCGCTGCCACATAAGCCACCAGGTCGGATGCGGGGAAGCGCCCTCCCACCAGCAGGCCGACCGATACGGCCGGGTTCAGATGACAGCCGGATATGTGGCCAATGGCATAAGCCATGGTCAAAACCGTCAGCCCAAAAGCGCAGGCTACTCCCAGAAAACCGATGCCGGTATTGGGGAAGCCGGCAGCCAGCACCGCGGCTCCGCAACCTCCAAAAACCAACCAGAACGTTCCTATAAACTCAGCAATTGCGCGCGTTCCCAAAGACATGATCGTATCCTCCTGGATAGGCGTCGCCTGAACTGAGACAGGCGTCGCCTGAAATTGTATATCAAGGTTTGGGATTGGTCTATCTTCGGGAATGCTGCCAGGATAAAAAAGCCCCGCGCCGGGGATGGTGACCGGAGCGGGGCGGCGGATAGCCCATAAGGAGGCAACGCACCAAAGCGGAAAAGCCTCTAGACCCGCCTCGCTAAATGCAACCGTCGTGCCACAGCCAACTTGCTGAAACCAATCGGCGCTATACATGGCGCGCTACGGATTTCCGTAGATCCGGCCCCGGTCTTCCGGAAATCATAGGGGCTATTCCGGATGTTCGCAAGCGCACGGTACAATCAACTCCTGTGAGTTTCGTCCACTTGAGTGTGTGGCAGGCATCCCGGACTGTCGCCCCAAATGCGCTTAACAGGCCGGTAGGTGACGGGCCAGCGGGCCGGTCTTAGATCGTTCAGTGAGGGGGATCCAGACTATCGCCAAACCGAAGAATCCGCCAGGGAGCGGTAAGGCCATCGCCGGCTTTCTGCTCTCGGGCTTTGAGCTCGCGCTGCTCGGCGCCATCCTGCCTGCCTGGGGCTACCACCGCGACCCTCCGCAATTTATCGCCGTTGGAAACTACTTCCTCAGTCTCGCGATGGGCATCGTTTTCGCCGCCATCGTGTCGCGCCGCATCATGGCCCGCCGCGGTCTCACCTTCCTGCTGGTCTTCGCCTGCTCGCTTTCCTGCGTCGCCCTGACATTTCTCGGGATGGTCTCGCCGCCAACCTCGGAATGGTGGCGCGTCCTGGGACTCTTTGCGCTCGGCGCCGGCGCCGGACTGCTCAATATGGCGCTCTTCCAGGCCATTTCCGGCCGGTATCAAGCCGATGCCGCCGGCACCGTAGGCCGCGGCGGCATCTGGTATGGGCTGGGGTGCCTCGCCGCGACCCTGCTGGTGGCCGGAACCTTTTACGCCTACACTGTGCCCGCCATTTTGAGCCTGATGGCCGTGGCGCCCGCCATATTCGCCTGCATTTATGCCAATAAATCCTACACGGCGGCGCCCGCCGGCGCCCACCCGAACCTGCGGCGGGCTCTCGACGATTTCCGCAGCCCCGGCGCCGTCCTTTTCGCCATGCTGCTGTTCATACAGTTCGGCAACGAGTGGTCCATCGCCGGATGGCTGCCGCTGTTCCTGATTCGCCGCGTCGGCCTCAGCCCCAGCGCCGCCCTGATGCTGCTGGCGCTTTACTGGCTCTTCCTCATGACCGGACGCGTGGGCGCCGTCGCTGTCCTGCCGCAAATCCGCCACGCGTACCTGCTCTTCGGAAGCGGTATCGCCGCCATGTTCGGCTGCTTCGTGCTCTTCTGGACCAATAACTGGTTCGGCGCCGCCACCGGCGTGTTTTTCATCGGGGCCGGATATGCCAGCATTTATCCGCTGGTGGCCGAAGCCATCGGCCGGCGCTTTCCTTATTACCACCCCGGCTTCTTCAACGGCATTTTCTCCTTCGCGCTAGTGGGCGGCCTGCTCGCGCCCGCCACGCTCGGCTATGCCGCCAGCGGCCTTGGCGTGGGCGTGGTGATCGGCATTCCGCTTATCGGCACCATCACCGTGATTGCTCTGCTATTGTTGATCTGGTTGGAGTCGAAAATCACCGGACGATGAAGCGCGCACTTTTTCTTCTGCTGATCGCCGCCGGGGCCGCTGCGCAGCCGCCTTCCGGCACTGCGTCGCAGCCGCTTACAGGCAAAGCTCAGCCGCCTTCACACAAAACCCAGCCGCTCTCCGAGCTTATCGAGCGGCTTTTCGCGCAGTCGCCAGTGACCCGCACGGCCTTCTGGGGAATCCAAGTGACCGAGCTTTCGACGGGCAAAACGCTCTACCAACTCAACGCCAATCGCTTTTTCGTCCCCGCCTCGAATACCAAGCTCTTCAGCACGTCGCTCGCCCTCACCCGGCTGGGCCCAGATTTCACCTTTCAAACACGCGTGCTGGCCGGCGTCGCGCCCGATGCCGATGGCCGCATCGCGGCGGACGTCCGCCTGGTGGGCGGCGGCGACCCCAATCTTTCCGCGCGCGCCATTCCCTACCGCATCGGGCCAACGGCCGGCGACCCGCTGGCCGCCATCGCCAGCCTGGCCGATCAAGTGGCCGCCCGAGGCATCCACCGCATCGATGGCGACATTGTGGGCGACGACTCCTGGTATGTCTGGGAACCCTTCGGCAACGGCTGGTCCATCGACGACCCCACTTACGATTACGGCGCGCCCGTTTCCGCCCTCACCGTCAACGACAATGCTTTCACCCTGAGCATCCGTCCCGGCGCGCAGGATGGCGACCTGGCCGCGCTCGAGCTCAACCCCGCCGTGGAATACTACAGCATCGACAACCGGATCCGCACAGTGGCCGCGAGTGGCGATCAACATGTTGAGCGGCGGATTCACTATTCGCGCGCCGCCGGCAGCATGGCGCTCAAGCTCTGGGGCGCCATCCCTCTGGGCGGCCGCGGCGAGGACCTCACGCTCGGCATCGACGACCCTGCACTTTACGCCGCCATCGCATTTCGACAGGCTCTGGAAGAGCGCGGTATTACGGTTGCGGGCGGCGCGGTTGCCAGCCATCTTTATCCCAACGAAGTGGTCGATCTGAAACAGGGCGCGCCGGCCTCGGCTGTCACCACTGTCGAGCAGGGCTTCGAGTTGGCCGCGCGCACGTCCGCGCCGCTTCTCGAAGACCTGCGCATCACCGCCAAGGTCAGCCAGAACCTGCATGCCGAACTCGATCTGCGCGCCGTGGGCCGCGCCCGCCGCAATATCGGCAGCGTGGAAGCGGGACTCGACGAGTTGAAGGCGTTCCTCACTGAAGCGGGCGTCGAACCGGGCGGCTATAACATCAACGACGGCTCGGGCCTGGCGCGTCTCAACCTGGTGAGCCCGGCGACGGTGGTCAAGCTGCTCAGCTACATGTATGCGTCGCCGGCGCGCGATAACTTCCTTCCGATCTTGCCGGTCGGCGGCCAGGACGGCACGCTAGGCGCGCGCTTCAGCGACCCATCGATCGCCGGCCGCATCCATGCCAAGACGGGATCGCTCTCGCACGTCAGCGCCCTTTCAGGCTATGCACAGCGCCGCCGCGGCGATTGGATCGCATTTTCGATCCTGGTGAATAACTATAACGGGCCGACGGCGGAAGTGCGCGCGGTGATGGACCGGATCTGCGAGCTGATGCTGGAGTAAGTGGCGCGGGCCCATGGCCTGCGCTGTCCCGAGCCGCTCTTAGCGCTCGGCGAGCGGGCGCCAATGCCAATAAGAAAGAAATCCATGACTCTCGACCGTACCGGCGACCTAGGTGAACAACGTCTACCCGTCCACGCCTATATCGACCGCTTGCCTGGCGATCAGCTCACAGCTGTATACAGCCTCCTTGAAGCCATGCTCTCGCCGCTCGACCGCAAGCTGGCGCTAGCTCCCATTGACGATGAACCGGTCACGCCGGAAGACAAGGCCGCTATTCAAGCGGGTGTCGCCTCGCTCGAACGAGGGCTGCTCAAAGCCTTGGCCCGCTTCCTCGAAACCGAAGCCGGCAATGTCAAACAGTGACAGGGTCTCGATCCGCCACATTATCGCCTCCGGAACGGCGATTGGCGCGTAGTCTTTCGCAAAACGAGCGCGGAGACGATTGAGGTCGTCCGCGTTCGTAATCGACGCGAAGCTTACCGGGGGTTGCCCGGCCACGCCGGTAACCCGGATTGGCTGCCCCACAAACACGCTATCCTTGGAACTTCTCATGCAAGTAGTAGTCTCCATGCTCCGCGGCGTCAACGTCGGCGCGCACAATCGGATCAAGATGGAAGCGCTCCGGGCTCTCTATGAGTCAATCGGCCTGCTCAACGTACAAACCTACGTGCAAAGCGGCAACGTGGTCTTCAGAGCCAAAGAGCGCAACCTTGCGGCACTCGCCAAAAGCATCGAAGACGGAATCCAACACGGCTTCGGCTTTCGTCCCGGCGCGGTCCTTCGCAACACCTCCGAGATGCGCACCGCTATCGCGAACAATCCGTTCGCAGCCAGGCAAAATATCGACCCCAGCAAGCTCCTGGTCACGTTCCTTTCCGCCGCTCCGGATGCCGAAGCACGCGGTAACGCGCTTGCGATAAAGACCTTTCCCGAGGAGTTGCGGATCGACGGCCGCGAAGTCTACATCTATTTCCCGAACGGCATGGCGCGTCCCAAAATGTCGTGGCCGCGCATCGAGAAGGCGCTGAAGACCTGGGGGACGGGCAGAAACTGGAACACCGTTACGAAGCTGCTCGAAATCGCCGAGGAACTGGAAGCCGCCCGGTAGTGCTCCGGACGTTATCCAGTTAGTCCCGATTTGACATCCCGCCGGGGACCGCGGTAAAACAATTCATGCCAACCTCATCCCGGCGCGCGTTTCTCGCCGTCGGTTTCGGCGCCGCCGCAGGCGCGCGGTTCGCGCTGGCGGATACCCCGACCGGCCTTCCGGCGTTGACGCTCAAGCAGGCCTCTGAGCGCATCCGGTCTAAGAAGGTCTCTCCGGTAGAACTCACCGAAGCCTGTCTCGACCGCATCAAGACTTATAACCCCAAGATCGACGCTTGGATCACCGTGATACGCGAAGGCGCGTTGGCGCAGGCCAAGGCGCTCGAAAAGGAACAGGCGGCCGGCCACTTGCGCAGCCCTCTGCACGGAATT
>Ga0302326_10032728_pt1 | contig 10350 bp, 13 predicted proteins | sample Palsa_T0_3_FD_202264 | JGI IMG/M metagenome (GOLD analysis project Ga0302326, IMG submission 202264) | Peat permafrost microbial communities from Stordalen Mire near Abisko, Sweden - Palsa_T0_3 | ecosystem: Environmental > Terrestrial > Soil > Palsa > Peat permafrost | place: Sweden: Abisko... | reverse complement strand
TGAACGTCGGTGACCTGCGTCGTGGTCGAGTAGACGCTGATCTCGGTCGAAACGTCGACGACCTGCGTGACGATGGCTGCCCCTTGGCCGATCGGCTCGATGTAGCCGCTGATGTAGTAGTCGGCGTGGAGGACGTGAGCATACTTCTGATAGTCCACGCGCTTGATGCCCGACGGAATCGCGAGCACGGTCACGCCGCCGGTTTGCGAGATGACCTGCGAATAGATCTGCGCGATCGAGGTACCGTAGCGCGAATCGAGATCGGTAGGCGCTTCGAAGGGGTAGACGACGATGACGGGCTGGTTTGTGGCCAGCGGCGTTGCCGGTGCGGAGAGAACCGCGTTGGGCGTGGGGGTGGCGAGCGGCTTGGGTGTCGCTGCAAGCAGCAGCGCACCAGCAAACAACACGACAACAGCGAGGTGACGACGCAACGGCACTTCCTTTGCTAGGTCGACGAATCTACTTGGTTAACGAACGTGCGAAGCACGTCGTTCACATCACCTGGGCGTTCCACCATTGCGAGATGCCCGGCTCGGGGCACTATTCGCGCCGAAGCGCCCGGTACCCGGTCGGCCAGGGACTCGGCAAATTTGGGCGGGGTGAGCACGTCGCGCTCGCCGGTCACGGCGAGCAGCGGAAGGGTGACCTCTCCAAGCCGGCCGATCCGATCGAAGGCGTCACACGCGCGAAAATCGCGCAGGGTCTGTGCCTGACCGACCGCAAGCATCATGCGGGTTGATGCGGCGAGTTGGTCCGGCGAGGGCTCGGCATAGAAATGACGCGGCAATTCGCGCGCAGCGGCTTCGAAGTCTTGTTCCATCTGTTCGAACAGCGCCGGTGCGACGCGCAGTCGCGCACCGGACGAAAGCATCACGACCGCTCGAAGCCGCGGCTCACGACGCAGCGCAAGTTCCAGCGCTATCGCACCGCCCATCGAGTGTCCGCATACGATGACGTCGTCGAGCTTGAGCTCGGCGAGCTGCGCGCTCACTGCATCGGCGAAGGCTTCGATGCTCGCGGGTTCGCCGGGCGTCGTGTGTCCCGGAAGCGTCAGTGCGATCGAATGGTCGAAGGCGGCGGTTTGCGCGGCAAAGATCTCACCCGTGCAACCGGCACCGTGTACGAAGACGACGATCATGCAGCGTCGACGCGCGCGAGTTCTTGCGGGTCATCCGCATGCCATGCCGCCGAGAATTCCGCTCCGAAGAAGAAGACCGAGCCGATCACGTAAAACCAGAGCAGCAGCGCGAGCGGCACGGAAAGCGCACCGTAAATCTTCGTGAAATTCACGTGCAGCGTGTATTGCGTGAACGCGAACTGCACGATGGGCCACAGGAGCGCGACGAGAATCGCGCCGGGCAAGGAGAACGACCACGAGATGCGCCGGTTGGGCAAGAAGCGATACAGCACCATCGTTACGACAAAAACCAGCGCGATCGAGATTGCATACGCGCCTTTGTGCGAAAGGTACGGGCGATCCGGAACTTGCGCAAGGACCAAGACGATCGCAATAACGATCGGGAGTGCCATCGCGACCATCATGATCAACGCCATCACCGGCAACATGATCATCGAGAGCGCGAGGTTGTTTACGAATGGGCGCATCTGCGGAACCCCGAGCGCGCGATCGAGTGCAAACGCCAGGCCCATGAAGAGATTCTTGCTCGACCACACGAGGAAGATCAACGCAATGATGCTGGAGATACCGCTGCCATAGATATATGTTGCCAAGTTGGCGGCGACGAACTGGTGCAGCGTCGGACTAAAGATTCCCAGAAAATTGAGCACGCGCTCCTGGGCAGACGGAAAAATGTACGATGCGAGGGCGAGAATCAGGACGATCAGCGGAAACAGCGCGAAGATAGCGTTGAACGCGACGGCTTGCGCCAAGAAGGCGCAACCATCTTTGGAAAATCGGAGGCTAGCCTCGCGCAGGCTGGAGATGAGTCGTCCCATCGGATGCGGTATATCGCTATGCCGTGATGTTATTCCCACCGGCGGCTGCGGTAACCGTCGCCATCGATGGCCGCCCGGTGCGGGCGTACCACGCGCCCTACCTGTCCGGTGGGCACGTGTACGCGCCCTTAGAACCCTTCGTGACGCGCATCGCCTATCAGCTCTGGTACGAGGGCGATACGCTGGTCATTGCACGCGGCGGCCGACAGGTCCGCGTTCGTTTGAATCCGCGCGACCCGCGTGCGCTCGATGACGTGTACGTACCGATTGCAAGCGTGCTCCGCGCGCTCGGCGCGCGCGTCGAATACGGACGGCGGCACTTGGAGGTCTACGCGCAGTATCTGCCGCTCTCAAGCCCAACGCCGTTCAACGCCGCGCTCCCGTCGGTATCGCCCCAGGCCATTTTCACGCCTGTTCCGTCGCCGACGCCGCGACCGGTATGGACCGGTACACCGCTCCCGCGCCGCACGCCCGTGCCGGTGGCCGCACCGACGCCGCGTTAACGCGCTGCAAGCGCGCCGAGGTCGCGATCGCCGAGTTTGCGAGCGATTCGCTCGCGCATCGCGGTTTCGACGGCGTCGACCACCGGAAGCGCTGCGCCTTTGGCCGCGGCTTGCATCAAGCGCGCGTCCTTGTCCGCCATCTCGAGCGTCCACGTCGGAGAGTACTCGCCTTGCGCCATGCGCTTCCCGCGTCCGGTGATCTGCCCTTCGAGGCTATAAAACGAAAAGAGCTCGTAGGCTTGTTCGGGCGTGAGCCCTTGCGCTTGCGCGATCGTATAAACATCGGCAAGTCCGCCGACGACGGCAAGGATCATCGCGTTGCCCATCAATTTGTAGATTGCGGCGAGATCGACGCGTTCGCCCAGATATTGCACCTTGCCGGTCATGGTTGCCAAGTGCTCCCGCAAAGTGTCGAAAGTATTCTGCGGACCCGACGCGAGCATCACGCCCTGCGCCGACTCGGCCTGCGGAGGTCCCATAAAGACCGGCGCGTGCAAGAAGGCGTATCCGCTGTTATGCAAGCGCGCGGCGCGCGGGGCGACGCTCTGGACATCGACCGTGGTGTGATCGACGATCGGAACGCTCGTCGCAATTCCCGGGAGCGCCGCAGCCAAAGTGGCGTCGACGGCGACTTCGTCGCGTACGCAGAGGTGCACGATGTCGGCGCCGAGCGCAGCTTGCGCGGCATCTTGGAATGCATGCGCGCCGACTTCTTCGAGGGCCTTGGCTCTCTCGAACGTTCGATTCCAAACGTTGACGTCGTAGCCTTGTCGGCGAAGCGATTTGACAAACCCAGAACCGAGCATGCCGGCCCCATAAAAGGCAATCGTCTTAAAGTTCATCGCGGATTAGTTGGATTGTTGTGGAGCCGGACGGCGCGCAAGCATGTTGAGTCCCGCGAGCACCAGCGCGGCGATCATCAGAATCGTCGCCCATTGTGGCGACGAGAGCAGGGTGAAGCCCAGAACGCTATCGAGCGAATACGCGCCGTATCCGACGTAGGCGAGCGCGACTGCCGACGCGATGTACACCGCGTTGAGTTCCCAGCCACCGTTGGTGATAAAGAACCCCTTGCTGATATGCACGGCGAAGATCGCTACCAGCATCACCATGACGATGACTGCGGGCCCAAGCGCCCCGCCGAGACCCAGCACCATGAGGATCCCGCCTCCGGCCTCGCCCAGTCCGGCGAAGAACGCGAAAAGCCGCCCGGGTCGAAATCCGATCCCCTCGAAGAAGCCGCCGGTGCCCGCCAGGCCGTACCCGCCGAACCATCCGAAGAGCTTCTGGACGCCGTGGGCCGCCATGGCTAAACCCACGACGAGGCGAACGAAGAGCAAAGCTGCATCCATGGTCGTAGACCTCCGCCCTTATATTGTCTTAGTAACATACTTATGGTAAGTTTATAGAAACGATATCACGAGGAAACGATCGATGTCAACGCACGCAGCACCGCAAGAATCGCATTCGGAGAGCACACCAAGCGCCCTCTGCCCGCGCTTTCATCGCGCCGTCGAATTGATCGGACGGCGCTGGACCGGCGCGATCATTCGCGTGCTGCTCGGTGGACCGCGGCGCTTCAACGAATTGCTCGCTGCCGTCCCTGGCATTTCCGATCGTTTGTTGACCGAGCGACTGCGTGAGCTCGAACACGAAGAGTTGATTATCCGGCGTGTCGAGCCCGGATCTCCGGTAAAGGTGATCTATGAAGTGACCTGCGCGGGCGCCGAACTGCAAGAGTCACTCGATGCATTAGGCCGCTGGGCCGAACGCTGGCTGGGTCTTCACGCCTGACTTCAGTGCGTTAGTGAGCTCACGAGGACGAACGTAATTCCCTGCGCTTGCAACTGCGGAATCATCGCGCGCACCGCTTCGAGCGTGGTAGCCCGCGGATGGCCAATGGCAATCGCGCTGCCGGTGCGCAGCGCAATCGCCGCAGCCTCGCGCAGTTGCCCTTCCGTATAGTTGACGTCCTCCCGATTATCCAGAAACACGTCGCGCGAGGCTGTCGGTATTCCGGCGGCCGTGGCTTCTTGCGCGCCCACCGACGCCGCGTTCGTGCGTGAGTCGATGAAGAAGAGCCCGCCGTGCTGCGAGAGTACCTGCATCACGTCGCGCATTACGCGCGGATCGGCGCTGGCTTTACTGCCTTCGTGATTGTTGACGCCTCGCGCGAGCGGCACTTGCGCAAGATCGTCTTGAACCTGCGCGACGATTTGCGCGTCGGTCATCGACGTCTTTACTTCGCCGGGCCCTGGATACACGCCGGAGATCGTCTCCATCGGGAGATGCAACATCACGCCTTTTCCGGCGGTCTGGGCTTCTTGCGCGATCTGCGTTCCCGCGTGCACGTGCGGGAGGACGGAGAGGGTCAACGGGATGGGCAGGGCGATGTAGCCGCGCTCGATGTCGACCCATTGGCCGCAGTCATCGACGATCAGCGCGATTTTCGGACCGCGAGGGTTCGGCGTTAGCGTCGGCGTTGCGCTCGCTGCCGGTGACGGCGAGGGCGATGACGACGCACTCGGCGCAGCGCCCGCGGGCGTTTGCGTCGAGGCGGTTTGCGCAGCCGATGGCTGCGACGGTGCGGTCGCTACGTTGCGCGGGATTGGCCGAAGCAGGTACCAACCGGCCGCGCAGGCGATGATAAAGAGCACAAGGAGCGCGGGCCAGCCGCCCGAAGGGCGGCGCCGAGAACGGCGTTTCGACACGAGGTTCGCAGGTTCTCACGCTCTTCGCGATTGCCCTACGTCTTTGGAGGTTTAGCTATGAGTGAACGAACTCGTTCCGCTTCACTTCTTGCTCCGGCGTTGATCGCCGGAATCATCGGTGGCATCATCGTCGACGCGTTCCTTTCACTCACGCATCACATCTCGCCGATCACCTTGTGGACCGGCATGGCGGCCGCCGCTGTCGGTCCGGGGAGCCCGTGGTGGATCGGTTTGCTCGTGCACGCCGTCATTTCGCTCGTATGGGCGGTGCTCTACGCGTATATCGTGAGTGCAATTGGCCAGCTGCGGAATTGGCTCGTTAGCGGACTCGTGTGGGGCGTCATCGTGACCGCGGTTATGGCGTTCATCGTTTCCACCAAGACCGGCTCGTCCTGGAGCAGTAATTTCAAGGAGGATTTGCTCGGCACCGCCGTGTTCTACGCGCTGCCCATGGCATTCTATCTCGCTCGCGCGACGCGCCGCGCGTAATTGCTGCTCGATATTCGCGTCGTCGCAATTGCGGCGAATCTTCCCGGACCGCTCGCGGCTGCGAGGCTTCGTGCACTAGGCGCAAGCGTAGTCAAGATCGAGCCACTTCGTGGCGATCCGCTGGCCGAAGCGGCGCCGGCATGGTACAAGGAGATCGTCGCCGGGATGGAGATCCTGCAGTTCGACTTGCGCGCTCCCGAGGCCAAGGCGCTCGTCGCGGAGCGATTGCGCGTAGCGGATCTGTTGCTCACCGCGATGCGGCCGCAATCGCTTGCCGATGTCGAACTCGATTGGACGACCCTTGCGGCGCGCTATCCTCGCCTGTGCAGCGTTGCGCTCATTGGAGAAGCGCCGCCCGACGACGATCGCCCGGGACATGATTTAACCTATCAGGCTCGCGCCGGCATGATCGCGCCGCCGGCACTGCCGCGCGTGCTCGTGGGTGACATGGCGGCTGCGGAGCGCGTCGCAAGCGTGGCGCTCGCACTTCTGTTGCAGCGCGAGCGAACGGGGAAGGCTGGTTTTGCCAGCGTGGCGATTACCGACGTCGCCCGCGACTTCGCCGACCCCTATGTGCACGGGCTCACGCGAGAAGACGGCGTGCTCGGCGGCGGGTTGCCGGTCTACAATATCTATCCGGCGCGCGAAGGCTATGTCGCTATCGCCGCGCTAGAACCGCACTTCGCGCAACATCTGCAAGCGATGTTGGGGATCGAGCGCCTCGACGCCGCGGCCCTCAGTGCGGCATTCGCTGTGCGCTCCGCGCAGGAGTGGGAAGAACTCGCGCAGCACCACGACGTGCCGCTCGCGGCAGTTCGCTAAAACCGCAAAAGAAGAAGGAGACAAACGCACGTGGATATCGCCGAAAAAGCCGTTCTCGTAACCGGTGGAAGCTCGGGCTTGGGCGCCGCTTGCGTGCGCGAATTTGCCGCTGCAGGCGCGAATGTAGTCATCGCCGACATCGGCGAGCATGGCGCACAGCTCGCGAGCGAGCTCGGAACGCGCGTGCGCTTCGCTAAGACCGATGTGACCGATGAGGTTCAGGTAAGCGCTGCGATCGCGCTCGCAGCAGCGCAGTTCGGTGCATTGCATGGAGTCATCAACTGCGCCGGCATCGCGACCGCCGAACGTGCGGTGGGCAAAGAGGGGCCGCAGCCGCTCGCGCATTTTGCTAAGGTGATCTCTGTCAACTTGATTGGCACGTTCAATGTGATTCGTTTGGCCGCCGCGCAGATGATGACGCAGCCGGTCGATCCGGGCGCTGACCGCGGCGCGATCGTCTGTACCGCGTCGGTCGCAGCGTTTGATGGGCAGATTGGTCAAGTCGCCTATTCGGCCTCAAAGGGCGGCATCGTCGGCCTCACCTTGCCGCTCGCGCGCGAATTTGCGCAGGCGCAGATTCGCCTGTGCAGCATCGCGCCGGGCATCTTCGACACGCCGATGCTTGCGGGGCTTCCCGAAGCCGCGCGTGAATCGCTTGGGAAACAAACCCCGTTTCCCGCGCGCCTGGGTCAGCCGCGAGAGTACGCGGCGTTGGCTCGGCACATTTTCGAGAATCAGATGCTCAACGGTGAAGTGATTCGTCTCGACGGCGCCATCCGCTTAGCACCGAGGTAAACCCGCTCGTCTAGTTCTTGGCGACGACGCGCATCGGCGCGGCGCTTTCGTTGACGAGCGCCGGATACTTTTGGCGCAATGCGCGCAGCTTCGGCAGATCGTTGTACACGATGTACGGATTGTCGGGATTGTGCACCAGATAATCCTGATGGTAGGCTTCGGCGGGATAGAATCCGTTCAGCGGGGCGACCTTGGTCACAATCGGGTCGGCGTAGACTTTACCCTTGGTGAGTGACGCAATATATGCGTTTGCCTGGTCACGCTGCTGCGCATCCGTGTAGTAAATCTCGGATCGGTATTGTGTGCCGTCGTCGGGCCCTTGGCGATTGAGCTCGGTCGGATCGTGCGCGACCAAAAAATAGACGCCGAGCAGTTGCTCGAACGAAATCTTCGAAGGGTCGTAGGTGACGTCGACCGATTCCGCATGCCCGGTGGTGCCGGTCGAGACCATCTCGTAGTGTGCCGTATCAGCGGCTCCGCCCGAGAAGCCTGCGACAACGTGCGTGACGCCGCGAACCGATTCAAAAACGGCTTGCATGCCCCAAAAGCAGCCGCCGGCGAACACGACGTGCTGCTCGGTCGCTGCGGGTGCGGGCCCGATGCCGGCGGTAAGGAACGTCCCCGCGAGGGCCAACGTTGTCAAGATTATTGCGCGCAAATGGTTCATGCTCATAGAACGCTTCGACCCGCTTGGCGGATCACTTCCCAGGAATCCCAAAGAACGTAAACGATACCATGACCAGGATGAAACGGTTGCCTTGGGCCCTACTCCTCGCGCTTTTAACGCTAGCGGTTGCCGGCATTGCCGGACCCGCGGGCGGGCCTGCGGTTGCGGCGGCGCCGACGCCCTTGCCTTCGCCCGATGATTTGCTGGCGGACATCCGCAATCAATTCCGCACGCATCGGCCCCCGCCGCCGTTCGAGACCTACACGATCGTTCGCAAGCAGTCGACGAATTACGGCTATCCTGACTACGTGAACAGTTATACCGACCACGTTTGGTATCGCTCGTCGGATCATGCCGCACTGCGCCGAAGAATCAGCGATCTTGGCGATGTCGGTCCGATGACGTTCGATCGACCGATCTTCAACGCCGCGACCGATCCGGGTCCGCCGACGGCCGACGTGTTCGAGCCGGCTCCACTGCATACGTATCCGCCCAGCTTCGTGCCGACTCCCGAGGCGTCGCTCCCGCCGGTAATCGTCACGGTACGCGTGCACGCTGAATTCGACTACCGCGTCACCAACGTCGCGCACGAGGGCGATGAACTGCACCTCACGCTCGTTCCACGCCGCGAACCCGAACGCAATCGTTTGCGTGACCTGTGGGTCGACGCCAAGACCCTCGAACTGCGTAAGCTGGTCGCAACCGACAAGCTTTTCGTGCCGGGCCACGACCCCTATCCGGTGCTCTTTACGGTCGAGTTTTCGATGTACGAGGGTATTCCGGTGATCACGCACATCCATGGCGTAGTCTACGGCAGCTACGACGGTGACGGGAAGACGGTCGACTACGATTTCAAGGAATTGGTATTCCCCGCATCGCTACCGGACTGGTACTTTAACGCGCGAGATTACGCGCAGCACCTGAGCGAAGCACCTGACCCGCCCGATCCGCACTAGCAAAAGGAAACGAGTTCTTTCGCGATTTGCGCAGCCAGTCGCGCGTTTGCGCGGACGAGTGCAATATTCGCTTCGAGGCTACGGCCCTGAGTTAAGGCAAAGACGCGGCCAAGCAGCCACGGCGTAACCCCCTTCCCCCCTATATGCTCATCATGCGCCTCGGCAACTGCGCGTTCGATGATTGTTGTCAATTCGTTGTGGGGGATCTCGGACTCGGTGTCGATCGGATTTGCCACCAGCATCCCATTTTCGATTTCAAGCTCCCGCGCGCAGCGAAAGATGGCGGCGACGTGCGCCGGATCGTCACAGCGCAGCGGCGCGGGAAGGCCACTCTGCCGGCTCCAGAACGCCGGAAACTCGTCGCTTTGGTAGACGACAGTGCAGACGCCGAGCGTTTCGAGGACTTCCAGCGTTTTGGGAATGTCGAGGATCGCTTTGGCTCCCGCGCAGACGACCAGGACCGGCGTGCGCGCAAGTTCGGTCAAGTCAGCGGAGATGTCCATGGTATCGGCGACAGCGCGATGCACGCCGCCGATACCGCCGGTCGCGAAGACGGCTATGCCGGCGCGGTGCGCGCAAAACATGGTAGCGGCGACCGTCGTTGCGCCATCGCGACCGCTGGCGACCGCGTACGCAAGGTCGGCGCGGCTGAGCTTGAGCATGTGGTCCGCGGTTGCCACACGCTCGAGTTGGGCGGGGTCTAATCCAACACAGATCTGTCCATCGAGGACCGCGATCGTCGCCGGTATCGCACCTGCGGCGCGTACGTCGCTTTCGACCGCAAGCGCGGTTTCAAGATTGCGCGGATACGGCATGCCGTGCGCAAGGATCGTTGACTCGAGCGCGACGACCGGCGTGCGCCGGTCCAGAGCTGCGCGGACCGCTGCGCTAACTTGGATGGCGTTCATCCAGGGCTCGAAGCGCGTCTTCGAGGACCGTCCGTGCTGCTTGCGGGTCGGTAACCGCGTGAACGTCGAGATAAAATTCTATTCCGCCGCCGTGTTCGCTGAAGACTGTCGGGCTCTCGGGGCCGTCGATGTATCCGTCGATCTTGTAGGGCACGACGTCGCGAGAAATTCCCTTCACTCGAATCGGCTCGAGGGCATGGGCGTGTACGGTTCCGCGCACGAGGGCGTAAGTTTCGTAGCTGACGACGATCGTGCCGGGTTCGGCGATTGACTCGAGGCGCGCGGCTAAGTTCGCCTCGGCGCCGATGATCGTGTAGTCCATGCGTTGGGCCGATCCAAAATTCCCGACATTGCAGTAGCCGGTGTTAATGCCCATGCGTACCTGGAATGGATGTTCGATGCCTTGCGCGCGCCAGCGAGCGTTGAGTTCGACCAAGCGCGCTTGCATTGCAAGTGCCATAAAGACGCACGCGATCGCATCTTCCGATTCGCCGCTAGTTTCGGGGTCGCCGAAAAAGACCAGGATTGCGTCCCCTACGAATT
>Ga0302326_10032726_pt1 | contig 10350 bp, 7 predicted proteins | sample Palsa_T0_3_FD_202264 | JGI IMG/M metagenome (GOLD analysis project Ga0302326, IMG submission 202264) | Peat permafrost microbial communities from Stordalen Mire near Abisko, Sweden - Palsa_T0_3 | ecosystem: Environmental > Terrestrial > Soil > Palsa > Peat permafrost | place: Sweden: Abisko... | reverse complement strand
CCGTCACCACCCGGCGGGCTGCAGCCCCCCTTGTTTACACGGGCCTCCTGGGACGGGCGGCCGCCGCCCGGCTTAACGGCTTGATGGTGATAGTCACCGTCCCGGTCGCCGTGTTGCCCTGGGAGTCCTCCACCTCCATGGGGAAGCTGAAGGTGCCGGCCTGGGTCGGCGTTCCCGTCAGGACGTTGTTGTAGCCCGGGCCGTGGTACCGAGGGTGAGGCCGGGCGGGAGCTCGTTGACCCGCTACGTCGCCTCGACCATCGGCAGCAGCATCACGGCCATCCCGGACGCGGTCACCAGGACATTGCCGGCCAAGCCCGGTAGCGGGGTCCTGACCAGCGGCGGAGCGCTCGACGGCCCGCTCGGCCTGACCCTCGCCCCGGGCGGCGACCTGATCGCCGCCGGTAAGGGCCGGCTACTCGGCGCGCAGGGCGACGGCGGGGGGTGTCCGGGCTGCGATCAGCGCCGGTGCCACGGCGAGCAGGTTGCCGGCGGCCAGCAGGGCGACGAAGCCCAGGGCCACCGGCAGCACCGGCACGACGCTGACTGGCACGAACCCCACCACGCCGCCGAAGGTCGCCCACGCCCACCGGCCCGCGGCTACCCCGGCCGGCACCCCGATGGCGGCGGCGATCACCAGGATGATGCTGACCTGCCAGGCGACGATCGCCCGGAGCTGGCCCCGCCGCAGGCCCAGGGCCTTGAGCACGGCCAGCTGCCTGCGGCGCTGCCGTACCGAGGCCAGCAGCGTCAGCGCGAGGGCCAGCACCGCCGCGGCAGCCAGACCGATCGCTAGCGCCAGCGGCTGGCTGCCCATCTGGGCTGCGTTCAGGATGGCCGCACCGCGCTGGGGGCCGAGCGGGTAAGTGCTGCCCGGTGAGCCATCCGGGTCGGCCGAGGTGATCCGGCTGACCAGCCGCCGGGCATCGGCCGAGGTGCCGGGAGCCATGTCGATGGCCACCGCAGACGGGAAGGCCGGGAAGGCCGCGGCAGCCTGCTGGCTCGGAACGCCGGCGCTGATGTCCTGGATGGCCAGCAGCGTGCTTTCGGGCAGCAGGGCGCCGCGGCCCAGCGACACGTGATCGGCGAAGATCAGCCCGAACGAGGGCAGCGTCACCGTGCCAACGATCGTGAGGGTGCGCGCCGTCTTCCCGGTGCCCACCCTGACCTGGCCGCCCACCTGCTTGCCAAGCTGGCGCAGGGTGCTGGTGCCCAGCTCGATCTGGCCGGGCCCGGCGACCGGGCGGCCGCTGGTCGTCGGGGGCCCGACCGAGCCGACCTCGCGCTGCAGGCCCATGACCGGGACCTCCCGCCCGTCGATGAGGACCTGGCTGAAGCTGAACTGCGACCATCCGGTGACGCCTGGCTGATGATCGACCAGCTGGTCCATGACCGCCGGCTTCCAGTTGCCGTAACCGCCCTCGCCCTGGATCAGCAGGTCCCAGTTCCAGCCGTACCGGGCCGGGTGGCTGACCAGGCCGTTCAGGCTGGCGCCGAACACCGCGGCCACGACCACGGCGGTCACCGCCACGGCCGACCCGGCCAGCGAAGCACGGACTGCCGCGGGCCGCGGCCCCGATCCGCGCTCGAGCGCGTGGCGTGCCCCGATCACTGACGCGACCGGCAGGCCGACCGCGGCGGCCGCGGCGGCGATCACCGACGGCCGGGCCGCAGGCGTCCGCCCAGCCGGGCGGACCGCCCGCCAGGCCAGCACCGCGAGCACGCCGAGCAGGACGAGGGCCAGGACCGCGCCGCCGCCGGCCAGCACGAGCGGGTCGGCCTCGAAGCCCCGGGCCGGGTCGAACCGGCGCACCGGCCCGACCGGAGCCAGCGGCGACACTGCGTAAGCGCCGACGACAGCCAGCACGACCCCGGCCACGACCGCGATGCCGCCCTCCAGGCCGGCGGCCAGCGCAGCCTGGCCGCGGGCGGCACCCACCGCCCGCAGGACGGAGATCTCCCCGGCTGAGCGCGACAGCAGCTGCGCCAGGCCCTGACCGACGAGCACCAGCATGGCCAGCGCGGCCAGGGCCCCGAACACCGCGAGCGCCACCGCCTGCGGCCTGATCGCCTGCTGGACCTCGTTGTGCACAATGTCCATGCGGCGGATGCTGAACTGCAGCTGGGAGTTGTGCAGGGCCGGGCCGAGGCTCAGCTCCAGGCTGTCGATCTCGGACTGCAGGGCCGGGATCCCGGCGGCTCCCGCGGTAAGCCGCAGCCCGACCCAGGCATACTGAAACTGGCCGCGCAGATACCTCGCCGTGGCGGCCGGGGGCAGTACCGCCGCGTTCGGGACGTCGTCGAACTGGTCGGTCAGCACGGGCGGGATCACCACGATCCCGGTCACGACGAACGTGGACCGCCCGGCCGGGTACGGCGTGCCCGACGGCAGCCTGGTCCCGTAGAACTGCCAGGTCACCCTCCCGCCCACGCCGACACCGAAATCCCGGGCCGCGGCCGGCGTGAGCGCGATCTCGCTCCTCGAGCCCAGCCGGGGAAGCCGGCCCGCCAGGACGGTCATCCGGTCCTGGCGGAAAAACTCGCCGTCGAAGCTGCCCGCCAGGCCACTGGCGTTAAACGAATCGTCCACCCGCCCGTGAACGACCGGATACGCGGCCAGGCCCACCCACGCGGCGCTTTCCCGCACCCCCGGCAGGGCGGCGATCCTGCGAATCGGCGGCAGGGACGGGCCCGGAATGTCGACGAAGACATCGCTGGCGTTGATCGACGCCAGGTATCGGCCGTAGGCCGACGCCGTGCGACGGGCGCCGGCCAGCGCGCCGAGCGCCACCGTGCCCAGCAGCCCGCCGATCAGCGCCACCGTCAGGACAGCCCGCCAGGAACGGCCGCGGGTCGCCCGCCACCAGTACCACGCCGCGGCCACCAGACATCAGCCCCGCGGGCCGCGGACCCGGCTAATCTTCATGGTCGCCATTGTGCGCTGGATGCCGCCCGCTGGCAGGAGAGGCTGCACCACCGATCAGCGGGCAGTCAGCACCACTCCTGGCCCCGCGCCGGGGCCAGGAGGTCAGGCCCAGCCGGAAACAGGCCGTGCAGGAGTGTCGCCTGCCATGAGCAGCGGAGGCGACTACGGCTCGGACACGGTGACCCCGATCAGGACCGCCACCAACATCGCCGGGCCGCCTCCTCGTCGGCCACATCCACCACGGCGAAGCCGCCGAGGTGCTCCTTGGACTCGATGAACGGACCGTCGGTGAACAGCGGCGTGCCGCTCGCCGCATCGACACTGAACACCGGGGCAGCATCGTCCAGGCCGCCGGTGAAGATGAAGACCCCGGCAGCTTTCATCTCTGCCACCAGCGCCCTGACAGCTCTGGACTTCTCGCGTAGCTCCTCGGCCGTGTGGTCGGGCACCCACTCGTCGTTGAAGGCGATGAGGTACTCGGTCATGTCTCCTCCTTGCCGGGGTGGCCCACTGCGGACACCCTCCGCCTTCTCCACGAATGGGCGGCGCCCCGATCCGACATTGGTTGTTCGTGCTCACTCGTATCGGAGCGCCCGTGGGAACCATCTCTGGTGCCGAGCGTCGGACGATCGCGGGTCGGGCTGAGGTGCTGCTGGCAAGCCGCATCGTTGTCCGGCACCATGGGGCAGATGACGGACCGCGTGATGGTCGCCAGGTGGCTGGCGGACTACGAGGCGGCGTGGCGTGCGCCCGGCACCGATGGCCTTGCGGAGATCTTCACCGACGACGCCGCCTACCTTCACTCCCCCTACGAGGAACCTGTCGTGGGCCTGGACGCGATCAGGCGGATGTGGGACGAGGACAGGGACGGCCCGGGCGAGGTATTCACCCTCGCCACCGGCATTCTCGCTGTCGACGGCCCCACCGCGGTCGTGCGGGCGGAGGTCCGCTACGGGGATCCGGTGCGCCAGGAGTACCGCGACCTGTGGGTGATCTGGCTGCGTGACGACGGACGCTGCAGCTGGTTCGAGGAATGGCCCTACTGGCCTGGACGGCCCTACTCCGCCCGCGACGACCACTGAGCACCCTTTTCTGCTCATGCACGATACGCGGGTGATTTTCATAAGGATCTTGGCAGGCTGACAGGCCCGTCCTTATGGAGATGGAGGGCCCGCATGCCATGCGCAGGGTAGCTTCCTGGAGTCGCTGGGTCAGGCGGGACGTGACAGCGCGCGGGTCAGCGCGGGCGCGACCTCGGCCAGCTTCCTGACTGGCTGGCTGATTCCGCCGCCGAGCCTGGCCAGTGTCGCGGCGGCACGCTCCGACTCCGCAGTGGGCAGCGGGCAGAGCACATCCAGCCGGTCGATGCCCGCCAGCGCGGGCGCCGGATCGCCGCCTGCCGTCCGCAGGCAGTCGGATAGCAGGATGGTCACCCGCTGGCCGGCCGCCGGGCCGGCCAGCTGCCGCGCAGCCGCGCGGAGGCCCCCGGCCAGGTCGGTCATCCCGTGCCCGCGCAATCCGATCAGGTCGCCGACCAGATCCTCGGGGACCCGCCGGGAATCACGCGCCTGCAGCACGGTGGCGTTACTGCCGAACGCGATGACCGCCGGATCGAGCCGCCGGTCCGCCGCGAGCACCACGCCCGCGGCGGCCACGGCCGCGATGGCGACGGCGAGCCCGGACATCGATCCGCTCGTATCGATCAGCAGGCACAGCGACCAGTGGTGCGCGCGCCAGGACCGGATGACCAGCTCCGCATCGGCCGGCGGCCAGGTACCCGACAGGCGGTCGAGCGTGCGATCCAGGTCGAGATCACCTTCGCCGCCGGCGGCTGAGCCCAGCCGGCGGGCACCGCGAGCCGGACGCGCGCCGCCCGCCCCGAGCCGGACGAAGACCCGCGCCGCCAGTTTCCGCGCCGCGGCGCTCAGCTGCCGGTCGGTGGCCATTGCCAGGTCGGCGAGCAGCGTCGCTGCCGCGTCCGGGTCGGCTGCCATCAGCCGGGCGAGCGCGTCGCGGTCCAGCTGGCCCGCCGCCGGCGAGATGTCCTCGAACGAGTCGTGCCGGGCAGCCAGCTCGCCGCGGCCGAAGGTCCGCCGTGAGCTGCCCTGGGCGCGGCCGCGGCGCAGGCTGGAGCGAGAAGCGCTGCGGACCGGGCGGCCCGCAAGGTGGCCCGGCGGCGGGCCTGGGGGATGGCCTGCCGGGTGATCTGACGGCAGGCCGTCAGCTTTTCCCAGGCGGTCACCCTCATCCGCGCCGCCGGGCTCCCCGCCGTCTGCCGCAGCCCCGTCAGCCGCAGCCCCTTCGCCGCCTGGCGCGCCGGGTATCACGGGCTGGTCAGCTGGCCAGGCCAGGCCGATCAGCTCGTCGATGACCGACTCCGGGCTGCGGTCACAGCCGTCGGCAATCCTGATCCGGCCGGACAGCGCGGCGTGGGCAGCGTCTCGTGCGGTGTCACGGACCAGGCCGCGCTCATCGCGCAGCCGCGCCAGGCCGATCAGCAGCAGCACCAGGTCGATCGCGCCGCGCACCGAGGCGCCCATCCGCACGTCCCGGTGATCACGGGTGGCCCGGGTCAGCGCCACCGAGAATTCCACGACCTGGCCGCTCTCGCCGGTCACGGCCGTGGTGATCTGCCGCTCCGCGGCAGCATCCTGGTAGCCGAGCACCACCCGGCAGATCCGGTCGGCGATGGCCTGGCTGACCCGGGCGGTGCCGATCGCGTCGAACGGGTTCATGGCCGCGATCAGCCGGAAGTCGGCGTCGGCAGCCACCATGCCGAGCCGGGGCACCGCAATCTCGCCCTCTGCGAGCACGGTGATCAGGACGTTCAGCGTCTCCTCGGGAATCCTGTTGAACTCCTCGAGGTACAGCAGCGCCCCGCCCCGCATCGCCTGCAGCAGCGGGCCATCGGTGAAGCTGGCCGCCACATACCCCCCGGCCAGGACCTGGGCCGGGTCGTACTGGCCGACGAGCCGGGCAGGCGTCAGTTCGGCGTTGCCCTCGGCGAAGACGACGTCCCTGCCCGCGTGCCGGGCGACATCGCGCAGCAGGGTCGATTTGCCGGTACCCGGAGGTCCCTCGATCACCACATGCCGGCCGGCGGCGAGCGCCACGGTGAGCACCTGGCGCTCCCGCCGCAGGCCGATGACCGGCGGGGACCTGTCTGACGCGGAGCTGTCCGGCGGAGCGCTGTCCGGCGCGGCGGCGCGAGCGGGCAGGTCAGGGACTGGAGTGCAGGATGACACCGCGGATGTTCTTGCCGTCCAGCAGATCCTGATAGCCCTCGTTGACCTGATCGAGGGTGTAGGTGGTGGTGATCAGCTCGTCCAGCTTCAGGTCACCCGACTGGTACAGCTCGACCATCCGGGGGATGTCGTGGAACGGGTCGCCGGAACCGAACAGGCTGCCCTGGATGCGCTTCTCGAACAGGGTCAGGATGGCGCCGGGAAGCTCGATGGTGTTCTTGCCAGGGTCGGACAGCCCCGTCACGACGACCGTGCCGCCCTTGCGGATGGCGTTGAACGCGTTCGTGACGACCTCGGAGGTCACCACGCCCACCGTGACGATTGCCTTGTCGGCGCCGACTCCCCTGGTCAGCTGGCTGATCAGGGCCTGGGCCTGCTCGGGGGTCTCGCAGCTGTGCGTGGCCCCGAACTGCTCGGCCGCCTCCCGCTTGTTGGCCAGCGGGTCGATCGCCACCACGTTGCGGGCGCCCGCCAGCGCCGCACCCTGCACCGCGTTGATGCCGATGCCGCCGATGCCGTAGATCGCGATGGTGTCGCCGGGCTCAGTCGCCGCGGCGTGCACCGCGGAGCCGAATCCGGTGGGAACCCCGCAGCCGATCAGGACGACCTTGTCCAGCGGCAGGTCGTCATCCACCTTGATGGCGGAGTTCTCGGAGATGGTGGCCCGCTCGGAGAACGTGCCGAGCATGCACATGCCGCCAATGTCCGCGCCATCGTGATGAAAACGGTAAGTGCCATCGGGAAGTACGCCGTCCAGGATGGTGGCTCCCATGTCACAGAGGTTCGACTTCCCGGTGGAACACCACCTGCAGTGACCGCAGACCGGCAGGAACGAGCAGATGACGTGATCGCCTGGCTTCAGCCGGGTGACGCCCGGGCCGACTTCCTCGATGATCCCGGCGCCCTCATGGCCGCCGACGATCGGGAAGCGCGGCACGATGTCGCCGTGCCGCAGGTGCTCGTCGGAATGGCACAGGCCCGCGGCCACGTAACGGATCAGCACCTCGCCGGTCTTCGGCGGGTCGAGGTCCAGCTCGGTCACCTCGAAATCCTGACCTACCCCGTGCAGTACGGCGGCCCTGGTCTTCATGCGCCCTCCTGGCTCAGCCGGCGGCCGCGGGTCCGGGGACCTTGATTTCCCCAACGGAGGGGCGCGGGCTCGTGGCCTTCGGCGAGATCGGCACGGCCTCGTAGCCGTGCTTGCCACCATAGATCGGCCGCGGCCCGGCCCGCTAGAGCTGCCCGGAGACCCGTTCCAGGGCGGCGCGGACGTGCTCTCGTTCCGTCATCCGCACGGCCTCGGGCCGGATCCGGAGGACTCCTGCCGCCAGCTCTGCCGCCGCGGCCCGCACCGATGGCGTGCACGCGGCGAGGGCGTGCCAGCCTGCGCGGGCGGCGGCGGGCGTGAGCGCCCGGACCAGGGACGGATAGAAGTGCGCCCGCCCGCCCGCGGGAATCACGGTCCACGAGCCGAGGTCGCCGGCCAGGCCGCTCAGCCACGACTCCTGCTCGCGGGCCTCTGCGCTGTGGTCCCTGCTGAGGAACTCCGCCAGGGCCGCCTCAGTGCCGAGGATGGTTTCCGGCCCCACTTTCATGGCCCGGCCGATGCCTTGCTGCCAGAGGGCCCCGCGGCCGTGGGCCGCCCACACTACGGGATCGGCGTCGGTGTCCTCCTGCAGCCGCCGGATGACGGCAATCAGGTCAGGCCGCCCGAGGACGAGGCCCGATGCCTGAGGCCCGCGGAGGGCCTTCCCGCCGGAGAAGACGACCAGATCCGCGCCCGCCCCGAGGAACTGGGTGAGGTTCCCGGTCGGCGGCAGCTGCGCTGCCGCGTCGACGACAACCGGCACCCCTCGTACACGCGCCATATCGCAGACGCGGCGGAGCGGTATCGCCCCCGGGTCGTCGATGACCGTGTGCAGGACGCAGACGACGCCGGGTGATGCCAGCGCGGCCTCCAATTCCCATTCCTGCGTCTGCCCGAGGCCCGGCCGGGTCGGCAGGCCGCAGCGGTGCAACTGCGCCCCGGTCAGCCGGACGACTCGCTCATAGGCATTCGCCTGGGTCAGCTGGCACACGACGCGGGCGGCGCCCGGCGGCACCGGCAGGGCGTCCGCGCGGGCGGGGTCGTCGCCCGTGATGCAGGCGGCCACTCCGAGCACCAGTCCCGCGGCCGCGCCCGCCGTCACCGCGGCGGCTGGCGCGCCGGCCAGTCGCGCGATCCGCTCTCCGGCGGCCCTGGCCAGCTCGGTCACGTCGTAGCAGCGCATGCTGGCGCGGGCAATAACGCCGGCCACCGCGGGGCTGACCTGCCCGCCGCCGAGGCTGGTGACGAAGCCGGCCGCGTTGATGACCTGCGCCTCTACGTTGAGGACCTGCGCGTCTGCGCTGACGACTTCCGCGTCCGCGTTACCGACGTCCATGGCCGGAGTGCCTGCCTGCCGCGCGGGCCGCTATCCCTACGCCCCGTCGGCCCCGGCCAGCTCCTCGGCGGTGACCGGCCGGGACTGACGCTCGCCGAAGAACGCTGCGTTCCCGCTGAACCGGCTGATCAGGATGAGCAACGCCGATGCCACGATGGCGATGAGGAACGTGACCTTGACGGCCGTGTTGGTCTCGCCCCAGGATTTCCATCCGATCCAGATAAGGACAGCCGCGCCGATCAGCGGGAGCAGCACGCCGGTAACGGCAACGACGGGCTTGGTCCGCGCAACGCCGCGTAGCAGCCAGGCTGATGCGATCCCGGTGAGGGCGTAATAGACCACGAACATCTCACCGAGGCTGGAGGCCAGGTCGGCGATGATCGAGGCCAGGGTTCCGCCGGTCCAGACCTGGACGATGAACATGAGGAACGAGGGCACGCTGAGCACGACGATGGCGAGCCAGGGCATCTCGGTCCGGCTGCTGACCTTCCCGAACGCCCGCCACAGGACGCCGTCCCGGCCCATCGAGTAGCCGACGTTGCCGAACGTGATGATCGTGGTCTCGATGCCGCCGAGGTAGCCGGCCATGATACCGAGCACGAGCAGGTATCCCCAGGGCCGTCCCGCCAGCTGAATGCCCAGGTCGGAGAGCCAGGCGGCGTTGGCGCTCATATGGCCGGGCGAGACTTTCGCGAAGAACAGGGCCGAGAAGAGCAGCGACACGGCAAGGACGGCAATCAGGCTGCCGATTCCCGCCAGTCCCGGATTCCGCCGCGCCCGCCGGGTCTCCTCGTTGACCACCACGGCCGTTTCCCAACCTGAGTACCAGAAGACCGAGATCAGCAGCCCGGAGATCAGGCCCGTTGACCCTCCGGCAGCCGACAGGCTGAACCAGGACACAGACGGGACGGCGGTGCCGCGGACGCCGGTGGCGTGCCCGTGCAGGCCGTCGTGCAGCGCCCAGATGGCGAAGACCAGCAGGACGAGCATCTCGAACGTGGTCAGGACCCACTGGAATCGCGCAGCCAGCCTGATGCCGGAAACCACCGCAACCGTGATGAGGATCAGGAAGATCGTGCCCACGATGGTGACCAGCCACTTGTTCGTGGACGCGCTGCTGGAGAACACCGTCAGGAAGTTCGAGGCCGCGGGGATGATGGCGAAGGAGTTGGACACGACGAAGGCGATGATGATCAGGATCCCGATGAAACCGCCGATGACCGGGTGCAGCACCCGGCCGATCCACGCGTAGGAGATCCCCACGTCAGCGCGCCACTGATTCAGGTGGAAGAAGCTGCACGCGATGAACACCAGGGGCACGAAGCCGAGCAGAAGCGCCAGCAGGGCGCCGTGACCGGATGCGGCGGCCAGGCCGCCGAGGACGCCGGCGATGCTCACGCCCGGCGCGGCGCTCGCGAACCCCAGGACCATGCCGTCCCAGAGGCCCAGCACATTCGCGGCGAGCCTGCCGCGCTGTGCGGCCGGTGCGGTCTCCTCACGTGCAGTCCCGGGCATGACCGGCCCTCCCTCACCAAGCGTCCGTGTTGGGGAAGATCGTAAAGTCCCATTTTCCCGGCTGTCAATAGACATCTGTTGTCGGACAACTGCTGGCTAACGTCAACCTTTGCCAGGCGGGTGGAGCTACCCCCTGGCCGCGAAGCGCACGACAGCCTCGGCGGCCCCGGCCAGGGCCGACTGGCCGGCCAGTGCCGCGCTGACCACGCGCATCGACGCGCCCGTCTGCGCGATGCACCGG
>Ga0302326_10032725_pt1 | contig 10350 bp, 7 predicted proteins | sample Palsa_T0_3_FD_202264 | JGI IMG/M metagenome (GOLD analysis project Ga0302326, IMG submission 202264) | Peat permafrost microbial communities from Stordalen Mire near Abisko, Sweden - Palsa_T0_3 | ecosystem: Environmental > Terrestrial > Soil > Palsa > Peat permafrost | place: Sweden: Abisko... | reverse complement strand
CCCGGTCGCGATCGCCGTCTCCTGCTCGGCCGACCGGCAGGCGGTCGCCAAGATCACCGCCGACGGGGTCTTCCTCGAGGCGCTGGAGACCGACCCGGCGCAGTACCTGCCGGACCCGGCGTCGGTCGCCGCGGACGCCACCGAGGTCGTGTCGGTCGACCTCAGCCGGCCGATGGCGGAGATTCGCGCCGAGCTCGCCCGGTACCCGGTCAAGACGCGGCTTTCGCTGACCGGGACCATGGTGGTCGCGCGCGATATCGCTCACGCGAAGATCGCCGAGCGGCTCGACGCGGGCGAGCCGATGCCGTCGTACCTCCGCGACCACCCGGTTTACTACGCCGGCCCGGCCAAGACCCCGGCCGGGTACGCTTCGGGCGCGTTCGGACCGACGACGGCCGGCCGGATGGACTCCTACGTGGAGCGGTTCCAGGCCGCCGGCGGCTCGCTGGTCATGCTCGCGAAGGGCAACCGATCTACAGCTGTAACCGAGGCGTGCAAGCGCCACGGGGGGTTCTACCTCGGCTCGATCGGCGGCGCGGCGGCGCGACTCGCGCAGGACTGCATCACCAAGGTTGAGGTGCTCGAATACCCCGAGCTGGGGATGGAGGCGGTGTGGAAGATCGAGGTCAAGGACTTCCCCGCCTTCATCATCGTCGATGACAAGGGGAACGATTTCTTCGCCGAAGCGGCCGGTCCGCTGCTGTCCATCGGCAGCCACCCCTAATCGCTGATATCGTCCGGTCTATGCCCCCTATGACAGGGCGGGTCATCGCCGGGCGTTACAACCTCCAGCACCCCATCGGCCGTGGTGCCATGGGTGTCGTTTGGCGTGCTCGCGACCAGATCCTCGACCGCGATGTCGCCGTCAAGGAGGTCGTGATCTCCTCCTCGCTCGGCGAGGAGGAGCGGCGGAACGCCTATCAGCGAACACTGCGCGAGGCGCGGACCGCGGCGAGGTTGTCTCATCGCGGCCTTGTCGCCGTCTATGACGTGGCCGAGGAGGACGGCAGGCCCTGGATCGTGATGGAGCTTGTGCCGTCGCGCTCCCTCGACCAGGTGCTGACCGTAGAAGGGCGTCTGCCGTCGCTGCGGGTCGCCCGGATCGGCCAGCAACTGCTGTCCGCGCTCGCCGCCGCGCATATCGCCGGGGTCCTGCACCGGGATGTGAAGCCGAGCAACGTGCTGATCGCCACCGACCGGACCGGCACCGGCTGGGAGGAGCGCGCGGTGCTGACCGACTTCGGCATCGCTCAGTTCGAGGGCGATCCCCGGCTGACCCAGACCGGGATGGTGATGGGCTCCCCCGGTTTCACCGCGCCCGAGCGGATCCGCGGCGGCGACGCCACGCCCGCGTCCGACCTCTGGTCGCTCGGGGCGACGCTGTTCGCGGCGGTCGAGGGGCGCGGCCCGTACGAGCAGCGCGGCGGCGCCATCACCACCATGTCCGCCATCATCAACGAGGACGCGCCGGTGGCGGCGCACGCCGGGCGACTGGCCCCCGTCATCGGGGCGCTGATGCGCCGGGACCCGTCGACCCGGCCGACCGCGTCGGCCGCGGCGCGGATGTTCGCCTACGTGCTGCCGTTGCTCTCCGCCGCCGAACCGGAACCGCCCGCCGCCCCGCACCCGCCCACGGTGCAGTCGCAGGCACTGCCCGCGGCCGGCCCGCCCGAACGGGTGAAGCCGGCCGCCGCCGCGTCCCGGTCCTCGAGCCCGGCCCGGCCGGACTCGGCTCGCGAGCTTCCGGCGGCGGCCGCGCCGGCCGCGATCGCCGCGCCCACGCCCGCCATCGCGGCGACGACACCGGAAGACCGGGCGCCGGCCGTGGCCCGGCGGCCCGCCCGGCAGCCGGCCGAGGCCGAGGTGCCGACGACGTCTGCACCGAAGCCGGCCGCCGAAGCGCCGACGCCGGCCAAGGCGGCACCGGAGGCTGACGCGAAGCCGGAACCGGTGTCGGCCCCGGCGGCCGGACCGAGCCCGAAGGCTCAGCCGCGGGAGGCGAAAAGGCCGACCGCCGGCGCATCAGAGACGGTCTCCGAGCCAACGGCGAAGGCCGCCGAGGCGAAGGCCGCCGGCCCGGAAGCGGTCGCTGCGGAAGCGAGCGGTGACGCCGCCGAGGAGCCGACGCCGTCGGCCGACGCGGAGACAAGTGCCTCGGCGAAGACGGGCGCACCAGCGGAAGCGGGCGCGAGCGCGGCGGCTGGCGCACCAGCGGAAGCGGGCGCGAGCGCGGCGGCTGAGGCCGATGCTGATGCTGATGGCGGTGATGACCTGGCCGCGGACGTGGCGGTCGAGGCTGCCGACGAGCCGGCGCCTGCCAATGAGCCCGTGTCCGCTGACGAGCCTGTGTCCGCTGACGAGCCCGTGTCCGCTGACGAGCCTGTGTCCGCCGTCGATGCGGTATCCGCGGTCGAGGCGCCGCAGGCGCCCGCCGACGTCCAGGACGCTGACAGGCCGGCCGCGGATGCCACCGTGATCGCGGCCGAACGGGTGACGGCGAGCGCGGCTCAGGGCGGCGCCGACGGCTCGGTGGCCGATCCCGGCCCGACCGCATTGCGGCAGCAGCCGAAGCCGAAGCCGGCCCCGACGTTCACCGCCGCCAAGCCCGGGGAGCGGCCGGCCGCACCGACGTTCTCGGCCGCCCGGCCGGATCAGCCCGGCACTGCCCAGCGCCCGCCGCAGGCGGGCCGCGGGACCGGGCAGCCCTCGGTCGCGGCGTCGGGCGTGCCCTCGTACTGGCCCGTCCCGCTCGGAGCGGGGTCGGCGGGCGCGACCCCGCAGTACGGCTCTCACCCGGGTAGCGCGACGGCCGCGCCCGGCGCCGGCAGCCAGTACGCGGGACCATCCAAGCCGTACGCGGACCTGGCCGCGCAGTACCCGCCGGCGCCAGTTGCCAGCGCCGGGCAGCGCCGCCGAGGATCACGGTGGTGGATCGTCGTGGTGATCTGCGCCGTGCTGGTCGCCGCGGCGATCGGCGCCGGCGCGGCTCTCGCCCTGCACCACGGCAACGGTGGCGCCGGCGCCCCCGGGACAACGGCGGTGGTCCAAGGCGGCCCCAAGACGCCGTTCGGATCGGTTAACGCGCTCAACGAGCGATCGATCTCCGTCCCGGCGGACTGGCAGCCTAAGACGGTGCCCGCGTCGCAGTACAACACAACGGCCGGCTTCACGATCGACGTGCCGCCGGGGTGGACCGAGAAGCCGAAGGGGCTCGCGACCTACTTCTACGGTCCCGACAACATGGTGCTCGACGTCGACCTCAGCCCGCACACGTACCCCGACAACATGGTCCAAGAGGCCGAGCACCTCCAGCAGCAGCAGGCCGTGCTCGGAGACGCGTTCCCCGGCTACCAGCGTCTGCAGCTTCAGGCGGTGCCGATCCGCGGCGCCGATGGCGCATTCTGGCAGTTCACCTGGTCATTGAAGAACGTCAAGATGCGTACCGATGACATCTTGTTCGTGCTGCCGACCTCGGCCGGCAAGCAGTCCTACGCGATCTACATCAGGGCGCCGGACAACGGCTGGAACAGCACCTACCTGCCGATGTTCGAGAAGATCCTGCCGACCTTCGAGCCCGTCACCACGACGTAGCGCCGGGCGAGCCCTAACGGCCCTGGACGTAGGTAAGGCCCAGGTCCGCCACAAGAGCGCGAGCCGGAACCGGACACCGCACCCTGCCGCCGGCCAATCACATCTGGTCAGATCTCCGTCCCCGATTTGCGGCGGCCGGTTACATTGAATAACCGGCTATTCCGCAATTCACGGACGGCATTCCGTCGAATAAATCGAATTGCGCAATGGCCCGCGAGAGCGGAATTAGTAGTAACCGTCCGCCTCTTCGTGCGCCCACGCGCCGCAGGGCGTGCCGTAGACCGACTTGATGTAACCGAGGCCCCAGATGATCTGCGTCGTCGGGTCGGTCTGCCAGTCGGCGCCGGCGCTCGCCATCTTGTCGCCGGGCAGCGACTGCGGGATCCCGTAGGCGCCGGACGGGTTCTCGGCGTAGACGTTCCAGCCGCTCTCCTGCTGCCACAGGTCGTACAGGCACGGCCACTGTTCGGACTTGTCGAACCCCTCGTCGACGAGCTCGTCCTCGCCGATCACCTCGGCTGAGCTCGGGTCGGCGGGCGGCGGCGACCCGGTGATGCCGGTACCGGTCTGGATGCCGGATCCGGCTGAGCTCTGGTTGGCGGCCGCCTTTTGCGCGGCCAGGATCTGGGTCGGGTCCGCCTGCGCGGGCTTGGCGGCCACGGTCAGCGTCTCGGCGGCGTCGTTCATCGCGATGATCGTCGCCCGCTCGTTCTCGAGCGCGTTGACCTGGCTGCTGTGCCCGAGCGAGTCGATGGACTGGAAGAGCCCGCTTGCGCCGCTGCCGCTCTTGTTCATCATCTTCGCCCCGACGAGGACCCCGACGACGAGCAGCACCGCCATCACCAGCGCAGGGACGACGACGCCGGTCCGGTGGAACAGGCCCCGCTTCTTCTTCCGCGCGCTCCGTGGCCCGACCGGGCTGACGGGGCTGGCGACGGGGGTCTCCGAGTCGCTCTCCGGTGCCGAAGTCGAAGTCGTGGCATCGAGCATCGCCGTCCGATGTCGTGACAAAGCAGTCCCTTCCGGTGCATGTCGTGCATATACCGCACCCATCTACCGCTGCCGAACCACGATGCCAGAAGGAGACATCGGCCGCCTGCGACTTCACCAAGAAAGGCCGCGCGGTTGTCTTACCATTCCGTGACGCGAATCACGGGACAATAACACGGACCGTGATCGGCGGCATGACAGGGACCGCAAACTACGAGATGATCGGCGCCATGAACGACGTTGCGACCCCCCTGGCCGCCCCCTTGGCAGCCGATCCCTTTGCCCGGGCAGCGGCCAGCGCCGCCACCCTGAAGCGCCTCACCGGAGCCGACAGCTTCGACGCGGTCGTGGTGCTGGGCTCCGGCTGGCTGGCCGCGGCCGACGCGATCGGGACGCCGGAAGCAGAAATTTCCATTGCGGACCTGGGCGGATTTGAGCAACCGACAGTAAAGGGTCACACACCGTCCGTTCGATATATAAGAAAGGGCCAGCTCCGCGTCCTGCTGTACCTCGGCCGAATTCATCTTTACGAAGGACATCACCCGCATGCCGTGGTGCACGGGGTGCGCACCGCCATCGCGGCCGGCTGCCGGACGGTCGTGCTCACCAACGCGGCAGGCGCCATCAACGCCGACTACGCGGTCGGGCAGCCGGTGCTGATCAGCGACCACATCAACCTAACCGGCCGCTCCCCGTTGGCCGGGCCGCTGCCGGAGGACGTGCCCTCCCGGTTCACCGACCTTACGCAGACGTACTCGGGCCGCCTGCGCGAGCTCGCCAGGCAGCTGGACCCGACGCTGGCGGAGGGCGTCTACGCCGCCGTTCCCGGGCCCCATTTCGAGACTCCGGCCGAGATCAGGATGCTGCGCACGGCGGGCGCCGACCTCGTCGGCATGTCGACCGCGCTGGAGGCCATCGCCGCGCGCCATCTGGGCGCCGAGGTGCTCGGCGTCTCGATCGCCAGCAACCCGGCGGCCGGGCTGTCGCCCGAGCCGATCAATCACCAGGACGTGCTCGCCGCCACCCAGGGATCCGCCGCCCGCGTCGGCGACCTGCTGTCGGCGCTGCTCCCCCGCGTGTAGCCCGGGCCCGATCGCGGCCGCGCTGTCCCCGGCCGGGCCCGACGTCCTAAACTGCGGGGATGACCGTCACCTTGACCGAGGCCGAGCGCGCCTACCTGCAGAGCCAGCCGCTGGCACGACTGGCCACGGTGGACGGCGGCGGCGCCCCGCAGAACAATCCGGTCGGCGCTTTCCTCGATGAGGAGACCGGCGACATCGTCATCGGCGGCCACGCCATGGGCGCCACCCGCAAGTTCCGCAACGTCCAGGGCAACGGCCAGGTCGCGCTGGTCATCGACGACCTCGTCTCGAGCGACCCGTGGACGGTGCGCGGGCTGGAGATCCGGGGCACCGCGGTGGCGCTTGAAGACGTCGACCCGCCGGTGCCGTTCATGAGCCGCGAGGTCATCCGGATCACGCCCACCTGGGTCACCAGCTGGGGCGTCGACCCCGAGGCCCCGGGCCGGTACAGCCGCCGCGCCTGAGGTGAGCACGCCGCCATCGCCACCCGGAGCGAAGCCGACGGCCGGATCAGCCGTCCGGATCGGCGCGCTCATCCCGCTCACCCGGCCCGGCTGGGTCGAGGCCGGCCGGCACCTGCTGGCCGGGCTCGAGCTCGCCGTGGGCGACGTCAACGACGCCGGCGGGATCGGCGGCAGGCCAGTTGAGCTGGTGGTGGCCGACACCGCCGCTGATCCGCGGCGGGCTGCGGCGGCGGTCGATGAACTGGCCGGCCTGGGCGTGGCCGCCCTGGCCGGGGAGTATCACAGCGTCGTGGCTCGCGCCGCCGCCGCCAGAGCCGACGCCATCGGCCTGCCGTTCCTGTGCTCGTCGGCGGTGCTTGACGCGCTCACCGAACAACCAACGGAATGGGTCGCGCGCCTCGCCCCGGCGCAGTCCCACGGCTGGCAGATCTACGCGGACTTCCTGCTCCGGACGGGGCACCGGCACATCGCGGTGGCAGCCGAGCCGAGTGTCTACTGGGCATCCGGGGCCCGCATTCTGCGGGACTACCTTGCTCCCCGCGGCGGCACCGTCGTCGAACTCGACCTGCGCGCGCTCGCCCCCGCCGCCGTGTGCGACGAACTGGCCGGCGGCCGCGCCACCGCCCTGCTGCTGCTGGCCGGGTCCCCGGAGCCGGCCGTGTCGATGGTCCGGTCCGTCCGCCGGGACCAGCGCCTGGCCGAGGTGATGATCGGCGCTCCGGCCGGGCAGCCGGAGTTCGCCGAATGGGCGACGCTGCTCGGCGGCGACGGCGCCGCGATCCCGTTCCTGCGCTATCTGCCCGAGCGCCTCGGCCCGCTCGGCGCGCGAGTCGAGACGGCCCTGCGCGAGCGGCTGGCAGAAGCACCGTCATTCGTCGCCTTCGAGGGCTACGACACGGTCGCCGTCCTGGCCGATGTGCTCCGCTCCGCCGGCCCGGACCGAGCCCGCATCGCCGGGTCCTGGCCGTCCGTCGCGGTCGAGGGCACCCGCGGGCGGATCCGGTTCTCCCGCGCGCCCGGCATCAGCGTCTGGCAATGGGCCTGGGCGCCGGTCCAGGTCGTTGATCGAGATCCGGCCGAACCCGATCGCTTCCGGATCCTGCACACCGGCTGACGCCGCCGCTTCTCTGTCTGCAATGTCTGGCCGACCGGGGCGCGGCCTAGATGATCTTCATCGAACAGAATGTCGGTACCTCCGTTTAGGGTGGCCTTGAATGTCGCCCGGACATAGAGGAGGAATGGCATGTGCTGGGTATGTGATCACCCGGAGGCCAGCCGGCAGGACTGGATTGACCACCTGCGCGAGACGCTGGCCGAGGAGTGCTGGGTCGTGATCTCGGTGCAGCGCGAGAAGTACCGGCCGCCTTACTCGTACACGGTCGGGCTGACCGACCACGGCAAGCCGGAGATCGTGGTGACCGGCCTCCCCCAGCAGCGGGCGGCCGACGTGCTGAACGGCGTCGCCGCGCACCTCGTGCACGCGGACCCGCCACCGGCGGGCGAGCGGGCCCAGCTGGTCGGCGGACCGCTGGTCGAGATCGTCCGCGTCGCCGAGCCGTCAGCGCACCTGAACGTGGCCGCCGAGCTGTGCGGGCCGCAGCTCACCGCGCTCCAGCTCGTGTACGCCGACGATCGCGGCCACTGGCCGTGGGACCGAGGTTTCCGGGGCGGCCGCGGTGGGCAGCCGGTCCTCGGGGCGCGGGCCGAGAATCGCGTGAGCTAGGCTCCGCACATGGCGCAGGTGCACCGTCTCACCCGGCCGGACGCGCGGCGGATCGCCGTTCGGGCACAGCTTCTAACCGGACAACGGCCCCCCGATCTGCTCACGGTGGTCCGCCAGCTCACGATGCTGCAGCTCGACCCGGTCAGCGCCATCGCCCCAAGCGCGGACCTGGTCGCCTGGTCACGGCTCGGGTCGGCCTACGAGCCCAGGCACCTGCAGGGCGCGGTGGCGGGCCGGGACCTCATCGAGCTGCTGGCCTTCCTGCGCCCGGCCGAGGACCTGGCCCTGTACCGCGGCGAGATGGCCGGGTGGGCCGGCAACGGCGAGGCGAGCGAGTGGAAGGCCTTCCGGCGCGAATGGGTGGCGGCCAACGACCGGTGCCGCCTCGACATCCTCGATCGGCTGCGCAAAGAGGGACCGCTGCCGTCCCGGGAGCTCCCCGACACCTGCGACAAGCCGTGGGAGTCGACCGGGTGGACAAACAACAAGAACGTGACCAGGCTGCTCGATTTCATGGTCGGGCGGGGCGAGGTCGCGGTCGCCGGGCGGAAGGGCCGCGAGCGGCTGTGGAACCTCGCCGAGCGGGTCTACCCCGACCACCCGCTCGTCCCGGCCGCCGAAGCGGAGCGGGAACGGAACCGCCGACGGCTGCGCGCCCTCGGCATCGCCCGGGTGACCGGGCCGGTGCAGTCCTTCGAGCCGTCAGTCGTGGGCGCGGCCGGCGAGCCCGCGGTGGTCGAGGGCGTCCGCGGCGAGTGGCAGGTCGACCCGGCCTATCTCGACGGCCCGGCCGGCCTGGCCGAGCCGTTCGAGCCCCGGGCGGCGCTGCTGTCGCCGTTCGACCGCCTCGTGCACGACCGGGTCCGCGCGGCCGACCTGTTCGAGTTCGAGTACCAGCTCGAGATGTACAAGCCGGTCGCGAGCCGCCGCTGGGGGTACTACGCGCTGCCGATCCTGTACGGCGACGAGCTGGTCGGCAAGCTGGACGCCGCCGCCGACCGCAAGGCCGGCGTGTTCACGGTCAACGCCGTCCACGAGGACGTTCCCTTCACGGCGGAGATGGCGGAGGCGATCAACGCGGAGATCGCCGGCCTGGCCGCCTGGCTCAACCTCGACCTCGTCCACCGCGGCTAGCCCGCAGCGAGCCCGCAGCTAGAACCCGTCAGAACCCGATCGTGAGCGATCCGGTCGTCAGCGCGCCCGCGGTCGTCAGCGGCTGGTCCGTGGTGACGTCGGTCATCGTGACCGGCACGGCCGCGGTCAGCTTGTTGGCGATGGACAGCAGGACCGCGGTGACCGTCGACGGGGTGAAGCAGACCGGGAGGACGCCGAACAGGTTGCCGCAGAGCTTGGTCGCGTAGAGCGTCATGCCGCCGCTGAACCCGAGCGTCGGGCTGCTGGTGTCGGTGGTCAGCCCGCCGTCGGTCACCGAGACGGTGACGTCGCCCGACAAGTCGGCCGAGCTGGCGGTGAACTCCATCATCTCCTCGGTCGTCCCGCCGGAGGCGGGCATGCTCACATTGCCCTGGTACTGGAAATCGGTCAGGGTGACCGACCCGGCGGTGAGCACCGAGGAGGCGGCGGCGGCGGTGACGGCCGACGGCGCGGCGGCGTCCTTCTGGGCGGCCTTCTTGGCCTTGGCCCCGGCCGATCCGGCGGCGCCGGTCGACGTGCCGCTCGGGGACGGCGAGGCGCTCGCTGACGTTGAGGGCGTCGGCGTCGCCGAGGGGGCGGCGGTTCCCGACTGGCCGGCCGAGGGCGTCGGCGACGGGCTGGCCGGGGCGGACGGCGCGGACGAGGACGACGGCGTCGGACTCGATGCGGAGGCCGAGGGGGTCGGGGTCGAGCTCGGGCTCGGGGACGCCGATGGCAGGCAGATGATGCCGAGGATGCAGGTCCCGCCGGATTGCGGCGTCGACGCCGCCTTGGCCACTCCGCCGGTGCCGAGCATTCCGGCCACCAGGAGCGCCGGCAGGGCGGCGACCGCGAGCGTCCGGCGCCCGGTCGCGTCGGCCACGCGCAGGCCGCCGCCATCCGATCCCGGGGTGGCCTCGTCCGCGATCGTGGCGGTCCCTTCCCATTCTGCCCGCGGCTCGGTGATCAGATCGAGGCCGGCCGACGGCTGCACGTCCCGGTCGTCCCGGTCGTCCCGGCTGTCCCGGTCGTCCGGCACGTTGTCGCCGACCCGCCGGGCGGGCGCCGCGTCAACCGAGTCGGGGTCGGCCGGAACCCAGGCGAACGCGAGCGCCCCGCCGATGATCGCCAGCAGCATGCCGAGGACGAACCCGCCGAGGTTGGACGCGGGGAACGAGATGATGCCGAGCACGATCCCGGCGATGCCGTAGAACACCCGGTGGGTCGGGTTGACCCACAGCACGATGCCCGCCGCGATCAGCAGGATGCCGATCAGCACGCCGAACACGCCGCCGATGCCGATGTAGATCACCAGCTTGACCTGGCCCTTGACGAGCACGCCGGTCAGCGGCAGCGCCAGCAGCTC
>Ga0302326_10032724_pt1 | contig 10350 bp, 13 predicted proteins | sample Palsa_T0_3_FD_202264 | JGI IMG/M metagenome (GOLD analysis project Ga0302326, IMG submission 202264) | Peat permafrost microbial communities from Stordalen Mire near Abisko, Sweden - Palsa_T0_3 | ecosystem: Environmental > Terrestrial > Soil > Palsa > Peat permafrost | place: Sweden: Abisko... | reverse complement strand
AAGCAAAGAAAAAGTTAACCGCGAAGACGCGAAGAAGTCAAAAAGGGGACATTCATAATATAATATTATGAATGTCCCCTTTTTACTTTTTCGCGCTCTTCGCGCCTTCGCGGTTATCCTTCTCTTTTGCGTTTTGGCCGCGGCCCTACTCCCGCCCCGCCTGCGCTGCCCACTCCTCAAATTTCCTCAGCATCTCCCCCGTCACCGACCTGGGTGTATCATGAATCGCATCCTGAAATATCGTCGCGGTGATCTGCCCCTCCACGCCCGACGCAACGCTGCTGAGAAACGGCACCGTCGCCGCGCGATCGCATAGATATTTAATATCCGCCCCGCTGTACCCATTCAGCACCGACGCGAGTTGATTCAGATCGACATCCGCCGCCAGCGGACGATGCCCCAGATAAATCTCCAGCATTTTCTTTCTCGCTTCCTCATCGGGCAGCGGGATATACACCTTCTCGTCGAACCGCCCCGGCCGCAGCACGGCCGGATCAAGCTGCCACGGCACATTGGTCGCCCCCATGAACAAAATCGGCTGGCCGCTTTTTTTGTCGAACCCCTCCATTCCCTGCAGAATCTGCGGCACCACCCGCTGCATCACGCTCGACCCCTCATCCCGCCGGGCCGGAACCAGCGATTCGATCTCGTCGATGAAAATAATGCTCCGTTTTTCCGCTGCTGCCGCGTCGAACAGCTTCTTGATGTTCTGCTCGGCTTCGCCCACCCATTTGCTGAGCACATCCGCCGGCGAAATGCGGAAAAACGCCGCGTCGATCTCCCCGGCCGTCGCCTTGGCGAGCATCGTCTTCCCCGTGCCCGGCGGCCCATACAGCAGCACACCACCCCCGGGCCGGATGCCAAAGCGCTCGGCCAAATCCGCATGCTCAAACGGATAAATCATCTTCAGACGAATGTCCTGCTTCACGTCCTCCAGGCCAGCAACATCATCAAATTGAATCGACGGCCGCTCCTTCACGAGCCACTGACTGGCCGATGTCCTCGCCTCTGCATCCGCCGCCGATTCCCGCGCCGGCGCCACCCCCTGCCGGCGGTTCTCCGTCTTCGCCTTCTCGCAATCCCGAGCCAGCTCGAGCAGTTTCGCCGCCGTATCCCGCCGCGCCTGGATCAGCTCCTCCCCCTGCGCCTGCCGGCTCAATTCCAGCATCGCCCGCGCCGCCTCGAGCAGATAAACCCGCGCCGAATCCCACTGCCCCGCACGCCGCGCGTCCAGGCCCTTCTGCTTCTGACGTTCAAAGGTGTCCCACGAAATGGCCATGACGCGAAATTCTAGATGGATTCGTCTCGCCCTCAAAATTCCCGTAAAAAAAATCGCAGCGGAGCCTTGACGCGCATCGAAGCGACGTGTACTTTACCGTATAGAGTTAACTTCCCACGAGGCGTTCAATGGAACTTGAAAACGCGCTGGATCAAATCGCTGAGATTCATCGGCAAATGTCGCTGACGCGGATTTTTCGGGGGTATCGGGCCTCCACCACTTTTTGTACTGCCATGATTGCGCTGGCGGCCGGCGTTGTTCAGGGTATTTGGTTGCCGAACGCCGCGCACGAGCCGAAACAATTTGTCGATCTTTGGGTTGCAGTGGCCTTTATCTGTCTTGCCGTGGTCGGCTCGCAGATGGTTCGACGATTTCGCCGAACCGATTCTCCCGTGCAACGGCAACTGACAATGCACGCCATGCAACAGTTTCTGCCCTGCATTGTGATCGGCGGCATGGTGACTTTCCTTCTCAGGAATTTCGCCCATCAAACCATCTGGCTGTTGCCGGGGCTCTGGTCGATATTTTTTGGATTGGGGATTTTCGCTTCGCGTCAACTGCTGCCGCAATCAATTATATTTGTCGGCGCGTTTTATCTGTTGTGGGGTCTTATCTGCATGGGCGGATGCGGGGCAATCAGCTCCCTATCGCCCTGGGTTGTCGCGTTTCCGTTTGCCGTTGGCCAATCTGCGGCGGCGCTGATCCTGCATTGGTCGCTGGAGCGTAGCCATGAGTCGTAATGAACCATTGAGCAAGCGCGCATCGGGGCGCTTCGCATACGAGGGATTGGAACGAATCTTTCACGAGAAATCGCGATTGAGCATTCTCTCCTCCCTGGCCGCCCATCCGACCGGGCTTTTGTTCACCGAATTGAAAACGCTTTGTTCCCTGACCGACGGCAATCTGAGCCGGCAAATCCAGGCGCTTCAGGAAAATGGCCTGGTGGAAATATGGAAGGGATTTCGCAACAACCGCCCGCAAACGCTTTGCCGATTGAGCGGGGCCGGGCGCGCGCGATTCCTCGAATATATTCAGGTGCTGCAAGCGGTGGTTTCAGATGCCGGCGCCACCGGTCGCACCACCGCGCGGAACCCTGCTTTCCCACATCCCGACACTGTTTCCGCATAAGTCGTTTTCCAAAATGCCGGAGCATTCGACATGTGTTTATGCTTTACATTGCAAAGTTATTTGCGAAGGTAAGCTAAATCACCTCTCTGGAGGATTTCTGAATGTGGCAATGGATTCTAACGCTCGACCGGATTCTTCGCGGTCAGACGACGCAGATCAGCGCGCTCCGCGAAGATAAGTTCGACATCCCGATCTACGGCATGGCCGTGATCATCCAAACGCTCGGCGCCATTTACGGCCTGTGCATGGGTCTCTTCTCCATCTCGCCGGGCGGCAGTGGTCATGCGATGCAGATAATCGCATCCATGCTGAAAGTGCCCGCGCTTTTCGTGTGCACCCTGATCGTGACATTTCCCTCGCTATACGTTTTCAACGCACTGGTGGGATCACGCCTGCTGATCCTTTCAGTGCTCCGCCTGCTCCTGGCGTCGCTTGCTGTCATCCTTGCCGTGCTGGCTTCGATCGGACCCATCGTCGGCTTCTTCTCATTCACCACCACGAGCTACGAGTTCATGATCCTGCTCAACGTGTTTGTCTTCACCGTCGCGGGACTTCTCGGATTGGCGTTTCTTCTGCAAACGCTCCATCGGATGACAATCCTCAGGAGTGAAGCATCGGCGACATCCATGACCCAACCTTCGCCGCCGGAACCTGAAATGGGCCCGCTTGAGCATCCCAGAGAGCATGTCCTGGCCCGGCACGTCAAAACTGTTTTCCGAATCTGGGTGATAGTGTTCGGTCTGGTCGGATGTCAGATGGCGTGGGTACTGCGCCCTTTTATCGGACATCCCAATCAGCCATTCACCTGGTTTCGACACCCCGATTCAAATTTCTTCCAGGCGGTCGCCAAGGCGGCGATCAAGTTGTTCTCTTGAGGCAACCCATGGCCCGCGGCATTGCTCTCAGGCGGTCGCTCCTCTGGCCCATTGACGATGTGCTCCGCGGCGGCACGTCCGCAATCGCGCGCGAGTCATCGCTTAACGTCTGGCGAATGGGCGGCATCCTACTTGCCTGTGGCTCATTCCATGGAGCTATTCTGGGCTCTTTCATCGGACACGGCTCGCCGCGACTGGCGCAAATCATTTATTCAGCGGCAAAGATCCCGCTGTTGCTGCTGGTCACCTCCGCCCTGACGCTGCCGAGTTTTTTCGTCGTCAATAACCTGCTGGGACTGCGAGCCGATTTCATCGCATCGCTGCGCGCACTGGCGGCTTCGCAGGCGGCGCTCACCATTACGCTCGCTTCGCTGGCCCCGGTGACATTGCTCTGGTATCTGTCGGACCCCGATTATTCAGATGCGATTCTGTTCAACGCAGGGAGCTTCGTGATCGCCACAGCCGCAGCGCAATTCGCGCTGCGCCGCGAGTATCGACCGCTCATTCAGCAAAATGCCCGCCATAGATTGATGCTTCGGGTTTGGCTGGCCGTCTACGCCTTCGTAGGCATTCAAATGGGCTGGGTGTTGCGCCCGTTCATTGGCGATCCCGATATGCCGGTTTCGTTCTTCCGTCCCAATGCGTTCACAAACGCCTATTTGTTTTTGATGCATCTCATTCTGGGCAAATTATGAAATGCGAGAGTGCGCAAGCGCTTGAACTGAAATCGAAATCAATTCGCGCTGGCGGATTCCGATGCGCTGCGCTGCTGATCGATCATAGGCTTCAGCACCTCCGCCACGAACGGCTCGGCCATCCAGTCGTAATGCCCGCCATCATTGTCCAGAGATTTCCAGCCCGGTTGATACGGATGCTGAATCACTTCCGATTTCTCGGCTGCATCAAGCGATGCCAGCGTGAAACCCTTTCTCCCCGCGCCGCTGCAGTGGCGGCGGTCGTAGTTTCCGAAAATCGTCGGCCCGATCCCCTGCCAGAAAAAATCGCCCGGACTGAAAAATACGTGCAGCACCGTCGCGTGACGAAGCATCGGCCCCAGATCAAATCCCGGCGACAGCGCTGGGGCCAGAAAAATAATTGGCCCGACGCGCATATCCCCCGGCAATCGTGCCACCGCCCCCGCCGCCACGCCCGCGCCGGCGCTGTGTGCGATCAGCGCCACCCGCGCGTTCGGATGCGCTTCCCGCCACTGGACGATCTCATCGGCCAGTCGCCGCTCGGCATGTTCATGCCACGCATGCGACGAGATCGAGATGAAAAAAACCGGGAAGCTCGATCCCCAGTCGGAAACGCGCAGGCAATCACGGCTGCCATGCTGCCGCAGAGAATCAACAATCTGCCCATACACCGCCCCGTCGCCGCCGATGCCGGGGACGACGATCACCATATTGGCCTGCCGCACAGCGACGGTTTCCGTCGCGCATCCGGTTAAAATGATGGTCGCGATCGTCAAAAGAATTCTGAGGCTTCCGCCGGCGTTCATGCTGGTCTGTTTCTACCACGAACGAATCAGAATGAGTAAACTGCATTTTGGCGAGAATTTTTTTGGGAGATTTAAGATGAGTGAAGCGCCCGCGGCCGCCCCGGTCCAACCCGCTGCCCGCCCGATCACCCGGCAATTCGTCAACTTCGTCTGCTACAAGCTCGACCCGGCCTTTCGCCGACTGCCCGATCTTGAAAAAGAGCACGCCCGCGCCGAGTTCGCCGCCCTCTTCTCCCGCAAATCAGGCGAACTCCTCTGCCTCTCCTACAGCACGGTGGGTCTGCGCCCCGATGTCGATTTCGTCCTCTGGCGAATCTCCGCAAACTCCGACGATTTCCAGGCCCAAACCCAGCAGATCAATCACACCCGCCTCGGCGGGTTCCTCACCACGCCGCACTCGTTCGTCTCCATGACTAAGCGCAGCATGTACATCGACAAGGTTGATCCCTTTCACACGGCCGAAAGCCGCACCCACATCATTCCCGGCAAGCGCAAATTTCTCTTTATTTACCCCTTCGTTAAAACCCGCGCGTGGTATCTCCTTCCCCTGGAAGAGCGGCAAAAGCTGATGGACGCCCACATCCGCGTCGGCAACAAATATCCCAGCGTGAAGCTGAACACCACCTACAGTTTCGGCCTGGACGATCAGGATTTCGTCGTCGCCTTCGAAACCGATGAGCCGAAGGATTTCCTCGATCTGGTGATGGAACTCCGCGAAACCGAAAGCAGCAAATATACCCAGCGCGACACTCCAATCTTCACCTGCGTGCAAATGCCGATGGAAAAAATCCTGGAGCAATTGTTCTGATCACCATCCCCCTCGCTCGGTACTCACAACACTCTAGTTCCGTCATTTCAAACGAATTGAAGCGCCGAGCACGCCGAGTTCGCCGAGGACGCCGAGAATTGCAAATCCTTCTCGGCGTCCTCGGCGAACTCGGCGTGCTCGGCGCTTATATTAAACTTAGCCCCCAAATTTGCCGCCGCTGACCGCATCGCTATACTCACCCGCCTATGACGCCGGTGCTGTTGGGCTGCATCGCCGGGTTCGCGCTGTGGTTTTTGCTGTTCTGCGTGTTCGCCGGGCTTTTTACCGTTGCGCAGAACGAGCGCGCCGTGATAACCACCTTTGGCCGCGCCCAGCGCGTCGGAGTGGCCACGACTCTCGACAGCCCCATCGCCGCTTCCCTCAACGCCGACGAACGCGAACGATACAAATATCCCCAGGTGCGCGTCGTCCACCCCGGCGGCCCCTATTTCAAATGGCCCTGGCAGCGCGTCTACAAGACCTCCATCGCCACCCAGACCATCAACATGGCCTACGACCCCGAATCCCCGCAGGCCAACGACGGCGGCACTGTCCTCGAAGCCGTCACCAAGGACCAGCTCAACACCGGCCTCAAGGGCCAGCTCCGCTACCGAGTCTGCGAAAACAATCTCTACGCCTATCTCTTCGGCGTCGGCCGCCCCATCGTCCATGTCATGGGATATTTCGTCTCCGTCCTGCGCGAACGCATCGCCAATTTCGAGGCCCCGCCCCCCAAAACGGTCGAGGGCAACGGCAAGCCCGAACTGGCCACCGCCACCATGGGCATCTCCATCAACGACCTCCGCAAAAATCTCAGCGATATCAACGATCACATGGCCCGCGAATGCGCTTCCTCCGAAGCTCGGTACGGCATCACCCTCGACGCTTCCCTCATCACCGGGATCGATCCCCCCGCCGATGTCGAATCCGCCCTCGCCGCCATCAACACCGCATACAACCAGGTCTCTTCCGACATCAGCCTCGCCCAGGCGTCGGCCGATCAGAAGATCGTCCAGTCCCGCCGCGCCGTCGAGATCGAAACCCTCAAGGCCCAGGCCGAGGTTGAACCGCTGATGGCCATGGCCTCGCAACTCGGCGAGCTGCAAAAAAGTGGTGACGAGGTCCTGTCCATCTATCTCCGCAACGTGCGGCTTAAGCTCTTCAGCCAGTGTTCGCGCATGATCATGATGGTGAACCGTGACTGATCTTTCCCGCCTCCTGATCTCCGCCGGCATCGCGTTTGTCGGTTTGTCCGCCGGGATTCCCATCCTGCTTGCCATCTTCCGGCTGCTTGGCTTTTACGTCGTCGTCAGCGAGCGGGAATGCAAAGTCTACGTCCTGTTCGGCAAAGTTGTGGGACACCTCGACGATCCCGGTCTGCATTTCCTCTGGGCCAAGCTCGGGCCCAAGGCGCTGATCGTCAACCTGTTCGGGCAATGCTTCACGATCGACCTGCGGCTCGATCAGCAATATCTCCGCAGCACCATGGTCAATTCCGAGGAAGGCGCCCCGATGGGCATCGGAATCTGGTACGAGATGTTCATCAGCGATCCCGCATCGTATCTGTTCAAGAACGCCGACCCGCGCGGCTCCCTCGCCGCCAACGTCGGGAACGCCACCGTCCGGTGCCTGAGCAACATGAAGCTGTCGGACATGCTCGAAAGCCGCCACCAGATGAGCCAGACCGTCCGCGACGAAGTCTCGCCCCATTCATCCGAGTGGGGATACAAGCTCGGCTCGGTCTACATCCGTAAAGTCCATTTCCGCGACGCCCAGATGATGCAGCAGATTCAGGAAAAGGTGGTCAACCGCCTGCGGCAGGTCACCAGCGGCATCAAGCAGGACGGCGCCAACCAGGTGAGCATCATCACCAGCACCGCCGAGCGACAGGCGGCCATCGAACTCGCCAAGGCCGGCGCGATGCGTCCGCAGATCGTCGGCTCCGCCTTGGAAAAAATCACCCGCGACCCCGACCTCGCCCGCGCGATGTTCGAGGTCCTGGAAACCCAAAACCTGATCGACGGCAAAGCCGAAATCACCATCCTCCCCGATAACCAGCGCCTGCTCGGCGAAATCCTCGCCGCCCAGCGCGTGCCCCCCGTCGCCCCGCGCCATTAACCCGCGGCGTGGCGGCTTCAGCCGCCGTGTCCCCCGCTTCGCGCCCACCCCTCCAATCCTTGACAACCCTTTTCCAAGGCATATGTTCAACGGCCCAACACCCAGCGCCATTAGCTCAATTGGCAGAGCAGCTGACTCTTAATCAGCGGGTTGCAGGTTCAAGTCCTGCATGGCGCATTGATATAAACCCAATAAAAATAGATGGATACGGCGCACTACGGGCATTGAGCCGAATTTGAAATATATTTGCCGGTGTTACGCCAGTGTTACGATAGATCAGTTTTTGGGAGGTTCGCCTATGACTGACGATCCGCCGATCTTCGCCGTGCGATGGACTGATCCGAACGGCCCAGCCCACATTGTCTGGTGTCGGCTTCCGAACGCCGATGAGGAACCATCTTTGACAAAGAAGCAAAAAGGAAAATATTTAATTCCGCTGGATACTGTTCCGCCGCGCATTTTGCTTTGGGCCAATCAATTTCGCCTGTGTGACGATCTACATCGCAATCCCGATTATTGGTTTCCTACTGGAATGGGCTGGAGGGTGGGTATCCATGAGGTGAAAGCATTGGAAGCGAAATATCCGCGAGACTGAAAGCGAGACGGGTGTTAGGCGGCGATCGGGAATCGGAGGCATGAATCTGCCGGTTGCATTTTTGGATATGCTATCTGCCTGATGCTACAGCCCAAGCGTAAAATGCGATTCCCGCCAGAAATCCGAGTACAAGCGCGATTCCGAAAACACCAGCGATCAATTCAAAGGGGGTGTTACGTTGCCATTTGATATTCATAGGTTCTCTCAAGAAACCTTCCCTGGGCTTGTCGTTTTCGGCATCATTTTTATCCTAGTTGGCATCGTGGCACCCGTCGTCATTAGGCCATATTGGGCAGTATGTCTTTTGGTAATGCTGGTTTTTGACCTCGGCATTTATGCGGTCTTTAGGCATTATGAGCCGGAAAAATCCTCGGCTGCAACGCAGCCACTTACACTCAAAAATCTTTTTGACACCGATTTTCCAAGCGGCAGCGTGAGTAACACCATCACCATGAAATCCGTAAGAGACGGCACGATTTTCAGTATTCCCTATCGCGTCGTGACCGACTTCACCGCTCGGACAAAATTCATTGCGTTTTATGTTCCAAGCTCTCCAAGCGCATTCGACATCTGCTGTGCACTTCCCCCACAGATTCAGACAGTATTTGATGCGATAGAGAAGTCCATCGAGATAACGGCGACCGATTCTGGCAATGCGCCGACAACCCTTAAAGATTTGGCTTTCACAGGCCGCTCTTTCATCTATTGCGAGGACAACTTTTCTTTTCTGCAACTCGCAACGATTGAATCCGCTTTTTCTGAGAGAAATACTGCCGTCCAGTTCAGAGGTCAAACGTATTGGGTTCTGCATTGTAACGATAAACGAGAATTGCCCAACCCAGCACCTGCCGCCATTTTGGCTCCAGCAATACATGATCAATTACCCTCCATCGAGCCGCCGCCGAGCAGCCCAACGCGACCATTGTCCACAGAACCATCCACAACATTGCCAGCAGGTGCCCGTCCGACAACCAAGCCTTTCGCGCTTCTTCGGCCAACAACATCATTAGTCGAGTGCCTGCAATATGCCGCATACGGCGAAGGTCCATTAGATGAGACGGACCAATGGAGAGATGTGACTGAACCGGGTGAGGAACTAATTAATCGCGTAAAGCGTCTGATTCGCCAGTTTGAACCAGTAGAGGTGAATTGGAGAAATCTCCAAATTCCAGAAAGCTTCCTGCACGGCACGGTCAAGAAACTAAATTTATTTACGTCCAAGGGCCTAAAGGCCACCTTCCGCGATGGCGAGCAACTCACCATTGAGTTGCTACAACAAAAGTTGAAACCAAACCCGGATGAAATAGTGTAATGGCGAAATCCAACTAATTCGCTTTTTTGGGATTCGCCGTCTTCCCCCCAGCGATGTCCCCTAGCGAATGCGTCGTCAACATGAAGGAGACAGCCAGTGGGCTGGATCTCAAATTCGAGCTTACACCTGCCACTCGCGCCGCCATTTGTATTCTCGACGGCAATTCATTGCGGGCGCTTCACCGCTTGTCAAAGGAGGCCGACAATACGCTTCTATGCACGCTCGCCGCAAGCCTTGCCTCATTTCGGAACGGGTTATGGGAAAGTGCCGGAAAGCAATTTACGAAATGCCTGGAACACACCCGGACTACGCGTGATCCGTTCAACATTGGACCGTCTCTTCAGGCATTGATTGCGGCCGCCAATCGCCGCTCGAACTGAGGGCAAGAAAAGGTGACACACATCACAGTGTCGCCGGTCGGTGTGGAATATCCGACCTTCTGCCGCAAGATTGGGCCAGGTTGATTGGCGACGTGCCCGTTGTCACTTCAATTCTGAACGGCTTCTTCCAGCAGGACACTCTCATCAACTTCGCCGGCAACAACTATCCCAATTGGCAAGATGGCATCGTTGAGTCGAAGGCAAAGCGTCGAGTGACATTCTACTCCCGAGCGGCGCAGATCGCCATCCATACGCAACATGAGCCGGGACGCTTCGCCACCGACGCCAAACATATCGTCGCCGAGAAGCGCGGTGGGATCGAACGCGGCACGGCCTGGTGGTTGAACAAGGCCA
>Ga0302326_10032722_pt1 | contig 10351 bp, 4 predicted proteins | sample Palsa_T0_3_FD_202264 | JGI IMG/M metagenome (GOLD analysis project Ga0302326, IMG submission 202264) | Peat permafrost microbial communities from Stordalen Mire near Abisko, Sweden - Palsa_T0_3 | ecosystem: Environmental > Terrestrial > Soil > Palsa > Peat permafrost | place: Sweden: Abisko... | reverse complement strand
TGATCGCTGGGGCTTTGGCGTGGCCATTGCCGACTACGACAACGACGGCTGGCCCGACATTTTCGTCGCCAACTGGGGCAAGAATCGCCTCTACCACAACAACCACGACGGCACCTTCACCGACGTGGCTGAGAAAGCCGGAGTGACGCTGGGAAACTGGTCGGCAGGAGCCACGTGGGGCGACTACGACGGCGACGGACGCCTGGACCTCTTCGTCTCCGGCTACGTACATTTCGATCGCGATGACCTGCCTTACGAAAAAACCAAGGCCGTAGGCTTCGCTTATTGCGAGTTTCGCGGAGTCACGGTGATGTGCGGACCCAAGAACATCCAGGGCGAGCCCGATCATCTGTTTCACAACAATGGCGACGGCACATTTACCGATGTCAGCGTCAAAGCCGGCGTGGCCGACGCAGCCAATCGCTACTACGGTCTGACTCCCGTCTTTGCCGACGTGAACAACGACGGCAAACCCGATCTGCTGGTCGCCAATGATTCCACACTGAGCTATCTCTACCTGAATCGCGGAGACGGAACATTCGAAGACGCCAGCTTCACCTCCGGTTTCGCGCTGAACGAAAACGGGCGTGAAGTGGCGGCAATGGGCGTTGCGGTCGGCGACTATCTCAACAACGGCTTGCTGGACATTGCCATTACCGACTTCTCCGACGAAGCCAAACTGCTCTACCGCAACGACGGCGGAGGCAGCTTTACCGAGGTTGGCATGCCCGCCGGGGTGGGCAGAAAATCGATCCCATTTCTGGGCTGGGCTACCGGTTTTCTGGACTATGACAATGATGGCTGGCTCGACCTGATGATGATCAACGGACACATCTATCCAGTAGCAGACCGCGAGGATTGGGGAACTTCCTACAAGGAGCGGCCGCAGCTCTTTCACAACCTGCGCAATGGCGCGTTTGAGGAAGTGGCGCCAGTCAAGGGAACGGGGCTGGCGGTGGTCATTCCCGGGCGAGGGGCAGCCTTTGGAGACCTCTTTAACGATGGCAAGATCGACGTGATCATCAATCCCGAAGACGGACCGCCTACGCTGCTGAGGAACGTCGATCCCAATCATCATCACTGGGTAGAATTGAAGCTGGAAGGCGGTCCCGCCGGCCCGCGCGACGCCGTGGGCGCCACCGTCTACCTGACAGCCAACGGCATGCGCCACCGCGAAGACGTGATGAGCGGCGGCAGCTATGTCTCTTCCAACGATCAGCGCCCGCACTTTGGCCTGGGAGACGCGATCGATGCGGGAACGGCGGAGATCCATTGGCCCTCCGGCGCGAAAGAAACGGTCAAGCTGCCGGCCGTCGACCGCATCTTCACCATCACCGAGGGCAAAGGCATTACCGCCGCTTTATGTGCAGGCCAGCCTTGTCCTGCCGCAGTTCCAACCGCTGTCGCGCCTAAGCCCGTGACTCGACCCGTTTCGGCCCGGCCATGACGCATGGTTATGATCGGAAGGATGAGGCAACAAACTTCCAGCCCAGGGCAAGTATCCAGATGGAGCTCCCCACTGGCGGCCTCGATGACGTTGTGTGCAGTGGTTTGGACCGCATCCGCGTTCAGCCAGTCCGCCAATACTGGAACTCGCCCCAAGACTGCTGCCCCTACCGCACCTGCGTCCTCCACGGCTGTCCCCGGCCGATTTGTCGACATTACCGACAAAGCCGGTGTCCACTTTCTGCACCAGGCGCCGCACACCTCCCGCAAATATCTGATTGAAACCATGGGCTCCGGAGTGGCGCTCTTCGATTGCGACAACGATGGCCGGCTCGATATTTACATGGTGAACGGCGCGCCGTATTCCGATCCCGAGCCTAAAGGGTCGATCCCGGAAAAGACCGGTCCTGAATACTGGAACCGCCTGTACCACCAGAAACCAGATGGAACCTTCGAGGACATCACGGAAAAGTCGGGACTGAAGGGGGTCGGATACGGCATGGGCGTCGCCGTCGCCGACTACGACAACGAGGGCAAAGAGGACATCTTCGTCACCGCCTATGGAGGCAACCGTCTCTACCATAACGACGGCAATTGCACCTTCACCGACGTCACGGAAAAGGCAGGCGTAGCCGGAAGCGGGTGGTCCAGTTCCGCCACCTGGGTCGATCTCGATAACGACGGTCTCCTCGACCTGGTAGTCGAGCGCTACGTCAAGTGGGATTGGGACGATGTGTGGTGCGGCGAGCATCGCGAAGGGTTTCGCGGCTATTGTCATCCCGATGTATTTGAAGCCATACCCATGCTCGTCTATCACAACGACGGCAACGGCCACTTCACCGAGGTATCGCATAAGCTGGGCCTCGACAAGCCGGCCAAAGCCCTGGGCATCGCCATTGCAGACTATGATCGCGACGGCCGCATCGACCTCTATGTAGCTAACGACTCGATGCCGGAATTCCTCTTCCATCAGAAACCGGATGGCACTTTTGAGGAGGTCGGCCTGGAATCTGAAGTCGCCGTCAACAGCGACGGCCAGACCTACGCGGGGATGGGTGTCGATTTTGCCGATTACGACAACGACGGATGGCCGGACATCGCGGTGACCGACCTTGCCAACCAGAAATACGCCATCTACCGGAACAACCGGGACGGAACATTCGACTATGTATCGACCGCCAACGGCATCGGCGCCATGACGCTGCTCCACTCCGGTTGGAGCGTGCGATTTCTGGACTACGACAACGATGGCTGGAAGGATCTTCTAATCGCACAGGGCCACGACCTCGACACCATCGAGAAACAGTCGCCTAATCTCCACTATCGCGAACCCATGCTGCTGGCCCGCAACAGCGGCCAGAAATTTGTCGATGTTTCTGCGATCTCGGGGGATGTGTTCAAAGAGGCCTGGGTAGGTCGTGGAATGGCTATCGGCGACCTCGACAATGATGGTCGAATCGATGCCGTCGTCACCACCAACGGCGGGTCGGCTCACATCCTGCATAACGAGACGGCCTCCACGAACCACTGGCTTACCCTGCGCCTCACCGGACACAAGAGCAATCGGGATGGCATTGGCGCACTCGTAAAATTGACCACCACGCATGGATCCCAATGGGTAACTGCGACGACCTCGAGCGGATACCTCTCCGCAAGCGATCCCCGCGTTCACTTTGGACTGGGGGATAGCCTGATCGTCGACAGCATCGAGATTCGTTGGCCCAGCGGAATCGTCCAAACCCTGACGAACGTCAAGGGCGACCGGCAGATTCAGGTGGACGAGCCAACGCCTAGCCCAAACCCGGCGCCATGACCGGCTCCCTGCAGCCGTAGCCGGCAATCTTTGCCATGACGGCCTCTTGGGGCCCGGTGAGGCACAGGCTCCTGTCCCCGGAGGCTCTCACGGGAGGCGCCGTTCCACCGAAACGGCCGCGCTTCGAAGATTCTATACGACACTCCAATTTGTGTATTCATCCCAAAGATGGAGACAGAGAGCAATTTGCAAAAAAATCTTGACAGTTGAACACGGGCACCTTTATATTCGCGTCCTATGGAAACGATACCATGATCAGATGGCGTCGTTTACTCGCCAAGAAGAACAGGCCGGACAGGATCCATCCACCGTCTATGCCTGCAAGAGCGGCTAGCAATAGAGACAAGTAAGCTTCAGGAGGATCCGTGAGACCCACACCCCCGCTCCAAGAGCGCCATCGGCTACGTATGCCGGTTGGAATCTCTCAAATCGTAATCGCAATCGTTTGTCTGATGTTGTACGCACCTCGGGCGGCATTTTCTCAGGCCAACGCCGGTCTTACTGGAACCATCACTGACAGCACAGGCGCGGTCATTCCGGGAGCTTCGGTGACCGTCACTTCCCAGGACACGGGAATAGCCAACAAGCTGGTCACTACCAGTTCCGGAACCTACGCTATCAAAGGCTTGAACCCCGGCAAGTACACGATCACGGTGGAAGGCACCGGATTCAAAAAGGCGGTCCAGAAGGACGTAGCAGTTGAAGTCAGCACCATCGCCACTATCGACTTCTCGCTCGCGACTGGCGCGGCGACCGATACGGTCGAAGTAACCGCGTCGGGCATCGCACTTAATACAACCCAGCCGCAGCTGGGCAGCACGATCGATCCGGAACTTGTTCCGGCGTTGCCCGTCGAAGTGTCTGGCCGCGGCCGCCAGGTCGACTCGTTGCAGTTTCTGTCTCCAGGCACGACTGGCAGCACCTTCTCTCACCGCGTGAGCGGCGGCGTCGACTTTGAGCAGGAAATTGTCTACAACGGCATCCCCGCTCCGCAGCCAGAAACAGAAGGGTATACGACGAACTTCAATCCGCCGTACGAACTGGTCGAAGAGGTCCGCGTTGAACGTTCGACATTCGCGGCCCAATTCGGCCTAGGTCAAGGCGCGCTGACGTACCAGATGAAGTCGGGCACCAACCGCTATCACGGCGCCCTGTTTGAGATCAACCGTAACAGCTTGTTCGATTCCGTAGGCTTCTTCAACGGACCAGGCCAAGGCGGTAGCGGCCAGGTGCCGACCGATCACGAGAACAACTACGGATTCGATATCGGCGGCCCAATCCGCATTCCCCATCTCTATGACGGTCGTGACAGGACCTTCGGCCACTACAGCCAGGAGTGGTATAAGCAGAACCAGCAGAATACCGGTATCTCTACCGTCCCGACGGCTCTGGAAAAGACCGGTAATTTCACTGACTGGATGGGAACGAATGCGGCCAAGCAGACGGTACTAATCCCCATCTTTGATCCCACCACTGGACAACAATTCGAGTGCAACGGTGTCCTCAACGTAATTTGCCCGGACCGCATCAGCGCCGTCTCACAAACGCTTATTCCGGATATTCCAGATCCAGATCGCCCAGGCACCGGCATCGGCGGCCTGAACAGCAACAAGAGCGCAGCGCCCAACTCCTTCCCCAACCTCCAGCATGTATGGGGCTTTGTTGTTGACCAGAAGCTTACGGATACGCAGAGCGTCCACTACAGCGAGTGGCGCAACAGCTACTCCACTACGAGCTTCGATAACACCCCGCTGGTTGTTGCTCCCAACCCGCTCAACAGCATGAAGTTTGAGCCGGCCTTGGGAAGCATTTTCCTCTTGAATTACACCAACGCCATTACGCCTCACCTGGCGATGACCGCCGGAGTCGGCTGGATCGGCGAGTTGAACAACCAGTTCAATGACACGAAGGGTTACAGCTTTCCTGCTGTACAGGACAGCACGATCCCGGCCAACATCACCTTTTCCGATCAGCACAGTGGCACCAGTTGGGGCACCAGCGGCGCATGGCTGCAGTCCATCAACCGTAAGTTGGGAATTTCAGTCGTGAACAACTGGCTTTGGACGAAGGGACGCCATACCTTCAACATCGGTGGCGAGTTCCGTCGTACCTACCAGGATGACAACGAAGAACAGACCGAGGGCGGCCAGTTCAACTTCAGCCAGAAGCAGACATCGACTCCAAGCTCATCGGACCCGAACTTCCAGAACTACGGCAGCGCCTTCGCCAGCTTCCTGCTGGGTCTTCCCGACTCGGCAAACCGGAGCAACTCGCAGGAGCTGGAGTTGCGCAACGTGGATCTGTCTCCTTATGTGCAGGACGACATCAAGCTGTCACCGAAGCTGACGCTGAACGTAGGCCTCCGCTGGGATATTCAAGTTCCCTTCACGGAGAATCATGACCTGATCGTCTTCTTTAACCCCAACCAGACCGATCCGGCGGCAATTGGTCCCAACGGCCCGATCGCAGGTGCCGCGAACAAGTTCGGCAGCGGTTGCACCGGATGCGCCGGCACGAACCGCGGCGACATTCACTACACTCATCTCGGTCCGCGTTTCGGCTTCGCTTACAAGCTGAACGATAAATCCGTAATTCAGGGCGGCTTCGCGGTTGCTTTCCTGGATGGCGGCGCCTATGAGTACGGCACCAACAAGGTTGCGGTCAACGACAGCAACCTGTTGACCGGCTCCTTTACTCGCGGCAGCACGGGAAGCTCCACTTCCTCTTTCGGTAGCTGGGATACCAACCAGCTGCCCAATACGCCGGCTATTCCGTTCAGTCAGGGACTGGGAGGCGGTGCGCAGATTGAAGCATTCAACCTGAAAACCGATGGATACGCGCCCTACAGCCAGCAGTGGAATGTGAACTATCAGCGCGAATTACCCTATAACATGTTCCTGACCGCCGCATGGATGGGCGACCGAGTCATTCATCTGCCTAGCCAGCTCAATCGCATCGACCAGATGAATCCCGCTTACGATGCGCAATACGGTAACGTGCTGAGCACCTGCGCTGCCAATGCGGGGAACTCTGTACTGTCCGATACCTTCGCCAGCGGCTGCGCACAGGCTGACGGATTCTCGTTACCCTATGCCAGCTTTGTGAACGACTTCGGCGGATCGTCAACGGTGGCCCAGTCACTGGTTCCCTATCCGCAGTATTCGTACATCTTCAACAACTTTGAAGGTTCAGGCACCACTTACTACCAGAGCTTGCAGGTCGAGCTGGACAAGCGCTTCTCCAACGGCCTTGCCTTCCTGATTGGTTACACGCTCTCTCACCAGTTGGATAACACCAGCAGTGGGTTCTCGAGCTTTGCCAACGGTGGCATCAACAAGTACAACCAGAAACCGGAGTGGGCAGTCTCCAATGCAGATGAACCACAGACCCTAAAGGTCAGCGGAACCTATGAGCTGCCGATCGGCCCTGGCAAGCAGTTGTTCAACAACCATGGCGTAACCGGGCAGATTCTCGGCGGCTGGCAAGTTGGCTGGATTCTTGACTATGAGGCTGGAACCGACTTCGGTGTCGGAGAAAACGGATCTCCGTTCCCCAACGGCTTCGAGCGTCCTAACCGTATTTCCTCTGTATCACTCCACACTGGCGGCTATGGCCGGGCCAAGCAGCAATTCCTGACCCATGTTGCCGATCCGTTGTTCAACACTGCCGCCTTCACCCCGACACCATCCCAGTACGTGATCGGTGACGCACAGCGAAACTACGGAGCGCTTCGCAACTCTCCGCTCTACAACGAAAGCCTGAATGCCAGAAAGAAGTTCTTCTTCGGTGAGCGCTTCACGGGTATTCTCGCCGTCGACTACTTCAACGCATTCAATCGCACGCAGTTCAACGGTCCGGACACAAACATCAACGACGGAACCTTCGGCCAGGTAGTTTCCTCGGGAACACCGGGTAATTACCCGGCCAACCGGCAAGGTCAGGTCACTTTCCGGCTTCAATTCTGATCCCTGCAATGCGAGCCCCGAGGGGGCTCGCATTGCACCGACCTCACATTGTCCCTCCGGGTTGCTTTGCGCAGCCCGGTTTCTTTTTGCCTCTGCGGAGGGCTGTTACCGCCTCTGGAATCAAGGCAGAGAAGGCCTGACGCAGCAGCCGGTATATTGAGAATCGGCTATAATCTTCAATCAGGAAGACGGAGTGCCTTATCCACATGCACCGCTATGTACCCTGTCTGTTGGCAGCATGTTTGCTGGTGTTTCCCGCCTATCAAGGGGTAGCTCAACAGGGCGCGGATGAAGTTACACAAGAGGTGCAGCAGCTATACGCGCAGGCCAAGGCCGCACAGCAACGCAACGATACCGCGGACGCGATCGAGAAGTATCGCGCCATGATCAAGCTGGCGCCGCATCTCGCGGCCGCTTACAACAATCTGGGCATGCTCTACTTCAATAACCACGATTACGAGCACGCGGCCGAGGTGCTCGATCGCGGCTTGAAGCTTCATGCCGATATGCCCACGGCCTCTGCCATGTTGGGAATGAGCTACTACGAATTGGGCATGAACGATAAGGCTGAGCCTCTGATTCGAGCGGCCCTCAAGGCCAACCCAAATGACAACGATACAGAGATGATGCTGGCGCATCTGCTCATCAAGCTCGGTAAATACGATGAGTCGACCAAAGCTCTAAACCACTTCCTGAGCCGCAATCCAAAAGATCAGGAAGCCTGGTATCTGCTCGGCAAGACCTATCTCCAGATGTCGGAGGACGCGCTCAAGAAGATCAACGAGATCGATCCCGATTCCGTGGTCGCTCATGAGATCGCCGGAGAGGTCGACGAGAGCATGCACAACTACGACAGCGCGCTGGTCGAGTATAAGAAGGCCATCGATATGGCGCCGCAGCAGCCAGGCACGCACATGCACATGGCGAACGCTTACTGGCTTATCGGCAAATGGGAGTCGGCGCAGACCGAGTTCAAGGCCGAACTGGCAGTCGACCCAAACAACTGCACTGCCCGGTGGAAGCTGGCTAACGCGATGCTTGAGGCGAACGGTTCGAACGAAGAAGCGCTGTCTCAGCTGAATCAATCGATCGACCGCTGCCCCACCCTTATGCAGGCCCGTGTGGATCGCGCTCGCGCCCTGATTCGATTGGGCAAGCACAGCGACGCTTTTCCTGACCTGGCCATGGCCGAGAAGGATAGCCCTGGTGAGCCTTCAATTCATTTCCTCCTTGCGTCTGTATACCGCGCTGAGGGTAAGTCCGCGGAGGCGCAACAGGAAATGCAAACGTACGGCCGATTGCAACAAGCGGCCAGAGAGGCTGTCGCTAGACAGGCAAGCGGAGCCAACGCCATCAAGAATGACGCGAATTGATTCCATCGTATTTCAGAAAGCAGCGATGGTTTTGCTGTCGGCATTCGCCGCCCTGTTCTCTTCACGGACGCTGGCCTCGCAGGCAACACCAGTCCGCGTCGTCGATGCTAAATGCGCAGAGTGTCACAGCGAAATCTTTCGCAAATATCTTGCCACACCAATGGCCAATGCAAGCGGATCAGCCATTGAGAAGTTGACCGCCGAATCCTTTACCAATAAACTTTCCGGGATCGAGTATTCCCTCTCGCTTACGGACAGCAAGGCGCTCCTCTCCTATCGCGATACGCGAGAGCCGCACACCAACCGGCAACATCCTCTGATCTACTTCCTCGGATCAGGCCACCTGGGCACCACGTATATCTACTCCATGAACGACTTTCTCTTTGAGTCTCCCGTCGCCTGGTACGCCGCTTCCAAGGGCTACGACATGAAGCCCGGACTCGAAGAGATGAAACAGATGCCGCCCTCCCTTCCCATGCAGAGCAGTTGTCTGCGCTGCCACATGAGCGCCGTGCAACCCAGCGATTCGGGAACCATTAATCGCTACAAGGGCCTGCCTTTTCTCCACTCCGGCATCACCTGCGAGGCCTGCCACGGCGACGCGCAAAACCACTCGCGCAGCGGAGATAAGTCCCACATCGTAAACCCCGCGCTCCTCACGCCAGAGCAGCGCGATTCCATCTGCATCAGCTGTCACCTGGAAGGCGATGTTTCGGTCGAGCGCTCAGGCCACTCCGCGCTCAACTATCGTCCGGGCGAATCGATCTCCAGCTACCTCGCCTTTTATGTCTACGGAGATGCAGATGCTACCTCGCGAGGTGTGAGCGAGGTAGAACAACTCGCCAAGAGTACGTGTAAGCGCATGAGCGGAGACAAAATGTCCTGCACCAGTTGCCATGACCCGCACTTTACGCCCGATGCTGAGCAGCGCACGGCTTTCTTTCGGAGCAAGTGCCTGGGTTGCCACAATCAGCCGGAGTTCGCGGCTTCGCATCACCCGGAAAAGCAGGACTGCACCGGCTGTCACATGCCGGCCGCCGGAGCACAAAACATTCCCCACGTCGCGTGGACTGACCATCGAATCCTGCGCATCCCCGAAACTCTGAAGTTCGAGTCGCCTGAAAACAAAAAAGGCAAACTGACACCGATCTTTTCTCCAGGCGCGAACGAACGCGACCTCGCCATGGCCAACTATAAAGCCATGCTGGATGGCAATCGATCCTTGGAGCCTGCAGCCTGGGAACAGTTGACGCAACAACGCGAAGCCATCCACGGCGACCCGGAAGCCCTGGATGCGTTTGGAATCCTGAGCGCTGAACGGGGTGATCGGAAAGCCGCAGAACAGGCCTTCCGGCGAGTTCTGGAACTGGTTCCAGACGACCTCACAGCGCTCTCGAATCTCGGTACATTGCTCGCCCAACAGGGCAGACTCAAGGAAGCGATTTCAACCCTACAGCCGGCCTTCGACCGCAATCAGGACATACCCGGGCTGGCAACGAATCTTGCGCGAATTGAGTGCGCAGCCGGGGACACGGCCGCAGCCCGGCATGTGCTGGAAACCACGCTCGTCTACAACCCAGACCTCCAGAACATGCAACGGCTGTGGACACAAATGTCGAATTGCAGCGCGGACGACGGCAAGCGATAGCGCTATGGGAAAGATGACTCTTCGAGCTCAACTGTGTGCCTTGATTCTCGCGCTGATGTGCAAGCACACAGCTCTCAGCCAACAATCGACCGACCCGCTCGCCGAG
>Ga0302326_10032721_pt1 | contig 10351 bp, 6 predicted proteins | sample Palsa_T0_3_FD_202264 | JGI IMG/M metagenome (GOLD analysis project Ga0302326, IMG submission 202264) | Peat permafrost microbial communities from Stordalen Mire near Abisko, Sweden - Palsa_T0_3 | ecosystem: Environmental > Terrestrial > Soil > Palsa > Peat permafrost | place: Sweden: Abisko... | reverse complement strand
CCAGCAGGGCGATCGGCAGGCCTTCTCATTGATCTACGAGCGCTACAACGCACCGGTGCTCTCCTATCTTTATCGCATGCTCGGCAATGTCGAAGACGTGGAATCGATCGGTCAGGAAGTGTTCCTCCGCGCCTTCCGCTTTGCACCCACGTACCGCTATCCGCAGAGGCTGGGGACCTGGCTCTTCACTATCACGCGCAATCTCGCCATCAATCAGTCACGCCGCAAAAAGCGCAGCCCTGTTCGCAACGTAACAGAACTGAATCTCGAAGGTATGGATATGAGTGGTGATGCCTATGGCGTGGCCGCACGCGCGACCGACGATCTTGAGAAGCGCGAACAGATCGCCCTGTTGCTCAAGGCGCTGGATGACCTGCCGACGGATCAGAAGGAAGTGATTGTCCTTGGCGTCTTCCAGGATCTCTCCTACGCCCAGATGGAAGAGATCACCGGCACTAAGGCCGTCACCCTGCGAAGCCGAATGTTCCATGGCCTCAAGCGCCTCGGAAGCCTCCTGGGCAGCGATGAAAAGGAAGAGCCGTAACCGACGCGAATTGTCATGACTCTGGATTTCGAATCCGATCAATTTCTCAAGCTCCTCACCGATGCCCTCCGCGCCGGCCCCGGCAGCCCGCAATGGCACGAAGCTACGCTTCGACTTCAGGCTGCTCCCGAAGCGGCCGGCGGCGCTGATGAGTATCGAATGCTCTGCGATGCGCGAGCGCACCTGGAAAGCGGCAAGGAATATCGCTCCGTCCGCGCCGGCCCAAACTTCACGCGCTCGGTGATGGATGCGATCGCCGCCCAGGGCATCCCCGGTCCCAAACGATTTTCGACCCCAAAGCTGATTGCCGTCATCGCCGCCATCCTTCTGCTGGGCACGCTGACGATGGTTACCTATCTGCTGGTTGCCAATGGCGTCCATTCTAATGTGCAGACCGAAGCGATCGACGCGCTCTCGGCAAAATTGCTTGGAAACGCCATCACCTCCCTCACGCTGGATCAACCGCCCGCTAACGACTGGAAAGTGCTCGGAAAACTTCCCCTCGATTTCTCGAAAGGCATGCGGCCCAAGCCCGCCGCCGTCAAGTCGCGCGATGTGATCGCCGGCGGACTCCTCTGGCAGACACCGCTGGCTCCCGACACGCCATTTGAAGTCGAAGCCACGTTGAAAGTAAATCGATCGACCGACGATCTCGTTCCCGAAATCGCCATCAGCGACTCCGATGATTTCAGCGATGAAAATGCCACCGCATCTCACGAGCTGGTCTGGATCCTGCAATCGAATCAAGCAAAGGTTGTGCTGCCCTCGGGTCGATTAGGAGCGCAAAGCAGCCTTGCCAAGGGATCACACGATCCGCTCACCATTCGCCTTCGCATCGACCAGCAGAATGCGATCGTGGTGATGGACTCCAAACGCATCTGGGCCGGCGCCAGCGGTCTGGCGATCGACAAACCAAGATACATCGCCCTCCGCCTCCTCCGTCGCGGAAACGAAAAGCAGGATCTTCTTTCCTTTCAGAGCGTGCGTGTGCTGACGGGGCAATAGCGTCGGTCGCCATCACCTGGCGGAAATCGGAGCAGCCGCCCCGCCCGCGACTTTTCCACACTCCGGGCAGCGCTCGGGCGTGGCGCGAAGGTCGTAGCCGCACGCGCGGCAGAGGCTAGCCGATGTTCGAAGGCGTTCGCGACGCTCCCGGACCCATCCGCGAACGCGCATCGCCGGCAACGCGAGGGTCAACACGAAAGGTTGCCAAAGGGGCAGCAACCAAACATATCCAACGATGGAAGGGCGGCTTCTCGCGAGAATGAAACGGTCGCCCAAAATCGAAATCTGTCGCCAACTCGGGTCCAAGTTCGACACAAGTCCATCAAGGTTGTTAGGACGCCCCGATGACCAAGCCGGCACCTTGGCAATTCGGCGGGTCGGTACATTTCGCGCCCACTGAAGCAAAACCTTTCCACGACTTGCGGTTGCCCACCATTCGGTCGTTTGAAAACTCACATGTACGCTGTCGCGAACAGCAATACTGCGGATGAACAGAAGTCCGATCGCAAGGGAGAACACCAGCGATAGCCCCGCCAACAGCTTGAGAATTCGCTTGCTCACGCCACTATCCTATCGGAAAACCCGGCGATGCTGCGTTTGTGATGCCTCGCGCTCGGGTTCGGATTTCGGGTTTGGGATTTTGCTCAAGCTAGACCAGATCACGCGTCCGGCTTTACATCCCCGCCATCCCGGCGCTACCATAACCGGACATGAATAGAGACACTCCCGACGCCATCGGGCGGCTGCTTGCTGCGCCGGAACTCCGCGCCCTGGCCAAAGCTGTCCGTGAATCCCACGCCGTAACCGCCAGCGGCTTGTGGGGCAGCAGCGTTGCGGCGGCCTGCGCAGCGCTCTTTCGTGAGCTCGATCGCCCGATCCTTCTGGTTTGCGGACATCTCGATGAAGCCGATGATCTCGCCGACGATCTGGAACTCTTCTCCGCCACCAAGCCCGACGTGCTGCCCGCCCTCGAGCTCGCCGGCAGCCTCGGCAGGATCAGTGAAGAGCAAGTCTCCAACCGCCTCCGACTGATCGCGCGCTGCACCAATGCCGCCACCGCCCCGAAATTGCTCGTCGCTCCCATCCAATCGCTCATGCAATCGGTCCCCGCCAGGGATGAGCTTCGCCATCTCATCCGCGAGATCAAAACCGGACAGCCGCTCGAGCCCGAAAAACTGATTGTCTGGCTCTCGGATCACGGCTACAACCGGCTCGATCAGGTCGAGGTCCCCGGCGATTTTGCCGTCCGCGGTGGCATCATCGATGTCTATCTCCCCGGCGATTTCGACCAGGAGAGCGAGCAAGTCGGCCTCACCGTCCGACTCGATTTCTTCGGTGATCAGGTCGAATCGATCAAGCGCTTCGATCTCGACACGCTCGGTTCCCAGGCCACGCTCGATTCGGTTCGATTACTCGATCTCAAAGGCCAGTTGCCCGAGACCAACGTTTCGACGCATCTGTTCAGCTATCTCGATCCGCAAACGATCGTCGTTCTCTGGGCCCCGCTGGAGATCGCTGAGCAATCCAAAAGTTATCTCGACCGATTGCCCGAGCAGAAGGGGGTATATCCCCTTTCGGCAGTTCTGAAAAACGCCGCTTCGCTGGCACGCGTCGAGCTGAGCCAGTTCGATCAGGGCATGTCCTCGATGCCCAGCCTGATGGCCAGCGGCGAGGTCACACATCTACGACTGCCGATCACTTCGCTCCAGCGCTTTGAAACCGAAGCGAAAAAGGCGATCGCCGAACTTGCCGAACTCGCCCAGACGCACGATGTGACCGTCTTCTGCGAAAACGAAGGCGAGCGCGAGCGCTTCCGCGAGCTGGTTGAAGGCGACGCCCCCGGCTTGTCTGCCAAGATCGCCACCCCCGTCGGCTATCTCCATCGCGGCTTCGTCTACACCCCCGAAGAGCAAAAAGGGGTCATCACTGATTGTGATCCAACAACCAGTGATGACCCCCTTTCTCCCCACCTCCGACCCCCAACCTCCGACCCCCAACCTCCGACCGCCGACCTCCGACCCCCGGTCCCCCTGGCCTTGCTCGGCCATCACGAACTCTTCCACCGCTACGAACAGCGCCGCCGCGTGAAGAAGGTGATCGCCAGCCGGCCCGTCGATTCCTTCCTCGATCTCAAAGTCGGCGATTACGTCGTCCACGTCGCCCACGGCATCGCCAAATTCACCGGCATGCATCAGATCAGCAAGGACGGCAAACAGGAGGAATATCTCACCCTTCGCTTTGCCGACAACGCCGCGCTGCACGTCCCTGCGGCCCGCATCAATCTCATCCAGAAGTATGTCGGCGGATTCCAGGGCCACCCCCAGCTCTCGCGCCTGGGCTCGGGCTCCTGGGAAAAGCAGAAAGCCAAAGTTTCCGAAGCGGTGATGGACATGGCCGCCGAGCTGATCGAAGTGCAGGCCTCCCGCGCCGCCGAAGTGGGCACCGCCTATCCGCCCGATACCGAATGGCAGCGCGAATTTGAAGCCGAATTTCCCTACGAACCGACACAGGATCAGCTCACCAGCTCTGAAGAAATCAAAGCCGACATGAGCAAGCCGCGCCCGATGGACCGCTTGCTCTGCGGCGATGTCGGCTACGGCAAAACTGAACTCGCCATGCGCGCCGCTTTCAAAGCAATCGAATACGGAAAACAAGTCGCCATATTGGTTCCAACGACCGTTCTCGCCGAGCAGCACTACCGATCGTTCAAAGAGCGCATGGCCAACTATCCTTTCACCGTCGATTCCATTAGCCGATTCAGAAGCGGCAAGGAGCAGAAGGATACGCTTAAAAAACTCGCCAGCGGGCAGCTCGATATTCTCATCGGCACGCACCGCCTCATCAGCCAGGATGTGAAATTCAACGATCTTGGCCTGGTCGTGATCGATGAAGAACAGCGTTTCGGCGTAAGCCACAAGGAGCGCCTAAAGCACATGCGGAAAACGGTGGACGTGCTCACGATGTCCGCCACCCCCATCCCGCGCACGCTGCACATGAGCATGCTCGGCCTGCGCGACATCAGCTCACTCACAACGGCTCCGCAGGATCGCCGCAGCATCGTCACCGAAGTCGTCGCCTACGACAAAAATCGCATCAAGCTCGCCATCCTGCGCGAGCTGAATCGGGAGGGGCAGGTCTATTTCGTTCACAACCGCGTCAGCAACATCCTGGAGGTCGCCGATGAAATTCAGAGATTGGTTCCCGACGCGCGAATCCTCGTCGGGCACGGTCAGATGGCCGAGGGGGAATTAGAAGACGTGATGCTCAAGTTCATCAATCACGAGGCCGACATCCTCGTCTGCACCACCATCATCGAGAGCGGCCTGGACATCCCCAACTCCAACACGATCATCATCAACAACGCCGACCGCTTCGGCCTAAGCGAATTGCACCAATTGCGCGGCCGCGTCGGTCGATACAAGCATCGCGCCTATTGCTATCTGCTCTTACCGCCCGATCGTCCCGTCACCCCTGTCGCCGCAAAGCGCCTCAAGGCCATCGAAGAATACAGCCATCTGGGCGCCGGTTTCAAGATCGCCATGCGCGACCTGGAAATCCGCGGCGCGGGCAACATCCTCGGCCCCGAACAGAGCGGCCACATCGCCACCGTCGGCTACGAGATGTACTGCCAATTGCTCGAAGATGCCGTGCGAACTCTAAAGAAGGAAGCCAAACCCACGCAGCCCGACGCGCACGTCGACATCAGCATCAGCGCGTTCCTGCCAAAGACTTTTATCCCCGGCGATCGCCAGCGAATGGATGTTTATCGTCGTCTCACGCGCTCTTCCAGCCTCGAAATGCTGCACGCGCTGGAGCAAGACGTGAAGGACGCCTTCGGTGAACTGCCGCGCCAGGCCGTCGTTCTCTTTGCCCTGACCGAGCTTCGTCTGCTCGCCGGCCTCTACGGAATCGAAAGCATCATCCGCAAGGATCCCGACGTGGTGCTGACCGTTCGCGACGCCAGCAAAGCGCAGCACGCTCTGTACGGCGCCCCTGGAACACTGCGCGTGATCGACGAGAAGACCGTCTATCTGCGTATGCCGCCATCGATGCTGGAACCCGAGACATTGCTTCTGGTTTTAAGAAACCTGATGCGCGCCGCCCACGACCGCGACATCAACGGCCTTCCGATTCCCGCCCCCGCAAAGCAAACACCAGCAAAACCGCCATCCAAAGCTCCAACAAAATCGGTCGCCACCGCGCGGCGATAGCCGTCAGCGTCCCACGTTGTTCCTCTCCGCGTTTGAGTGTGACATGATCGTTTTCGGTTAGGTGCATTTCTGCCGCTTGCGGCTTAGCGGGCCAGTGGCGCCTTCGGCCCGCTAAGCCGCAAGCGGAAAAGATCATCCGCACCTGCAACGGACGACGATTTTCCGACGTTCAAATCCCGTCGCCAACAGCACCAGTTTCACACCACGAGCGCCACAACTGTCGATAAGCCGCTTCGATGCTGCGCGCGAACTTGGGCGCATCCATCAGTGGTGATTGCTCCATCCGCCCCCGAAGTGTCTCACGCAACGCTAGCAGCCTCGGCAAATCCTTGGCCAACTCCACCGCGATCTTCACGAACTCCTCCGGCGTCCGCGCCGCCAGTTCTTCCAGCCGGAGATTCGAAAGCTGGCACCACCCAGCGCGCCCGACCACCGTCTGCCCAACCAGCGTCACAACCGGCACTCCCATCCAAAAGGAATCCAGGCTCGTCGTGTGCCCGTTGTAAGGAAAGGTGTCCAGCCCGATGTCGATGCGGTGATACAGCTCCAGATACGCTCGCCGCGGCTGGCGCGACGAGAATTCGATTCGTGTTGGATCGACTCCCTCCTTCGACAGGCGATCAAGCGTTCGCTGCCGATGAGTTCCCTCCTCAGTCAACAGCAGCAGGCGCGAGTGCTCGATCTCTCGCAACACCCGTGCCCACAGGGCAAGCACATCATCGTTTATTTTGCAAAACTTGCTCAGGCAACCAAAGGTGAGGGCGCCCTTTTCCAGCACCGGCAGGCGATTGACCGCGATGTCCAGCGCGTTGACCGGCTCATAGCACCAGAAACTGTCGGGCAGGCGGATCGTCCGCTCGCTGTAGACCGATTCATCCATCCCGACCGGGTCCAGATAAGGATCGGAGAGGCGGTAGTCGATCGTGCGCAGGCCCGTACTCCCGGGATACCCCGCGAACGTCACTTGCACCGGCGCCGGCTTGCGGGCAAAGGCCAGCAGCCGGCTGTGGGCCGTGTGCAGTGCCAGATCGACCAAAATGTCGATCCCATCTGCGCGGATTTGATCGGCCACCTGTTCATCAGACTGGCCCGCGATTTCTCGCCAGCGATCGGCATGTTTCTTGATCTCACCCGTCATCGCATCAGCCGCGCGCAGTTGGGCGTAGCAGGTGATCTCAAACCGCTGTCGATCGTGTTGGCGAAACAGCGGCAGAACATTGTGCGCGACGACGTGATCGCGGAAATCCGGCGAAATATAGCCGATCCGCAGCCGACGATCGGGGTCGCGATCGTTGGAATGAGGGCGAATAAATCTCCGCAACCGTTGCCCATTTTGTTGATCCCACTGACGCAGTTCCAGTGCAATTGACAACGCATCGTATCTGGGATGATACGGCAGCGCGTACATCAGGCTGCCATGAGCCTGCGCATCCGAAGGCGCAATGGCAATCGCCTGCCGGTAGCAATCGATCGCTCGATCGATTTGCCCGCCGCTGCTCAGCGCAGTGCCCAGATTGTGATAAGCGGCGGCGTTGGGTTTGACAGCGATCGCGCGGTTGAACGCGGCAATCGCTTCATCGGTTTTCCCCTGCTCGCATAGTATGGACCCGAGATTGCAATACGCCTCCGCAAATTCCGGCCGAAGCGAAATCGCCTGCTGATAGGCGGCAATCGACGCATCGATGTCACCCTTTTCGCACAAAGCGCCGGCAAGATTGTATTGCGCCTCGGCATAACTCGGTTTCATCTCGATCGCCCGGCGATAGGCGGCGATGGCCTCATCGACCCGGCCGGCGCCCTTGCAGGCATTTCCCAAATTATTGACGGCCTGCGCATCCCCCGGCCTCCGATCCACCGCCCGACGGAGCAGTACGATGGCAACATCATTCCGTCCCACCTGATGAGCCAGCACACCCAGATTATGCAACGCCTCAGCATGCTCCGGCTGCTGCGCCAGAACCTGACGATAAAGTTGCTCGGCCTCCTTCAACCGACCGCCCTGATGATGCCGCAAGGCAAGATCGAGCGCTTGCTGAATCGTGAGTTGAGCCATGAGCGTCTGCGTTGATTCAAATCATAGCGTAGCGGTCGCCCTGAAGGGGTACACGGCGACGATCAGCGAACAGGATAGTGGAATACCGCTCGCTTGTGCTCCTCGGCGCGTCGCGAGAGAATCCCATGGGAAATAAACTGCGGCCGACCGTGCTCTTGCTTCGACTCAAAATTGTTACGAACCGAGACTTTAATTCTTGCCCATGATTGACATCGCCGCCCGTGAAACCATCTCGCAACCGTCCATCGCCGGCATTACCCACCGGGCCAGTGGCTTGCACGAAACGGCCAGTGCCAATGCGCGGCACGCAGCGCTGCGGATCTTCCAGAGACGACCGTAATCGGCGCGCAATCGTTGCAGATCAACGGGCACAGTGTGCGCGCGGGCAAGGATCAAGGCGGACGCCGCAAGCTCCGCGCTGCGTAGCGCCAGCCCCATCCCTTCGCCGCCGATCGGTTCGATCGCCGCGGCGGCGTTGCCGATGGGGATGATGTTTTCCGGCCAATTATCGCTCACGCCAAAACGCGGAAGCGGCGCCGCCAGCCACGGGCCCATTTGGCGGGCGTTCCGCAGACGGATGGCGAGCGCGCGGTTCTCATCGATCATCTCATCAAAGAGGGCGGCGACGTTTCCCCGATGATCGTGCAGCCTCGCCGCCGGCACACTGAACGCCGCGTTCCAGCGATTGCCTTCGATGGGCGCGAGTCCGCCGTAACTGCCGTCCACGGCGAAGAGCTCGATGGCGTCCCGCGGGCCGTTCACATCCACAAAATGTGCCTTGATGCCGAAGTCGCCGCTCGATCGATCGGCCATGGATCGATCAGCAGCCGCCTTGCCATCCGCGCGAACAATGTATCGAGCCTCCGGCGATTCGACTTCATTGCTGATGAGGTTGCGTATGATGACACGAGGGAAGAGGCCCTCGCATCGAGCCGGCTGCAGCACTCGCACGCCTGCCGCCTTGGCCGAATTGAACAGATGATGATCCAGCACATGCCGCGATAGTCCCCACATCGGGCGCGGCAGCGCTATCTCGCAGGCCGAGCCATCTGTCGAATGAATCAATGTGCGGCCCAGGGGGATGGGCGTCACTGGGAAATGCGTGACACCAGCCCGTGCCAGGACATCAATGCCCAGGGCACTGAGGCATTCGCCGCAGACTTTGTCGCGGGGAAAGGCATGCTGCTCGACGAGCGTGACGTTCCAGCGGGCGCGAGCCAGCAGCAGTGCGGCCAGACTGCCGGCAGGGCCGGCGCCGACGATCAGGGCGTCGATCATTGAGAAGAGTGTAGGCGCGTAGCTGGGCTGCGTTGTTCTTGTGCCGCGGGAAGCTCGGAGGTTGTTTCAGAACCGGTGGTCCCCACCGCCGGGGCGCGTTGTATTTCGCGGAGTACCGCGAAATCGGGCCGAGGACGGCCCGGCTCTGTCGGCTCGGAAATAGTTTCTTAGCGGGAAGGAGGTCTGATTCGACGAAAGGTGGGCTCTGGTCCGCTAAGCTGCAAGCGGGAGAAGAGCATCTTCGGTCGCCTACGCCCGCGCAGGTTCGGGCTGCGCTGCCCGCTGCCGCAGGGCGTCCATCTTTTCACGCACTTCCTTGGCCATCTGCGTGTTGGGGAAATCGTTAATGATCGTTTCGCCGATGCGGATTGCGTCGGCCCAATGCTGATCGTGAACGGCCAGCGAGAACTGGGCGCGAAGGTTGTTGAGCTTATCCTTAAACACGCTGCGAACCTGTTCCTGATACGCTTCGGCTTCGGTCGGCGAAAGATAAATATCCAACTGTTTCACGATCTCGATCGAGCCGTCGATGTCGTTGCGCGAGCGGGCATCCTGGAAAGCCTGGATGAGCTGCTGTTTGTGGCTGGTCTTGCGGCGTTCGATTTCGGCGGGAAGATTCCGAGCCTGCTCATCGGCGGGGAACAGCTCGGCCAATCGGTCGGCTTCGCGCTGGGCCTGCTGCCACTGCTCGGCTCGACAGTGGCGATCGATGACGGCCGCGGCATCGTTGATCTGCCGGCGAACGATTTCGGCGCGGCGATTGGAGATATCCTGCCGGAAGCGGTCCGCTTCCTGCTTCAAACCAAACGATGCCTCGATTTCATTAGCCAGCGCGCCGGCCGGTTCGAAATTGCCGTGCGCGATTTCTTCCTGGATCGCCCGGCGGATCGCATCGCGCTCCTTGTCCCTGAACGCAATCGATTTGGCACGATCACTGAGCAACTGCTGCTCGCTGATCAGCGTCATCATCACCGAGAACTGTTCGAACCGCTCGGCGACGGCGGCGAATTTTTCATCGGTGCGGATGGCGTTTTCGAGACGGGCGTTGTGCAGGCTCATTGCCAGCGGCCAGGTGACGGCAACGGCAACCAAGGCAGCGCCGCCGGCGGCGAGCAGGGACCAGTTGTGCTGTTTCAGAGCGACGTACAGTCCGCCACCGACAAGTGCCAGCGCCAAGACCGCGGCAACGGCATATACCCAGGTCGCGGTACGAATCGGGCGGCTGTTCAAGCTCTACCTCCGGCAGGGTTGGAATTGCGT
>Ga0302326_10032720_pt1 | contig 10351 bp, 14 predicted proteins | sample Palsa_T0_3_FD_202264 | JGI IMG/M metagenome (GOLD analysis project Ga0302326, IMG submission 202264) | Peat permafrost microbial communities from Stordalen Mire near Abisko, Sweden - Palsa_T0_3 | ecosystem: Environmental > Terrestrial > Soil > Palsa > Peat permafrost | place: Sweden: Abisko... | reverse complement strand
TACGGCTCGGTACACGCCGGCCAGCAGCGGGAAGCTAATCCGGTCCGGCGCTACAGACAGCAACTGCAAACTGGCACGCACCGCACGCACCACCTCCCCAGCGTCTGGCGAAGGGCGCAGACGGAATTGTTGCAAGGCGGCCGGCAACTGTACCTGCAGCCCGCCCAGGGGTCCATCCGCACTCAGGGCGCCTCCGGCATGCAGGTATACCCATTGCCCGCCGTGCTGCCGCCAGCCCAGATGGGCGAAGATGCGTTGCTGCTGGATCGCACCGGATAAATACTGAATGGCGGCGCGCGCGTGCTGTTGTTGTCCTGGGTAGACGATGGCTTGCGGCCCCAGCCGGCGCAGCACCCAACCCATGCGGCCGAACTCTGCCGCCGGCACCACGAAGGCCACCCGGCGTCCTCCCAGTTCGGCTTCCACCCCAAATTCGCGCCGCTCCTCGTTGCCATCGTCCAGGACCATGTCGCTCACAATCCGAGCCTTGAAGTTGGCCGCTGCCGTGCACCTGGAACGGCCATTGGCCCACTGCTCGCGGCGAACCATGTCGGCCCCATCAATCTCGTACCGCAGCCCGCCACGGAGGCTGGCCGATTCCGCGGCGCCACGTTCGCACGCGCGTGCATGATCGTCCGGGTTATCGTCAGGCAAATAAATAAATTTGAATTTCATAAATCAAACCGGCGCGTACCCGGGCAGCCGTTTGTGTGCCGTCGCGGCTGCCCGGGTCTACGTTCCCAGACACAGTTGCTACAAGCCGAGGGGGCCTGAAGACAGCCCGAATTACCGATTGAGCCGGTAGGTGCGTTGCCCGGCCGCCGATTTGAAAGACTCGATGTGGTACCCGGCCTTCTTCATGGCTCCCGCCATGAACCCGCGGACGGTGTGCTTCTGCCAGCCCATCTTCTCCACGATCTCGGCCAGGGTAGCCCCATTCTTGCGCTGCAGCATGGCGACCACTTGGGCAGTCTTGTTGCCCTTGCGCGGTGCGGCCGTATCCCGCGCCGGGGCCTTCTGGCCCTTGGGGGCATGCTTGACGGCGGTGCGCTTCTGGGCCGCCTTACGCTGGGCGGGTGCGCCCTTGGGCGATCCGGCGCCAACGTGGGCCTTACGTTCGACCTTCGGCGGGGCCTCTCCCAGACCCTGAATGCGCTGCCAGACGCGGGCGGCGGCGGCCTTGGGTGACTTAAAGCTCTTGATCGGCGTCACACCCGGCAGGCTATTCCAAAGGGCCACCAGGCGTGTCGCCGGCCAGCCGGCCACCAGTTCGGCCAGTTCCCGCTCGCTGCCGAAACTGTCGAAGGGGGTGGTGCTGGCGGCGGTGGCTTCTTCGTGGCTGGCAAACGCCGTAATGTTGTTTTGTTCGTCAATGGTGAAAATCGTCATATCGTTCTCCTTGTTGTGCCGCGCTCTGCGCGGTCACCACATTAGTCACTCGGACCTGCTTGAAAGGCAAGGCAATTGTGGGCTAAATCGACGATGGCGAAGGACTGGCGATATAGCTTCCTGCTAATCGCAACGGTCGATGATGTCTGATGTCTATGATGGTCGGCAGCGGTGTCTGCCGGATCTTTGTCGCGACGCGCTTCTAGACGACAGGAACACTCTGTCACTGAGGCAATTGAGCAGGCATGGGACGCCGTCGCGTCGACCCTCACACCGCGCGTGTTGAATCCTCCAGGCACGCGTCAGCGAGAGGTCACTCACAGGACCGTCCACCAGAAGTTCACGCAGCCAGTCAGTCTCTGTGTTAGCCGGTCGAAAAACGAAGCTGGGAATTCTTAAACCCGTAGTTTACGCCGTGGTGAGGCGTTGATGCGACCGGACGACCGGCGCGCCGGGTTTCTGGCCACGGGCGCGCCCGTGGCGCCGGTGCGCATATTGCTTGCGGCGGCCGCCATCGGCGCAACGTCGGCGAACGTCGCGCAATTGGTGGCGGATTATCCGCACGGCTGCCAAATGATCCATTCCGATTCATTCCGATGATTGTGTTATGTTTCAAGTTGTAGCTCCGACTGCGCCGAAGCGAGAATGGACACGGAGGTGGCAGAATGATGAGGCTTGAGAAACGCATCCGGGCGCTGGAAGCCAGAATGCTTTCGGACCCGGTGATCCTTTACTTCGCCGATGGCAGCACGCGGGAGATTTGCGGCCGGGCCGACTATCTGCTGAGGCTGTTCTGTGCCGCATGTGGTGGAGAAGATCTCAGTCCCAGGCAGGCTGCGGAGCTCGATCTGATCCGCGACTCCGTGGGCGAGGGAGGGGCGAGTTGTGCCCGCATGACTCAGCTCATTCGGTGTTTCTTGCGCGGACCGGCCGAAGAACCCAGCAGCGTCACGCCGGTCCGTTTATAGCCAAGATGGGGGTCCCCCGGCGGGTGGTGACGCGGTCGAAGCGGAGAGGTCGGGATCTGATGTGAAAGGACTACAATGCTTTCCGGGATCTGGGGGCAATTCAGTTACGAAAAGACCAAGACTTCCAAGTTTCGCGACTTGCTAGTCTCCAGTCACGTGAGTCTTTCGATCCCAGGAGGTCGCACGAATCGCGACGTAGTGGAAGAAATCGCAAAAGCATCTCACATCCCTATAGAGTCGTTGCCAGATGAACTCAACCAGCCCGTCGATCCGGGAAGCCAAGTCATCTGGGGCTTTGCAGGCAATGAGTTCGACAAGATTGCCGACAACTACAACAACATGCAATGGTGGGTTTCGGATGTTGGTTTGAACATGGCTATTGTAAATCCTGCAAGCCCAAACCCGCGTATTCCGACTTTTGATGAACTGGTAGGCGGGCTGTATGCGGAGCTTGCGGAGGCTCGGAAGCGGCCACGGCGTGGGAATACCAATGCCACCGTTCAAAGGATCAAAAAGAGAGTTCGCGAACTCAGAAAACAAGGACTTGACTACCGTGAAATATGCGAAAGGCTTGGGACGACAGAGCGTCCCCCACGCGCCACGTGGAGGGATCGACCGTGGCCAGTGGCTCACAAGCATCACACTTCGGCCGTCACGAAGTGGTTGTCTGAAGCCTGCGCCGAATAAGCCCCCGCAAACTGACCAGGTCTGATTTACCCTCAATTACGATTTAGACACTTTTTGTACCTCATAAGTCACACATTTCAGGCGCTTTACATTTTACCCTTCAGCTTTTCCCTTGCCCGTCAGCCGTAAAGCCGAGTAAAACCTATATATGGATGACAAGCTTCTTAGAACGGATGAATTAGCAGTAACCCTCGATGTACCCACCGACCGCGTTGCAACATGGCTGGGACGGCCTGGTTCCCGCAATTCGCTGCGGGCGATCCTGGCGATTCTCCCCATCGCGGCTTAGGGAGTGGATGGAGAGTAGCGGCGCTGGTGGATGGAAACGAGATTATCAAACCGCTCGACCTGGATCGGGACTCGTGGAGCAAGCATGAACGACGATCGGCTGACTGAAAGGCTGGCTGCGGAGGTGTTCGGGTGGAGAACTGCGCCTTGCCGTTTCATCAAGTCCGACCGGAGTTGGACACCACGACATCGATTCGCGCCGCTCACGCGCCTGGACGACGCCTTTCAACTGGTGGATGGCGTTGCAACCGCCTGCAAGCTGACGATTCTCAAGGGCGGCCGGGTTGCCGCTGAAGTCCAAGTGGGTGCCCCGCATTGGCACCACGATGGCGTTGGCCTCGGCACTCTGGCTGGAGCTTCCCGATGAGGCGGGCGCCCCAGTTTCTGCCTCAGCTCGTAGCGCGCGAACCCGGAGCCGAATGGATGGTGACTGAACCTACCGCGAGTCCAACCGGGGCCGAGCGCGGATTCTTCATACCGCCCCCACTGGGGCGGACCGTTGAATGCAGCCGACTATGCGGCGCTCGCCGACTCCTCGATTACACCGGAAATCGCCGATGCGGCAATGCTGCGCCGAGTGGACGAATCAGAGGGCCGCGAGGTTGTAGGCCAAGAGGGATCGCGCGATTGTGCCGGCATACCCATCCCCTATTTACTGGCCGGGCGAGCCGGGGGCCTTTAACTACCGGCTGCGAAGAGATCATTCCGAATGGAAATACGACAGCCAGGGCAACGCGAAGCCCGACAAGAAGTATTCGGGTCCGCCAAAGAGCGACAATCGACTCTACATTTCGCCCGGAGTCACGCTCGATCAGCTCAGCGACGTGTCGATTCCGATTGCGCTCGTCGAAGGCGAGAAGAAGGCAATCTCCCTCTGGGGGCTTGCCAGGCGCACTCCGTTTTCAAACTCGACTGTTGACGACTGATTTACCAAATTGCTATTTGAAGGGAGGATGGTGCACGAGCGCCTAATCGTATGCGGATTGAGTCGCAACTTCAGATTGTCTATTGGCCGGTATCGAAGCTGACGCGCTACATCAGGAACCCGCGGAAGAACAATGGTGTTGTGGATCGCATCTGCGGGTCGATCCGTGAGTACGGCTTCGTCGTGCCGATTCTTGCGAAGGCCGATGGGACGGTGATCGATGGCGACTTGCGTCTCAAGGGGGCCATCAAGGAGGGCATGGCTGAGGTACCTGTCATAGTCTGCGACGGTTGGAGCGAATCCCAGGTGAAAGCGTTCCGCCTAATGGTGAACCGTTCGGTGACTTGGGCGGAATGGGACGACGAGCTACTCTCCCTGGAGCTACAGGAACTCGCTGAGGCGGACTTCGATCTTTCACTCACGGGATTTGACCCGAGAGAACTTGAGGACCTCCTGACGCTTCCAGACAACGACGAACAAGCCGACATGGCGCCGCCGCTGCCTGAGAATCCAGTGTCGCGGCTTGGTGATTTATGGGTGTGTGGCGACCGCCGCAACGCACACCGGATCCTTTGCGCGGACGCCACCCGCCCAGAAGCGGTGTCGCGCCTGTTGGGTGATCGCAAGCCGTTCCTGATGATCACCGATCCTCCCTATGGGATCGAACTTGATTCAGAGTGGCGCGACCGCGCAGGACTCAACGGCTGCGGTCCGGCCGAGGCCAGCTACATGAAGCATCGCACCGCCGGCCACACTGAAACCACGATCTCCGGCGATACCAGGGCCGACTGGTCGGACGCGTTCGCACTTGTGCCCGGCCTGCAGATTGCTTACGTGTGGCACGCGAGCGTTTTTACGCGCGAGGTGCTCAATGGGCTGGAGCGCATCGGATTCCTGTACCCGCAGCAGATTATCTGGAACAAAGGCCGCACCGTTCTCACGCGCACACACTACTGGTACCAACATGAACCGTGTTGGTATGTACGCAAGAAGAACGCGCCTTGGTTCGGCAAAGCGGGCGAGAACGCGACGATCTGGGATTCACCATCTCCGAAATTCATCATGGGTGGTTCCGATGAGGAGAAGTTCGACCACCCCACGCAAAAGCCCGTCGAACTGATGCGGCGCCCGCTGTTAAACCATACAAAGCGTGGAGAGGCTTGCTACGAACCCTTTCTCGGATCGGGGACGACCCTGGCCGCCGCGGAGATCACTGAACGCGTTTGTTGGGGCATCGAACTCGATCCCAAATACGTTGACGTCGTGGTCACCAGGTGGCAAGGCCTGACGGGCGGAAAGGCCACGCTGGAAGGCGACGGGCGCACGTTCGAGCAGATCGCGGAGCAACGCCAACAGGAGGCCGCATGATCCTGGGATCGGGCACCCCAGTTCCGTGCCGTAACAGACCCGCTCGCGAGCCGCTGTTCTATTGCCACGTCGCGGGAGAAACCGACACCTGGTACGGCGACAAGTCGCAATCTACGCTCTGCGAAGAAAGCAAGCCGGCGGCGAGCCGTCTGCATCCAACGATGAAACCAGTGGGGTTGGTCGAGCGCGCGCTTTTGAATAGCAGCAAGGCGGGCGATATCTGCGCGGACCTCTGCGCCGGTGCCGGTTCTACTCTGATGGCTTGCGAGTGCCGGGTCCGGAAAGCCCGCCTGATTGAAATCGATCCGAAGTACGCCCAAGTGATCATCGTGCGCTGGCAACAGTACTCGGGAAAGTGCGCGACCCTCGATGGCGATGGCCGCACCTTTGAAGAGATCGCCCAACTACGCCGCCAGGAGGCCGCTTGAATCCCGCGCTGCCAAGCCGGAATTTCGGCCGTCGACGCGCAGATACGGGCCGGACACCCGGACGTAGCCGGACTGTGCTTGGCCTTGGCAGACTAGACTGCGGAGTTACGGCTCATTCAGCAGGGCGTCCCCAAGTAGTCGCCTGCGCGCCACATTCCGCGTACGTTCGCCCGGAAAAAGGCGGCTGGCTGTGTGGGGCCATGGCCGGGCGCTACTCGCACATAGATAGCGAAATTAAGAAGGGAAAACAGGCGGCCAATAACAGGTTGGCGACTGGCTGCCGGAATAGCCAGCGGTGCGCCACGGTTCGCCCACCTGCGCACGTTGCGGGGCGGCTGGCAAAGGTGGACCACCGCCGGAAACTGGCCCCCCAAAGCAGAGCGCCCGCCGCGGCTGGAGCCGGGCGGGCGCAGGGGAGGGGCGGGCCGGTGCTATTTGTTGATGCGGTAGACACGCTCACCCTTGTCGGATTTGAAGGACTCGACCGCGATGCCCATCTTCTTGCCGAGAAAGCCGGATACCCAACCCCTGGTCGTGTGTTTTTGCCATCCGGTGTGCGCCATGATCTCGGCCAGCGTTGCGCCACCCTTGCGCTTCAGCATGGCGATGACGCCCTCGCTCTTGCTCCCGGCGCGGGCAGTCTTCGGCTCGCCGGACTCCTTGGCCTGCGCTTCCTGCGCCTTTGCGGCCCTCTTGCTCTTGGGCGCGGCCTTTGCGGCAGTGGCCTTCTTGGCCGACTTGCCCTTCGCGGGTTTGCCCTTGGCGGACTGTGCGCGGCCTTTGGCCTTTTTCCCGGGCTTCGGCCGCGCGGGCGCTGCCTCTGGCTCCGCGGCGTCGCCGAGTCTCTGGATGCGTTCCCAAATGCGCCCGACGGCGGCCTTGTTGCTCTTGAAGCTCTCCACCGGCGCCACGCCCGGCAGGCTGTTCCAGATCGCTACGAGTCGCTCCGCCGGCCACGCTTTGGCCAGTTCCGCGAGTTCCTTCTGGGTGCTGAAGCTGTCGAAGGGGGTTGTGGTTACAGCGGCGGCCTCCTCGGCGGTGGCGAACGCGCTGATGCTGTTCTCGTTGTCGATGGTGAACGTTTTCATTTTGAATCTCCTTTTTGTTCCGCGCTCTTCGCGGTCATGACCATCCATCACTCCGAAGTGCCTGAAAGGCAAGGCCTTTCTGAAAAGAATCTGCGATGGCGAAGGATCGTAAAAAAATGAAGAAAGGACACGGAAGCAAACTCGGGCGAAAAAAAGAATCGGCGATCAAAGCCCTGCTCTCGGAGAGGAACCATGCAGAGGCGGCCCGCGTCGCCGGTATTGATCCGAGCACCCTGACGCGTTGGCTGCGTTTGCCGGAGTTCGTGGAGGAGTACCGGCGCGCCCGTTGGGAAGTTGTGGAGCAAGCCTACGCCCGTGCCCAGCAGAATACCGGCGCCGCCACTTCCGTTCTCCTGAAGCTGATGGCCGATCCCGCGACGCCGGCCGCGGGCCGCATACGAGCTGCATTGGGCATTTTTGGCCTGGCCCGCGAAGCGTTGGATCTGGATATCGAGACCCGCGTGTCGGCCTTAGAACGCGCCGCGGAGTCCGCGAAGCAGTGAATTGAACGCAGAAATTGATGGGACCAAAGAATCTGAAATAGCGCGTGGCCAATCGCATCTCATTTCGCAAGTTGACCGCAGGAGCAGCCGCTTGCGCCAACACCTATACCGATGGTCCTAGGTGGCTGGCCCAATTCGGCGTTCTCACCAAATTCGCGCTGCTGTCGGACGCCATCGTCCCGGACGATATCGCTCACAATCCGGGCCCTGAAGTTAGCCACTGTAGTGCGTCGCACCCGGCCATTGGCCAGACTGATCCCGGCGGACCATGTCCGTCCCGCTGTGCTCGTAGCTGCGCACCGGTGATTCGCTGACGAGTGCGGTGGCGCCCATCTCCCGCGCCGCCCAAATCGCCGGCGGGTCTTCGTCCGGCCCCCAAAGGACCATTTTGAATCTCATTTCGACCCGTGTGCGCACCAAGGTCGCCCGTAGCTGCCGGGAGGTGAACTGTCATAGTGCGCGTCCAGACATGCATGGCTCAGACAAGCGCCACCAGTCAACCGGGCGAGGCGGGAGGGGGCCAGTTGTCGGGTTTGTCGGGTTTCGCAGGGTAGCCGTAGCGGCGCGCAAACACCCGCTCCGGAGGCTCGGAGCAGATGCCGACTCGTAAAGGCCACCGAAACGTGTCACCAATCATCTAACTGCTTGAAACATAAATAGTTATATTTTTTTTCAAGGGTCTGCAGAACTTAATCTGATTGCACCTGCGTGCATCTGCGATTTTCTGCAGTTAAGATTTTGGCGCAATCTGACGCAACCTGACGCAACCTGTGGGGTGAACCCCTTCGGTGAGACACGAGGGAAAAGACGCAGTTTCCTTTCAATGATAATTCCTTCCTTCCGTTCTGTCTAGCATTTTATGATCGAGTTGCCGGTGAAGCGGACCATGATGCAGGGCTATCTGGACGATGCGAATGCCGGGACAACCACCGTGACGGTCAGCGGAATACCCGCGGCGCCGGGCGGCTACATGGTTTACGTTTACGCGAATGGACTAAACCCTGGCGCCACGCGCAGCGCAAACTACACCATCGCCGCGCCCGGAGTTGGGAATATGACAACTCTGTTGACCGATCTCGCCAGCGCGTATTTCAGCGGGACGTTCAATCTGGTCACTGCCACAAGTCCCGACGGAAACTACATGGTATTCAGCATTCCCGGAACGTCGTTCACATTGACGGCGACGCCCACGACGGCGAGCGATGGGAATCCGCGCGCGCCGGTCAACGGGATCCAGATCGTGCCTGAGTAATCGGGTTTTGTGGGGCGGGCAATTCTGCCCGCAGCCGGCTTTCAGCCGGCTCGGGCCCGCCAGCGCTATTGCAGCGAGCGCTGCCGGCACGCAGCGCGGAAGTGGTCCCGCTGGAAGGCCCAGCAGGCGTACCGGGCGACGGCGGTGGGCAAACAGAAACGCAACGGCCAAAGCCGTCATTACCGGGAGCGGGTTCGGAGCCGGAAACCACCAGAACCAGAAGCAGTTAGCGATCCCGCGAGGGTAATCGCTACAGAACATTTTTTTCGACCATGGCTGCGACCGGCCAGGCTGCTACGAGAGATTCGTGTATGCGCGGCGAAGTCCCTTACAACGCTTCTGTTCCCGGTATTCGATTGGAGCACGGTGCCGTCGTACACAGAGGCATCGAAACTTTGAAAGGTTGGCGTGTTCGGATCCGTGCCGCTGATGGTGGCGCGGGTGATCGAATAGTAGGCCACTCCCACGCCATCGCCCGCGTTGCTTCCGCCCGCCGGGTTGTCGACCGCGCCCTGCCACTGAGCCATCACGCTGCCTGGCTGCCCTTGCGTGCCGCTGAAGTACACGGCCGTGGTAAACGTGTTGGCGTTGACTTCGGCCGGCGCGACATTGTCCCAGGGTCCCAGTTTGGCGACGGCGATGGAGTTGCCGTTGGGCATCGAGCGTCCGCCCACGCCGGGCGAGCCGGTGGTGAGGGTGATGCTGGGAGGAGAGCGCAGTGCTCAACGCTGTTCAAGGCCGCCTCTACAAACTCGACGACAAAGCGCAATTGTTGTCTGGTACAACCTCGTCCCTACCATCAGGAGCTTGTTACCTGGCGGGCGACTCCCTGTACTGCGTGGACGGCAACGGTTTCACGCGCTCGGATTTTGCCCAAGGAGGAACCTCAGGCGGATTCAGTTGCCAAGTTGGCAGCCCACACGGCTTCCCGTCGAGCTTGCCTCCGGGCAGTCTGGGGTGGGCATTCCTTTTCGAATGTTCGGCGGAGCCGGACAAGCTGCGGCTGATGAGAGAGATCTGGCGGATCGCTGAGGTGCGAGCGCCCGAACCGGTTCTGACTGCGCGGCTCCTAGCGGACGGCAAGGTCACGATGGTTGGACAAAGAGGTGGAATATTTGTCCTGGACAGCGTCAAATACGGGGACTGTTGCACACTCCAGGAATCGAAAGTAGGCGTGCGGACGCGGATCTCTGCCGGGAACCATGGCATGACAGCAATCTACGAGTGGGACGGCGCTACTGGTCGGCTAGCGATCTTTTCTGGACGCAAGCTCGTTAGGCGGTCAACGGTTGTCGACGCTGACTGGGTGGAGGATGTCGCCTGGTCGGAGTCGAACCGCACCAGCCATTCCTCCAACCCCAACGTTTCGATGCCCCAGAAGGTCTGCCCATCCACACCCGGCGCGCCCTGATTGGACTTCACCAGTGCATAAGCATGGGCCAGAATATCCTCTCG
>Ga0302326_10032719_pt1 | contig 10351 bp, 9 predicted proteins | sample Palsa_T0_3_FD_202264 | JGI IMG/M metagenome (GOLD analysis project Ga0302326, IMG submission 202264) | Peat permafrost microbial communities from Stordalen Mire near Abisko, Sweden - Palsa_T0_3 | ecosystem: Environmental > Terrestrial > Soil > Palsa > Peat permafrost | place: Sweden: Abisko... | reverse complement strand
CGGAAATCTTGCAGCAAACTCCAGAGATCCCGCCCTCCTGCCAGTGGTCCCTGTTTCTACGCAACCACGACGAACTGACGCTGGAAATGGTCACCGACATGGAGCGCGACTACATGTACGACGCGTATGCTCAGAACAAAACGATGCGGCTGAACCTGGGAATTCGGAGGAGACTGGCTCCACTATTGAATAATGACCGCAGGCGGATCGAGTTGTTGAACGGGATGCTGATGTCGCTGCCCGGCACCCCGATCATTTATTACGGAGATGAAATTGGAATGGGAGACAACATAAGCCTGGGCGACCGCAACGGAGTTAGGACTCCCATGCAGTGGAGTGGGGGATGGAACGCTGGTTTTTCCACCGCGCCCCCGGAACAGCTATATGCTCCCATTATTCAAGATCCGGTATACGGGTATCCCGTCGTAAATGTCGAATCTCAAAGAGAGAGTGAGCATTCTCTCTTTCATTGGATGCGGCGCATCATTGCAGTCCGGAAATCAAGTGCGGTGTTCGGCAGGGGATCGATCGAATTTCTCTATCCCGCTAATCACAGAATACTGGCTTACTTGCGGCGGCTCGGCAATGAGACCGTCCTGATCGTCAACAATCTTTCGAGTGCCGCACAAGCTGTCGAACTGGATTTACGGCGTTACAAGGGGAATGTTCTGATCGAGATGTTCGGCAATAATCTCTTTCCTCGCGTCGGTGACCTGCCTTATCTGTTGACGTTGGGGTCTTACCAGTCGTACTGGTTTCGGCTGCGAAGAGTCTAGGCGAACGCGAAGAATGAAGGAATGTCGAATGCTGGAGACTCGCCAAAATCACACGGAATCTTAAAGTGGAAGACGGGAACTTTCTTACCGACGATTTCCTCCGCCAGCTCATAAATGTTGGCGAGGTCGATATCCTCGTGGGCCTGCCCACTCATAACAATGCCAAGACTATCGGCTCCATCGTCCACACGATTCGAAGTGGCATCCTCCGCGATTTTCCCCGTGAGCGTGTGGTCATCATCAATGCCGACGGAGGATCACGAGACGGAACTCCGGAACTGATCACCGACATTTCCATCGATGATGTACGACCAGCCTCCAATGTGTACGCTCTTCGCACACTGCACGCGATAAGCACAAAATACGCCAGCACCCCGCAGAGTGGAGTTGCGTTGCGGACGATCCTGGCAGCGGCCGAACTGCTCCGAGCGAAGGCGTGCATCGTCGTCTCCCCCGAATCCGAACTTATCACTCCGGAATGGATCTCCAATCTTCTGCGTCCCGTATATTACGAAGGGTTCGATCTCGTCTCTCCTACCTATCGCAGGCATAAGTTTGATGGGCTATTGACGACGAACCTGCTGTATCCGATGGTTCGTGCGCTCTATGGCGTAAGGATCCGCGAAGCCTACATGTCCGAGTTCGGATTCTCGGGCCGTCTGGGAAGCCAATTCCTTGGCAAGAATCGATGGAACAATGGAATCGGTGAAGACGGGACGGAGCTCCGCTTGGCGCTGGCTGCCGTAACCGGCGGATTCCGGATCTGCCAGTCCTTTCTCGGAAGGAAGGATCCCGTCGAACGCCGCGCCGCCGATCTTGTCCCCACCTTGCGGCAATCCGTTGGGGTGTTGTTCTCCGCGTTAGAGTTCGACTTCGATGTGTGGAGCACAGTTTCTGGTTCTCAGGACGTGCCTACGAACGGGAATGACCTGGAGTTACTCCTGGATCCTTTGCGGGTTAACCGGAAGCGCCTGCGAGAGATGTTTGCTAACGGAGTTGCAGAATTAGAAACAGTTTTTCAGTCGATTCTCTCTCCTACTACTCTCGCCGACCTGAAGCGGATAGTCGAGTTGGGCGAAGAGCAGTTTCGTTACCCGGCGGAATTATGGGTCAGGACGGTATACGAGTTTGCTGCGGCGTTTCAGAAATCTGTAATCAATCGAGATCACATCATTCAGGCACTCGCCCCGCTCTTTCGCGGGAGAGTATTCACTTTTGTCGTCGAGAACCGTAACGGGTCCGCGAGGGACGTAGCGGATAACATCGAAAGCTTATGCCTTGAGTTCGAGCGATTGAAACCATATCTGCTTGAAATATGGAAATCGAAAGAGTGAGGCTACTATGCGGGAAATGATTCTCAGCGAACTGACTCAGGCGATGCAGGACCTCGCTAGAGGCTTCGCCCACTACCTTCCTCGTCTCCTGGTAATGCTGATCCTCGCATTTCTGGGATGGCTAATCGCATACTTGGTCAAGGTAATTGTGCGCAGCATTCTCCGGCTCATCAAGTTCGACCGGCTGTCAGAGAATGCGGGCGCTTCTCAATTGCTAACCAAAGCCGCTCTCCCTTCGGCGACAGAGGTGTTGAGCCGCTTCGTCTTCTGGGTCACCTGGCTCGGCTTCATTCTGCTGGGGGTGAGCGTTCTGGGAATCCTGGGTCTGCAGGAGCAAGTCGCAAGATTTTTCTTGTTCCTGCCGCGCCTGTTCGCCGCGGTGTTGATCTTGTTTTTCGGCATGCTTGCAGCTGGATTTTTCGCTCGCGCTGCTCTGCTGGCCGCAGTGAATGCGAATGTTCCATCCCCTCGCCTTCTGAGCCTTGCCCTTCGCAGCATTATTATGGTTTTCGTATTCTCTGTCGTCTTTGAAGAGTTAGGTTTGGCGGAACAGACTATGCTAGTCGCCTTCGGAATTGCATTCGGAGCCCTAATGCTTGGTTTAGCTATTGCCTTTGGTATTGGCGGCAGGGATCTGGCACAGCGTTTCTTGGAAGAGAAGTTCGTTCGCGTCAAGAAAGAGCAGGACGAAGATGAGCTTTCGCCGCTCTAACACATTCTGCCGTTTTGGATCGAAGCAATGTTTCTTAGCGACGGTCAGGCTTTTTCTTTAGGAGATTCGACAGGGACGTCCGGGTGGACCACACCACTTCTGTTTTTCCTGGTTGCTCCCGATCCACAGTGACCAGGTCGAGCACGACATTACGAGCATGGTACGGATCGCGCGCAGTGACAATTTCTGCTGCCAGTATGCCGCAGAAGGTGAGTGCCGCCTCTGCTTCGTGGTCATAGTGCAGGAGGTAGGCGACGTTGCACTCCGAGCATTTAACGGGATGACTCTCGTCGCGGAACAGTCCTTGCTTCGACGGAATCGCATCGTCTCGGTCCACCTCGGCATGCATGTGCCCATTATTCCACGCCGCTCAAATGAAAGCATTCTCAGACTTTTCAACGGTCGTACAGAAGTGTTAGAGCTAATAATTTTTCACGAACTTCCTCAGCGAGACTATTCGCCTTATAGCGCCACCTCCAGTTTCCGCTCACAGTACCAGGCAAATTCATTCGAGCTTCGCTGCCCAGGCCTAGTATGTCCTGCAGCGGAACTATGGCGGTATTCGCTACGGAGGCCAGGACGGTGCGAATGAATATCCAATTGACCTCCTCATTTTGAAATCCAAGATATGCACGAGTGAAATCGTGCTCTTCGCGAATGTCGTGTTCCGTTCGAATGCTTTCGCCCACTCCCGAACTCGTCCACCACCCGAGAGTAGTGTCGTTGTCGTGTCCGCCCGTGTACGCGACCAGTTCACGAGAATAATTATGCGGGCGGAAGCTGGGACCTTGGGGATCCTTTCCGAAGGCAAACTGCAGAAGGCTCATTCCCGGAAAACCAAAACCATTGCGAAGAGCCTCTACACCAGGAGTTATCACACCGAGATTTTCGGCAACAAATGGCAACTCTTTCAATTCAGCTTGCAGAACTCGAAAAAACTCTGCGCCGGGGCCTGCTACCCACTTTCCTCCGGCGGCGGTCGAAGCCGTGGCTGGAACCTCCCAGTAAGCTTCGAAACCGCGAAAGTGATCCAGTCTAACAAAATCGAACATTCCGAGGGATGCACGGATGCGATTGATCCACCAACGGTGACCGGAAAACGCGGAAACATCCCACCGATAAAGAGGATTGCCCCACAACTGACCTGTCGCGCTGAAATAATCGGGTGGAACGCCAGCAACGGCAGTGGGTTGCCCTTGTTCATCCAAGCGAAATAATTCCGGATGAGCCCACACGTCAGCGCTATCGTGAGCGACGTAGATCGGAATGTCACCCATGATTTTAATGCCGTGACGACGACAGCGCTCTCTGACCTTCTCCCATTGCCGGAAGAATTGGAACTGGGCAAACCGGTGATAATCCACCTCAGACGACAACTCGTTCCGAAATTCCTTCAGAATGGCCGGATCCCGTTGACGTATTCCCGCATCCCAGTGGACCCAGGCCGTGTCCTTATAGCGTTTCTTGCATGCCATGAAGAGCGCATACTCCTCCAGCCACTCCCTGCCCTTATAGCAAAAGGTATCGAAGGCACCACGGGCGGCCCCAGTTACGTTGCCGAAGAAAGCACGAGCAGCTTTGCGAAGGAGTTCTTGTTTGAAGGCGATTACTCGATCGTACGCCACGTGCTCGTCCGGAAAATTCGGCGCACTGGCCAGGTCCCCGGCCGACAGAAGTCCTTCCGCACGAAGAGCTGCCAGATTTATAAAGAGGGGATTTCCGGCAAATGCAGAGAAGCATTGATAAGGAGAATCGCCGTATCCAGTGGGATTCAACGGCAAGACCTGCCAGATTTTCTGCCCTGACCCGGCTAGGAATTCGATGAACTCATGAGCGGATTCTCCAAAATCGCCTATACCGTGGTGGCCGGGCAAAGACGAGACATGGAGAAGGATTCCACTGCGTCGGGGAAAAATCACCCGATTAACGTAATGCTTCCAACGCAGCCACGCAATAGGGAGAACAGCGGAGCACATTCCTGTCAGCATCGTTGAGGCCGCCCTTCGACGAAATGCGCATTTAGCTTCGTCGTTTCGACTGCCGCGTGCCGGATTCCGACACCAACTTGCGCGAAGAAGCACGGGTTCTTTGCTGCGAATCAGGAGTGGTTCAATGCAATTGGAATTGACTTCGAGGAATCCCGCAACGGATCCCGCAGTCCTCGAGGATGCTACGCGGCATAGGGCGGCGATCCGGTGCTGATCTTCTGTCACCGCTCCCGTACAATGAATACACTGCTCGCAAAGAGCCATATAGGAATAGACCGTCACGCAACTGTGAACTTTCCAGTAGTTTGGTGAGAAATTACGAGCACAAAATCGCATAATCGCCACAAATCTGTGGTTCCCTTGACGGGAGAGACTTTTCGATTTTGTGACTGCCCGCTAGGCACGCAGTCACATGCGAATCCCATCGGGCTGCCTAGGGCCTCGCAAAGTGAACCAAGGTGTAGTACTCAGATCCGTGCCACTTCTGCCAGAATCGCCTGGCGTTCGCCTTTCTAGTTCGAATGAACGACGAATCGAAACCGGACTGATTGCAAGCTCTGATGTCGGGTTTTAGGGTGAAATTCTCTGGTGAGGTTTTGCTATCTGCAACTTACGTATAAGTCGAGGCTTAGCGTGGCAAACCGTATCGAGGGTTCGAATTCCTCTCCCTCCGCCACACAGTCTGGACTGCAGAGAAATTTCACTGGCTGCGCGCCGAAATACGCGAACAATGCCCGTATTTCGCGATTATTCCCAGACAAACCGGACTGCGGAGAACGGACTGCTCGGCTTCGAATGCGGTACTGTCCGGCCTTTTCTCCGGAAGGTAATGCGCAGTCCGGTTTCCAGCAGGGCGTCAGGCGAATGCAATGCGATCAGAAGTCGGGGATTCGGCCATAGCGGGTTGACTATTGGCAGCTCGCCGGACACCATATTTCGCTTCCCACCAGGCGCTATTGATACTCGCGGTCACGGAACTTGCCACTGTTTTCATGATCAAGCGCCATCCGCAGTCGGTTGCTCGACTTCTCTTCATGGCTCTCAGCCAGACCATCGAGTCCGGCGGAGGTCCTTCCATGGACCACCTTCCGCGTAACGCTCGGGATTCAGGATCTTCGAACGGGGGTCTTCCGCGGTGTCGAGCTGGAGCACCATCCACTTCGGATAAGGAACGCCCGGATCCGACGCCCCGTCCAGTAGCCGGAGGTCATCGTCCGAGAGCTGAAGGTCTACGGCGCGGATGTTGTCCTCGAGTTGCTCGGCCTTGCGGGCGGCGACAATCACGCTGCTGACCGCCGGCCTTCCGAGCAACCACGAAAGCGCAACACGGGCCGGGCTTGCGTCATGCCGACTGGCCACTTCCTTCAGCGCTTCTACGACGCGGTATCCCATCTCCCTATCGAAGGGCACGAAATTGCCCGCTTCGGCGAAGCGTGTTCCCGCAGGCGCAGGGTTGGTGCGGCTGTACTTGCCTGACAGGAAGCCGCCAGCAAGCGGACTCCAGACCAGGATGCCGATGTTGTGATACTCGGCGAACGACTGAAACTCGTATTCGAGACCTCGACCCACGAGACTGTAATACATCTGAGCCGTTACGTATTTCTCCAACCCCAGGTGTGCCTGCAGCATTACTGCGGTGGCCGCCTGCCATGACATAAGGTTGGACAGCCCGATATAGCGGACCTTTCCTTGGCGCACGAGATCGTCGAGCGTCCGCAGCGTCTCTTCGAGCGGCGTGTTGCTGTCCCACCCATGCACCTGGTACAGATCGATGTAATCGGTCTGCAGCCGCCGGAGACTGCCCGCCACTTCGCGCATGATGTTCACGCGAGTCGCACCGCTCCGGTTAAAGTTTTCGCTCATAGGCAGCCGGACTTTAGTCGCGAGCACAATCTCGTTCCTCACACCCTTCAAGGCATTGCCCACCAACGTCTCGCTCTCCCCGAGGCTGTACACGTCCGCCGTATCGATGAAGTTAATTCCGCTGTCCAGGGCCAGCTTCACCATGCGCGTAGTGTCCTCCTGACCCAGGTTGCCCATGTTCATCTTGCCGCCGAACTGCATCGTGCCAAGTGCCACGCTGCTGACGATGAGTCCGGTATTCCCCAGTTTTCTATACCTCATCTCCCACACTCCTTCTGCTGAGAACGAAAGATTACGCCAAACGATTCTCGAGTTGTTTCTTCGAGCTTTGATTGCGAAATGCTATCGTTTAGTAAAGACAACCGAGACATTGAAACCGGTGCGACGGGACTAGTCAAGACTCCCCCATTACAGCCAGAGAGTCCGCCCGAGAGCAGCAGACCGTCCCGTCCCGAACCGAACAACGCGTCCCGCGAAGCTTTTGATCGTCGGCGCTCAGCGAAGGCGATCTACGCTGACCTTCTTTGAGTTCGTACGACTTTGCGCCCGTTCCGGCTAGTTTTTCTCCGGCAACGATCAAGTATTCACTTCGTATCGGTCGGCCTTCGAACCAGCATTCGAGAAGCTCTCTCGTACCGCCGCGTAACGATTCTCTCCCAGAAGTGAGGTTCCCGAAGCGATCAGCGAAGTTCCGCGGTTTTCGGCAGCTCGGATACTGTCCATCCTCCTCCAAGGGCCTTGATCAGCAATACGCTCGCATCCATGCGTCGCCTCAAGATGTCGACATCGTTTCGTTCGTTTTGCAGCGCGATCGTTTGTGCCGTGAGAACCTGAAGGTAAGGATCCGCTCCTCCGACGTAACGGTCAGTGAAGATCTGAAGTGATTCTTGCGCGGAGGTCGTCGCTTCCTTTTGTTGCTGCGCTTCCTGGCTGAGGATCCGTAGTGCAACCAGATTGTCCTCCACCTGCTGAAAAGCCGTGAGCGTGCTCTCGCGATAATTGGCGACGGTCGCGTCATAGTTGGCGCCTGCGGCGGTTGACGCCGCACGGCGGCGGCCACCATCAAAAAGAGTTTCCGCCATCGACGGCCCGACAGCCCAGAAGCGGCTCGGCCAAGTAAACCAGTTGGTGATGGAATCTCCTTCGAAGCCCGCCGACGCGCCCAACGTGATGGTCGGGTAATATGCGGCGCGGGCTATTCCGATCTGGTCGTTGGCCTCGGCGACCCGACGCTCCGCAGCCGCGATGTCCGGCCGGCGCTCGAGAAGTTGTGAAGGCAACCCGGTTCCGATATCCGGAGGCGCCATATTGAGGGGCGATGCAGGCAGGCTGAATGCTGCCGGCGGCTTGCCGATCAATACGGCGATGGCATGCTCTAACTGCGCCCTTTGCACGGCAATATCCGTATCCTGAACTAAAGTGGTTTCAAGTTGCGTTTGCGCCTGCGCGACGTCGGACTTCGGAGCGGCGCCGCCCTCGAAGCGATTCACGGTGAGCTGCAAAGCATCCTGATAAGTTTTCACAGTATCGTCGAGAAGCTTTTTCTGAGTGTCCGCGCTTCGTAACTCGAAATAATCGTACGCCAGTTCGGCATGCAGACTCAGGTTCACCGTTGCGAGATCTCCTGCAGTTGCTTGAGCTTCTTCGCGAGATGCGGACACGGTTCTCCGCACGCGCCCCCAAACGTCCAATTCGTAAGAAAGATCGAAAGGCAGCACAAAATCACCGGTGCTACTGGTAGCTTGGAGGTACGGTGTGTTAGCCGAGTCGCGAAGTGATTCGATGCCAGGCGCGGTCGAGATGGTCGGATACTGCGCAGCCCGATTGAAATGAACCATGGCCCGCGCTTCCACGAATCGAGCGTTGGCCACCTTCAAGTCTTGGTTCGATACTGTGAGTTCACTTTCCAAATCATTGAGCTGCAGATCGCCGAACATTTCCCACCAGTTTCCGCGAAGCAACTGATCGCTCGGCTGCGCCGGTTTCCAGCCGTCCGTTTCTTTGAACGCGTCTACGGGCGTGGTCGGTACGTCGGGCCGCGCATATTTGGGACCCACGGTGCAACCCGCAAGCAACATCATAGAGAATGCGCCGAGAATAACCATGAGGCGGTTCATTCGCCGGCTCCTTCCATCTTCGAACCGCTGATCTCGACTGGCGAGCCACTCGTCAGCGAGTCCGAGGGACTGAGAATTACATCGTCGGTCGGCTGCAGGCCGGAGAGTATCTCCATGCTGTCGCCATAGTCGTGGCCGGGCGTGACCCGGACCAACTCCACTTTTCCATCGCGCACGACGCCGACCTGCAAACCTTCTCTGCGGAAAAGCAGTGCATTCGCCGGAACCACCAGCGAACGCGTGCCCTCCGGCATTTTCAAATGAACCTGAACGTATGCGCCCGGCTTGAGACGGCCACCGGCATTGTCCACATCCACCTCTACCAGCAAGGTTCGCGAGGCCAGATCGATCGAATCCGAGTTGCGCACCAGAGTGCCGTGAAACGTCTCTCCGGGAAATTCATCGAGCGTCAGATCTGCCGGAGCGCCCGAGCGCGCGGCCAGCGAGTAGACTTCCGGGACCGCGACGTATACACGCAGCCTGTTGATCGAAGCGATGTGGAAGAGCTCTCTGGGTGCATTAGCGCCAGCGTCGATAAGCGCACCTACGTCGGTGTCGCGGGCCGTGATGATTCCATCAAACGGTGCGTACACCTTCTCGAAAGACTGCAACTGCTCGAGCCGCGCCACATTGGCCTGGTTCGACTGAACCGTCGCCTGATTGGCGGCATAGCCGTTCACCGCATTATCACGCTCCTGAGTAGAGACCGAGTGTGTCTTCAGCAGGCTCTCGTCTCGCGCCGCGGTGATTTGCGAGAGATTAACGTTCGCCTCGGCAGTGGCCAATTCCGCTCGAGCTTGGCGCAATTGCTGATCGAGTTCGGGAGTTTCGATTTCCGCCAGCAAGTGCCCTTTACTGACTCGGGCGCCGATGTCGACATACCACTGTTTCAGATAGCCGTTGGTTCGCGCATAAATAGGAGAATCAATGAAGGCCTGTGTATTGCCCGGCAACACCAGTTCCTGGGCGCGATCTCCAGGTTGCGGATGCACAACATTCACGCTCGGAATTGCGGCTTGGAAAGTGGCTTGTTGCAGCCGAGTCTCAGCTGCCACTCGAGAATGAATGCCGAAGACCACTACAATCGCGACCACGAGCGCCGTCGCGCCAAGAACAATGAGGCCACTTCTCGGAAACTTCCCTTGCGGAGGTTTCGTTTCGGAGATCTCCGCTGGACTCGTTTCGGCTGCCTTGGTCGCGTCGATCTTATTTAGGTCGATCTTGGTCGGGTCAATCATAGCCGCCTTGCTCTGATTTGATTCCATAGCGATATCACCTTGGTTAAGCATGAGTAGGTTCCCCTTCCTTCTCGATCTCTACGGAGCTTGTCTCGGTTTCTGAGCGCTTTTTATGCAGCAGGCTGAACACTGCGGGAACAAAGACCAGCGTGGCAACCGTGGCACAGAGCAGGCCTCCGATCACCGCGCGCCCCAAGGGCGCGTTCTGCTCCCCTCCGTCGCCGAGTCCGAGCGCCATCGGCACCATGCCGATGATCATGGCCAGAGCAGTCATCAGGACTGGCCGAAAGCGCGTGAATCCCGCCTCAATGGCCGCTTGGATA
>Ga0302326_10032718_pt1 | contig 10351 bp, 6 predicted proteins | sample Palsa_T0_3_FD_202264 | JGI IMG/M metagenome (GOLD analysis project Ga0302326, IMG submission 202264) | Peat permafrost microbial communities from Stordalen Mire near Abisko, Sweden - Palsa_T0_3 | ecosystem: Environmental > Terrestrial > Soil > Palsa > Peat permafrost | place: Sweden: Abisko... | reverse complement strand
TCGACGCGGACCGCCTCGAGCACGTACTCGAAGTTCTTCGCCACCGCGATCAGCTCGAACGGCCTGGCGTGCGACGCGACCTCGAAGATGTTGGAGAAGGCGTAGTTCTTCGGGTCGTCGTCGATGACCTCGACGCCGCCCTTGTCGTAGGCGTCCAGCGAAGCCAGACGTGTCACGTAGGTCACAGTCGCCCCAGGTTCACTATGCGGACATTTGTTCGTGTGGCAACATAGTCTTGTCCCGATCGGCAGGTACGTCAAGGATGAGCCGGCGCGGCCCGCCGGGCGCAGCGCACCGCGCGCCAGGCCTCGCGCGCCGCGCGCCCGGGTCGCGCGCGCCGCGCGACGCGGGGGCTGCTGACCAGCTCTCACCTCACCGCCCGGGCGGCCGCACGGGGCGGCCTTTTCAGGGCACCGCACGGGGCGGTCTTTTCAGGGCACCGCCCGGCGGCCGCCCCAGCCGACCGGCGGGGGAGGCGGCGGGGAAGGCGGCTCACCTGGCCGCAGCATGCCCGCGCCGACCGCGATGGCCCGCAGCTGGGCGAGGACATCCGCCAGATCCCCGGCGTGCGGGAGGTAGCAGACCAGTTCAGTGGCGCCAGCGTGGGCCAGCCGCGCGGCGCCCGCCTGGCACTCCTCCAGGGTCCCGAACAGCCCGCCCAGGGCGGGTTGGCCGACCACGGCGAAGAGGTCCTCCGCATCGGCCCGGGCGCGCGCCTCCGCCGTGGTCCTGCCGACCGAGACGGCGACCTCGGCGAGCACCGGCAGGCCGGCGGCCAGGCCCGCGGCGTCCGTGATGGCCTGGTCCAGGTCACGCCCGGCGGCAAACGGCACGAGCACGGCCCCGCGGACCCCCGGGTCTTCCGGGGCTTCCGGGGCTTCCGGGGCTTCCGGGGCTTCCGGGGCTTCCGGGGCTTCCTGGGGCATCGCTGCGCGCGCCTGGCCGGCCGCGGCGGGCAGCGCGATCTCTGCGCGGAGCTGGGGCCGGTCCCCGATCAGGCCGAGCCACCTGACCTGGCCCGCCAGGCTCCCGGTAAGGGCGATACGCAGTGCCCTGGGTGCCGCGGCGCCCTCTGGTTCCGCCCGCGCGAGGGCGTCGGCGAGGCTGGCGCCGGCCGCGTCGGTGTCCACGATCATGCCCGCCCGCGCCGGGGCGGCTTCGGCGCGCAGCCGGGCGAGCAGCGCGGCCGGGTCCGCCGGCCCCGGCCCGGTCAGCGCCGGCTGGCGCAGCCACACCCCGTCCAGGCCGAGCCTCGCGATCAGCCGGGCGACCTCGGCGGAGCGGGCAGCGTCGAAGCGCCCGTCCAGCACCACGCTCAGGCCAGGTCCCCCGCCGATTCCCCCGCCGGTCATCGGGGCCGATCCCCCGCCGGTCATCGGGGCGACTCCCCGCCGGTCCCGGTCTCCCCGCCGGTCCCGGGCGCTGCCCGGGGCGCTGCCCGGGGCGCTGGCCGGGGCGAGCCGGCTGGCCCTACCCTGTCGCTCATGGTCGTGCATGCTAGCCCCGGGGACGGCGAGCAGACGACCCTGCTCGCGGGCGCGCTGCTCGACGGCATCGTCGAGTTCGCCCGCAAGCTGCGCTGGCTGGGCGTGGACGTCTCCATCGTCGAGCTGACCGATGCCCTGCGCGCCATCCGCGATGCCGATCTCGTCGACCGGGACCGGCTGCGCCGCCTGCTGCAGATCACGATGGTGAAGCGGGCGGCTGACGTCGCCACCTTCGGGGCCGCCTTCGATCTGCTGTTCCCGGTCAGCGAGCCGGGCACGGCCGACGACCGGCCCGCTGACGACTGGCTCGCGGGCGGCGGGGCCGCCGCCGAGCCCGGCGGTGGGGACAGGCTCGCCCGGCAGGACCTGCTGGACCGCATGGTGGCCGCGCTGCGGGGCGAGCAGGGCGCCGATCTTGCCTCGCTGGCCGGCGAGGCGGTCACCGCGTTCGCCGGGCTCGGCGCCCAGGCGGACGGGTCGCAGCGCTATTACCAGTACCGGGTCATGCGCCAGCTCGACGTCAGCTCGCTGCTGCAGCGGGCCATGCGGCTGGACCTCCAGTCGGCGCCGGGCCCGCTCGGCAGGCGGCTGGCCGCCATCGAGCAGAACGAGCGCCTGGAGGATCTCCGCGCGGAGATCGCCGCTCAGCTGCGCGGGCGCCTCGCGGCCGCGGGCGGCGCCGGGCCGTCGCTCGGGCAGCTGCGCGACTCGGTGCTGGACACCGAGTTCCTCCGCGCGGGCCCGGCGGAGCTATCGGCCATGCGGGAGACGGTCCGGCCGCTGGCGCGGCGGCTCGCCGCGGCAGCGCGCCGCCGCCGCCGGAGACACAGCTCCGGCAGGCTGGACGTGCGCAGGACGATGCGCCGGGCCGTCGCCGCCGGGGGGGTGCCGCTGGATCCGGCCTGGCGGCACCGGCACCGTTCCCGCCCCCGGCTGCTGCTGATGTGCGACGTGTCAGGGTCGGTTGCCGAGTTCGCGAAGTTCACCCTGTCCCTCATGCACGCGCTGCACGCGGAGCTGCCCGCGCTGCGGTCCTTCGTCTTCATTGACGGGCTGGCCGAGGTCACCGACCTGGTGGAGTCCAGCCCGGGGGTCATCGACACCCGGCTGCTGCTGTCGCGCCCCGGAGTCGTCCGCGGTGACGGGCACAGCGACTACGGCGCCGTGCTCCGGCACTTCCTGGCGGAGTACTCCGGCGACATAACGCAGGACTCGGTGCTGATCATCTGCGGGGACGCGCGGACCAATTACCGGCCGGCCCGGCCGGATCTACTGCGCGACCTGCACCGCAGGGTCCGTGCCGTGCACTGGCTGAACCCGGAGCCCGCGGCAGACTGGGACGCCGCCGACTCGCGCATGGGCGAGTACGCGCCCGACTGCGACACCGTCACCGAGGTACGCACGCTCCGCCAGCTCAGCGACTGGGCGGACACCCTGCTGTAGGCCACGGCGGTCCCGGCAGCCAGGCAGCCCGGGAGCCAGGCAGCCCGGGAGCCAGGCAGCCCCGGGCCGGCCTGCTGGTCATCGCCGCCCTCGCGGCACCAGGATCCGGAGTGCCGCGAGCTGGAGCACGAGGAACAGCCCGCTGAGGGCGAACAGGTAGGGCATCAGGGCGCCCAGCCCGAAATGGTCGATCAGCAGGCCCGCCAGCGCACTCGGGACGGCCACGCCGATGGCGGCCGCAGCGGACTGCCAGCCGATGGCCGCCGAGACCCGCCGGGTTCCCGCCCATGACGCGGTCCTGCTCATCATCAGCGGGAAGGCCGGCGCGAGCGATGCGCCGATGATGAGGAAGCCGGCCGCCCCGACGGCGGTGACCGGCTCCCAGAGCATGAGCCCCTCGCCGGCTACCGCCCCGCCGGCGCTGACGGCCAGCAGCAGGTCGGGCGAGATGCGGCTCCCGACGGCGGCGGTGACGAGGCGCATCAGCGTGAGGCTCGCCCAGTAGCCGGCCACGATGAGCCCGGCCAGCCCGGGCGCGAGGTGGCGGGCGACGGTGAAGAAGGTAAAGGCCCACTGCCCGGTGCCCATCTCGACCCCGCAGTAGACGAAGAAAAGCAGCAGGGCCATGGCGACGGCGGCCCGGGAAAGCGGTGCCGCGGCCTCGCCCGCGGCGGCCGCCAGGCGGCGGCGGCTGCGCGCCCTGAAGGGCTCCCTGGCCGGGGTGCTCGCGTTGAAATCGGCGCGATGGCGCAGCACCGCGATGAGCACCCCGAGCTGCACCCCGATGATCACTATGTAGGCGAGCCGCCAGCTCCAGCCGAGCACGAGCAGCCCGGTGATCAGCAGCGGCCCGGTCGTGGCGCCGATCCCGTAGCAGGCGTGCAGCAGGTTCATGCTCCGCGGGCTCGCGGTGAGCGCGAGATGAGACTGGATCCCCGGCTCGAGCTGGCCGGCCGCGACGCCGATCACGGCGGCCGCGAGCAGCAGGACCGCGACGTCGGGCGCAGCCGCGTACGCCGCGAGGGCAACGGCGGCAATGCCCGCGGAGCCGGCCAGCGCCGCCGCCCGCCCGGCCCGGGCGCTGAACCTGCCGGACACCGAGCTCGAGCAGAGGAAGCCGGTGATTCCCGCTAGCTGGATGAGGCCGAGGTCGCCGATCGGGAGGCCGAGGGAGTGGCGGATCGACGGCCACGCGGTCCCCAGCGCGCCGTCGTACATGCCGATGCCGACGAAGCACGCAAAGGCCACCGCGAGCGCCGGCCGGAGACGGGAGCCCGCAGCGCTGCCTCGCGCGACCGGGAGTGAGGACATCCGCCCTATCTGATCACGTCGCCAGGCCGCCCGCGATCACGTCGCCAGGGGTGCCCGCGGTGGTCAGCCGCGGGTGAAGTCGAGCAGGAACTCCAGGATGCCGTGATTCTGGGTGGTGACGAAGCCGGTGAAGCTGGGGTTCGGGATGTTCCATTTCGAGAAAAGCACGGGAATCGAGCCGGCCACCTCGATCCGGCTCGCCGTGCGCTCCGCCGTCAGCGGGAAGGTCACCGTCCGGGTCGTGCCGTGCAGGGCGAGCTTGCCGGTCACCGTGTAGGTCCGCACCGCCCCGACGGCCGGCAGCGGCGCCAGGCTGACGGGCCTGCTGAGGGTGAAGGTGCCCTTGGGGTAGGCGGCCACGTCCATGATCCGTCCGTCGAACTGCGCGTCACGCTGGCTGGAGTCGGTGTGGATCGTGGCCATCTCGACGCTGAAGCTGGCCGTCCGCACGGTCTTTCCGGTGATCGTCATCGCGCCGGTCACCGAGCTGCTCCGGCCGACGGCCGTGTGCGCCTGGCCGAACAGGACCTCCTGGACCCGGTACCCGACCGTGGAGCCGGAGCCGGCCGTCCAGGAGCCCGCGACCGAATCCGAGTCGCCCTGGGTCGAGCCGGCGCTGGCGCTCTGGCTGGCGTCCGGCTTCAGGCTGAGCGGCGCCGGGGTGCTGCCTTCCACGAAGTGGAAGTAGACGTAGGGGCCGGCCACCGCGAGCACCACGACCACGACGGCAGCCGCGATCACCCACCGCAGCAAGCGCCGCGGACCGCGTGACGACATGGTGATACCTCCCGGTTAGCGGCTGAAGACCCGATTGCGTCCGCCGGCATCTGGCCCGGCAGGATCCAGCGTTCTCGCTCAGGCTAAGAACGTACTCAGCGTTCCTTCTGAACGTGCTCTGAGGGCTGAATGCCGGCAGCAGAGGCCGGCCGCGGCTAACCGCGCGGCAATGCCTACAAATCAGGTATGAAGACGTAATCGGTTATGTCATCCCGTACCATCCGTAGCACGTCTCTATCAGTGCATGCCTCCCTGGCAGCTCAGGGCACTCCCCGGCCCAGGCGCCCCGCCTGCCCGTCGCCTCCTGGCCGCCGCGGTGGTGTGCGCCCCTCGGTATGCCTAACGGGAGGATCCCCCCATGCGCCGTCCCGCGCTCCCACGCTCGCGGCACCGCCTCGCCGGGCCGCTCACAGCAGCGGCCGGGCTCGCGCTGGTGCTCGCCGCCGTGCCCAGCATGGCCGGCGCCATGGTCAGCGGCCCGCACGCGGCCGCGCGCTCGGGCGCGCACGCCGCCATCCGCTCCGACGTGGACACCGTCTCCGAGGACAGCCTGCGCACCGGCTGGGACCCGGGCGAGACCGCCATGACCGCGGCCGACGTGGCGTCCTTCACGCAGCTGTTCATGACCCCGGTGGACGGCCAGGTGTACGCGGAGCCGCTGGTGGTCGGGTCGACGGTGATCGTCGCGACGGAGAACGACTACGTGTACGGGCTGAACGCCGCCACCGGCGCGATCGAGTGGACGACCTCGCTCGGCACGCCCTACCAGACCAAGAGCTGCGGCGACCTGACCCCCGACATCGGGGTGACCGGCACCCCCGTCTATGACCCGCCGGCGGGCGGGGTGGGCGACGGGGCGGTGTACATGGTCGCCCAGACCCTCGGGGGGACGAAGGGCAAGACCCCGGGGACCAGCCTGTTCGGGGTGGACCCGGTGACCGGGGCCATCATCGAGCAGGTGCCGATCGGCGGGGCGCCGAGCAACGACCCGAACATCACGTTTGACTCCGCCCAGCAGCTTGAGCGGCCCGGCCTGCTGCTAATGAACGGGTGGGTCTACGCCGCGTTCGGCTCGCGCTGCGACCACCAGCCCTATGCCGGCTTCGTCTCCGGGGTGAACGTCGCCACCCAGGCGACGACGCTGTGGACCGACGAGTCCGGCGTGAGCGACAACGAGGCGGGCATCTGGCAGGGCGGCGGCGGCGTGATGTCCGACGTCCCCGGCCAGATCATCGTCACCTCGGGCAACGGCATCTCGCCGCCGCCCGGCAAGGGCACCGCGCCGCCCGGGCAGCTGGCCGAGTCGGTGATCCAGCTGGGCGTGAACGCCAACGGGTCGCTGACCGCCCAGGACTTCTTCAGCCCGTCCAACGCGCCGGCCCTGGACGCGGCCGACCGCGACTACGGTTCCGGCGGGCCGGTCGGGCTGCCGTTCGGCACCAGCGGCACCACGTCCTACCCGAACGTGGTGGTCCAGGCCGGCAAGGACGGCAAGATCTACCTGCTGAACGCCAGCAAGCTGGGCGGCCGCGACAAGGGCGGGGTGCTCAGCTCGACCGCGTCCTACGGCGGCCAGTGGGGCCACCCTGCCGTTTTCGCGGACACCAATCCGCTGACCGCGGCCAACGACACCACCGCCAACGACTTCCTGTACTACGTCGCCATGAACGAGCCGCTGCGGGTGTTCCAGTTCCAGGTCAGCGCCACCGGGGCGCCGTCCCTTTCCGACGTGGCCAACAGCTCGCTCGCGTTCGGGTACACCTCCGGGTCGCCGACGGTGACCTCGGACGGGACCGACGCGACGTCCGCGGTGGTGTGGGAGGTGTACGCAGCGAACCAGGCCGGCGCGAGTGGCGAGCTTGAGGCGTACGACGTGTCGTCGACCGCCCTGACCGGCTGCTCGTCGGCCGCGCAGTGCACGCTCTCGCCGATCTTCAGCGCGCCGATCGGCACCGCCGGGAAGTTCACCGTCCCGGCGACCAGCAACGGGGACGTCTACGTGGGCACCAGGGGCGGGGACGTGTACGGGTTCGGCGCTCCGCCGGCCACTGCCCCGCTCACCGGCACCACGGCCGAATTCGGGCAGGCCGGGATCGGCTCGACCGCCAGCAGGACGGTCAGCGTCATCGCCAGGAAGGCCGTCACCGTGACCGGCGTGACGGCGGCCACCGGTGCCTCGAACGCGCTCACCGCCGCCTCGAGCTCGCCCGCCGCGCTCAGCACGTCAAGCTCGGCCAGTGCCTCAAGCTCGGCAAGTGCCGGGGCTCAGTTCACTGCGGGCCGGGTGACCGAGACCCCGAAGGGCGGCCACGCGTCCCTGGTTAAATTCCCGGTCACGCTGGCCGCTGGCGACAAGCTCAGCGTGTCGGTGGCGTTCGCGCCGTTGGCCGCCGGCGGTGTCGACGGCACGCTGTCCTTCACCACCCGGTCCGCGAAGTTCCCGGCGATGAGCGTGCCGCTGACCGGCAACGGCATGCAGGCCGGGCTGAACGCGCTGCCGAGCGCGATTGCCTTCCCGCTGGCCCCCGACCAGGGGGTCACCGACGTGCCGGTCGGCATCTCCATTCCGCAAATCGTCGATATCACCAACTACGGCACCACGCCCGACACCGTGACCTCCGTCCGGCCTCCGTCAGCCCCGTTCAGCGTCTCGGGCCTGCCCAGCATCGGCACCCGGATCCTGCCGGGCAAGTCGATCCCCGTTCAGGTCACGTACGCGCCGACCGGGGCCGGGACCGCCACCGGCTCGTTCACGGTCACCGGCAGCGCCGGGCAGCGCACCACGGTCACCCTGTCCGGGATCGGCACGGCCGCGGTCAGCAAGCTGACCGCGGCCAAGCCGGTCGTTGACTTCGGCACCATCCCCGTGGGCAAGAAGGCGACCGTGCAGGTGGAGGTGACCAACAGCGGGAACACGCTGGCCACGGTGCAGGGCACGGCCGCGCTGCCCGCCCCGTTCACCGCGCCGCTGCAGGCGGAGAAGGACCTGCCGTTCAACCCGAGCTACGACCTCAGGCTCCCGGTGACCTTCACCCCGACGAAGGCAGGCACGTTCAGGGCCCACTACGAGCTCACCTGGCGCGACCTGAAGGGCACCCACACCCTGGAGGTCGTGCTCACCGGCAAGGCGACCTGACCTCGCTGGCCTGACGGCGCTGGCCTGACGGCGCTGGCCTGACGTCGCGGATGCGGGTTGCGGGTAGCTGATTCAGCGTGGTTGTCCCTCCACTGTCGCTGTTTCTGCAGTGGAGTCCCAACGACGCCATTGGAACCGCCGCCGGAACGCACCTTCCACCCGGTAAGGGGTGCCAAGCCGAACTCCGGGCCGGCCTGCCGCGCCGGCAGCAAGCTCTCACGAGAACGACACGAGGATTTAGCCGGGATGACATCCGGGCCGGCGAGAGTTAGAGCCAGAGCGGGGCAGTGGCCGGCGGTTTTCCGCCTGGCCTCGGCCGGCCGGGCTGAAGGTCTGCCGGGCCAATCGGGTGGGACCGGTGCCGCCGACGGGGATGACGAGGCGGCGGAGCCGGCTCGCGGGGACACCACCAAGCGTTCGAGAGGATTCACCATGGCTAACGACGTGCCCGCGCTGAAAGGGCGGCGGATCGCCCTGATCGCGCACGACAACAAGAAGCAGGACATGCTCGAATGGGCTGATTACAACCTGGCCCTGCTGGCCGGCCATGAGCTGTTCGCCACCGCCACCACCGGCCGGCTGCTGCAGGACGAGCTCGGCCTGCCCGTCACCTGCTTCCGCAGCGGCCCGTTCGGCGGCGACCAGCAGATCGGCGCCCGGATCGCCGAAGGCGAGATCGACCTGCTCATCTTCTTCTGGGACCCGCTGGAGCCGCACCCGCACGACCCCGACGTCAAGGCCCTGCTGCGGGTCGCGGTGGTCTGCAACATCCCGGTCGCCTGCAACCGGGCGACGGCGGACTTCATGATCTCCTCACCCCTGATGAGCCGAATCCACGAGCCATGGGACCCCATGCCCGCCGCGGGCCCGCAGGGCCTGGCGCGGGAGGTCCCGGCCAGGATCGGCTAGCCCGGCTGGCAGAAAGTACACGTGATGGTCTGTTAATCCCATCATTCTACGATGTAGAGTCACAACGTAGACATACAACGTAGACATACGCGCACGAGTTGCTGGCGGCCGCTACCGGCGGCTGCCAGCGGCTCGTAGCCAAGGGAGATGGACCAATTCATGACTGTGACACTGGACCGGACTGTCGAAGAGTTCATCGGCGTACCGCGTCAGCTGTTCATCAACGGGCAGTGGGCGGACGCGGCGTCGGGCAAGACGTTCGAGACCCCGAACCCGGCGACCGGCGAGACCCTCGCCCGCGTCGCGGAAGGTGACGCGGAGGACATCAACCGGGCGGTGCGGGCAGCGCGGAAGGCGTTCGAGGAAGGCCCCTGGAGCCGGATGAGCCCGTCCGAGCGCGGCCGGATCATCTGGCGGATCGGCGACCTGATCCTGGAGCACGCCGACGAGCTGGCGCAGCTGGAGTCCCTCGATAACGGCAAGCCGTTCGCCGTGGCGCGGGCCGCTGACGTGCCGCTGGCCGCTGATCTGTTCCATTACATGGCGGGCTGGGCGACGAAGATCGAGGGCAATACGATCAGCATCTCGGTGCCGTACATGCCGGGGGCGAATTTCCATTCCTACACGCTGCGGGAGCCGCTGGGCGTGGTGGGGCAGATCATCCCGTGGAACTTCCCGCTGCTGATGGCGGCGTGGAAGCTGGGCCCGGCGCTGGCCACCGGCAACACGGTGGTGCTCAAGCCGGCCGAGCAGACCCCGCTGACCGCGCTGCGGCTCGCCGGCCTGATCGCCGAGGCGGGCGTCCCGGACGGCGTCGTCAACGTGGTGCCGGGCTATGGCGAGACCGCCGGCGCGGCGCTGGCCGCGCACATGGACGTCAACAAGGTCGCGTTTACCGGCTCCACCGAGGTCGGGAAGCTGATCGTCGCGGCCGCCGGGGCCAGCAACCTGAAGAAGCTGACCCTGGAACTGGGCGGCAAGAGCCCCAACATCGTGTTCGATGACGCGGAGGACAACGCGATTGAGGGCGCCGCGAACGCGATCTTCTTCAACCACGGCCAGTGCTGCGTCGCAGGCTCGCGGCTGTTCGTGCAGGAGAGCCGCTTCGACGAGGTCGTCGACGGAGTCGCGGAGATCGCCAAGTCGATCAAGCTCGGCTCCGGGATGGACCCCGGCACCCAGATGGGCCCGCTGGTCTCCGACGAGCAGTTCCGCCGGGTCACCGGGTTCCTTGAGTCCGGCCGGGCCGACGGCGCGACGGCGCTGGCGGGCGGCGGCCGGTTCGGGG
>Ga0302326_10032716_pt1 | contig 10352 bp, 6 predicted proteins | sample Palsa_T0_3_FD_202264 | JGI IMG/M metagenome (GOLD analysis project Ga0302326, IMG submission 202264) | Peat permafrost microbial communities from Stordalen Mire near Abisko, Sweden - Palsa_T0_3 | ecosystem: Environmental > Terrestrial > Soil > Palsa > Peat permafrost | place: Sweden: Abisko... | reverse complement strand
GCTTCCATTGAGCTGTGCGAGGTGGCATGTTAACAGCAGGTCCCTCCACTTCGCTACGCTTCGGTCGGGATGACAATTCTGTTGGAACATACACAATTACGGTCAGATTTGCGGTATCAGTTGCTGGTCGAGATTCCAAAAAAGGCGAGGATCGGTTGCTGTAGATCAGCGGCCGCTGGAGAAGATTTCCATTAGCTCCTGGGGTGGGACAACCTCCAGCTGGGCATAGGTGCAGTCGCTGGGCTTCTTGTCAGTGCGCCAGCGGCGAAATTGCGCCATGTGGCGGAAGCGGGTTCCTTGCATGTGCTCGTAGGCTACTTCGACCACTAGCTCCGGCCTTATCGGCTCCCACGAGAGGTCCTTCCCCTGGCTCCAGCGGCTCTGGCCGCCGGGCATCCTCTGTTCCCCTCCGCCAAGATCGGCCCAGCTCCGCCATGGGTGATTGACCAACGCGTCGCGTCGATACGGGGAGAGGAATTGTGCCAGCTCGCGGCGCTTCTCCTGGGTAAAACTCGCGCAAACACCGACGTGCTGCAGACCGCCTGAATCGTCGTAGAGACCGAGCAAGAGCGAACCAACAATGCCCTCGCCCGTCTTGTGCCAGCGGAATCCGGCCACGACGCAGTCGCAGTCGCGCTCGTGCTTTACCTTGAGCATCACCCTCTTGTCAGGCTGATAGGTGCCGGCCATCGGCTTGGCAATCACCCCGTCGAGACCGGCACCCTCAAAACGGCGAAACCAATCCGATGCCACTGCCGGATCATTGGTGGCCGGGGTGACGTGGACCGGCGGCAGCGCGTGGGCGAGCACAGACTCCAACTGCTTCCGCCGCTCGCGGAACGGTTCGCCGCAGAGGTTGCGGTCACCTTCACAAAGCAGGTCGAAGAACACGATCGATGCCGGCGTTTGCTGCGCCAGAAGCTTAACCCGGGAAGCGGCGGGATGAATGCGGAGCTGCAGTACTTCGAAATCGAGACCGCTCTCGGAGGCAATGACGATCTCGCCGTCGAGCACGCAGCGTGCTGGCAACTGGGCGAGCAACATCTCGACCAGCTCGGGAAAATAGCGATTGAGCGATTTTTGATCGCGGCTCTGCAGAAGGATCTCGTCGCCATCGCGGAAGACCAAGGCGCGGAACCCGTCCCACTTGGGCTCAAAGATCCACGTGTCGCCAACCGGTAATTCGGCTACTCGCTTGGCGAGCATGGGGAGGACCGGTGGATTCACGGAAAGATGCACGCCCCATGTTATAGCAGCGACCTTCGCAGGCGGACCGGCTGGAGGTAGATTAGAACTGATGCCAGTCGACGCTCGCAGAACAATCTCTGATCTTGAGCAGCTTCGTGCGCTTACCGCGGATGATCTCGGGGCGCAGCGTATCGCCTGGAGCCCGACGTGGGTCAAGGCACGGGCCTGGTTCCAGAGCAAGGTGGCGGAATTGCCGGTGGAGCAACACCTGGATGCCGCGGGCAACTCATGGACAACGCTTCGTGGAGAATCGGATTCCACCCTGATTCTCGGTAGTCACCTCGACTCCGTCCCCAACGGCGGTTGGCTTGATGGAGCCCTTGGAGTTCTCGCCAGCTTCGAGGTGCTGCGCGGCCTGGCAGAGGACTTCCACGGCAGGCCCCCCATCACCATTCGCCTGGTGGATTGGGCTGACGAGGAGGGCGCGCGCTTCGGCCGTAGCCTGTTCGGTTCCTCCGCGTTTGCCGGGACACATAGCATTCAAGCCGACCGCGGCCGAACAGACCGCGATGGAGTCCGCCTGGAGGATGCGCTCAGACAGTGCCAGGTCGATGTCGACCGGATCGGAGATGCGGCCAAGGAACGCGGTAAGGCCGGCGCCTACCTGGAGTTGCATATCGAACAGGGGCCGGTTCTCGAGGCCATGCAGCTGCCACTTGGCGTGGTGCTCGGGACCAAAGGTGTCGAGCGTCATGCGATTACTTTTCACGGCCAGGAGGCACATTCCGGGTCCACCCCAATGGCTGTTCGCCGGGATGCGCTCGCCGCCGCGGCCAAGCTCGCCCTGGAGATTCGACCGATCGCGCGTAAACATCCTGACGCGGTGGCGACCATGGGAAGTGTCAAGACCTTTCCCGGCATCGTGACCGCGGTTGTCGGCCGTTGCGAGACTACCCTCGATATGCGCGATCTGGATGCGGGTGTGTTGGCTTCCATGCTGGCCGAGGCGCAGGAGGCGAGCCGGCGTTTTGCCGCGGAAGAAGGTTGCACCGTGGAATGGTCAAAGATCTGGAACATCGAACCCATCCCGTTCGATGCGAAGCTGATTGAGTTTTGCGATCAGGCGGTGGGGGAGGTTGCGGGTAAGTCACACAGGCTGCCCTCGGGGCCGCTGCACGATGCGGCGGAGGTTGCGCGTGCGGGGATTCCGGTGGTGATGATGTTTGTCCAATCGCTGAATGGGCTCAGCCACAACCCGGCGGAAAACACTCGAAACGAACATCTCGAGCTGGCCGTACAGGCCTTCGACCGGCTGGCCAGAAAGACCATGGATTGGTTGAAAACGACGAGTTAAGTGGGGGGGGACATCAGGTCCACTGCGCTAGGCTGGGTCGAAAAACATTTCCACGGGAGGTCCACTGAACTGCAGATCCCTCCACTGCGCTGCGCTTCGGTCGGGATGACAAAGGGGAGGGCGGCGCTTCCATTGAGGTCAGATGACTCGATTGAAGGAAACAGCAGGTCCCTCCACTACGCTACGCTCTGTCGAAAAACATTCTGCCGACAGTGAACTTTGGGTGGCTGGCCCATGGCTTCTGGCTTTGTATCAGGGCACGACTTTAGTCGTGCCACTTCGGGCCAAGTGACCCGGGGCTTTTAGCCCCTGCCGACTGCCCTGGCAGGGGCTAAACAGGCTGCGGAAAAAGTCCATTTTCGAAAAACAGCAAAAAACAAATCGCGTAAGGATGCCCAAGGAGCGATTTGTTGGCCGTCGGTGATGGTTTTGTATCCCCAATTTCGAAGGCAATTTGGCCCTATTCCGACTTTTTCCGCAGCCTGTAAAGCCCACCCTTGAGGGAGCCCTTTACGGCACGACTAAAGTCGTGCCCTGATACAAAGCCAAGCAGACTTTGGTCGCATGTTTCATCCTCTTGGGTGGGCCGAAGGCCCATGATTCCTCCGGTCGGGATGACAATTCTGTTTGAGGTGGGATGTCGGTGCCCAAACAGAATTGTCCTCCCGGGTGAAGCCGGGCGGATCTGCGGTTTCTCCCACCCGTTCATGCACTCGGATAGTGCATAATTATGGTTCCCCATCGCGAAGCTGGTAGAAGGTATCGCCCTAATGTCTTTTGTGGAGCAGGCACGGGTTCATCCAGAAACTTCCGCGCGGTTTGGAGATTTTCATCCGCCGCTTGAGCGGCAGGCCGCGCTGGCGGAAGCCAACCGGTGCCTGTTCTGCTTCGATGCACCCTGCGCCGGCGCCTGCCCTACACACATTGACGTTCCGCGGTTTATCAAGAAAATCGCCAGCGGCAATCTTGCCGGGTCCGCACGCACCATTCTCGACGCCAATATTTTGGGCGCCAGCTGCGCGCGCGCTTGCCCGGTCGACGTCTTGTGCGAAGGCGCGTGTGTGTTGCACCGCTACAACAAGAAGCCCATACAAATCGGGCTGCTGCAGCGCTTCGCCATGGATTCCCTGCACGCCAGCGGCGCTCCACTACCCTTTACGCCCGCAGCGGATACCGGACTTTCCGTGGCCCTCATTGGCGCCGGGCCGGCTTCGCTCGCCTGCGGCGCGGAATTGCGGCGGCGCGGCATACGCGCCATCCTCTACGACGCGCATCCGTTGCCGGGAGGCTTGAACACCTACGGCGTCGCCGAATACAAACTGCCGCTGATCGAAAGCTTGCGGGAAATCGAAATGCTCTCGCAGCTAGGGGTCGAATTCCACTTCGATACATGGATCGACGCGCAGCGGCTGGCCGACCTGGAAGGCGAGCACGATGCCGTTTTCCTGGGCATTGGGCTGGGCGCCATTCGGCAGCTTGGCATTCCCGACGAGCACCTGCCCGGCGTGACCAACGCACTCGATCTCATCGCCGGCTACAAGTCAGGGAAACTGACACAGGTGCCACCGCGTGTGGTGGTGATTGGCGCAGGAAACACGGCCATCGATGCAGCCATTGCCTCGGTCCGGCTGGGCGCTACCGAGGTGCATATTGTTTACCGGCGCGGCCCGGAGCAGATGTCGGCATTTTCTTTTGAATACGAGCACGCGCGACTCGAAGGAGTGAAGTTCCTCTGGCATGCGCAGCCGACGCGCTTTCTCGGCGGCAACGCGGTGGAAGCAGTGGAGCTGACCGGCTCGATTACCCTCCCTGCCGATCTGGTTGTGCTGGCCATCGGGCAGGAAACCCAACCGAGCCTTTCGCAAAAGGTTCAGCTGGACAGGGGCCGGATCATCATCGATCGGGCCAGCGGTCAGACCTCCAATCCGAAGTTCTTCGCGGGCGGCGACTGCATCAATGGCGGACGCGAGGTAGTCGACGCAGTCGCTGACGGGAAACGCGCGGGCATCGGCATTGCCGCGTGGCTGGAGGCCAAGCTTGCCCGCATCTAAGCCAACGCTCGCAACCACTTTCTGCGGCATCCCGTGCCTCAATCCCTTCTGGCTTGCCTCGGCTCCGCCCACCAACTGTGGCGAGCAGATCATGAGGGCCTTCGACGCCGGCTGGGGCGGGGCGGTGTGGAAGACGATCGGCGAGCCGATCACTAATGTCAGCTCACGCTACTCCTCCATCGATTGGGATGGGCGCCGCATGATGGGGTTCAATAACATCGAGCTGATCTCGGACCGCTCCATCGAAATCAACCTGCAGGAGATGGCCGAGGCAAAGAAACGCTACCCGCGCCATGTGGTCATCGCTTCTCTCATGGTGGAGAGCAAACGCGACACCTGGCACGATATTGTGCAGCGGGCGGAAGACGCCGGGGCCGATGGCCTGGAACTCAACTTCGGTTGCCCGCACGGCATGAGCGAGCGCGGCATGGGGTCGGCCGTAGGGCAGGTGCCGGAGTACTGCCAGCAGATCACCGGTTGGGTCAAGGAGAAGGCGCGCACTCCAGTCATCGTCAAGCTGACGCCGAACATCTCCGACATCCGCATGCCTGCGCGCGCGGCCAAGCGCGGCGGAGCCGATGCGCTTTCGGCGATCAACACTATCAACTCGATCACCGGCATTGACCTCGACACTCTGCAGCCCAACCCCAACGTGGACGGCAAGAGCTCCCACGGCGGCTATTGCGGCCCGGCGGTCAAGCCGATCGCGCTCAACATGGTGCAGCAGGTGATGGCAGACCCGCAGAGCGCGTTGCCGCTCTCCGGGATCGGCGGCATCGCAAACTGGCGGGATGCAGCGGAATTTATCCTGCTGGGGTGTACCACAGTGCAGGTTTGCACCGCGGCCATGCATTACGGGTATCGCATCGTCGAAGATATGCAGGATGGCCTGCTGGGGTGGATGGCGGAGAAGGGCTTTGCGACCATCGACGATTTCCGCGGCCGGTCCCTGCCTACGGTTGTCAGCTGGAACCAGCTCAATTTGAACTACCAGATCGTGGCGCGGATCCACGAGGATCTGTGTATTGGATGCCAGCTTTGTTACACCGCCTGCTGGGACGGCGCTCACCAATGCATCCACCTTGACCGCACGTCGCCCGCACCCGACACTACGCTCACGCCAGCCATGGTTGAGGCGGAAGCTGCCCGTCGCATCTCCATGACGCCCATCCCCAAGCTCGACGCTGGTTCAATCCACAGCAATGCGGTGACTCCCCTGGAGCGGATCCCGCGGGTGGATGAACATCACTGTGTCGGTTGCAATCTCTGCTCGCTGGTATGCCCGGTGGAGGGATGCATCACCATGGAGCGGGTCGACAATGGGCTCGCACCGCAGACCTGGGCGGAGCGCTCCGCTGCGGAACCGGTGAGGTCTTAAGCAACGCGCTTATGTCTACCCTGATCCAGAACGGCACCGTGATCAATGCTGAAGGCAAGCAGCGCGCCGATGTGCTGTTCGAAGGCGAGACGATTACCCGGGTCGCCCCCAATATTTCTGCCGCAGGGCACACGGTAGTTGACGCTACCGGTCTGCTGGTGATGCCCGGCGGAGTCGACGTTCACACGCATCTGGATATGCCATTCGGGGGCACCGTATCGGCGGATGATTACCGCACCGGCACCATCGCTGCCGCGGTGGGTGGGACCACTACGGTGATCGACTTTGCACTGCAGTCCATGGGCCACACCATGGGCGAGGCTCTCGAAACCTGGCTGGCCAAGAGCGCTGGCAAGGCTTGCATCGACTATGGACTGCACATGGCGGTCACTGACCTTGGACCGGGCGACGGCGCGCGGGGCATGGCTGAGATGGAAACGATGGTGCAGAAAGGGATCTCATCGTTCAAGCTTTTCATGGCCTATCCCAACGTGCTGATGATCGACGATGCGCTGATGTTCAAGGTGATGCACAAGGCCGGCCTGCTCAAAGCGCTCTGCTGCGTGCACGCGGAAAATGGCAGCGTGATCGACGTCGTCGTGGCACGCATGATCGCCGAGGGTAAGACGGCGCCCCACTTCCATGCGCACAGCCGTTCGGCGCATGCGGAAGCGGAGGCCACCCATCGCGCCATTGCCATCGCCCACATGGCGGACGCCTCAGTTTACATCGTGCATCTTTCGAACGAGGACGCTCTGCGCGAGCTCAAGCATGCGCAGCAGCGGGGCCTGCATGCGCTGGCGGAGACCTGCCCGCAGTACCTGGTGCTTTCGCTGGAAGAGCACATGCCGGGGAAAAGTTGGAACGAGGCCAAGTACGTGTTCACTCCGCCGCTGCGCAAGAAGCACAACCAGGCTCCGCTGTGGAAAGCGCTGGAAGACGGCACGCTGGCCGTGGTCTCGACCGACCACTGCCCTTTCCGTTTTGCCGACCAGAAGTCGCTGGGCAAAGACAACTTCACCAAGATCCCCAACGGTGGCCCGGGAATCGAGAACCGGCTTCAGATCCTGTGGCAATTCGGCGTAAATACTGGTCAGCTCACGCCGGAAAGGTTTGTCGAGCTTTGCTGCACGGCGCCGGCACGTATTTTCGGCATGCCCCAAAAGGGAGCCATCGCTCCCGGCAAGGACGCGGATATCCTGCTTTGGGACGCCAGCGCATCTTACACCATCACCGCTGCCACCCAGCGGATGGCGACTGACTACTCCATGTTTGAAGGTTGGAAAGTGAAGGGAAACGCCCGCCATGTCTTCTCTCGCGGAGAACTGGTGGTCAAGGACGGCGAGTGGATCGGGCAGACCGGGCGTGGACGGTTCCTCAAGCGGGAAGCCAATGCCGGGGGATTCGCCTGATGCCGGTCGTCGCTGGCCCGGATCCGCACCTGTACAACAGCGACCTCGCGCCTACCACAGCCGCCAACCGTACCTGGGGCACTTACAACTACATTGCTCTGTGGTTCTCCATGTCGATGGAGGTCACCACCTACATGCTGGCATCCTCGTTGATCGCCGGCGGCATGAATTGGAAGCAGGCGATCTTTACCATCCTTATGGGAAATCTGATCGTGCTGGTGCCCATGCTGCTGAATGCGCACGCCGGCGCCAAGTACGGAATTCCCTTCCCGGTTTTTGTGCGCGCCAGCTTCGGTGCGCTGGGAGCGAATATTCCCGCGATGCTGCGCGCGCTGGTGGCTTGCGGGTGGTTCGGGATTCAGTCGTGGCTGGGGGGCCAGGCCATCGCCGCCATGATCGCCGTCGTGTGGCCAGCGACGGCACATTTGCCGGCCGTGCTATGGGGAAGCTTTCTTGGGTTCTGGCTGCTCAATATGTTTGTTGTGTGGTGTGGTGTTGAGTCGATCCGCTTCCTACAGAGCTTCTCGGCGCCATTCATGTTTGTGATGTCTTTCACGCTGCTCTTCTGGATGCTGCACAAAGCAGGTGGTGTCGGGCCTATGCTTTCAGCGCCCAGCCAATTCCACAGTACCAGCAGCTTTCTTCATTTCTTCTTTCCGTCGCTGACAGCGATGGTTGGCTATTGGGCTACGCTGTCGCTGAACATCCCGGACTTTACTCGCTATGCAAAATCGCAGGACTCGCAGATTGTCGGCCAGGCTTTTGGCCTGCCGGTGGCGATGACGCTCTACTCGTTCATCGGCATCGCGTGTACCTCGGCGTCGGAGAAGATCTTTGGCGAGCCGGTGTGGTCACCCATCACGCTGCTGGGGCGGTTTCACCAGCCGGTAGCAGCATTGCTGGCGTTGGTCGCAGTGTTGGTTGCGACGCTCAATGTGAATATCGGGGCTAATGTCGTTTCCCCTTCGAACGATTTTTCAAACCTCGCCCCGCGTCTGATCAGCTTTCGTACCGGGGGCCTCATCACCGGTTTTCTGGGGCTTGCCATGATGCCCTGGAAACTGATGAGCACGTTCGGCACCTACATCTTCGGCTGGCTGATTGGCTACTCCGGCCTGCTCGGGCCGGTGGCCGGGATCATGGTTGCGGACTACTTCCTGATCCGCGGCACGCATCTGGACGTGGCCTCGCTCTATCGTCGCGGCGGCCCTTACGAGTACTCACGCGGATTTAATCCTCGCGCGGTGGCGGCGCTGGTGGCCGGAGTGTTTGTGGCCCTCATCGGCCTTGCGGTTGCGCCACTTCGGTTTCTTTATGACTATGCCTGGTTTGTGGGCTTTTTTGTATCGGCCGCTCTCTACTACGTGCTCATGCTGCGTTATAAGCCGGCTTCCCAGTAAGGCGGCTCCGCTGCAATCAGACTGGCGAGGATCGTATGGTTAAATCGCTTTTCGTTTTCGTAATGTTTTCGACTGCCTGTGCGTCGGCGCAGGATCGCTCCTATGGGCGCTCCATGGTGGTTACGCCGTACGGGATCGTGGCTACGAGCTATGTTCAGGCCTCGCAAGCGGGGGCAAGAATACTGGAGCAGGGCGGTTCGGCTATTGATGCCGGCATTGCCGCCAATGCTGTACTCGGCGTTGCCGAGCCGATGATGAACGGCATCGGCGGTGACCTGTTTGCCATTTACTGGGAAGCGAAGACCGGCAAGTTATACGGACTGAACGCAAGCGGATGGGCTCCGCAAGGGTTGACCATTGATCACCTGGAAGCGAAAGGTATCCACGCGATGCCGCAGAAAGGCATCGATTCTGTAACCGTGCCTGGTGCTGTCGACGGATGGACCAAGCTGCATGACCGCTTTGGGAAGCTTGAATGGAGCGAATTGTTTCAGCCTGCGATCTTCTATGCCGGGCAGGGCTTCGCTATTCCTGAACAAGTCCATGCTTACTGGGCGGGATCCACGACTGAGTTGATGGAGTATCCGGTAAGCCGACGGGTTTATTTGCCTGGGGACAAGACACCTGTCATCGGCCAGGTCTTTCGCAACCCTGATTTAGCGCGGGCTCTTACGATGATTGCCAAGGAGGGCGAGAGCGCTTTCTACAAAGGGGAGATTGCACAGGCAATTCTGAAAACCTCGACTGAGCTGGGCGGGACGATGACTGCCAAAGATCTCAGCGAATACTCTGCGGAATGGGTCGAACCCATCTCGACGAAGTATCGTGATTGGACGGTGTATGAGCTTCCACCGAATGGCGATGGCGTGGCCGCACTGGAGATGCTCAATATCATGGATCAGTCGGAACCTTCGACCGATGGGCCGCTCAGCCCCGCCGAGTTGCACACCAGGATCGAGTCCATGAAGCTGGCCTATGCCGACGTACAGGCTTACGACGGAGATCCCCGCTTTGGGTCTATCCCGGTGAAGGAGTTGCTGTCGAAAGAGTTCGCCGCAAAGCGCGCCGCGCTCATCGATTCAAACAAGGCGAATTGTGAGGTCGCTCCGGGCGCGCTGCCGAAAAGCGACACGACGTATCTTTCTGTGGTCGACCGCGAGGGGAACATCCTGTCGCTTATCCAGAGCGATTATCAAAACTTTGGATCGGATGTTACGGTCAAGGGTATGGGATTCGCGCTTCAGGATCGCGGCGGATTATTTTCGGTCGATCGCAAGTCGCCCAATGCACTGGCCGGACATAAGCGCCCTTTCCACACCATCATTCCCGCGTTCATGGAGCACGGGGATCAGCATATTGGGTTCGGGATTATGGGGGGCATGAATCAGCCGCTGGCCCACGCGCAGTTCGTCTCCAACGTGGTTGATTACCACATGAATATTCAGGCGGCGATGGAGGAAGCGCGGTTTACGGTGAGCCCGCGACTCGGATGCAATATTGTCATCGAGTCACGGGTGCCGGGGGCGTCGCTCAAGAAACTCACGGACATGGGTCATGTGTTGGACGTTC
>Ga0302326_10032715_pt1 | contig 10352 bp, 12 predicted proteins | sample Palsa_T0_3_FD_202264 | JGI IMG/M metagenome (GOLD analysis project Ga0302326, IMG submission 202264) | Peat permafrost microbial communities from Stordalen Mire near Abisko, Sweden - Palsa_T0_3 | ecosystem: Environmental > Terrestrial > Soil > Palsa > Peat permafrost | place: Sweden: Abisko... | reverse complement strand
CGGCCATCAACCAAGCTGTGACTTGAGAGGCGCGGAAGCCGTTGGTTATGTCCTATGGGTTTCGGCGCCGCATGAACTCGCGCCTGCGAAGTTCCAGGTCGTGCTGCGTCCAGCCCAGCGCCTGTTGCAGCCACCCTGGAAAGCTATCTGCGAGCCGAACAATTCTGCCCCGCCGCGCCTCCAACGCAACGGGGCCGGCTATCGGACGGAGAGTTATCGTCGATTTGAACGATCTCGATCCCGCTCTCGTTCGGAATCAGGGCAGTAGGCAAATTGCCCAGACTGCTTGCGTGGATTTTTCGCAGCGTGCTCTCGCTCGCCGAGTGACCGCCGCGGGCAGCACGGCGCATGACGCGCTCGATATGGCGCTCCACGGTGTCCAGCGCGACATAGAACATCGACACGCGAAATCCGTGCTCCCTGGCCAGCTTGGCTTGTTCGAAGGTAATGGTGCTGCGGAGGGTCGTCTCCAGCGCGAAAGAGGTACCAGCACGGATATTCCCAAGAACAAACTCTTCAAACTCGCGGTTCACCGCCGCGCGCACAACCGTTGGGATGTTCTCGTAGGACCCAGCATTCAACTCCGCCGCACGGTCATCTGCATTGAATACGTGATCGGCGAAACCAGAGACTGCAAAGAATGAGGACTTTCCGCCGCCCGGGGGGGACCGGCGACGATGAACATCCGCCGCGCGGCCATTTACCCGCCGAAATCGCGGTCCGCGCCTTCCTGCATGTCAGCCGGAAGTTCTTTCACGAGCAAGTTGCCCTCTGAATCGAGGAGGCCCTTACGGCGCAGGTCGTCGCCTTCGGCCCGCACGCGCTCCAGTCCAGCAGTGAACATCTGGTCAACCAAGGCATCCATTTCGCTCTCGTCATCCAGATTCACGTTTTCGATAGTAAGGCGCTTTGTAATGGGCATCTCTCCACCTCTGCCATTACCATTTTACAGGAAATCAGAGATTCTTCCGCAATCGGTCCGGGAAGCGGTCGCGACGACACGCGTGTTCTCGCCCCAACCGGGCAAGTTGATGCTGGCAAGGCTGCTATAAAGAAGGATCTATGCCCCTGAAATCGAAAAAACTCCATGAGTCCGGGTCCGGTACCGAGAATCTTGACTGGTACGCAAGCGCCGAAGGCCGCCGGCAAACTCAGCGAGAATTCGAAAGGGCGCTGAGGGCTGGGACGCTGATTCACTCTTCCGGTTCGCGCGTACCGCGAACGAAGCCGGACGTTCTCAAGAAGCTCCTGGAACAAGCCAAGGCCAATGCCACTCGCCCGGTGTCGATTCGCCTATCCGTCGCCGATATCGAGCGTGCCAAGTCCATCGCCTCCAAGCGGGGCACTGGATATCAAACCGTGCTCAAACAAGCCATACGCGTTGGCTTAGACCGGGCCGGGGCTTGACAAAACTTGGGCTGCCGCGCCCGCATCATCTCAGCGAGAAAAGCAACGGCGCATGAGCAAAGAGAATACTATCGTGGCCAAACGGCAAAGTGACGGAACCATCGTTCAAGTATTGCCTGACGGCTCCACGAAGCCGTTTGAAGACAAAACAGATTGGGACCGGCTCCGCACCATGACCAATGAAGAGGTCACTGCCGCAGCCATGGCTGATCCAGACGCGCGTCCGATGGCGCCCGAACAATTGCGTGCGATTCGCCGGGTGCCGCGCGCAAAGGAATAGGGACCGCCGAAGCGGAATCATCCGCTCTGTGGTTTTTTTTTGCGCGCGCGGCCTTGATGATCTGGTCAATCTGCCGCGAGTTGAGCATGTTCGTGCCGTTGCGCTGCGATTCTTCGCCGATCACGCGGAGCACTTTCGGCTCGGGGGCTGGTGAACTGGGCCCAACTGGTCTCCGCCTGCCGCGGCCAGCCTTGACTTCGCGAACACTGTCCAGAACTTCCTGCCAGACGTCCCGCTTGGCCTCCGAGCGAGTGAGCGCCCGCCTTGTCATTTTCCTAGTCACGCAGGAACTCCTCTTTCAGTTGTCTCGGAATATGGGCTGGCACGTGACTCGGCCGGGCATTCCCGCACGCGCTATGCGGCGCTGTTCCTCTTCATTTCCTCACGGATGATGCGGCGGAGGGTCTCCTCCCACTTGGGAGTCTTCCCCTCGACATACTCCCGGAGGGCTGAATTAATCAAGGTTTGGTAGCCGACCGTGCCGCCAGACCGATCGGCAAGCGCTCCGAAATAATCGACCAGGTCTTCGTCCAGCCGGATGGTGATTCTCACCTTTCCGGGTTCTAGCGGCGGCTCGGCCGCAACCCGGCCCCGCCTGCCGTTGCTGAAATCGTACGTATCCTTCATCGTTGTGCCTCGTATTGCTCGACTTCGACCCGCCCGGCCGTGCGAGCCGAGATGATCCGGATGTTCTCGCCGCTGTAGCAGTAAACAACCACCAGAATGCGCCCTTTAATACCCATACCGAGAGTCACAAACCGCTGCTCATCTGGACTGCTTCCATCGTCATGAATCGTGATCGCATAGTCGTCGCTGAATACACCGGTGGCCTCCGAGAACTGCACTCCGTGCTTTCGAACGTTCGCTGCCGCCTTGTTCGGGTCCCATTCGAGCGGCACGGCTCCAGTGTACATATGATTGTATGCACAGTCAATGGGGGTTGATCACTCCGGGGCGTGGTCAGATTGGCTCGCTCGGCGGCAACCAGGCACTCGCGCCCATCAGGTATCTATCGATATGATGCGCGGCCTTGCGCCCTTCGGCGATCGCCCAAACCACCAGCGATTGGCCGCGCCGCGCGTCGCCGGCCGCAAAAACACCGTCGAGCGAGGTCATGAAAGCCGCGTCGGTTTTCAAATTGCCGCGGCGATCGAATTCGGGCGCTAGTTGTTCGAGCAGCCCGTTTCGAACCGGGCCCGAGAAGCCAATCGCAATCAGCACCAAGTCAGTCTCCAGATAGAACTCGCTATCTGGGAACTGCGCGAATTCGGGTTTCGGGCCCACTCGGACGGCATGCAGTTTCTCGACGTTGCCGTCCGCGTCGCCGCTGAAGTGCGTGGTCAGCACGCTCCACTCGCGCGCGCCGCCTTCCTCGTGCGCCGCCTCCATGCGCAACATGAGCGGCCAATCCGGCCAGGGCGTGCTCTCGTGACGCGACTCCGGTGGCATCGGATGGATCTGCAACTGATGAACGGAGGCAGCTTTTTGCCGGTGGGCGGTGCCCAGGCAATCGGCTCCGGTGTCGCCGCCGCCGATGATGATGACTCGTTTCCCGCACGCGTCGATCGACTCGTGGCGAGGAATGCGATCGCCCGCTCCGCGCTTGTTCTGTTGCGTCAGGTAATCCATCGCGAAATGGATTCCCTTCAAGTCGCGCCCGGGTATGGTGAGGTCGCGGTGCTGCTCGGCGCCGGTGGCCAGCAGGATCGCGTCAAAGTGCTTTCTCAGCTCGTCACCCGTCACGTCGCGCCCGGCGTCCACGTTCGTACGGAACTCGATGCCCTCCTCCCGCAACTGATGCAAGCGGCGATCGATGGCTGGCTTCTCCATCTTGAAGTCGGGGATGCCGTAGCGCAGCAGGCCGCCCAGCCGGTCCTGCCTTTCGAGCACGGTTACCCAATGCCCGGCGCGATTGAGTTGCTGCGCGGCCGCGAGCGAGGCCGGACCCGATCCCACAATCGCGACCTTCTTTCCGGTCCGTTGTAAAGGAGGCTCGGGCTGAATCCAGCCTTCGGCAAACGCGCGATCAACGATGCTCTGCTCAATCGCCTTGATGGTGACGGGCGGCTCGCTGATCCCCAACACGCATGCCGTTTCGCACGGAGCGGGACAAATCCGTCCGGTGAATTCCGGAAAGTTGTTGGTCGCATGCAGGTCGCGAATGGCTTCCTTCCAGCGTCCCTTCCAAACCAGGTCATTCCAATCCGGAATCAAGTTGCCGAGCGGACAGCCGGTGTGGCAAAACGGCAGACCGCAATCCATGCAGCGCGCCGCCTGCTGCTGCAGCTTGGCATCTGGCAACTCCTGGTAAACCTCAAACCAATCGTTGATCCGCTCGGCAACGGGGCGCCGCGGCGGGGCTTCGCGTGGGTACTCCAAAAAGCCGGTCACCTTGCCCATGGCTATCTGGCTTCCTCGTGCACCGGAGCACCGGTCTCAGTGGCCGCCACATCGAATTCAACGGGACTGGTCTCGTTGTCTTCGGCTAACTTTGCCTGGGCCAGCACGCGCTTGTATTCGTGCGGAAATACCTTCACGAATTTCGGAACCATGGCGCTCCAGTTCTCGAGCATCCACTGCGCGCGCGGGCTGCCGGTATAGCCGGCATGCGTGGCGATCAGCCTCCGCAGCAGTTCAATGTCCAGGGTGTCAAACAGCGGTTCCAGATCCACGCCGCTCGTATTGCACCGTGCGGCCGCAAATTCGCCCGTTTCATCGAACACATAGGCAATACCGCCAGACATTCCTGCTGCGAAGTTCTTGCCTGTGCGGCCCAGAATCACCACCATGCCGTTGGTCATGTATTCGCAGCCATGATCGCCGACGCCCTCGACCACCGCCGTGGCGCCCGAGTTTCGCACCGCGAATCGCTCTCCAGCGACTCCGTTGAAATAGGCCTCGCCGCTGGTGGCGCCATAAAGAACCGTATTGCCAACCAGGATGTTTTCCTCCGGCAGGAACGATGAGGTGCGCGGCGGGAACACGATGATCTTTCCGCCTGAGAGCCCCTTGCCCACATAGTCGTTCGAATCGCCTTCGAGACGCAGCGTCACCCCATGCGCCAGAAACGCGCCAAAACTCTGGCCGGCCGAACCCGTGAAATAGAACTGAATGGTGTCGTCGGGCAAACCGGCGGAACCATAGCGCCTGGCCACTTCACCGCTCAGCATCGCTCCCACGGTGCGATGCACGTTACGAATCGGCATTTTGAACTCCGCCGGAGTCCGCTCGTCCAGAGCTTCCTTGGCGAGATCGATCAGCTTCAGGTCAAGCCCGTCCTCAAGGCCGTGATCCTGCGCAACAAGGCACCTGCGCCCAATGCGCCCCGGCATCTGGGGGTCATGGAGGATAGACGAGAAGTCGAGGCCGCGAGCTTTCCAATGTTCAATCGCAGGGCGCATTTCGAGCAGATCCACCCGGCCGATCAGCTCGTTCATGGTCCGAATGCCCAGCTTCGCCATCCATTGGCGGACCTCTTCAGCAACAAAAAAGAAGTAGTTGATGACGTGCTCGGGCGCGCCCGCAAACTTCTTGCGAAGCACGGGATTCTGGGTCGCGATGCCCACCGGACAGGTATTGAGATGGCACTTGCGCATCATGACGCAGCCCAAAGCCACCAGCGGAGCCGTCGAGAAGCCGAACTCCTCCGCGCCGAGCAATGCGCCGATGATCACGTCACGGCCGGTTTGCAGCTTGCCGTCGACCTGCACCCGCACGCGGCTCCTCAGGTCGTTCATCACGAGCACCTGCTGCGTTTCGGCCAGGCCAAGCTCCCAAGGCACACCCGCATGCTTGATGGAGGTGAGCGGCGAAGCCCCGGTGCCGCCATCGTGGCCGCTGATCAAAACCACATCGGCGTGCGCTTTCGCAACCCCAGCAGCCACCGTGCCCACGCCCACTTCGGCCACCAGCTTCACCGAAATGCGCGCCTGCGGATTGACGTTCTTCAGATCGTAAATGAGCTGGGCCAGATCTTCAATCGAATAAATGTCGTGATGCGGCGGCGGAGAAATCAACGCCACACCCGGAATGGAATGCCGGACCCGTGCAATTTCCTTATCCACTTTGTGACCCGGAAGCTGGCCGCCTTCGCCCGGCTTCGCACCTTGCGCGATCTTGATCTGCAGATCGTCGGCATTCACAATGTAGTGCGCGGTGACGCCGAAACGCCCGGACGCCACCTGCTTCACGGCGCTCCGGGTGGAATCGCCATTCGGCAACGGCACATAGCGAGCCTCGTCTTCGCCGCCCTCGCCCGTGTTCGAGCGCCCGCCCATCCGGTTCATGGCGATCGCCAGCGTTTCGTGCGCCTCTTTGCTGATCGAGCCGAACGACATGGCGCCGGTGGCAAAACGCTTCACGATTTCGGTGGCCGGTTCGACGTCTTCGATCGGCACCGGGCGCGCGGCCAATTTGAGATTCATCAGCCCGCGCAGCGTGCACAGGTTCTGATTCTGCTCGTCAATCAGTGTGGAAAACTCTTGAAAGTCTGAAAAGCTCGCGCGTCTCACCGAATTCTGCAGCTTGCTCACGGTAAGCGGATTGACCAAGTGATACTCGCCGCTGATGCGGTACTGGTAGTTCCCGCCAATCGGCATCTCCGTTTCCGATTCGGAGAATGGGCGCTTAGCGGCGGCATGTTTCGCCATCGCCTCCTGCGCCAGAACACCCAATCCCACGCCTTCAATGCGCGACGAAGTGCCCGTGAAATATTCGTCCACGAGTTTCTTGTTCAGGCCAACCGCTTCAAAAATCTGGGCGCCGCGATAGCTCTGCAACGTCGAGATGCCCATCTTCGAGAACACCTTCAGCAGGCCCTTGTTGATCGCCTTCTGGTAGTTCTTCAGCGCGGCCGGCAAGTCGACGCCGTGAGGCAGGTCGTCGCGGAGCGCCATTTGTTCGATGGTTTCGATGGCTAGATAAGGATTCACCGCGCTGGCGCCGTAACCGATGAGCAGAGCGAAGTGCATGATCTCGCGCGGCTCGCCGGACTCGATGATCAGGGCGACCTGCGTGCGTGTTCCTTCGCGCACCAGGTGATTGTGAACCGCGGTCAGCGCCAGCAGGCTCGGAACGGGCGCGTACTCTTCGTCGACCCCGCGGTCCGAAAGAATCAACAGCGTATAGCCGGACTTGATCGCCAGCGAAGCACGGCGGCACAGGCCGTCGAGCGCCCGCTTCAGGTCGCGTTCGCCTTCCGAAGGCCGGAACAGCATCGACAACGTCGAGGCCAGCAGATCGCCGCGCGAAAGGCGGCGCAGCTTCTCGAGATCGCGGTTGGTAAGCAGCGGATGCTGCAGCTTCAACGTATGGCAATGCAGTGGCGTCTCATCCAGAATGTTTCGCTCGGTGCCGATGTAGCTGGTCAGCGACATCACCAGTTGCTCGCGAATCGGGTCGATGGGCGGGTTGGTGACCTGCGCGAATAACTGCTTGAAGTAGTTGAACAACGACTGCGGCTTGTCGGAAAGGCAAGCCAGCGGTGTGTCCGTCCCCATTGAGCCGACCGCTTCTTCCGCGTTCTGGAGCATCGGCGCGATGATCATCCGGACGTCTTCATCGGTATAGCCGAAGCAGCGCTGGCGCATCCGCACGGTGTCCGGATCGGAGGGGATGACGCGCGGCGGTTCAGGCAAAGAATCGAGTGTGACTTGATTCTGCGCGATCCATTCGCCGTAAGGCTGGCGCGTGGCAAGGCGATGCTTGATCTCTTCATCGGGCACAATGCGGCCCTGTTCCAGGTCGGCCAGCAGCATTTTGCCGGGCTGTAGCCGCCCCTTCATCACCACGTCCTCTGGCTTGATCGGCAGCACGCCGGCCTCGGAAGCCATCACCAGCAGGCCGTCCCTGGTCACCAGATAGCGCGCCGGGCGCAGGCCGTTGCGGTCGAGCGTGGCGCCAATCACGCGGCCATCCGTAAAGGCCACCGCGGCAGGCCCATCCCAGGGTTCCATCAGCGATGCATGGTATTCGTAGAAGGCCCGCTTCTCGGGCGCCACGGTCGCGTTGGCGTCCCAAGCCTCGGGCATCAGCATGGCCATGGTGTGCTCGATCGAGCGCCCCGAAAGCGTCAGCAGCTCGATCGCATTGTCGAGCGCGGCCGAATCGCTCACCCCGGGCTGAATCACCGGGAAGAGCTTCTTCATGTCGTCGAAATGGGGCGAAGCCAGCACCGGCTGCCGCGCGTGCATCCAGTTCACATTGCCGCGCACCGTGTTGATTTCGCCGTTGTGGCAGATGTAGCGGAATGGATGCGCCAACTGCCAGGTCGGAAACGTATTCGTGGAAAAGCGCTGGTGCACCAGGCACAGCGCGCTGGTGGTATCGGGATCGAGCAGCTCACCGTAGAACTGGCCGATCTGATGTGCCAGCAGCAGTCCCTTGTAGACAATCGTTCGCGAAGAAAACGACGGCACGCAAAAGAAGTTCTTGTCACGCAGATCGGATTCGGCCACGGCGGTTTCCACGCGTTTGCGAACCACGTAGAGCTTCCGCTCGAAATCATCCTGATCCATGCCCGCCGGCCGGCCGGCGAAGAACTGCTCGATATACGGCTGCGATGCCCGCGCGACGCGGCCGATGGCATTCACCTCGACGGGCATGTCCCGCCAGCCCAGGACCGTCAGACCTTCCTCGCGGGTGATGCGTTCGAAGAGTCCTTCCGCAGTGAGGCGCTGCTGCAGTTCCACCGGAAGAAAACACATGGCCACGCCGTACTCGCCCGCTCCGGGCAAAGCGAAACCGAGCTTGGGAGTCTCACGGCTGAGAAACCGGTGCGGGATCTGGATCAGAACGCCCGCGCCGTCGCCGGTTTCCGGATCGCATCCACAAGCGCCCCGGTGCCGGAGGTTCACCAGAATCTGCAGGCCCTTGCGCACAATCTCGTGCGAGCGCTCACCGTTCAGGTTGGCGACAAAGCCGATGCCGCACGCGTCGTGCTCGTTCGAGGGGTGGTAGAGACCTTGAGCGGGCGGCAGCTGACTCAGGTTATCCAGGTGATTCGGGTTATCCACTGGGGTTATCCACTTAGACACGTCTCCTCGGTCTCGGAAGAGGGATACTGACGAGTATAGCGGGTGCGATAGTATTCGTCAAACAAAATTTGTTGCTGTTTACAATTAGCCGCGCTAATGTTATTCTGATTTCAGTTCCATGCAGAACTTCCGTCTTTTTCGTGACATCGCGCACCACCGGAGCTTCAGCCGTGGCGCTACGCTCAATCGAATCAGCCAGTCAGCCGCCAGTCAGCATGTGCAGGAGCTCGAGCGTTCGCTCGGCACCGAGCTCATTGATCGCAGCACGCGTCCTCTGCGGCTGACCGATGCCGGCCGCCTCTACCTGGATTATTGCCGCGACATGCTGCGGCGCCACGACGAGTTCGAGGCCGACCTCAACCGGTTGAAGCGCGAGGTGAGCGGAAAGGTTCGCTTGGCCGCGATCTACTCCGTCGGGTTGTCTGAGATGTCGCGGATTGAGGCCGAATTCTCAGCGCGATTCCCCGACGGCCTGCTCGAGGTGTCCTACCTGCGGCCTGAAAAAGTCTTCCAAGCGGTGGAAGAAGACCGGGCTGATTTGGGGTTGCTCTCCTATGCGGAGTCGACGCGCGACGTAGTGGCTTTGCCGTGGCGCGAGGAAGAAATGGTGGTGGCGGTTGATCCCGGCCATCCTTTGGCGCACCAGACCGAAGTCGAGCCTGGCGACTTGGCCGGCTGTGAGTTCATCAGTTTCGATGACGACCTGCCCATACAAGCGCGCATCGAGCGCTATTTACGCGAGCGCCACGTCAGTGTCCAGCACGTGCTGCACTTCGACAATCTGCAAATGATCAAGGAGGCGGTGGCACACGGCGCCGGAATCAGCATTTTGCCGGAGCGTGTAATGCGAGAAGAATTGGCCGCCGGACGCCTGGTGGCGGTTAGATTGAAACCCTCGGAACTATTCCGGCCCGTGCGGATCATTCACCGGCGAAGAAAAGTCTTCTCGGAATTGGCCGCGGGCCTCATGGAAATCCTTCAGGAAGGCAGCCGCGTCGCCACGGCGCTACCGCGGCAGGAATTGGTTGGCGTGACGGGGCAACCGACGTAAACGCAAAGAATCGTCAGGCGATCCAGGTGCGGAGCCTCGTGTGGCAGCCGTCAAAGTTTTTGTGGCTACTCGTAAGCCTCGCGGCGGTGCGCAATGTGAGTGATAGTGACGACTTTCGCCGCGTCGTCGATGATGTACAGCACGCGCCAGTCACCGACCCGGACGCGCCACTGATCCTTGTAGCCCTTCAACTTTTTGCATCCTGCGGGCCGGGGATTGTTGGCTAGCACCACAATTTTCCGGTCTATGCGGCCGAAGAGCACGTCGTCAAGCGCATCCAATTCTTTTTGCGCCGACTGCTTGATTTCGAGAGTGTACTTAACCACGCGGGCGGATGCGCTTCAGGCGGGTTGCGCGGTACTGCTCGTAAGGAACGCCCTTTTCCTTCCGGCGCGATTCAGACACAAGACCGTCCCAAAAATCCTCCCATACGGCCCCGTGTTTTTTCAGGTCGATTAGAACACCGACCTTGCGGCCTTTTTCATCGGTGACGAACTGGATTCCACTCATAGATCTATTCTCCTTCAGATTGCGTTTCACAAATGGGTGAGATTTGCGACATCGCCTGAAGAGCCGTAAA
>Ga0302326_10032710_pt1 | contig 10353 bp, 12 predicted proteins | sample Palsa_T0_3_FD_202264 | JGI IMG/M metagenome (GOLD analysis project Ga0302326, IMG submission 202264) | Peat permafrost microbial communities from Stordalen Mire near Abisko, Sweden - Palsa_T0_3 | ecosystem: Environmental > Terrestrial > Soil > Palsa > Peat permafrost | place: Sweden: Abisko... | reverse complement strand
TGGCCGACTCCGCGCGGCTCATCGACGCGGGCGCGGTCGACTGCCTGCAGCTGGACGTGACCCGGTGCGGCGGGATCACCGAGTTCCTGCGCGGCGCGGGCCTCGCCGCAGCGCACAACCTGCAGGTGTCCGGCCACTGCGCGCCCAACCTGCACGCGCATGTGGGGGCCGCGGTCCCTAACCTGCGGCACGTGGAGTACTTCCACGATCACCAGCGGATTGAACGACTGTTCTTCGACGGGACTCTCGATCCTGCCGGGGGCTCGATGCGGCCCGACCAGGACCGCCCCGGTCACGGCATGGCGCTCCGCAGCGCAGATACGGAGCGTTACCGGCGCGGCTGACGCGACCGTGGACTTGCGATGTGACCAGCATCACATCGCTTGAAGTTTATTCACCTTGGATCGGGCACACCGTACTCGTCCGTCATTCCCAGGGTCCCGAGGAGGCCACCTTGACTGAGGCAACCCTCCAGCAGCCGGCGTCAGGCACCATCGGCACGGCCGCCAAGGCAGTCCCTGACGCCACCATCCACACCGGGTCGCGCGCCGAGCTGCGAGAGCTCTCCGACAATGCCCTGCTGGCCAAGGTCCGCGCGCTGCCACGTGATAACGAGCTACGCGCCGCTGCCTGCGAGATAATCGTGGACCGCTACCAGAAGCTGGTCCGCTCCTGCGTCAGGCAATACCGCGGCAGTCCAGAACCGACCGAAGATCTCATGCAGGTCGGATACGTCGGCTTGCTCAAGGCGATCAATAACTACGACCCCGAGGTCGGCGACAGCCTCTCCGCTTACGCTCAGCCGTGCGTCAGCGGAGAGATCAAGCGGCACTTCCGGGACAAGCGCTGGCAGATCCACGTCCGCCGGTCCGCTCAGGAACTGCTGCTCGAACTGCGCAAAGCCACCGAGGAACTTACCCAGCAGCTGGGCCGGGGGCCCACCGAAGAGGAGCTAGCCCACCGGCTCGGGGTCAGCAAGGACGACATGCAGGAGGCCCGCCAGGCCGACCTGGTGTTCAGCACGTACTCCCTCGATGCTCCGCTGTCGGACCGGGAAGACCCGGCCTTGCTTGCCGACATGCTCGGCGACGATGACCCGGGTGTCGCCCACACCATCGACATGGAAGCCGTCAACACGCACTGGGAGGAACTGCCCGAGCGTGAGCAGCGCATCCTGGTCATGCGTTTTTACGGCAACCTCACCCAGACCGAGATCGGCGAACGGCTCGGCATCTCCCAGATGCACGTGTCCAGGCTCCTCGCCCGGGCCCTGAGCCATCTCAAGAACAAGCTTCTCGACCCCGCCGAGACCAGCGACTTTCCCAATCAGCGGCCACGGCCTGACCACGCCAGGACAGCGGAAGGATCATCATGAAAACCGGTATGGGACTGGCCCTGATCGCCATCGGCGCCATCCTGGCCTTCGCCGTGACGACGAACACGTCCGTCTTCAACCTGCACACCGCCGGCTACGTGCTCATGGTCATCGGCATCATCGGGATCGCGATCCCGCGCCGCGGCTACGGCTGGGTCGGCCGGCGCCTGTTCGTCCGGCAGACGAGCTGGCGGCCGGGCCGGCGGGTCGAGGAAGTGAACTACCCGGCTTACGACGTCAACCGGAATCCGGCGAACACCCCCGTGCGGGCGAGCCTGCCCGCCCCCGGCGCCTACGGCAGCCCTGAGGCCGCCAACCACATCGATGCCACGCGCGACCTGGCCTCGCACAGGCGGCCGGTCGAGACGGAGGTCATCGAGGACGTCTACGACGAGTAAGGCCGGGCGCCACAAGCACGAACCCACCCGTGAAGAACCTTAGGAGAGGTCATGACACTCACAGTTTCGGTCATCATCGTGTGGCTCCTCATCGGACTGGTGATCGGCGCGCTGGCGCGATTGCTCGTGCCTGGCCGCCAGCACATCGGAATCCTCCTGACGATCCTCATTGGCGTCGTGGCCGCGCTGGCCGCCGGCATTATCACCACGGCCATCATCGGTGCCGGGCACACCGTGATCACCTTCATCGTCGCGCTCGTGGCGGCTGCCCTGCTGGTCAGCGCGTTCACGACTCGCGGCTACGGACGTTACCGCAGCCGCGGCCGGAGCCGCAGGCCCGCGTGGCGGCGCTGGTAGCCAGCTAGTTCGGCGAGGGTCCGCCGGGGCATCCGCCCCGGCGGACTCTTTGCCCTACCGGGGCACGCCCACCAGTAACATTGAAGCGGGTCAGGAACGCTTTAGGCGCACGCCCGGCCCGTTCCCTCAGGCAGGGAGCACTCTGCGCTTTTAGCGCTTCACCAGAAATTACGGTCCGGAGAGATGTCGCAAGACACCTGGCCTCATGGCTCTGACGCTTTCGCCGACCTGGCCAGGCGGCGCGATGCGCTTCGTTACGCCGCGGCGCTGCCCGGCGCCGATCCGCGGGGCCTGCTCGAGGCCACCTTCGCCGAGCTAGATGCCGCCGTCGATGCGATCGCCAAGCTGGTGGAGTCCGAGACCGGTGCGGCGGACCCCGCCACCCCGGACGGGCCGCCCGCCTCGGTCAGTGCGGAAAGAGGCCTGCTTCGGGCCGTGTTCCAGAATGCGCCCGCGCCCCTGTTCCTGCTCGAGCCCGACGGCACGATCCGGCGGGCGAACGGCAAGGCCGGTGACCTGATCGGCGCTCCGCCCGGCTACGCGACCGGCAGGCTCCTGACGGCCTTTGTCGACCTTCCTTCGCGCGCCGCCGTGCAGAGCCAGCTCGCCGCGGCGACGCGGACGGGGACCGCGAGGCAGGCCGACTGCAAGCTGCTCAGCGCGGCCGGACCGGTCGACGCGACCATGACGGCAAACGTGGTCACGCTGCCGGACAGTTCCCGGCTCCTGGTGGTCACGGTGACCGAACGGCCAGGCGGCGCCGGATCCTCCTCCGGGCTCTCCGTCGAGCGCGGCGGCGAGGACGACGGTGTGGACACGGGGCCCGCGTCCGGCCTGGCTCACCCGGAGAGCACGGGCACCGCGGTCCAGGTCATGACGCGCCGGATGGACATGGTGACCGCGGTGACCAGGCTGCTCCTGGACAACAGCACGTTCAGCGAGGCCGTCACGCTGCAGCGGTGCGCCCGGCTGCTGGCGGGCGACATCGCGAGCTGGGTGATCGTCGACGTGGAGCGCGCGGACCGGCTACGGCGCCAGTTTGTCATCGGTCCGCGCGACGAGGCGCAGGAGGACCTGGCCAGGAGGGCGCGGACCGTCGACCCGCAGGCCGGCACGGTGCCGGCGCAGGTCCACTCCGCGGGCCGGTCCGTGGTCCTGGCTCACGCGGACGACCCGGGGATTCTCGGTACTACGCCCGACGGGGCTCCGCTGCTGATGCTGCTCGGCGTGACCTCCCTGCTGAGCGTGCCGATCTCGGATGGCACCACCACCTACGGCGTTCTCACCTTGGGGCGGCAGGCCACGGAAGGGCACTTTGAGATCGCCGAGCTCGGCCTGGCGCAAGAGCTCGGTGAGCACCTGGGCGTCGCGATCAGGGTCGACCGCATGTTCCGGCACCGTTCGGCCGTCGCCGAAGCGCTGCAGGGAAGCCTGCTTCCCGCCCGGCTGCCTGACATTGAAGGGCTTGACCTGTCCGCGGCGTACGTGCCGGCCGGTGAAGGACTGGAAGTCAGCGGTGACTTCTACGACGTTTTCCCGGTCCAGGACGGGTGGGCCATCACCGTGGGCGACGTCTGCGGCAAGGGACAGGAAGCCGCGGCCATGACCGCGGCGACCCGGCATGCCATCCGGGCCATCGCGCACTGGAGCCCCGACCCGGTAGAGACACTAGCCAAGGTCAACGAGGTCATCCTGGCCGGGGACTACGAGGACCGCTTCGTCACCGTCGAGCTTGCCTACCTGCGGTGGGAGGACGACCGGGTGCACGTGATGCTGGCGAGTGCGGGCCACCCGGGCCCCGTGGTGGTCCGGCCGGACGGGCGCGTCGAGGTGGTGAGCGGCGGCAGCCTGCCCCTTGGCCTGTTTCCGGACGCCGAGCCGGAGCGAACCGAACTCGAACTCGAGCCCGGGGACCTGCTCTTCTTCTACTCCGACGGGGTCACCGAGGCGCGCAGCGCGGACATGCGGTATTTCGAGGAACGACTGGCCGACGAGCTGGCCGGGCTGGCGGGCCGCTCCGCCGCCGAGACCACGAGGATGGTGCAGAGCCTGGTCGCCCGCTTTTCCGGGGACGCCCTGCGCGACGACGTGACCATCCTGGTCGCGAAGGTGACATCCCCGCCGTCGCGCACCTGATCCCGGCTCAGTTGCTCGCTTCGCCGCCGTAGGCGGCCACGACCTCAGTGGCCACCTCGGTGACCTTGACGTGCCGACGCTGGGATTCGGTGCGCAGGCGCTGCAGCGCGTCGTCGGCATCGCAGTCGAGCGCATGCATCAAGATCCCTTTGGCCTGGTCGACCACCGACCGCGCGACCACGGCGTCCTTGAGCTGGCTGGCGGTGCGCTGCGCCTGATCGTAGGCCGTCGCGTTCGTGAGCATCGCGCCACCGAACGCCGCGAGCATGTCAGCCATCGGGTTGGACTCGGCGTCCAGCACGCCGGGACGGACGCCGAACAGGGACAGGACCAGAGCACCACGCGGAAGCTGGCGCACGAGGTGAACCGAACAGCGGACGCCACGCCGCAGTGCCGCCTCGGCGTATTCGGGCCAGCGGGCTTCGTCGAGCGTGTCCGGGCAGCTGACCGCCACACCGATGTCCGCCGCCTCGACCAGCGGGCCGCAACCGATCCGGAACTGCAGGTCAGCTAGCTCCGCCAGGTCAGGATGGGTCGCCGCAGCGCTGACCACTTCCCCCTCGCGCCAGACCGCGGCATGCGCTCCCGAACAGGCCGGCACCTGCCAGGCCGCGAGCTCCGCGAGCTTATTCAGCGACCTGGCCTCTCCGCCGTTGGTGAGGCTCAGCAGCTCCGCCGCCTCATGCCCAAGCTGTTCGATTGGCACCAGAGCCTCCGTCCCTGCCTCATTTCTAGCACATCCCCGGCCGACCGGATGTCGTCGCGATGGCCGGCGCAGGCGGGGAAAGTGCCTGCTCAGCGCCGTTCATGGTGACGAAGCGAGAGGCCGGTGCGCCAGCGGCTCCGCACCGACCACATCCTCACAAATTCCGGCGCCGTAGGGCTCGCGACGGCCAGACCACCGCCTACCCGCGCCTTCCGGCGGCAAACGGCGTCGGAGTCGGCCGGCTCGCCCGGCTCAGTCAGGCACGGCCGCGGTGACCTCACTGGCCAGGCGCTGGCTCAGCGACACCCGCACGAGGGCGGCGGCGAGCCGGGCGGGCTGACCACTGTCCGCCAGCAGCCTGGCCAGCGACTCGCGGTCGTAGGGCAATCGCACCCGGCGAGCGCCACTGGTCACCTTGGCGTCCACGTAGGGCGCAACCGCCGGCCAGGTGTCCTGGACTTCACGCAGGAAGATGCTCGCCCCGGTAGGTCCGATCCCGGCGAACTCGGTGAGCGCCGACGCGATGCCGCCGGCCTGCCCGTCGACCCGGTCGCGCAGCCTGCGCAGGTCGCCGTGCCACTTGACGGACAGCAAGTCCGCGCCGTCGCCGAGCATGGTCGCGGTGCGTTCGTCATACCGTCGGTAGTGGCCGCGCCCGAGCGCATCCACCCGGTCCTGCCAGCTGGCCTCGCTCATGGCTTTCGGGCTGCGGTAGCCGGCCGCGAAAAGCTCCCGCGCCGCCGCGACCCCGGTTTCCGCGGGGATCGGCGCGCTGAGCAATGTGGCCAGCACCAGCAGCTGATACAGCGGCCCGGGCCGGTCGGCGAGCTTGATGCCGGCGTCCTCGGCATACAGCGACCCGCCCCGGCCGAGCAGCTCTTGTACGACCATTGCGGGCCTCCCGGACATCTGAGCGCCCTTTTCTCAGGAGCCCGGTGGGGTGGCTGGCCCCCCGGGGCTACGGGGGGCCAGGTCACCGGTGGATACCATCCCCACCGGGATGCCGTCCTGGAGCACCGCGATGCGGCGGATCGCCCGCTCGCGGATCAGCCGTTCGGCTTGCTCCACGCCGTCATCCGGGCTCAGCACGGCCACCTCGCGGCTGCAGATCTCACCCACCAGGGTGGTGCCCGGGTCGCGGTTCTCCGCGAGCACCCGGACCGCGATGTCCCTATCGGTGACGAGCCCGCTGAGCTGGCCGTCCGCCAGCACCAGCGCGGTGCCGACGCCGTGTTCTTTCATGGCTTTCGCGACCGCCGATACGGTGTCGGTGGAAGCCATGCACACCGGCGCGGACGACATGGTGTCGCGCATCTTCCTCGTCATGGTCACCTCCTGGGATAGCTTTGTCCGCTACCCGCTGCGGTGCTGCGTAAACAGAGTCAGCGCTGGGCCGGTCGCGGGTCAGCTAGCCAGCTTGGCGAGGCGGTTGGCGGCCTCGCCCAGGCCGTGCCTGGAGCTGCTGAAGTCCGACCACGGGTCATCGGTGCTGGCCAGCCTGGCCCGGACGGTGGCCACGGTGAACTGGCCGGGGTCCAGGCCTGGGTCGTCCGCTTCCTGCCAGCTCAACGGGGTGGCCACCGGCGCGCCCGGGCGCCCGCGGACTCCGTAGTTAGCCACGACCGTCTGAGCGTAAGCATTACGCATGACATCGGCGTAGATGCGGGTCCCCCGCTTGTCCTTGCGCTGCTCGGTGGTGATCACGTCGGGGTGCCTGCGAGCCAGCACCTCGCCGGCCTGGTGCGCGAACTCCCTGGTCGCGTCGAAGTCGGCCCGCCGGTTGAGGGCCACGTGCACATGCAGCCCGCGGCCTCCGCTGGTCCGGACGAAGCAGGTGAGGCCGAGCTCGCCGTCGAGCAGATCACGCGCCCACAGCGCGGCGCGCCGGACGTCACCGAAGTGCTGGCCATCCGGCGGGTCGAAGTCGAACACCAGCTGATCGGGTACCTCCACCTTGTCGGCGCGGCTGAGGAACCCGTGGATCTCGATGCAAGCCTGGTTGGCCAGGTAGACCAGGGTGGCGGGCTTGTCGCAGACGACGTGCTCGACCACGCCGCCCTCCTTGCCGACCTCGACCCGGCGGATCCAGCCGGGGAAATACGCGGGCGCGTTCTTCTGGAAGAACCGCTGGCCGTCTAGGCCGTCGGGGTACCGCACCATGGTGACCGGCCGGTCCCGCAGCCACGGCAGCATTACGTCCGCCACGTCCGCGTAGTACCTGGCCAGGTCCTCCTTGGTAAGGCCGTCGCCGGGGAACAAGACCTTCCCGGCGTGCGTGAGTGGCACCGATATCCCGCCCGTGGTGATCTCGGAGGTCATGCCGGGTACAGGGCCAGGTCCCCGAGTGACACCATGCCCGCCACTTGCCCGTCCTCGATGACGGGCAGCCTGCGGATGGCGTTATCGCGCATCAGCCGTTCCGCCTCCGCCGTGTCGGCGTCCACGTGCACCCCGATCAGGTTCGGAGTGCTCAGCGGGCCCACCGCCGCATCGTGGCCCTTGGCTTCCGCCACCGCCCTGACCACCAAGTCGCGGCCGGTGACCAGGCCGTACAGGGCCTGGCCGGCCACGACGAGCACGGCGCCGATACCCCAGTCGCGCATGGCGCGGGCAGCGTCCCCGATCGTCTGGTCGTAGTCCACCCCGATGGGGCCTGGCGTCATCACGTCGCGCACCTTGGTGCCCATGACGTGTCGCCTCCTGGAGTTTTCGTGGATGGCCTGTGTCCCGATGATCTTCGCACTACCGGGCCACACCAGCCTTAAACCGATCTCGGGGCTCAACGGCGGCCGAGCAAGCGATCCAGCGCCCGCCCGACCTCCTCAGCCAAGGCGTCGTCGGCGCCGACCCCAGAAGCCGGCGCCGAGACGAGGACGGGTGCGGACTCCCGGACCAGGCCGCAGTCGAGGCACTCGACCTGGCCCAGCCGGCGGATCAGGTGGACGCTGCCACACCTGTCGCAGGACTCGAGCTCAGCGGTCCAGTCCGCCGATTCCTGGCAGCCGGGGCAGACCAGAACCAGCTGGTCGCGCCGCACGCCGCGCCGCCACGGGCTCTTACCCCGCTCCGGGTCTGTCTGCCGCACGCCGCAGCGGTAACAGGGCATTCCGGGACAGGCCTCCCCTTACCTCAGGAAAGCAGCGCTAGCCGAGCGCGGCGAGCGCCTTCGTGTAGTCGGCGAGATCGCGCGCCTCGGAGGCCGGATTGACGACCTTCCAGCGCACTACGCCGTCCTTGTCGATGATGAACGTGCCCCGGATCGCGAAGCCGCGCTCGGAGTCGAACACACCGTACAGGCTAGCCACGGCCCCGTGCGGCCAGAAGTCAGACAGCAACCCGAACTCGAAGTGCTCGGCATCCGACCAGGCCCGGGTCGCGAACGTGGAGTCGACGGACACCGTGAGCAGTTCGACGTCATCGGAGGTGACGTCCGGGAACTCGTCGCGGAGCGCGCACAGCTCACCCGTGCACACGCCGCTGAACGCCAGCGGGTAAAACATCAGCACGACGTTCTTGGCGCCACGGAAGCTCGACAGCCGCACGGGCGTCCCGTGCTGGTCAGTCAGCTCAAAGTCGGGCGCCTGCTCGCCTACTTCTACCGCCATGCCTGGTCCCTTCCCTGGATCCGCACGCGGGGCGGAATTCGGTTCACCACCCAAGTCTGCCACCTGGCCGGGGACACCGCGCCACCGCCGTTCGGTGAAAGATTGGCGAACGGCCCGGTCAGCTGCACACCTGCGGAACCGCCCCCTCAGCGCCCTCAGCGGCTCATCGGCGCGCCTTCGGAGCGACCAGGCGTGACCCCGACCAGTCACGGGCCGCGCTCACGCTCGAGGTCTGGGACAGGCCCGCCGTCGGCGCGGCCTCACCGATATCGCTCGGCTCAACGTGACCTGACCGGCCCGCCTTCGGCGTAAGCAGCCAGATGTACCCCCCGTCGGCTAGCGGGGTGAGGGCGTCGACCAATGCGTCGACGAGGTCTCCGTCCCCGTCCCGCCACCACAGCAGGACCACGTCGACGACGTCGTCGTAGTCCTCGTCGACTAGCTCCACGCCGTCTACCTTGGCGATCGCGCCGCGCAGCTGCTCGTCGCAATCGTCGTCGTAGCCGATCTCCTGCACCACCTGGCCCGGTTTGATACCGAGCCGCTCGGCCTGGCCGCGCTCATCCTGGGCCTGGCCCGCGGTCGCGCTCACTGACGTCCTCCTCGAATCCCTCCCCGCGTCACCGCACGTCTGCGGAGATCCGGATCCGCGATTGCCGAGAGGCATTCTCGGGTCCGGAGATCCCCCGACGACGATGACAGCGTCAGCACTTCTTGTTGGGACAGTTCACACTGGCCTGGCCCGGTGCGCAAGTGGCAATCGCTCCGGGCAAGAAAACCGCCGCCATAAATTGACCTGTCCGCCCCTCATCCGGACACGCGCGGCACCTCTCGCCACGTAGAGTAACGAATGGCTCCGCTCTCGGCGAAACTGACCCCGGCTTGCCGTTGGTGCGCCCTGAGCCGATACGACGTACCCCCGCGCAGCGGTTACCTTCGAGTAGAGATGCGCTCGAGGCCAGTGCGTACGACGATTGGTCTGGACAACACATCGAGACGACAATGAGTCAGCCAGAACGCGGCCGACCGGCCGCCCCACGAACTGCGGAAGGCGAGGCTACCCCGTGGCTTCCGGACGTCAGCAATTTCCCATCATCAGCGACGGGTTGCCGACCCAGTTGCCCGACATCGATCCGGACGAAACCCACGAGTGGGTGGAGTCGTTCGACTCTGTAGTCCGGACCAGAGGGCGGACCCGGGCCAGGTACCTGATGCTCCGCCTGCTCGAGCGGGCGCGCGAACAGCAGGTCGGCGTGCCCGGCCTGCGCAGCACCGACTACATCAACACGATCCCGCCCGAGCGCGAGCCCTGGTTCCCGGGCGACGAGCACGTCGAGCGCCGGATCCGCGCGTACATCCGGTGGAACGCCGCCGTGATGGTGTCCCGCGCGAACCGGCCCGGCATGAGCGTGGGCGGCCACATCGCCACCTACGCGTCGGCGGCTTCTTTGTATGAGGTCGGGTTCAACCACTTCTTCCGGGGCAAGGACCACGGCGAGTCTGGTGACCAGGTGTTCTTCCAGGGACACGCGGCGCCGGGAATTTACGCGCGGGCCTTCCTTGAGGGCAGGCTGTCCGAGGACCAGCTCAACGGATTCCGGCAGGAACTCTCCCACCCCGGCGGCGGGCTGCCGTCCTACCCGCACCCCCGCCTGATGCCGGACTTCTGGGAGTTCCCCACGGTGTCGATGGGCCTGGGCGCGCTGAACTCGATCTACCAGGCCAGGTTCAACCGCTACCTGCTGGCCCGGGAGATCCACGACACCTCGCGCTCGC
>Ga0302326_10032702_pt1 | contig 10355 bp, 7 predicted proteins | sample Palsa_T0_3_FD_202264 | JGI IMG/M metagenome (GOLD analysis project Ga0302326, IMG submission 202264) | Peat permafrost microbial communities from Stordalen Mire near Abisko, Sweden - Palsa_T0_3 | ecosystem: Environmental > Terrestrial > Soil > Palsa > Peat permafrost | place: Sweden: Abisko... | reverse complement strand
TGACTACTTCTTCAGCGGCTTTCTTGCGAAGTAATAGAGCGAAAACGCCAGCGCGGCGAAGGCTAACACTGAAACATAATTGTTATCCAGGAAAGTATGCGGGAAGTTCAGGATGTCGCCTTTGCCTACTGTGGTTTCGTAGCCCTTCAAGGCTACGCCTAACAGGCCGACGATGCCGCCGGCGGCGATAAGTCCGCTGGCGAAGAGGGAGCCGGGGGAGATTTCGCTTTCGGAGTCGGCTGAGTCGCCGCCGGCTTTTTTTACCGCGGCGTCGACGAACCAGCGGACCATCCCGCCGCAAAAGATGGCTAACGTCGTCCCAATGGAGAGATAGGCGCCGACGGCGAAGCTGAGCGAGCGGACTCCAAGTAACTCGACGGCGATGACCAGAAAAACTCCTAACAGGACTAATCCCCAGGCTAACTTTCGAGTTAGGATGCCGTTGATGACTGTGGCCATGAGCCGGGCTTGCGGGGCGGCGGCCTTCTCCGAGCCGATGCCTTGAATCCACTGGACTTCGATTTGATGGGTCGCAGGGGAGTAAAGATATTTGCCATCCGCTAGTTCGGCCGAACCCAGGGCGTTCAAGAGGATGTACTCGGATTTGGGGTGGGTGGTGCTGGTCTTGTTGGGGCCAAGGACGCGGATCTGATCGGGCAGATGCTTGACATCGTTTTGGACGGCGACGCCGGGGTGGGAGGCGTTGATGTCCCACGCCTGTGGGGCCGCATGAAACTCCTGTAAATAAGTGTTCATCGCGTTCAGCGTCCAGCCGATGGCGATGGTGGAGACGACGACGCCAATCATGAGGGCGATCTGCTGCTTCCACGGGGTGGAGCCGACGATGTAGCCAGTCTTGAGGTCCTGAGAGGTGTCTCCGGCATTGGCTGCGGCGATGGCGACGATGCCGCCGATGGTGATGGCGAGAGCGCCGTATGCGGGGGCAGTCCAGCCTTCGACGAGGAAGATGGCGCAGGTGGCCATGAGGGTGGCGATGGCCATGCCCGACATGGGGTTGGCGGAGCTGCCGATGAGGCCGACGATGCGCGAGCTGACGGTGACAAATAGAAATCCGAAGACGACCACCAGCAGCGAGGCGGCAAGGTTGGGCAGAATGCCGACGTAAGCGCCGGGGACGGGTTTGAATTGCAGGAAGCCGAAGGTGAACAGGATGAGGAGGAGCGAGCCAAGAACGACGGTGCGCATGGATAAGTCGTCTTCAGTGCGCAGGGGCTTGGCTGCGCCCGCCGTGCCGGGGCGGAGGTTTTTAAAGCCGGCGGTGAGCGCGCTGACGATGGTGGGCAGGGTGCGGAGGAGGGTGATAAGTCCTGAGGCGGCGACCGCGCCTGCGCCCATGGGACGGATGTAAGTGGACCATAACTGGCTGGGGCCCATCTGCTCGACAGGGATGGTGCCGGGATAGAGCGGGTGGCCCAGTTCCTTGCCGAAGAAGTAAATCAACGGCATCAGCACAAGCCAGGAAAAGACGCCTCCGGCAAAGATGACACCGGCGACTTTGGGGCCGATGATGTAGCCGACGCCGAGATACTCCGGCGTGGCGTCAGCCTTGATGGATGCGCCTTTGAGCACGTGCTGAGGGCCGAAGTCGGGCTGAAACTCGGGCGTGCCGGGCCAGGCTTTGAAGAGGTTTTCATTCTGGAAGAAAGTGTAAACGCTGCCCAGGCCGAGGCCGAGAAAGACGCGGCTGGCAAAGGAGCCTCCGCGCTCGCCTGCGATGAGGACCTCGGCGCAGGCGGTGCCTTCAGGGTATTTCAGGTTTTCGTGTTCCTGCACGATGAGCTGGCGGCGGAGGGGAATCATGAAAAGAACGCCGAGCCATCCGCCGATGAGAGCCAGAAAAAAGATGCGAGAGTATTCGAGATCGAAGCCGAGAAAGACCAGCGCGGGGAGGGTGAAGATGACGCCGGAGGCGATGGATTGGCCGGCGTTGCCGGTGGTTTGGACGATGTTGTTTTCGAGGATGGAGGCCTCTGTAGCTAACCACTTCTTGAACGCCCTTGGCAGCGGCAGCGACTGAACAAATCTGGTTCCGCACATGTTGGAAAACCATCTCAACATACTGATCGAGAGCACCGCGATGGGAATGGAAGCGGCAACGGTGAGTCCGGCGCGCAGGCCCACGTAGACCGTGACGCCACCGAAGACGATGCCAAAAAACGAGCCGAGCAGAAGGGCGCGGAAGGTAAATTCGCGGCGGTTTTCTTCGGGAGAGACGAAGGGTTGAAAGTCGGGCACGGATAGCCTCCATGACAGCGCGAGCGGTTGCGCTCAATTTTCCCTGAAGACGGAGTGTAGCAGCGCAGGGGGTGGAAGCGACAGGGAAGTTGCGGCGCGCTTGGCGAACGGGGCGTGCGGCGCGTAGAGTTGCTGGCATTGCGCGAGGAGGCGCGGAGGGGCTCGATGATCAATCCAGCTTTGAATCGAACGCCGGTGGAGCGGCTGCTGTCGCTCGACGTGCTGCGCGGCATCACCATCGCCTTCATGATCATGGTGAACAACAACGGCGGCAGCGGCTCGTGGGGCTTTATGAATCACGCCGCGTGGAATGGCCTCACGCCGACTGATCTCGTGTTTCCGACATTTCTATTTGTGGTGGGGGCGTCGATTGTCTTCGCTTTTGAAGCGCGGCTCAGGCGCGGGGCCACGCGGGCACAACTGGCGTGGCACACGGCGAGGCGGGCGGGGATTCTGATTTTGCTGGGGGTGGTGGTCAACAGCTTTCCCTTCTTCGAGCTTAGGCACATGCGTTTTTACGGCGTGCTGCAAAGGATTGCCATCTGCTACCTGGTGGTGGGGTTGTTTTATTTATGGGACAGTCGGGTGTGGACCACCGTGGCCGCGCTGGCAGGCGTGCTGGTGGGCTACTGGATACTGGTGCGCTGGGTTCCGGTGCCGGGAGCGGGGATGCCGGGGCGCGATATTCCGTTCCTCGATGCGGAAGTGAACATTGTGAACTGGGTCGACCAGCACCTGATGCCGGGCCATCTTTATGAGAACTGGGTGACGCACACCCTGCGCGATCCGGAAGGGCTGCTGAGCGACATTCCGGCGCTGGGGACGGTGCTGCTGGGACTGCTGGCGGGGTTGTGGATGCGCGGGAGCCGGACGGCGAAGGAAAAGGCGGCGGGGCTTGCGGCGGGCGCAGCGGCATTGCTGGCCTCGGGCTATCTTTGGTCGGTGTGGTTTCCGCTGAACAAAAAGATGTGGACCAGTTCGTTTGTGCTGGTGGCGGCGGAGTGGTCCACGGCCGCGTTGGCGCTGGCTTACTGGCTTGTGGAGCAGCGGGGATGGGGCAGGGGGCGAGGCAAGGCGTGGGTTTACCCGTGGCTGGTGTTCGGGTCAAACGCGATTGTGGCTTACATGTTCAGCGAGCTACTGCCTGGGTTGCTTTATCAAATGCAGTTCACCGCGGGCGGAGAGCGGACTGACGCGCTGTCTTTCGTTCACGCGCATGTCTTCGCGCACATCCCCAATCCGGGGTGGGCGGCGTTTGCTTACTCAATCACATGCGCGGCGGTCAGCTTTGTGCCGGTGTGGCTGCTTTACCGGAAGAGGATTTTTGTAAAGGTGTGAGGGGGCTGCGGATTCACTTGCCTGAAAGATGAGAGCGAAGAACATCGAGGAGTTTTGCGGGGTCGCCTTTTCGAACGAACTGAGTGATGTAGGGAGCCACATCGGCTGGGGGCGACCAGAGATCCGACAGCAGGATGATCGGGGCCTGAGGAAACTTCGATCGCAACTGCTGAGCGATTTCGGGCGCAGTTTTGACCGAGTTCAGACGGTAGTCGAGCAAGACGAGATCTATCGTCGAATCAGGGAAGGGATCCGGGCCAGAGAACCTGACCAAAACAGGCGCGAATTCGAACCCGGCTCTCTCAACCATCATTCCGTAGATTTCGAGATGCGTGGGATCGTCGTCGAGGATGAGAACCCTTTGACTGGTCGCCATGGCCGAGCCTTTCACGAAGCAGTGTGGGTCACGAAGCAGTATGTGCAAACCGGTCAGAGAAAGACTCTCGACGCCGGGAGTTCGCAACGCGCGGTGGGGCTGCGACAAACGCTCTCCGCTCCAGGCTTTCACGAAAAAAAGTGTGGCTCGGTGAGGTCGAGTATATAGTTTCTTATCGTGCTATTGTAGTTTCTGTCAAATTCGGTTGCACTCCGCCATTCGCATTGTTACTCCCGGACATCCGCCGACTCAAAGATTCTCATCCCACTCCGATTCGGGGCGGTCAGTACAAACACTCTGGAAAGATGACTTCTTGCCTGTCCAAGACCGGCGCTTTTCACTGCCCATCCCTGTGGCGGAGCCTGGGGGATGGTGTATCCGGGAGAAGACTGTTTGCTGCGATCGCAGCATTCTGCGTGATTATTCCCTTCGCATACGCTCAAAGCCGGATGCCTGAATATGCAGTAAAGGCGGCGTATCTCTTTAATTTTGGAAAATTCGTTCGATTCGCGCCTTCCGATGCAGTGAACAATCGCCAGAGTTTCGATATCTGCATCGTGGGCGAGGATCCCCTTGGGCATACGCTGGATGACCTGACAGCGAATGAACGGCTGGATGGCAAGCCGGTCCGCGTGACGCGGTTGAAATCTGCCGCGGAGGCGCGCGGGTGCGCAATCGCTTACATCAGCGCCTCGGAAGGCAGTCGCCTCGAAGCCGATCTGGGAGCGCTCCGCGGTCAGGCGGTTTTGACGGTGAGCGATGCTGCCAATTTTCTTCGGCAAGGCGGGATGATTCAGTTCCAGACTGTCGACAATCACGTTCGATTCGCCGTCAACCTGGAAGCGGTCCGAGGCGCCCAGCTCAGTTTGAGCTCCGAGCTTCTGAGAGTAGCAATATCGGTGACCGGGGAGACTACGCCGGGGGTGCGCCCATGAGGCTCCGGTCCGCACAGTCAATCTCCGGCCGACTGACGGCGCTGGTTCTTTTTGTCAGCGGATGTGCGCTTCTATTCGCTTACATATCCTTCCTGGCCTACGACTATTACAGTCTTCGGCAGAACCTGATCGAGTCGCTTGAAACGCAAGCGAACATGATCGGCACCAACAGCGAGACTGCTTTACTTTTCGATGACCAGCAGGCGGCCGAGGCGACACTCTCGGCGCTTCGGGGCGCGCCGACGATTTTGGGCGCAGGGATTTTCCGAGCCGACGGGCGTGCTTTTGCACGCTACACGCGCCGGGAATCGGGCGACCAGTCCATTGTCCCAAGGCTTCCGACCGGCCGGAGCGCCGCGTTCTGGATTCAGGATGGGACAGTCCTTGTGGGACATGCAATAACATCCGATGACAAGCCCATTGGATCGGTATACATCCTGGCTGAGACTCGGGACCTGGCTCACAGGGCGAGGCAGTTCGGCCTGCTTTCGGCAGGGATACTGCTGTTATGCTTCGGGATCTCTCTACTGGCGACCTCGGCGATGCGGGGATCGATTATCCGCCCGCTTGAGAATCTCGCCGAAACGGCGCGAATTGTCTCGCGAAAGACGGATTACTCGGTTCGCGCCGAGATCCCTCGACGCAAAGACGAGCTGGCATTCCTGGTGCAATCGTTCAATGAAATGCTCGACGAGATCGAGAAAAGCCGGACCGTCCTGGAGCAGAAAGTCGCGGAACGAACTGCGGAGCTTTCCGCGGCAAACCGGGAACTTGAGGCATTCTCTTACACGGTGGCGCATGACCTGAGAGGACCGTTGCAACAGGCGTCGAACATAGGGTTTCTGTTGCAATCGGATGCGGCGCACGGTGGGACACCTGAACAGAAGGCTTTGCTGGACAAGCTTGTGGTTGCCACAACTCGAATGTCTTACTTGATCGACGATCTGTTGAATCTTTCCCGGGCGGCGAGCGCACCGCTGGAACATGTTTCGGTGGACATGAGCGCTCTGGCAAGATCGATTCTCGACAACCTGGCGCAGCACAGTGAGCGGCAGGTTGAATTGATCGTTGCTGAAGGTTGCGTGGCTTTCGCCGATGAGAGTTTGATCGCCGTAGTCCTGGAGAACCTGCTTCGCAATGCCTGGAAATACTCCTCGCGAAAGGACACGGCGCGGATCGAATTCGGATGCCGGCAAGAAGGCGAAGAGACAATCTTTTTCGTCAGGGACAACGGCGCCGGCTTCGACAGCACATATGCGGACCGGCTGTTCCGTCCTTTCCAGCGCCTCCATTCGCAGGCGGAATTTCCCGGAACCGGCGTCGGACTTGCAACCGTGCAGAGGATCGTGGCGCGGCACGGCGGACGAGTATGGGCGACCGGCGCAGTGGACCAGGGCGCGGAATTCTGTTTCACGTTGCCGCAGAATCAAACCGGAGGGAAGACGGGCTGAAGCAAATGGGGTCTGGTAGCACTTATAGGGCAGCCAGGCCTGTAAGCGTCAGCGGGCGCTGGGATGGAATGGGACTGATAAGAGACAGAATGGAAAGTGGAAAAGCCCGATGGCCGGCGATTGGCCTTTGGGGTCTCCCACCCATCGAGCAAAGAGCGCTCGGCCCAGAGGGCACCCCGATGGGGCACGGAGCATTGGTGAGGCATCTGAAGTTTCATATACCGTGGGTGGGCAAGGCCGGTGAAGGCCTAAAGCAACCTGCGTCGAGGGAGATGGCATCCAATCGAGGCAATAGACCTTGCCTCCCCCCTCGCGCGGAAACCAGTTGAGGATTGGAAATCAATGCTTTCGACGCTCGCTCAAGAAAGCCAACCGGCAGCGCGGTCCCGACTATCGGTGTCTGTCTTCCCAGTGTTTTCCATAGCTCATGCACAAGCCCTTCGCGGGGCGATGACTGCATGCCGGCATGAACGCCGTCATCCTCGAACCGGAGCCTTGCGGTCCCTTGCTCTTGTTGGCTTCATCGCGCTGAGCGGTGCAGCTTTCGGTGCGGAAATACCCGCCGATGGCAGTCAGCAGAATCCCTTGAAAACTCTGAGCCTCGAGCAACTCGGGAATGTGGAGGTCACCACCGTCTCCCGGGAACCGGAAGCGGTGTGGAAGACGCCCGCGGCAATTTACGTGATCACGCAGGAGGACATTCAGCGCTCGGGGGCCAGCAACATCCCTGAGGCTTTACGGCTAGCGCCGGGTGTTGAGGTGGCGCGCATCTCCTCCGGCGAGTACGCGATTGGCATCCGCGGGTTTAACAGCCGGCTTTCGCGGTCCGTGCTGGTGCTGATTGACGGTCGCACGGTATACAGCACGTTTACAGCGGGCACGTATTGGGAAACGCAGGACACGCTGATTCAAGATATCGATCGCATTGAAATTATCCGTGGTCCAGGGGGGACGATCTGGGGACCGAATGCGGTGAACGGGGTGATCAACATCATCACCAAGAACACAAAGGATACCCATGGCATGTATGGGAAAGGTGGCGGCGGCAACGTCGAACAGGCGTTCGGCGCTGCCCGCTATGGCTCCGGAAACGGTAGGGGATTCAACTACCGGGTCTATGCGAAAGGATTTGGATGGGCGCCGCAGTACCACTCCGACGGCGACAACTACGACGACTGGCGCAGCGGTCAGGGTGGATTCCGGATGGACTTGAATGCGGGCGGGCGCGACACGTACCGGCTGCAAGGGGATGTGTACGGGCAGGGTTTTGGCGAGAGAATAACAGCCGCAACCTACAACCCGCCGGCGAACACCGACATGAGCGGCGATGCTTCACTCTATGGAGGAAATATTCTGTGGAATTGGACAAGAGCGCAGGGAGAGGGCAGAGACATTCAGCTGGCCGCCTACTATGCCCACGACACGCGGAATGAGCTGAACTTCGGCGACATTCGCAACACCTTTAATGTTGATTTCCTCGATCGCTGTCGATTGCGCGGGCAGGAGGTATCGTGGGGATTCACCTTGCGTGCAAGCCACGGAAACGAAGTTGAACTCTTTTCGGGACTCACGTTTACTCCTCCGCAGAGGACGGACCAGCTCTACCAGGGATTTGTTCAGGACGAAATCCCGCTTGTGAAGAATCGGGTATTGGTTGTAGCCGGAACCAAGGTTTTGAAAACGAACTACACCGGAGTTCTGGCAGAACCGAGCGCCCGGCTGTTGTTCACGCCAGCTTCTACCCAGACGCTTTGGGCGGCTTACACGCACGCGTTGCGCACCCCTGCGGACGTAGAGCGCGATTTCAATCTTTCAAGTTTCCTGGGCGACGACGCGCAGAATGGATTGCCGATTTTCGCGCGCTTCAGTGCGAATCCCAACTTCAGGTCGGAGCAGTTGAACGGCTACGAACTGGGCTACAGGGGGCTTGAAGCGCGGCAGTTCTACGTGGACATAGCCGGCTTCTACAACCATTATGGCGACCTGTTCAGCGAAGACCTGGTTGAAGCCCCCTACATTGAGACCAATCCGGCTCCCACTCACGTTCTGATTCCCGCGCAGTTTGGCAATGGACTGGTAGCGTCCACAACCGGGATGGAGGTCGCTCCTGAGTGGCGTCCGGAGCCGTGGTGGCGGCTGGGTGGTTCGTACTCCTTCCTCGATATGCACGTGAAAAAAGCAACGAACTCAAAGGACATAGGCAGCGCGCCCACCGTGCAAGGATCCAGTCCTGAGCACCAGGCTCTGATCCAGACCGGCTTCGATTTGCCAAAGTCGGTCAGCACAGACATTCAGGCGCGATACGTGAGCGCGCTGCCCGGCATCCAGATGCCCTCGTATTGGACAGGTGGCGCTACAGTGCAGTGGGCCGCGAGCCATCACATTCAGTTGAAGGCTGTGGGTCAGAATCTTCTTCAGCCTCACCACGTGGAGTTCAGCTACGATCCAGGGCCGCCTGTCGGAATCAGGCGGGGCTTCTACGGCGAGATCACGTTCCATAAGTGATTGTGACTGTGGGAACCGTTGGCCTGCACGAGAGCTGCTTCCTTAGAGGCAGAATTCCCTTTTGCGCGGCATCATGAAACGAACATTTCACACCTTCTCATATGCCGCTTTGACGGGGTGGAAGAGCCAGAGGTTGAGGAGGGTGAAGAGGACTCCGCCGACAGTGAATTTTAGCCAGACGGGGGCGCTGGAGGGGGAGAAAAAGCCTTCAAGCGAGCCGGCGACGATGAGCAGGGGAACGATGCCGGAGACGAGGCGCGTGGCTTCAATGCCGCCGCGGGCTACCGAGTCTTTCCAGCGCAGCGCTCCGGGGAAGAGCATGGCGTGGCCGAGGCGGAATCCGGCCGCGCCGGCGATGATGATGGAGGGAAGCTCAAGCGACCCGTGGGGGGCGACGAAGCTCCACAAGGCCAGCGACATGTCGTATTGATGGCAGGCCGCGCCCACCACACCCAACAAAAGGCCGTTCAATGCCATGAAGTAGAACGATCCCAGGCCGAAGGTGATTCCGGTGGCGAAGGCGCCGAAGCTTACAGAGAGATTGTGAGTCATGATCCAACTGGAGGCCATGGGCGCCACGCTGACCACGGACTTGGTCCACATTTCGTGGCGCTCCATGGTGGCGATCATGGATTGAGGCAGGAAGTGGCGCATGAACTCCGGACGGGCGTTGGTGACGACTGCGCCCAGCACGCCGCCGGCCAGGGAGACCAAAAACGACGCCGCCACGTAGGCGATTTGCTGTCGGAAGATGAGCGGGTATTCGTCGCGCAGGAAGCGAAACAGGGTAAGCAGATTGGTCTTGCGGCCGGAATAAATGATATGGTGAGCGCGAGCCAGCAACTGATTCACATGCGCGGCGTAAGTGCGGGCGGTGGAGTCCTGCCGCAGCACGGAGAGGTCCGCAGCCACCTGGCGGTAGAGCAAGGCCAGCTCCTGCAATTCCGCGCGGGAGAGTTGGCCCAGGCCGCCTGCGCCGGATTGGGCCAGCAGGGAGGAGAGCCGGTCCCAGTGGGGCCGGCGCTTCTGAATCCACTGGTTGGAGAGGATTTGCGCCATGGACATGAGTTCAGACCAGCTTAGCATCGACACCCCGGAGCTGGTGGACATCGAGATGCCGCTGGCGGGGATCGGGAGCCGGTTTATCGCGCTGCTGGTGGATTACCTGATCTGGGGCGCGGGACTTGTGGTGCTGTGGGTGCTGGGAGTTATTTTCCTTCCCGGCATCAAGGCTTTCTCGGAGATTTCAGAGCAGTGGGCGGTTGCGATTGTCACGATCATTGTTTTTCTGGTGTATTGGGGCTATTTCACACTGTTTGAGGCGTTCTGGAATGGGCGCACTCCGGGCAAGCGGGTGGCGCGGATTCGCGTGATTCAGCGCTCCGGGCGGGCGATCGGGCTGTTCGAGTCGATGGCGCGCAACCTGCTGCGCATAATTGACCAGATTCCTTTCTGCTATGCGGTGGGGGTGGTTTCCATCTTCGTGACCAAACA
>Ga0302326_10032701_pt1 | contig 10355 bp, 11 predicted proteins | sample Palsa_T0_3_FD_202264 | JGI IMG/M metagenome (GOLD analysis project Ga0302326, IMG submission 202264) | Peat permafrost microbial communities from Stordalen Mire near Abisko, Sweden - Palsa_T0_3 | ecosystem: Environmental > Terrestrial > Soil > Palsa > Peat permafrost | place: Sweden: Abisko... | reverse complement strand
GTAATCGTGATTGACAACGGGTCCACGGATCGCACCTCCGAGTGGGTGCGGCAGTTTCACTCGGAGATCCGCGTCATCCACTCCGAAACGCCGCTGTCCTTCGCGCGCGCCGTGAATGCGGGTATCGTGAAGGCTCAATACCGGCGAACTCTGCTGCTCAATAACGACATGGTTGTTGAGCCCGGCTTTATCGCCGCGCTGGAAGACGCGTTCGCCAAAGTGCCCGATCTTTACTGTGCCACCGGGCAGATTTTTTTCCCGCCCGGCGCGCGCCGCGAGGAGACAGGCAAGGCGGTGTGGCGCAGGGAAAGCCCCCTCGATTTTCCCGTTCGCTGCGACAACCCGTTGCCCGGCGAAGATCTCACGTGGGTGCTTTACGGCAGTGGCGGCTGCTCTCTGTTCGATACCGGCAAGCTGCGTGAGATAGGCGGAGTTTCCGAAGTCTACGATCCGGCTTACGTGGAAGACATGGATTTCGGATATCGGGCATGGAAGCGCGGATGGCCGTCGGTCTTTTGCGCGGGCGCGAAGGTGGAACACCGGCATCGCGCGACCACCGCCCGATTCTATACTTCGCGCCAGCTGGATTTTTTTGTGGAACGGAATTATCTGCGGTTTCTCGTCCATGCGGTGGGATCGGCGGATCTGTTTCGCCGCCTTTGGGCCGACGCAATTCGCCGCCTGCAATTGCTTGCCGCCATCGATACGCTGCGCGATGTTCCCCGCATAACCGCGCGTCCGCCCGCCGCAACCGGACCGCTCACGGAGACCGAAATACTGGCGCTCGGCAGTGGCGATATTGCTGCCTTCCCGGGGCGCAGGCCGCAAAAACTTGCACGTATCCTGATTGCCAGCCCGTATCTACCATTCCCCCTTTCCCACGGCGGCGCGGTGCGAATTTTCAACCTGATGAAGCAGGCGGCCCATACTTACGATCTGATTCTGATGGCTTTTTGCGACGACCTGCATACTCCCCCGGCGGAGCTGCTGGAGATCTGCGCGGAAGCGGTCATGGTTCGCCGCCACGGCAGCCATTACCGCCGCGATACGGACCGGCCAGATGTGGTGGAAGAGTTCGAATCGGACGCATTCCGCGCGTGCCTGAAGCAGACTTCGGCGCGATGGAAGCCGGTGGCGATTCAGCTCGAATTTACCTGGATGGCGCAGTACGCGGGCGCGTACCCGGGTGCGCGGAATATCCTGGTCGAACACGATATTACGTTCGAACTGCAGCAGCAACTGCTCGAAACCAATACAGCCACCGGCAACGCCCGATGGGAATTAGAACGGCAGCTTGAGAAATGGCGCAGGTTTGAAACCGCCGCGTGGCGTGAGGCGGATTGTGTCGTCACGATGTCGGCGAAAGATGCGGCCGCTGTCGAGGGGGCGAGGCAGGTTGCCGTGATCCCGAATGGCGTGGATTGCGAACGATTCCGACCGGACGATGCGGTTCCGGAGCATAAACGGCTGCTTTTTATCGGATCGTTCGCGCATTTACCGAATTTATTGGCGCTGGAGTTTTTTCTCCGGGATATCTGGCCCCTGTTGAGCAATGGGTTGAGCCCCGGCTATACGCTGCACGTGATTGCGGGAGCGCGTCCGGAATATTATCTGGAATTTCACCGTGGACGCGTGTCGGTCGATCTCTCGCGGCCCGGGATTGAGATGGAGGGTTTCGTGTCGGACGTTCGCATCGCTTACCGGCGGGCAGAGATTGTGCTGGCGCCGCTCACGGCCTCGGCGGGCACAAATATCAAGGTCCTGGAGGCAATGGCGATGGGGAAAGCGGTGGTCAGCACACCCGCGGGCGTGAACGGCCTGGAGTTGAAGAGCGGCCACGATGTTGCGATTGCGAACAGCGCCGCGGCATTCAGGAAGGCGATCGAGCGGCTGTCGGAAAATCCCGCCGAGCGCGCCGCAATTGAGAGGAACGCGCGGATGACGGCAGTCGCGAAATTCGACTGGCAGGCGATTGGCAAGAGCGCAAACGCCATCTACGTCAAAACGTGATGCGGGCACCGAACTTGCAGCCGGATGTGTCTTTGCTACCAATGGCGTGCGGTGCGCCGCTGGAATGGTCCGGGGCTTTTTTCGCTACAACGCGCTTCTTTTGCCCATTTGTCCTCGATCCGAGATTTGCCTTCAGTCCGGAGTAACCCATTGATTCAAGAGGCGTTCGTCCGCCTGCATCCACGGGATCAGGTCGGGACTTGCACGGCGAACGAATCGGGATAGGGTTCAAAGTACGTCCTCGGTCAATCTTCAACTGCCCGCCGATCTGGTTTCGGTGGCTCGATAAGCGCAACGACGTTTCAACCTAAGAATCGCAGTTGAAACCCCGCGAATTCGCCAACTCGCTGGCCGTTAAGTGTTTGTGCGGAAAGCAGTTGTCACTGGAAAGGTGAAGTGCGGAGCAGTTGACGTTCGTTACCGCTCCTTTGAAGATGCGATCCGCGAAGGCGGGCTGACTTGAGAACCCGCGCCGGGCTTGGGTGCTGACCTCAAACACTGCTCCAAGTGCCGTTTTTAGGTTCATGGACTATGCTGGAGAACATGGCGTTTCGTTGCACTACGGAGTTGAAGAACTTGAAGCTTCTTCCTTAATTCCCCGAATCGGTGTCGTCTTCTACCAGAAGTTCGTCGATGGTCGTTTCGCTCAGATCGCGGTTGCCGTCGATCTCGATGCTGCCCAACGCGCCTTCGAGTTCCAGGAGCGCTGACACTATTTGGGCTCACGTCCCAGAATGCCGCCTGAAGCTGCACTGCGGTGCCAGCAGTTCCTCGGCTGTTGTCCTGTCAATTGGTGTCGCTAATTCCATGGCGTCTATCTCCTCACTCCTTCCCGAATCGTTAGTAGCTTCCCGGCCCGTTTCAGCCGAACAGATTAGCATGCGCTTCCCGCGATTCCGCACTCAGCTCAAGCCCTACATCTTCTTCGATATGGCGAGCAATATGGCCTACGGGCCTGTTGCCCAGACGGTTCCGAGCCGGATCACCTACGCAAAGATGGCAGGACTTCCCCTGACCTTTGCTTTCCTGCTCGATGAGCGCCGCGCTGACTTTAGTCCGGTTCCAGGCTTTCCAACTCTTGAATGCTTGACCCACTACCTCTAGTATCACCGCCTGAGTGGGAACTCTCCGGCGGTGGAACAACAGCCGCGCCGACCCTGGTCGAAGGCACGATCGGCGGTTATCGTAAATACCGGCGGCGGGTCAGCGGGCCAGCCTCCAGAAAGTCACAATCATTCCGAACGACACCATCGTGAACGCCAGACCGGCAGCGAATATCCTGGGATACTGATTGGGTCCGCGCACCAACCCACAACGGCCGCATCGGTCAGGGCAAATTACTCAACGTTAGTTCCATGTCCACCTCCGGACAACCTTCACAGAAAGAGACGGGTCCAGGGTAATAATGTAGCTCGCATGTTGTTGTAAATGTTTTGTGACGGGCAGGATGACCCGAGCTCGCCGATCCCACATATCGGAATAAAACTGCGATTTCAAAGTCTGGATGTCCGGACAGGCCGATCTGACAAACCCAAAGGCCTGAAGTGAGGTATTGACACGATGTTTCGGTTCAGCGACATTCGCGGTGGCTCTAAGCCCCGGGGGCAATCCGAGCGCGGCCCAACAACGGCAGCGCGCTGTGAACTGCTGGCCATTACGCCCGATACGCGCTTGTACTCGTCACTTCAGTACGCTGCCAATCAACAGGGCTGGACGGTCCGGTGGGCCAGTTCGGTTAATGTTGCGATGACAATTCTTGGCTGCCGGACGATTCCCGTAGTTCTTTACGACTCGTGCACCGGGACTGAAGCCTGGACGGAAGCGATGGACAGGCTTAAGATGCTTCCCAATAATCCCTGCGTAGTTCTGGCCGCGAGCAAAGTCAACGAAAACCTGTGGCGCTATGCCCTCGGCCTGCGGGCCTACGACGTTGTATGCCGTACCGGCAAGCCCGAAGAACTGTTCATCACTCTGGGTTTTGCATGGAAGTGGCAAAGCCGGCAGCAAGGTGAGCTCGCGGAGAGCCGGTAATGCAGCGAGTATCAGGGCCACCGCGGAATATTCAGCTCCCCTGCCCAGTATGAATATTCGAGAGTCATCAATGCCGTTGCGAAAACCAATTCTCACTTTATCTCTGTTGCTGAGCGCCATGTTGTCTTCGGGTCAGCAGAAGCCACAGGACGCGGTCCCGACCAGGCAACAACCTGGAACTCAAGGCTCAGGTCCGATCATGAGCGCGGACGGCGTCGTGCCGATGATCCCGCGCAGCGAGGCTCCGTTCGAAACGGTGAACGAGCAGGAACAGGATTTTGCCAGACAGTTCAACGGCCTGGTCGTTGCACTGCGCGAGTTTTCCGTAACTTACAACTCGGGCCACGTGATCGATGTTAAGAAAGTGAAGGCCGTCCGAAAAGCCTGGCTGGAACTGGAGAAATCGGGATGGTTTCGAGCGGAGAACCCAAAGTGAAGATACCGATAGCGAAGATCTCGAATGCAGGCCTGTGCACGACGGCACTTCTGGTTGCCGTGCTTTGGTGCGTGGTCCTAGAGAACCACAGGATTGTACATCGGGCGGAGGCAGATGCATCTCAGGCGATGCTGCAACTCAGGCGTCTGCGGCTGGAGAGCGAAGCAGGGCCGTGGAAATCTCACGAAAAACCCGCCCACCGCCCGGTCACCCTGGCGTCGCGTGCTTTATCAATCCCGATCTGATCCCTCGCAATTCAGGAGTGCCGACAAACGGTTCTCACCGCTCCTTTGAAGTGCGTGGAAGGTCGGACTGACGTGAAATTCCGCGCCGGGCAGAATGCTCTCACCCCCTAAAGGGGATTCGAGGCCCGGCGGCACCGTTGAAGGCGCGATGCAAACATCTGAAAATAAAGGAGCCGATCTGGCAGCGCCTTCAAGCATGGTTCGTGGGCCGCAGGCCCATTGGGACAGGGCGGAAGCCGTGACCCTACGTGGCTGCGGAGCGTCTTCATTTAGTTTGGTGGCCCGCAGGGCCATGGGCTACTCCGTTGAAGAACAAACTTCTACTGGGTCCGATGTTACCGCTCCCTCAAGGTCGTGGCTCCGGCGAAACAAGCGCGGTGGTTTGAGTCTTATTGCAGTGACAACACAACGCCGAGTGGTGTTTCGGCCCCACCTACGATGGCCCGCAGCGGTACGTCGCCAACATCGAGACCGGCAGGGATTCGCACGTTGATCTGATACAGTCCCGCCGAAGCAATTCCTGAGAACGTCGGCGCCACGGGGATGTTGTCGATGAGCAGCTGGACTGAACTCGTAGTTGCAGCGTCGCCCGAATAAGCCTTTCCCGCCGGCACCGCCGGATCGGTAGGCCCGAAACCCGTCCCGAAAAGGGCGAGGGTATCGCCGGCCTTAGCTGCGACGGTCTTATATCCGAGAGAAGTCCCGGTGGGACCTACGATATCGTATGTCCCACCGCCGTATGCGCCGGAGCCGTCCGGCCTGAGCAGGATACCCGCCACGTGCTTGCCGTCGAGCAGGCTGAACGAAGGGGCAAACTGCGCCAATGTAACGGTAGACGCGGCGGTTCCGGCCGGGGTTGTTACAGCCACACTTACCGGACCCGTCGTGCCGTCATCCGGAGCCTGCAGGTTGATCTGCGAGTAACTGACGAACCATGGATAGGCGGGTCTGTTATTCACAGTGACGCTGGTTCCTCCCAGCGAAGTGGCAAAGTCGCCGTTCCAGCTTACGGCCCCGGCAGCCAGATTGCTTCCGTATATGGAAATCAAGGAGCCGGGCTGGATGGTATTTGAGGAGCTGTAAACAGGAACAATTCCATTGGGCGCGATGGATGGAGGGCCAGGAGGGGCGGGAGTCAGCAGGCGGATTCTCTCGTTACCCGCGTCCGCCACGTAGATGGCTCCACACCACATCGCCAGGCTTCGCGGGGAACTGAGGCCAGCGCCCGCCGCCGCGACCCCGTCGCCTGTGTAGGCCGCGTTACCCGTGCCTGCGACAGTCGAAATCGTTCCGTCGGTCAGTAATACGCGAATTCGATTGTTGTCGCGATCCGCGATGTACAGGTTGCCGGCGGCATCAAGCGAAAGACCTGCCGGACCGGACAGTTCGGCACTACCGGCAGGACCACCATCTCCCGCATAACCGGCCAAACCAATGCCTGCGACAGTCGTGATGATTCCACCGGAGACTTTGCGAATTCTCTGATTGATCTGGTCGGCGATGTACAGGTTACCGGCACTGTCGATGGCGAGACCCTCCGGTGCGTGCAGTGCCGCACTGGTAGCCGGCCCGCCGTCGCCCGAGTAGCCTGCAGTACCATTGCCGGCGACCGTCGCGATCAGGCCGGCCGGCGTCACTTTACGGATAACGTTCGCGTTGCCATCGCCAACGAAGGCGCCGCTGGTAACGAACAGGTTTCCGGCGAAATCCAGCACCAGATCCCCGGGAGAGTCTATGGAGGCGCTCACGGCTGGCCCTCCATCGCCGCCTGAGCTTGCATTGCCATTGCCGGCAATGGTAGTAATTGTCCCGTCCAGTGCTACCTTTCGGACACGGAAGTTGCCGTAGTCCGAGATGTACAGATTACCCGCTTTGTCCAAAGCGACTCGGAAAGGTTCGTTGAGTCTGGCGGCGGTGGCGGGGCCGCCATCGCCGCTAAACCCGGCGACACCGGTCCCGGCCACGGTCGTTACGGTTCCGTCCGCGGCCACCTTGCGGACCCGATGATTCATAAACTCCGCGATGTACAGATTACCCGCTGTATCAACGGCGACCCCGTTAGGATCATTCAGATCGGCTGCAGTTGCGGGGCCGCCATCGCCAGAGTACCCGGCGACCCCATTGCCCGCAGCGGTTGATATCGTGAACGCGAGCTGGCTCTGCCCGGCTGCTGACCAGACTAACAACAGAGCCGGGATTGTGAGAAAGCCGGGCATGGTCGGAATAGCCATAGGATCAACTCTTCTCGCTACGCCGCGGGTTGTCGTCGAGCTTCCAGACCGTCACTGTCGCGCCCCACGACAGCAGTTCAAACGCAAGCGCGAGTAACAGTAAGAAAACGATCAACCACGCGAGATGCCGGTCGGATCGGTTCCTCACCTCCCAGTCGGAAATCGCTTTGCTCAACGATAGTTCCATGTCCACCTCCTGACTAACCTGCATTCACCTTGACGAACCGGGAAGCTATGCCCTTGCTAACTTGTTGTAAAAGTCCTGTCACACTCCCTGCATCGTGACTGAAAGTCGCGTATATCGCTCATGTGCTGCCTCGGGATTCGATGGACTCGCGGCTATCAGCCGCGTTTGTCGGACACGGAAGAAGACTCGGCTGGTAGCCGCGTGTCCCGCGCGTTCGCCAGCGCCTTCATCGATCCCGATCCGATCGCCGGCAACTCACAGCTTGAACCGGTAGCCCACACCGTGAATTGTCAAAAAGTGTCGGGGAGCGCTCGGATCCCGTTCGAACTTCCTGCGCAGCTTGCAAACATGAGCGTCAAGTGTCCGTGAAATCGAATAATCGCTGTATCCCCATAACGCTGTAAGTAACATATGACGCGAAAGCGCCAGATCCACATTGCCCAGAAAGAACGACAGGAGCCTGAACTCAAACGCAGTCGTCTTCACTTCCCGACCCTGGCACGTTACGGTCAGGCTCCTTCGATCCACTTCCACATCTCCAAAACTGACTATGGCCTCGGATTGAGCTCTGCCACGGCGCAGGAGGGCGCGAACACGAGCGATCATTTCGCGCGGTGCGAACGGCTTGACCATATAGTCGTCGGCGCCCGCCTCCAGTGCGAGGACCTTATCCATCTCTTCATTGCTGTCGCCAAGAACGATCGTCGGTTTGTCGATTTTGAACCTTTGCAACTGCATGCAAAGCTCAAAGGGCGCGAATGCAGCACAGGGGACGTCGAGTATCAGCGCGTCCGGTTCCAGGGTGCGGATATTCTGCAGAGCCATTTCCCGGCTGCTTGTCAGGATCGGGAAAAAGTGCTCCCGCTGAAGAACTAAGCCAAGAGAACCGGCCGCGGACTCGTCCTCGCTGAACACCAGAATCTTATCCATTAGTGCACCACACTCGTTACCGATCGTTCGGCGACTCCGGCCAAAGCCCGCTGCATCCGCAGGCGCCCTCGGGCGAGGCGCGACATCACCGTTCCTATCGGAATTCCGGAGATGGCCGCGATCTCTTTGTAGGACAAGTCCTCGAACTCGCGCAAAACCATTACTTCGCGAAGGCGTGGCGGCAAGCCGCGCAACGCTTCCTGAACGAGCTCGCAGTCCATGTTGCGGAGCAGGATGGTTTCGGGATTGGAAGCCGCGTCCTCAGCGCAGTGTATATCTTCGTCGAAGGCCGCGTCGTTGGCTCGATTTCCCCGCATCCAGGTGTAACAGGTATTGCGGACGATCTTCAACAGCCAGGGGCGGGCGCCATCGCCGCGAAAACCATCAAAAGCTTTCCAGGCTCGCAGAAAAGACTCCTGGACCAAATCGTCGCCATCCTGATCGTCGCGGATGAGCCACCGCGCCAAATTGTAAGCCGCGTTCAGATGGGGCAGGAAGAGTCCTTCAAACGACTCCAGTTTTGCGGATTTCTGTAACAGGGGTAACGGCATAAGGTTCACAGGGAAGTTAATTGTTGGGCCACCCATGATGCCGGGCGGGAAAGAACGACGCCGTCAGCTCTCAGTTCTCTGAGTAATTCGATTCCCTCGGCGTCGGCGAATGAAAGGTCCGCGAGGTCCAGGGTCAGTTGAATCCTGTCCTCCAATGCCTGCACCTCGCAAGTTCTCCTGAGTTCATCGACCCAGGGGCCTGTCACCCTACCTTCTACCCTGAGCCTTACTTTTTCGGCTGAGGACTCTACCACCGTTATTCTCATCATTCGAACCCTGTAATATGCAGGTCCGATTCCACCTGCCAGACAGGGCCTGGCTTGTGACCTACGGGCCAGACGGTGGGATTCAGTGGGCATGCAATTCTTCAAAGCATGAATCAATGGACTAACCGGATCAATGAGTTATGCGAATCCGGCGCCCCGCCTGGCGCGACTTGAAGGGCGACGTTGGTTTTGTAACGTAATCGTCAGACGGAGACGGCGCCCACAACGGGTCGTGAGCACATGCAGGAGATTTTGGAGTGAGTCACGATGGGCGGTGGCCGGCTCGGGTTACTCCGAGCTTGCCCATACGGTGACGAAGAGTATTGGGATGAATATTGAGGATTCTCGCCGCTCCGCCCGCGCCGTCCACTACTCCATTCGTTTGCCGGAGGGCAGCCAGGATATGACTTCGCTCCATCTCTTCGAGGGTAGGCAGCCCGGCGGCTGTGCGAACTTCCGAAGTGTCCTCGGCGTGAGTCTCAGCAGGTTCCAGGCAACCTTCGGAAAGTGCGACCGGCACCAGGTCCTTATCCAGCCGCAGCGTTGGGCCCGCCGATAACACAACCGCCCGTTCCATCACATTCTGCAATTCACGAATGTTACCAGGCCATGAATAGCTCATTAGCCTCGCCATGGTATCCCGTGACACTCCTTCGACGTTCTTCCGGAACCGTTTGGAGAACCGCGCCAGGCAGAAAGCCGCGAGTTGCGGGATGTCGGAACGCCGATCGCGCAAGGGCGGCAGTCGCAGGGGAAAGACGCTCAGGCGATAGAAAAGGTCTGACCGGAATCGGCCGGCGTCGACCTCTTCCCGCAGGTTGCGGTTGGTAGCGGCGATGACGCGCACGTCCACTCTCACCGAGCGGCTGCTGCCGACCGGCTCAAACTCCTGCTCCTGAAGAACCCGCAAGAGCTTCGCCTGCGTTTCCAAAGGAAGCTCACCTATTTCGTCAAGGAAAATGGTGCCGCCGTTGGCGAATTCGAATCGCCCGATCCGCCGCTCGATAGCACCGGTGAAAGCTCCCTTCAGATGGCCGAAGAGTTCGCTTTCCACCAGACCCGCCGAAATAGCGCTGCAGTTTACGCTTACCATGGCACGGCCTTTGCGCGCGCTGCGGTTGTGAAGGGCGCGTGCGATGAGTTCCTTCCCCGTTCCCGTCTCGCCGCTGATGAGAACCGTGGAGTCGGTGGGCGCGATTTGCTCAACGGCACGGAGTACCGCGAGCAAAGCCGGGCTGTTGCCCACAATTTCCTCGAAATTGTGCTCGTTGCGGATCTCCTCTCGAAGGTAGACATTCTCCTCTTCCAGCGTCGCTTTCAGCGCCGCGATCTCTTCGAAGGATTTCATGTTTTCGACCGCCAGCGCTACCTGCACTGCGAGGTCCTGAAGAAACGCCGCGTCCGCGTCCGAATACTGATTGATGTTCCGGCTTACCACGCTGAGGGTGCCGATACTCCTTCCTCGCAG
>Ga0302326_10032700_pt1 | contig 10355 bp, 8 predicted proteins | sample Palsa_T0_3_FD_202264 | JGI IMG/M metagenome (GOLD analysis project Ga0302326, IMG submission 202264) | Peat permafrost microbial communities from Stordalen Mire near Abisko, Sweden - Palsa_T0_3 | ecosystem: Environmental > Terrestrial > Soil > Palsa > Peat permafrost | place: Sweden: Abisko... | reverse complement strand
GACGAGCTCCGCCTTCGAGACTGGGTGGTTGAACCGAATGGAATACGGAGCGGTCGTGAGGGTTCCGGGGCGGACCACCGTGCGGCCGGTGTACTGCTCGAGAGCCGACAGCACCGAATCGATGTCACCATCCTGGAGCTTAAAATCGACCAGATCATCCCCATTCTTCACCGGAATCGGGGTGGGGGTCGGTATGGCCGGGCGGCGGGTCGTGGCCGGCAAGGTCCCTGGTCCCGAATTCGCGGGGCCCGGACTCTGGGCGGTCAAGCCGGCCGAGGCCAATAGGCCGAGGGCAAGCCACAGGCGAACTGGGCGCGAAGTCATGCGATTGAGGAGCAGCGAACTAATGGCAAACCGGAGGCATTGTAAATGGCGTTGTGCTCATGACAAGCCCAGCCCCCTTTAGTTGCGACTCCTTATAGATACGGTCGTTCCATGCTTTTGCTGAGGCCGATATTCGCTTGTTCAGGCGGTCATTTGCCGCTTGCGGCGCCCTACCGGCGCGGGCAACGCTCGTCGCGAAGCCGATGCCCAACACGTTTGGAAAGCTTTTTAGCGTCACCACCTGGGGCGAGAGCCACGGCTCGGCCGTGGGAGTCGTGGTGGACGGCTGCCCACCGAGGCTGCCCCTCGAGCCGGCCGACATCCAGGTCGAGCTCGACCGCCGCCGCCCGGGCCAAAGCTCGATCAGCTCTCCCCGCAAAGAGGACGACCGGGTCGAGATTCTGTCCGGCATCTTCGAGGGGCGCACCACCGGAGCCCCGATTTCCATGCTGGTGCGCAATGCCGACGCGCGGCCGGGGGCTTACGATGAAATGCGGGAGAAATTCCGCCCCTCTCACGCGGACTACACCTACCAAACCAAATACGGAATTCGCGACCACCGCGGGGGCGGCCGCAGCTCCGCCCGTGAAACGATCGGGCGGGTGGCCGCTGGGGCCATCGCCCGGAAGATCCTGGAAAAAGCGGCCGGCGTGGCCATCCGCGCCTACGTGACTCGCATCCACGATATCGCTCTGGTGGAATCAGCCGATGCCCATTTCCCCGAACTCGCCGAAGTCGAGGCGACGGCGGTGCGCTGCCCGGACCCGCAGACGGCGGCTGCGATGATCCGGCGGATCGAGGAGGCGCGCGCGGACGGGGATTCGGTGGGAGGGCTTGTCCGTTGCCGGATACGCGGGACCCCGGTGGGACTGGGCGAGCCGGTTTTCGACCGATTGGAAGCCGACCTGGCCAAGGCGATGCTGTCGCTTCCAGCCACCAAGGGATTCGAGATTGGGAGCGGCTTTGCCGGCACGCTGCTCAAGGGCTCGGAACACAATGATCTTTTCGAAAGTGTGGACGGGCGCGTCCGGACTTCGACCAACCGCTCTGGCGGAGTTCAGGGCGGCATCAGCAATGGAGAGGAAATTTCGTTCACCGTCGCTTTCAAACCGACCGCCACGATCATGAAGCCGCAGGCCACTGTCGACTTGGCTGGACGTCCGACCGAGCTCATCGGACGCGGGCGGCATGACCCCTGCGTCGTTTTTCGTGCGGTGCCGATCGTCGAGGCGATGGCGGCCTTGGTGCTCGTGGATCACTGGATGCGCGACGCGGCACAGAACAGAACTTTTCAGTTTTGACGCCACCGGACTCTTCAACCGATTCGGACAAGCCTCTTGTCTATCTGATCCTCGGGGCGACAGGCTCGGGGAGGCGGGAAGTGTTGACCGATCTATTGGACGCCGAGGAGGCGCAGGCGGGGCACGAGGCGTTGCTTATATCGGCGGACGAGCCGGATGCGCCCTTCGATGCGAAGGGCGCGACGATCGCTCGGTGGAGATGGACCGAGGAGCACACCATCGATGGCCAGTTGCCTGAGGGAGCAGGGAGGACGTTTTTCCTCACGGATGGGAGACGCAATCCGGTGGACCAGATCGAGGCGTTCAAGGCTTGGCTCGCGGCGCAGGGCGCGGAGCTGGCCCGCATTCTGTGCGTGGTCCACTGCCAGCTGGCCGAAAAGCATCCGCAGTTGCGGGCCTGGTATGATGCGTGCCTGCACTTCTCCGACGTTGCGCTGCTCACCCGGCGCGACGGGGTGGACAATAAATGGATCTCCGATTTTCGGGCGCGGATTGCTTCAGAATTCGGCCCATGTCTGGTCGAATTCATCAAGAAGGGCCGGGTTCACAATCCGGCGCTCGTGATCGAGCCGCAGGCCCGGCGGATATCGCACTATTTCGACGAGGACGCGGACTGGGTTTTCTCCAACGCGGATGGCGAGGAGATCGATCCGGAGGACGAGGAGGCCGTGGACGACGAGGAGGAGTTCAGTGCGGCCGTGGCTGAGGATCCGTACATGGAACGGCGGGCCGGTGGCACGCGCCGGGTGCGGGAACTGCCTGATATCGCGAAGTTCCTAGGCGCCTGAGCCGGGATGATGCCGGCTGAGCGCTCAGGATGCTTTCATCGCCGCGATGGCGGCAACGAACGCTTTGGCCTTCGCCGTCACAGCGGACCAATTACGTTCCTTGAAGGCTTTGGCTTCGACCAGGGAGCTGCCCGCGGCGGTCGCCATGGCGCCGGCCCTGAGGAATTCGGCGACGTTCTCGGGATTCACGCCGCCGGTCGGCACCAAATCGATCTGGGGGAGAGGAGCCTTGACCGATTTGATATAGGCCGGGCCAAAGAACTCGGCCGGGAAAATCTTCACCGCATCCGCTCCCGCTTCCCATGCGTTCACGATTTCGGTGGGGGTGAGCGCGCCGCTGAAGACGGGAATGGAGTAGCGTTTGCACAGCGTGATCACTTCCGGGCGCAGAGCGGGGGTCACGATGAAGCGCGCGCCGGCGAGAATGCCGGCGCGGGCGGTCTCAGCATCGAGGACTGTTCCGAGGCCGAAGATGAAATCGGGAAGCTCCGCGGTGGCCTTTTCGAGCATCCGGATCGCGCCCGGCGTCGTCATGGTCAATTCGATGCTCGTCAGTCCGCCGGCGGCGAGCGCCTTGGCGCAATCGAGCAGGCCATCCGGAGAATCCGCGCGGATGAGGGCCACTACCTTCTCAGATTTGATCTTGGCGAGGACGTCGTCTCTTTTCATTGGGGCGCTTAGCGTGCGTACCTTGGGACACGTGTCCAGAATTCGGTGGGAGGGAAACTACTTATGACGGCAGACCCTACGCAGTTGCCGCAAGACGGGCCGGCGCCAAGTCCGTGGCGGCCTGGGCAACGATCTCGAAGGAGCGGCGGCGGGCGGCGTGGTCGTAAATCTGGGCGGTGACCATCAGTTCGTCGGCCCGGGTGCGCTCGACGAAGGCCTGGAGTCCCTGCCGCACAGTGTCGGGTGAGCCGACGACCGCTTCGCGGAGGGCGGCCGCGACTCCGGCGATCTCTTCGGGAGCGTACAAGCCCTCGACCGAATCGACAGGAGGGGGCACCGGTCCGGGTTCGCCGCGCCTAAGCTGAAGGAATTGCTGCTGCACCGAGGTGAAGAGGCGGCGAGCCTCGGCGTCCGTGGCGGCGGCGAACGCATTGGTGGCCGCCATGACGTGCGGCCGGTCGAGCGTTTCGGAAGGCCTGAATTCGGCGCGGTAGATCTCGAGCGCTTCGTAGAGCTGGTCGGGCGCGAAGTGCCCGGCAAACGCGTAAGGGAGCCCGAGTACGGCGGCCAGCCTGGCGCTATAGAGGCTCGAACCGAGCAGCCAGATGGGGACGTGCAAGCCGACTCCAGGGACCGCCCGGACAGCCTGATTGGGAACGGCCGAGCGAAAATAATTTCGCAGCTCTTTCAAATCCTCCGCGAAGAAATCGGCGCTGTGGGTGCGCTCGCGACGAAGGGCGTAGGTGGTCCGCGGGTCGGTGCCCGGCGCGCGGCCGACGCCCAGATCGATGCGGCCGGGGAAGAGGGATTCCAGGGTCCCGAATTGTTCGGCGACTGCAAGGGGCGAATGGTTTGCCAGCATGACGCCGCCCGATCCGACCCGGATTGTGCGGGTGCCGGCGGCCACGTGTCCGATCACGACCGAGGTGGCGGCGCTAGCGATTCCGGGCAAGTTGTGGTGTTCGGCCAGCCAGTAGCGGACGTACCCGAGACCTTCGGCGTGCTGGGCGAGATCGCGAGCGTTGGCAAATGCCTGAGCCGCAGTGCCGCCTCGGACGATCGGGCACAGATCGAGAATCGATAGGGGAACGCGGTTTAAAGCATTCATCGCGGGCGTGGGGTGGGCCTCGATACAATGCTCGGATTAGGGCCCGCGTCAATGGACGGCGGACGATGGGGCGAACGTCCAATCGGCGATGCGGCCGCGGAAAATGGACACCACCAGAGAGCCGCCGATCCGGTTGTAACCGATATCCACCGACAAGGCGGGAAAGCCGACTTGGGCAGGCACGGGAGCGTGGAGGACGGCGCGGCCATTCCAGAGCAACGCCACCTGCGGGCCGGGCTCGCAGCGGAGGCGGTCGATTCCTCCGTCCTTGAAGGTCACTGGCTCGCTCTCCCAGGCTCCAGTGCTCCAGACTTCGATCCCCAAGCGGGCTCGGTGCGCGTCGAGGCGTCGGACAAAGACGAAGACGGCGGCGCCGGGAGAGCCGCCACAGACTAGCGGCTCCGGGCGATTGATGGCGGCGCCGCTGAGGTCGATTCCGAGCTCGATGGCGCTGCCGCCGGGTACGACGGCCCAGGCGTGACGGGTACCGAAAAGGGGGAAGCCAGGGAGGCGCTCGACATGGTCTATGCGCCCGGAAAAATCCGAGAGGGCGTAATACGTTTGGATCGCATTGACAGCCGCGTAGACTTGCTGGGAAAGAATCGCCTTGGGCAGGCTCGCGTGCTCGAGGACGCGACGACCGTCGAGGGAGACGATGACCGCAGGCTCAGCGCGGTCTCGGGCGAGGGCCGCAGGGAAGAGCGAGGCGGGCGTGCTCGCTGCGGTGTGGGGCAGGAGACTGCTGGAAAAGAGCGTGATCTGATGCGGACTGCTGCGATCGATCGTGACGGGATCGCCCTCGAAGACGGCGTATCCCGTGCTGAAAAAGCCGAAGCGGACCTGGGTCTCCGAGAGGGTGTGAACGAAAAAGAGTTCGCCTCCGCTCCAGGGTCCGAGCGAGAGCAGAGGCTCGACGGAGGCGATCCGCCCGGGAGCGAAGCGCACCTGCATGGATACGGATCCGTAGGATTCACCCAGGATGCGTTCCGAGGGAAGCACCGGCATTTCGACCAGGCGCATGCGCTGGTCGAGCGAGCGGCGATGGGCGCGGTCTTCGGGTGTTTTGGCTTCGAAAAGGTAGGGGACGTAGGTGTAGAAATGGGGGGAGGCGAGAAGCGTGCGCAGGGGTTCGACGGGCAGGGTCTCGGGTTCGAACAGGTAGTGGAGGACTTGGACGTATCGGTAATACCGATCTGAGGACGGGGCATTGCCCTGTGCGTCCAGGCGGGTGAGCAGGGCATCGCCGCGCTCTTTGAACTGGGTGGGAAATTCCTGAGCAAGGGGGACGCCGAGCGTCCAAACGGCGTTGAGCGCGAGCGCTGTTCCGAGGGTCCATGCCCAGGGTTTCCGGCGGGTGCCGAGTCCGGCGAGCCAAAGCGATGCAGCGACGCCGAAGGTGAGGCAGAGGAAGGGAGTGAGCTGGCGGATCAGGCGGTCGTGCACCGCAAAGGTGTGCAGTAGGTCGGCCCCGATGATGAAGGAGGCCTGTACGGCGAGGAGGCCGGCGAGGGCCGTCCATACGGGGAAGGGTGGTGTGGAGAGGAACCGAGCGGGGTGGGCTGGCACGGATGGCTCTGGTGTCTGCGGATGCGACGGCATCTTCAAGGGAGCGCGTAATGCTCGGTTTTGCCGAGGCGCGATCCAGAGGACGTAGAGAGTGGAGGCTGCGAACAGAGCGAGGAGGAGGCGATCGCAGTACCAGAGGTACTCCCAGGGGGCGACGAGCCCGCGAAAGTCGCCGACCAGGATCGAGCCCGCGAGCTGGCCGGCTCCGGAAATGAGGTGGCCTGTGCCGAAGAGGCGGTCGAGGAGAACGGTCAGTGCCAGGGCGCCGGCCAGCCCGCTGAAGCCAAGGGCGGCGCGAGTGACGACCTCGGTGAGCATGGCCCTGGGGCTGCGCGAGGCCGAGGTGCGGCAACCGGCGAGGACGCCCATCGCCAGGACGATGCCTCCGAGGGTCCAGTATCCGTAATAAATGACGAAGCCGCATCCGGCCGCGAAACCGGCAAGAAGCGAACGCCCTCTGGAGCCACTCGGATTGAGGCCGAGGTGGAGCGCGAGGAGCATGAAGGCGAGCGAGGTGTCGTAGGGAAGGAGGTGGCGGGAGAAATAGAATAGGGAGCCGCACGTGGCGGCTGCGGCGACGGCCCAGAATTCTGCTGCGCGCGAGCCAACGAGTGTGCGGGCGATCCGACCGATGAGCGCCAGGCTCGCGACTGAGAATGCGGCGAAGAAACAGGCGGGGATGCGGGGCGAGCTTCGGAGGGTGGCCTCGATGAGGGCGGGGATGAGGCTGAGTATTTTGAAGCCGACGTGGTCGCCGCCTTCGAAGACCAGGGCGAGGCCCTGGCGGGTGTGGCCTTCGACGATGATGCGGGCGGCATCGCGCGAGACGGTGTAGCGGGCTTCGTCTAGCTGCGTGAATTGGCCGCCGCGGAAGACGAGGACGATGCGGAGGACGGCGGCTAGGATCAGGAGGGACCAGACGCCGGTGCGGTAGAGGCGGGTGGCCGGGTCCGGGGTTGGGACCGCGCTGTGGGACGGGGCAGGGGCGGAAGAGGCTATCGATCCAAGCATCGAATGGGGGGGACCTTGGCGAGGCGGCGGAATTACTTCAAGGGCCCGATTTGGCGGGAGTGGAATTCGCCTTCGCTGAGATGCCAACGCTCGGATTGTTCGTCGGTCCGCCCGCAAGCGGGCTCCCGGCCCGACTCACCCCTCGCTTCGCTCGGGGCTACGCCCTCTCCGCGCTGGCGCGCTCCGTCGCCCTCAAGGCCGGCCGCCCAAGTCCGCCGGTCCGGTGCCAGCCCGGCCGGAGGGCGGCCCGGAGAGGGCGGAATACGGCATCAACGCTACGGCGAAGCCCACTCCCGCCAAATCGGGCCGAGTGCTGAGGGAGGCTGAAGGGCGGCGTCGACGAAGCCGGCTTTCCAGGCGGCCGTCGACGGCTTCAGAAAATCTCGCCTGGGGTCCATGGGGACGTCATTTCAGTCTTTGGCATTCCAGCTCTTGCCGCGAAATGTGCGGCGCTTTCTTTGCATGAAATTGAACCCTGTATCTTTTCGAATCGGTGTCGCTGCTTCCATCGGAATGGTTTTTTTGACGACGCGTGTGGGCGCGCAGCCGGCACCGGCCGCTTCCGCGGCGGTGCCGATTGCCCCGGCTGCGGCGCCAGCAACTCCAACGGTCCCAGCACCGGCTGCGGAGGACTATGTGAAGTCGCACTATACCAAGTATGAGTTCCGGATTCCGGCGCGGGATGGGGTGAAGCTCTTTACTTCGGTGTATGTGCCGAAGGATACGTCCCAGAAGTGGCCGTTTCTGATCAGCCGGACGCCTTACAATGTGGCGCCCTATGGTGAGGACGCGTACAAACCGAAGCTGGGGCCTTCGGATGATTTCGAGAAGGCGGGTTATATCTTCGTCTATCAGGACGTGCGGGGGCGCTACCAGAGCGAGGGGACTTTCGTTGAGATGCGTCCGCATATCGACGTGAAGCACGGCAAGCAGGATGTCGACGACAGCACGGACCTCTACGACACGATCGATTACCTGCTGAAGCATGTTCCCAACAACAATGGGAAGGCTGGAATCACGGGCATCTCGTATCCCGGGTTCTTCACCTCGGCTAGTATGGTCGACTCCCATCCGGCTCTGAAGGCCGCCTCGCCTCAGGCTCCGATGACCGATCTGTTCATGGGGGACGATTGTTATCACGGCGGCGCGTTCATGCTCGCCGCGAATTTTGGATTCTATGCGGGCTTCAAGCCCCAGTCCGAACCGTGGCTCCCTCCGAAGCAGGATGTCCCCTTCGATTATGGGACGCCCAATGGCTATGCGTTTTACCTGGAGATGGGCAACCTGGCCAATGCCGACACGAAATACTTCAAGGGCTCCAATCATCTCTGGACGGACATCATCCAGCACGACACCTACGACGAATTCTGGAAGTCCCGAAATCTCTCCGCGCACATGAAGAACATTCACTGCGCCGTGCTGACGGTCGGCGGGTGGTTCGATGCCGAGGATCTTTCCGGTCCGTTCCTGACGTTCCACGCCATCGCCGAGAGCAGTCCCGGAGCGACCAATCTCCTGGCGATCGGACCGTGGGTGCATGGCGGCTGGGCCCGCAACGACGGAGACCACCTGGGCGATGTGAAGTTCAACGCGAAGACCTCCGAGTATTTCCAGACGAAGATTCAGTTGCCGTTCTTCGAGCACTACCTGAAGGACAAGGGCCCGGAACTCCCGAAGGCCTGGGTCTTCGAGACGGGCACGAATGTTTGGAGGACCTACGACGCTTGGCCGCCTGCGGCGGCCAAGTCGAAGCGCCTCTATCTGCGCGCCGGTGGAAAACTCAGCTTTGAGCCGCCGGCTGACGGCGAGGGCTTCGACGAATATGTGAGCGACCCGGCGCGTCCCGTGCCGTTCACCCCCTATGTCACCGACACCGTGCCGCAACGGTATATGGACGATGATCAGCGGTTCGCGGCGGCGCGCCCGGACGTGCTGGTCTACCAGAGCGACCCGCTAGAGGAGGACGTGACGATCTCAGGCCCCATATCGCCTCAGCTCTTGGTCTCCACCAGCGGCACTGACTCGGATTTTGTCGTGAAGTTGATCGATGTGTATCCAACGGAGTTTCCCGATCCCGCTGTATTTACCGACGGCAAGCGTGTGGTCAGCGCCCCGCCGATTCGCATGGGCGGCTTCCAACAACTCCTGCGTGGAGAGCCCTTCCGCGCAAAATTCCGTCATGGTTGGGAGACGCCGCAGCCGATGACGCCGGGCGTGATGGAGACATTGAGCTTTGCGATGCCCGACGTGAACCACACATTCCGCCGCGGGCATCGCATCATGGTGCAGGTTCAGAGTTCCTGGTTTCCGCTGGTCGACCGAAATCCCCAGACTTTCACCACAATTCCGACGGCGAAACCCGAGGATTTTAAGAAGGCGACGGAACGGGTTTTCCATGGCAAAGGTGCCGCGTCTTGGGTCGGGGTGATGGTGCTGCCGCAGCCGTAGAGGCCGCTTCTGGGGGGCGTCGCACCCATGAGTGAGCCAAACGCGCTGGCTACAGCAGCCGGTAGGCTGCAATGATTGTGCGCTTGACTGCGCGCCGGCGCTCGGGACCAACGCTCCCGTAGGTGGCCGTTATCGCATCCTTTTCGACGGTGTAGAAGTAGCTGCAATCGACAGCGGTCAAAAACTCGAGCCCCTCGGCGGAATTGAGCAGCGATTGGTGGGGGCGGGCGGGGTTGCCGGCAGAGGTTTTCGTGCCGTAGAGGATGTTGAGGCGCGTCAATCGGGCATCGCTGCAATGCTCGTCGTTGGACACGATGACGGCTGGATGCTCGTCGCGATCCGTAGGACGGAAGCGTACTCTGACGACGGCCCATTGACGCATCTCGACACCGTGTTTGTTCCTCATTGGCGAAGAGGCCCGGTATCGATGTCGGCGGCATTGATCATAGTCACCTCCTCGTCGGTGTGGTGGAACGTGCCAAGCGGATAGATTGGGGCTGGATCGGGCGCCTTGCAGGGAACCAGTTGCATGTAGTCCTCGCCATTCTGGAGAATGATGATTTCACCACGCTTGGCCCTCGTGAAGATGCGGGTAAAATTGCGCTTTGCCTCCGAAATCTTTATCGTTTTCACGAGTCTTCAATGAGTCTCGAACGAGACTTGTGTCAAGCCATCCCGTCTGCTTAAGCCGCCCCGTTGTGGGCGGGCGACGACCCACTTAGGTGGGGCCGGGTTTTTGCTTGCCGCGCAGAACCGCTGGAACGTAATTGCTCACCTTCGGACGGTTGCCAAAGTCGTCTTGAACATGGTTCTTTGTCCTGAAATGCCCAGGTGGTGGAATTGGTAGACACGCAGGTCTCAGAACTCTAATCGGCGTTTTTGCCCATTTTGTCTTAACTTTCCTGATACGGATTCTCAGAGGTAAAGCGGGCAAAAATGAGCAATCTGAATTTGCTCAAATTTCCTGAAATGTGCTCATTTTTTGGCGTAAAGTGTAGAAAGAGAGGTGTAGAAAAATAGGAAGGTCGTTGGACCTGCGCCCTATTTCGTCCGACAGAGGAGAATCGATGCGGCATAAGGTCCAAGACCTCCGCCCCCTCTTTCGACGTCTCGCGCCTGGCCACCGTCTTCCCGCTTCCC
>Ga0302326_10032699_pt1 | contig 10355 bp, 8 predicted proteins | sample Palsa_T0_3_FD_202264 | JGI IMG/M metagenome (GOLD analysis project Ga0302326, IMG submission 202264) | Peat permafrost microbial communities from Stordalen Mire near Abisko, Sweden - Palsa_T0_3 | ecosystem: Environmental > Terrestrial > Soil > Palsa > Peat permafrost | place: Sweden: Abisko... | reverse complement strand
GCGTCCAGGTCGGCGTCCCGGTTGGGGTCGAAGTCGGGGTCCCAGTCGGGGTCCCGCCTGGCGGCGGGGTCGGGCTGGACGTAGCCGTGCACAGGTTGCCCTCCACCGACAACAGCGACTTCGCCTCGGTGAGCTGGCCGTCGAGGCGATGCTGGGCGGCGACGACGACGCGCTGTTCGCTGGCGATCTCGCGGAGCTCGCCCGCGATGGGGCTCTTGCCGCCGGATCCTCCGGACCCGCCCGTGCCGCCGGACCCGCCCGACCCGCCCGTGCCGCCGGACCCGCCGGTGCCGCCAGAACCGCCGGACCCAGTCCCGCTGGCCGGGTCGATCGACACGTAGGCGGTGGTCGTGATGCTGGCCGTCGTCGTGAGGTAAGCCGTGGTCGTCGTCTCGCTTGCCTCGTCGGCCGCGAGTCGCTCGTTGGCGGTCGCGACCGAAGACTGGGCCGAGCTGACGTCGGAAGCAAGCGCGGAGGTGCCGAGCCGGGCGAGGATCTGCCCGGCGGTGACGTGCGAGCCGAGGCCGACCGAGACCGAGGACACCTGCCCGGAGACCGGGAAGCTGACGTTGGCCTCGCTGACCGGCTCGATCGTCCCGGTCGAGATCAGGGACTGGGTGACGTCGCCCCGGGTGACGGTGGTGGTGCGGTAGTCCGCCCCGGACTGGCCGGTCACCGCCCAGGCGGTCGCGCCGCCGGATCCGGCGACCACCACGATGATCCCGACGCTGATCCAGCGCCGGGCGTGGCGGCCGAACCTGCTGCTAGGCATTGGTCGTCGGCCTCCCGAAGCCGCCGCGGCCGCTGAAGCCGGTGACGCAGCCGGTCGGGCCGGGCTGGCTGATCCTGATGCTCTGAGCGGCAATGGCGCCGATGCTGTTCGTGGCCCCGACCGCGGTGATGCACTGGCCCACCTTCAGCGCCGCCGGAGCCGCGCTGACCGTCTTGAGGTACTTGCTGGCGGAGTTGGTGATGACGGTGACGCTCCTGACCGTGGCGGCCGAGCCCGTCGAGCCGGCCGCGCCGGCCGTCCGGCTCCTGGCCTGGACGACGAAGCCGGTGGCGGAGACCGAGAGCACCTTGCCGTCCGCCCCGCCGAAGGCGCCGTTGCCGAAGGCGCCCTGGCTGCCGGTCGGCCGCGGCCGCGCGCTGAAGCTCGGCCGGGGCGCGCCGCTCGGCCGGGTGCCGCCGAACCCGCCGCCGCCGAACCCGCCCGCCCCGGTGCAGTCGCCCTTGACCGGGGCGCTGATGGTCACGGTGGTGGCGGTGACCGAGCTGGCGGCGGACCCGGTCGTCGACGGCTTGCCGACCACGGTGACGCAGCTCCCGACCGTCACGTCCTTAGCCGTCACCGACACGGTGTCGGTGATCGGGGTGCTGCCGGTGAAGGTGACCGTGACCTGCCCGGAGGTCGGGTTCTGGACCTCCAGGCTCGACCCCGACACGGCGGCGGCGGTGCCGGTGACCCCCGGGAAGGCGGCCGCGCTGCTGGTCGGCTTCGGGGTGCTCGCCGCCGCCGCCGGGGCGGCGGTGGGGGTGGCGGTCGTCCCGGAGCTGCCGCAGGCAGTCACGCCGAGGACCACGATCCCGAGCCCGGCCAGGGCGGGGGCCCAGCGCCGTCCGGCAGTGGATGCACGATTCGTCGCAGCTGCGATCATGATGCGCTCACATCCTTGTCGTTGCTCATTCGCCGTCGTTGCTCATTCGCCGCGCAGCGCATCGATCGGGGCGAGCCGGGCGGCGCGGGTGGCGGGGTAAACGCCGAAGACAATGCCGATGCCGACCGCGACGACGATCGCGCCGACGGTGGCCGTCGGTGAGATGGTGATCGGGTTGCTGATCAGATGCGGAAGCAAGATCGCGCCGGCCAGGCCGATGCCCGCGCCGAGAACCCCGCCGGCCAGGCCGAGCACGCTCGCCTCGACCAGGAACTGGCGGCGGATGGCCCGCTGTGTCGCCCCGAGCGCCTTGCGCAGCCCGATCTCGCGGACCCGCTCGGTGACCGAGACGAGCATGATGTTCATGACGCCGATCCCGCCGACCAGGAGCGAGATGGCGGCGATGCCCGCCAGCAGTTCGGTCAGCGTCTTGTCGACCGAGGTGGCCGTCGTCAGCAGCGATTCCTGACTCTGGATGGTGAAGTCGGCGTCGGCCGCGCTGACCCCGTGCAGCTGGTCCAGCTCGGCGGTCGCCTCCTGGTACGCCGCCGACAAGGCGTTCGACGACGTGGCCTCGATGTAGATCGACTGGACCGATGTCCGCGTGGACCCGCCGAAGATCCGGTTGGCCACGGTGGTGATCGGGACCACGGCCTGGTCGTCGAGGTCGGTGGTCGAGCTCGAGGCGGATGCCCCGACGGTGTTGAGCACGCCGATCACGGTCAGCGGGAGCCCGTTCACGGTGACCGTCTGGCCGACCGGGTCGCGCAGCCCGAACAGCTCCTCCGCGGTCGTCGAGCCGAGCACGGCCACGGCCGCGTCGCTGTTCTCGTCGGCCTGGGTCAGGAACCGTCCCTCGGTCACGCTGCGGGCCCGCACCGACAGCCAGTCGGGGGTGCTGCCGACCACCGTCGTCGTCCAGTTGGTGCCGGAGCTGGTGAGGGTCTCCGACCGCGACGTGGCGGGGGCGACGGCGGCGATGTCGGGGGCGACCGTCTTCGACGCCAGCGCGGTCGCATCGGACTCGGACAGCGTGGAGGCGCTGCCGAACCCGCCGCGGATGCCGGTGGTGGCGGTGGACGAGCCGGGGGAGACGACCAGCAGGTTCGAGCCGAGATCGTTGATCTCCGAGCTCACCTGCCCCTGGGCGCCTTCACCGAAGCCGACCGTGAGGATCACCGCGGCGATCCCGATCAGGATGCCGAGCATGGTCAGCCCCGACCGCAGCCGGTGCGAAAGGACCGCGCCGAGCCCGGTCCGCAGCGTCTCCAGCCAGCTCATGAGACCTCCTCGCTGGCGCTCGTCGGCCGCATTGGCGGGCGCACTGTGCTTGCTGATTCGCTCGCGAGCTCGCTCATGAGAGCGCCCCGGCCTGGTCGCGGTCGGTCTCGATGAGGCCGTCACGGACCCGGACAACGCGCCCCGCGCGGTGGGCGACGTCCGCCTCGTGGGTGATCAGGACGATCGTGCGGCCGGACCGGTGGAGTTCGTCGAACAAGCCGAGCACCTCGGCGGTCGCGGTCGAGTCGAGGTTCCCGGTCGGCTCGTCGGCCAGGATCAGGGCCGGGTTCGTCACCAGGGCGCGCGCGATCGCGACCCGCTGCTGCTGCCCGCCCGACAGCTCACCGGGGCGGTGCATGACCCGGTCGGCCAGCCCGACCCGGCGCAGCGAATCGATCGAGCGGGCACGCCGCTCGTCGCGGCGGACGCCGGCGTAGCACATCGGCAGCTCGACGTTGCGCCACGCGGGGAGCGACGGGAGCAGGTTGTACTGCTGGAACACGAAGCCGATGCGGCGGTTCCTGACCTCGGCCAGCTCATCGTCGGACATCCGGCTCACGTCCTGGCCGGCCAGCTGGTAGCTGCCGGTCGTGAGCGGGTCCAGGCAGCCGAGGATGTGCATCAGGGTGGACTTGCCCGACCCGGACGGGCCCATGACGGCCACGTACTCCCCGGGCCGGATGGAAAGCGTCACCCCGCGGACCGCCTGCACCGACAGCGAGCCGGTCTGGTAGGTCTTGGTGACGTCGTGCAGGTCGATCACGGGCAGCGTGTCCGCCGCGGTCGCGGTCATGGTCAGCTCCCCCCGAACCCGCCGCCGGCCCCGCCGAACCCGCCACCGGCCCCACCGGCCCCGCCGAACCCGCCGCCTTCGCCGCCGAACCCGGTGCGCGTGCGGCCCGTCCCGCCGGTCGTCCCGGCGCCCGCGCCGGTGGCGCGCAGCCCCTGCACCACGACTTTGGTGCCGACGGACAGCCCGGACACGATCTGCGTCTCCCCGTCCGAGGTCATCCCCACGGTCACCGGGTGAGCGACCTGGCGGCCGTTGACCATCTCGTAGACCTCGGCCCCGCCCGACGTGTAGTGCAGCGCGGTGGTGGGCACCGTGGTCGCGTTGCTCAGCTGCTTGACGACCAGGGTGACGGTCGCGCTGGCGCCCGGGTACAGGCCGCCCGGGTTGCCGGTGACCGTGATCGTGACCGGGTAGGTGGCCACCCCCGACGTCGTGCTGGCGATCAGGCCGACCGAGCCGACGACGCCGTAGACCGGGGTGGTCGCTCCGTCGGGGACGATCACGGCCTGGTCGCCGGCCTGCACCGAGCCGACCTCGGTGTCGTCCACGGTCGCGTTCACCACGTAGGAGCTGGTCGAGATGACCACCACCTGGGCGCTCGACGAACTGCTCGATCCCGACGAGGTGGACGAGCCGGTCGTGCCGGTCGTGCCGGTCGACGCCGCGCCCGACGTGCCGGCGCCCGAGGTGCCCGCGCCCGAGCTGGCCGACCCGCCGCTGCCGCCGGAACTGCCGCCGGAACTGCCGCCGCCGGACACCTCCTGGCCGACCGACAGGTCCACCGCGGCCACCACACCGGTGATCGGCGACGTCAGGTTGGCCTCGGCGAGCGACTGCTTAGCGTCGGTGACCTGATTCTCGGCCGCCGTCACGGCCGTCTGGTCCGCCGTCAGCTGGGCGGCGGTCACGCCGTCGGCCTGGTCGGACGACAGCTTGGCGGCGTCGGTCGCCTCGGTCGCCTCCGCCTGCGCGACGTCGGCCGACAGCGACGCCGAGCTCACCGTCGCCAGCACCTTTCCGGCCGTGACCTTCTCCCCGACCGTGGCCGAGACGGAGGTGACCTGGCCGGAGGTCGCGAAGTTGAGGTTCGCCTGCTGGGCGGGCTCGATCGTCCCGGTCGACGCGACCGTCTGCCGCAGCGTGCTCGACGCGGCCGCGACCAGCTCGAAGGTCGGCGTCGCGGCCGACGATCCCTCGCTCAGCCAGATCCCGACGCCCGCCGCCACCAGCACGACGACGACGCCGCCGGCCATGACCGCCCGCTGCCTGCGGCTGGTCTTATGCAGAACCCGCGCCATGCGGCCCATCCGCCGGTGACCCGGCGCCGGCTCGGAGTCCGAAGCCTCCGTGCCAAACAAACCTGGGGCCATGCCCGTCACGGCACATCACCATCCTCGGCTTACCCCAACGTTTGCGTAGCCGCGTCCGGGTGACCAACTCGGACGCGGCTCTGGATTATCTCTGGGAGTACGTTGACGTCGCTAGCTGAACGCAAGCTGAGGACAGCACAAGAAGTTGCTTCAAGCCCGGCCCTACTGAAACAGGGTCAGTTCGAGAACGTCAAGATCTATAGAATTCAAGATCTTTATCCCGAACGGGCCCTGGTTTCACCCAGCTAGCCAGTCGGCTTCGACGAGGCCGACTACGTCGTCTCCCGGCAATCGAGGCCCCGGCTGTTGCACCAGACCATCTGGGTGTCGAACTTCCCGAGCCAGCAGACGGGCTGTTGCAGCGCCCGGCTCACTCGGGGCACGTAGCTGGCAGCGTCGTCGACATTGCCGTGGCCCCGGTAGGCGGGCAGCTCCGGGTACGGGAACAGCGGCAGCTGCCGCACCGCCGCGGTCGCGGACGGAGCGCCGAGGACCGGAACGGCATCGGTCAGGTCGGTGGCCGAGGCCGGCGGCGGACCGCCGCCGCCGGTGGTGGCGGCGGCCGGCGCGTACTGCGTCGCGATCAGCTTTTGCGGGGCCACGCCCTTTTCCGCCCACGAGACCACCGCGCCGAGCCCGTTATAGGTGTCGGGGCCGTTGCCGCCGCAGTGGCCGACCCCCGGCAGCGCGTAGTAGCGGGCGAACTGCTTGGTGGCCGCGAGGCCGTCGTTCGCCTTGACCACGGCCTGGTAGTAGGCGTCGGAGGTGATGAACGGGATCGACCAGTCGGCCTCGCCCTGCCACAGGATCAGCTTGCCGCCGGCCCGGTCGAACGCCTGCAGGTCGGGATCGGTCGCGTCCCAGAACGGCGCCAGCTTCTCCAGCTTGTCGAAGTAGGCCGCCGTGAACGGCTCGTCGGTGACGCCGCTGGCGCCGATGTCCTTCTCGAACGCGAAGTACCGCAGCCAGGCGGTGATGAACGAGGCCGGGGTCACGGTCCCGCCCGGGGTCAGCGGAAGGTTAACGCTGGTGCCGTTGCTCCAGTTGAACGCGCTGCTGAGCGAGTACCCGCCCGGGTACAGCAGCTGGTTCATGGCGTCGACCGGCCCGATCAGGACCTTCCTCGCCACCGCGACCTCGGCCGCGGTCAGGCAGTTGGTCGTCCGGGTGGCCGAGCACAGGACCGAGCCGAGGTTGAACGTCCGCTCGCAGGCCTGGTTGTCGAGGATGATCCCGACCTTCGGGTCGCACGCCTTTATGGCGGCGTCCAGGACGATGTCCGCCTCGGGCTGGTCCAGGATCGTGCTCCCGGCGTAACCGGGCTTGGTGTAGTTGGCCTCGAAGGTGTACTCGTGCAGGACCGAGTTGAGCTCGGTCATGATCGACGCCGGGGCGCCGGCCAGGATGCCGTTGAAGTCGTCCGGGTACCGCTGGGCCTCGGTCAGGGCCTCGTGGCCGCCCTGCGAGCAGCCGTCGAAGTAGGAGTACCGGGGCGCGGTGCCGTAGAACTTCTGGGCCAGGCCCTTCGAGACCAGCGCGACGTCGTGGTACGACAGGTACGCGAAGTCGACCAGCTGCTGGGCGTTGGTTGACCAGCTGGTGCCGTTGCCCGAGTGGCCGTCGTCCTCGGCCGCGAGCACGAAGTCGCCGTCTGCCAGCGGCTGGTACCCGGTGGTCTCGGGCGGCGCGATCGAGATGCTGCCGCACAGGCCGCCGCAGCCGATCTGCAGGTACCGCTGCCGCCAGGTGCTGACCGGGAGCAGGATCTCGAACCCGATGTACGTGTTGATGTGCCCGGTGACCGCGCAGTACTTGGGCGCGCTGGCCGAGGCGCTGGCCGTCTGGTACACGACGATCTGGATCTTCTGGCCGGCCACGCTGGTCGTCTTGGCGAGCTGGGCGCACGACATCGAGGCCGGGATCACCCCGAGGTTCGCCAGGTCGGCGCTGTCCTGGCTCGACAGCGTGGGCACGTCCGAAACTGTCCGGGCGAGAGTCGCCTCGCGTGCTGTCGCCGCCGCTGCGCTGGCAGCGGCCGCGCCCGACGTCGCCTGCGCGGCTGACGGAACTGCGAACGCCGCCGCCGCGGCGGCGACCACCACCAGTACGGCAGCGATTGCCGTGGCGCGTCTACGCCGACGGGACGGCTGGAACGAATGTGAAGAGTCCATCGCGTACCTCCCTTTTACCTGAGCTGAATATCGGCGCCTCCTCCTGTCAATAGAGCGGACTTGATCGAATTCGCCGGCGCCGGTACTTCTTTGTTTGCGTCCCCGGTGGTTTAGAGGGTTCGCTCGGCGCCCTCGCGGCGCGGCACCCGGAAGTCTTGGAAGGTCCGTTTATCGCGGAAGCTTTGCACTCGTATAGCGTGCTTTTCGTCCGCCGAGAAAAAAGTTTCCAGTTCCCCAGGAGCACGCGAGGGTTAGAACGGGTCCAGGCGGGACCGCGTCCGTTCCTCAAGCGCCGCCGCGATATCGGCCGGCACCGGCACGGTCGAGCCCTGAAACCCGGCAAACGGCCGGAAGGAGGAGAGCCCGACCGTCGCCAGCAGTTCACCGCGCAGCAATGGCGGGTCAATGCGGTATGCGAATCTCACCTCGGTCCGCCATCGTGCGTACGGCGAGTCGCCGTCGTGCCATTCCGGATCTTCATGGGTTGGGCCGGTGATAATTCCCGCGTAGTACAGCCCCGGGTCTTTCCGTCCGACCAGTTGCACCCAGACGCGATCTCCGGCCGCCGCCCGGTCCCGGTACCGCGGCGTCCGCCACGAGCGGACCGGCGAGGCCGCCAGCGCCGCCTCCAGCTCCTCTTGCTTCCGGTTGCCCTGAAAGATCCAGTCGGTCATGCCGGAACGAGGGAAGCGGGACTGTGGATCACCAGACTCATAATCAACCATGCTCCCGTAGAATGACCGATTCCTCAAACGCGAGTCCACCATCGTCGAGCCGGGAGCGGGGATCGCCGCTTGCGGCGGCCTTCGACCTCTTCCTATCATTTCTGACCATCCGAATCGGACAAATCAGGCGGGAAAGTGGTCAGAACTGATAGGAGGAGTAGAAAATGGTCAGAACTGATAGAAAGGTGAGGTGGGCCTCGATGGGTGCGCCGGCGGCTGCAACTCCGGGTACAGGTCAAAGCACTCCTTGATCGTCTCGGGCGATTCCGCGGTGGCCGCGAGACGGGCGAGGACGTCGAGTGACGTATCGAGTTCGTCGTGCGGCTGGTCGAGGGGCTCCACCTTGAGACGGTCGCACCAGTACCAGCCGGCCACCTCGACCTTGTTAAGGGCGGCGACGTCATTGATCAGGCTGCCCCGCAATTCGTCCCAGCCCCACAGTTCCCCGTTGCCGTACGCAGCCGACCGCACCCAGTACTGACACCGTATGTCAGTGAGCTGCTTCCCCACCCTGCCTGGGACGGTCTGGCAGTACGTCGACGAGGCCTAACCAGGCTGGAATCAGCTCACTGACTGGCCGCGTCGCGCTGCTGACGGACTAGGGCTTCCTGGCGAGGGCGACATAGGCGGCGACATCAGCCTGCGGGGTGTCGTCGCCGGCCGCGCCCTGCGCCCAGCGGCTGAGGTTGACCAGGCCCGGTCCGGTGAGCTCGAGGCCGTCGAAGAACCGGCTGACCTGCTCGCGATCGCGGGCGCTGAACCGGGCCGAGGCCTGCTGGTTGTAGCGCCGTTCCGCCTCCGGCATGTCTTCCGCTCCGACGTCGCTGGCGCCGTGCAGGAGCGCCAGGTAGCTCCCCGGCGGCACCGCGTCCATCAGCGTCCGGACGATGCCGTGCGGGTCGTCGGCGTCCTGGACGAAGTGCAGGACCGCGATGAGCAGGACGGCGACCGGCTGGCTGAAGTCGAGGGTCTCCGCGGCCTGGGCCACGATCTTGGCCGGATCGCGGAGATCGGCGTCGAGGTAGGCCGTCTTTCCTTGCGGGCTGCTGGTCAGCAGCGCGCGGGCGTGCGCGAGCACCGCCGGGTCGTTGTCCGCGTAGACGATCCGTGAATCCGGCGCGAGCCGCTGGGCGACCTCGTGGGTGTTGTCCGCGGTGGGGAGCCCGGTGCCGATGTCGAGGAACTGCCGGATGCCGGCCGCGGCGAGCTGGCTCACGGTGTCGGCCAGGAAAAGCCGGGTGAGCCGCGCGATCAGCGGCATCTGCGGCACGACCTCGCCGAACCGCGCGGCCAGCGCCCGGTCGGCCTCGAAGTGATCCTTGCCGCCGACCCAGAAGTTCCAGACCCGAGCCGGGCTCGGAACGCTCGGATCGAAGGCGGGGCCAGCCGCAGCGTCCTGTTCCTGCGGTGCGCCCTGCGTCATTCAGACTCCTGCTGCCGGGGAAGGTCGTGCTGGGTCAAACGGCTCGATAGATGATCATAGTCGTGCGCCTCGGACCGGCCGCCGCGGAGGCGGGCTCGATGCCCGTCCCCGGGAAAGCAGAAAGGCCCCTGCCGGCTTGCTTTCGGCAGGGGCTCTCTCGGTGGGCGATACAGGATTTGAACCTGTGACCTTCTCCGTGTCAGGGAGACGCGCTCCCAGGCTGCGCCAATCGCCCTGGGGAACATGAAGACCTTACCAGACACCGCGTGCAACTGGTGCAGCGACGAAGCCCCGAGCGGGCCGGGCCGGCTGGCCGCGCTCGGCGGCCAGCCGGCCAGCCACGCCCAGCCGGCCGCTACAGCACCCCCTGCTCGGTGAGCTCCGCCACCTCGTCCTCGGACAGGCCGAGCAGCCCGGTGAGGATGGCGGCGTTGTCCTCGCCGTACAGCGGCGCCGCCCGGTCCGGGCGGCCGCCCAGGTAGGGCGGCGTGCGGGACATCCGGACCGGGACCTCGGCCAGCGGCCAGCGGCCGATCCGGGTTCCGGTCAGCTCGGTCAGCCAGCCCAGATGACGCAGCTGCGGGTCGTTGTCGCACCGATCCCCGGCGGTCTGGCAGACGCCGGCCGGGACGCCGGCCGACTGCAGCCGCGTCATCAGGTCGTACGGCTCGAACGACCGCGTCCACGCCTCCAGCAACACGTCGAGCGCGTCATGGTGCGCCATCCGGCTCTCGACGGTGCCGAAGCGCGGGTCCGCCAGCCAGTCGTCGTGCCCGGCCAGGTGCGCCAGCGCCCGCCACTGGTTCTGCGACGCGCAGGTGATCGCGATCCAGCGGTCGTCGCCCGCGCACCGGTAGATGCCCTGCGGCGCGATCGACTGGTAGGCCGCCCGGTTCCCGTTCCGCTCCCAGGCCTGCCCGTTGGCGCCCCAGTC